>Ga0182015_10000757_pt1 | contig 44953 bp, 35 predicted proteins | sample 712P3MmetaG_FD_120478 | JGI IMG/M metagenome (GOLD analysis project Ga0182015, IMG submission 120478) | Permafrost microbial communities from Stordalen Mire, Sweden - 712P3M metaG | ecosystem: Environmental > Terrestrial > Soil > Wetlands > Permafrost | place: Sweden: Stordalen | collected...
ACCTTTGCGGCTCGAGTAATTGCTGCCACCCTCTCCGACATCCACTCTGCGATTACAGGCGCGATCGGCGCGCTGAAGGGACCGCTGCACGGCGGAGCCAACGAAGCCGTGATGCGCCTGCTCTACGCGATCGATAAAGCCGGCGATGACCCGGTGGATTACGTGAAGGGCATGCTTGCAGCGCGACAGAAGATCTCCGGCTTCGGACACCGCGTGTACAAAACCGAGGATCCGCGAGCAACGCACTTGCGCAAAATGAGTGAGCAGCTGGGTAAGGATTCCGGGCAGCCAAAGTGGTACGAGATGTCGCGAGCCATTGAGCTCTATGTGAACGCGGACAAGAAGCTGAATGCGAATGTGGACTTCTACTCGGCGTCGACCTACGCGACGCTGGGCATCGACATCGATCTGTATACGCCGATCTTCGCCATCAGCCGCATCTCCGGCTGGTGCGCGCACGTGATCGAGCAGCTCGACGACAACCGGCTTATCCGCCCGCGGGCCGAGTACATCGGGCCGGCGTATCCCTCGCCTTACATTGCGATGGAAGAGCGTGCATAGGGGCGAGGTTCCTGCAGCCAGCATCCGCTCCTAATCGCGCATCCCCTAAAATGAGCGCATATGGGCACGTCTGCACGAAAATCTACCTCGGCCATTGCTCAAGATAGAGCCGACGCGCATCGTCCGCTTTCGGCTTTGCTCTCCCAAGTCCTCGTCGCCTTCACTGTCGAGTTGGATAGCGAGTTCGAGCTCCGCATGGCACAGCTCGGCTTCCCCGGTGGGCGGCTCTCGCTTGCGGCATGGCTCAACCTTCTTCGATTCGTTGGGGAGAGTCCGCTTTCCGTCGGCGAGCTGACAATTCAGTCACTTATGGAGCAAACACAGATCAAGCACATGCTCGGCTGCCTGGAGCGATGGGGATTCGTCTGGGTCGGCACGCCGCGGAGCGTTAGCAAAGCCTCGCTGATCGCTCCAATGCAGGCCAGACACGGATTGCAGGATGGCTGGGGATCCGGGCGTGGTATCAACGCGCGGACGAACGTTCAATTGACCCCGATGGGCGTCAAGGCTAGCGAGGTTTGGGAGCCGCTACCGAATGCGGTCGAGAACCGCTGGCGAAAGAGGTTTGGCGACGAAGCTGCAAGCGACGTGCGTCAGGCCCTTGAGGCGATCCAGAACCAATTCAAGTTCGACCTGCCGCACGGCCTCGTGGACACCCGGTGGAGACGCCGTCCCTTTCCGGCGAAGTCCCGGGAATCGGCCCGGAACTTGTCGCTCCCGACACTTCTGTCTCAACTGCTGCTTGTCTTTGCGATCGAGTTTGAGCCCAGATCGGACACGCCACTGGCCCTGTGCGCCAATACGATTCGGGTCCTGAGCGAAGTGCCAACTCCGGAAGCTGAGCTTCCCTGCCTGACGGGCTGCTCGCCGGAGATGTGCGGCCTTGGATGGCAGTTGAAGCCTTTCGTCGCGGTTCAGCCAGATCCAGCAGCAAAGCGCGGCAAAGCGCTCAATCTCACAACCCGCGGCTTGTTGGCACAGCAGCAATACACCAAGTTGACTGCCGACATCGAGAAAGATTGGGAGAAGCGGTTCGGCGCGCAACAAGTAAGCAGGCTGCGGAATGCGCTGCTGAAGCTCTTCGATATGGAAGGCAACGGGCCGTACCCTCTGCTGATCTCCGAAGGGCTCGTGCCCCCGCAAGGAGTTGTACGCTCAGGCGGTTCAGCTCCCGCGCTCGGCAGGATGGATGTGGGCTCCGCTGCTCTCAAGCGAATGCGCGATCTTGTCATCCAGACCGAAGCGTTTGTCGCCGACCCCGTGCACGCGCTTCCGCATTACCCGATGCTCGACATGAATCGCGGATTCGGACCGTAGCAGATTCATTTGCCCTGTCCCGAATGGCTTCGATCAGGCTGGCTCATCCAGAGCAGATACAGCCCCCAGGCCGAGAGGGTGCAGTTGTCACGGACGGCGCCGTTCAGCATCAACCGCTCGAACTCCTCGACTGGAATGCAGCGAATGACGAGATCGTGCTCCTCTGGGTCGGGGTCCTTGTCGGTGTGCGTGAGGCCGGTGGCGAGGAAGACATGTTGCTTCTGGCGCGTGAAGCCGTAGGCGATCCAGAGCGTCCCGAGGTAGGTCATCTCGGCAGCGTCAAGGCCCATCTCCTCTTTGAGCTCGCCGCGGGCCAGTTCTTCAGGACGTTCCACTTCCATCTCCCAACCACCCTGGGGCAGCTCGAGGGCGCGCTCTTGGATCGTGTAGCGGAACTGCTCGACAAGCCAGATTTTGCCGTTGTCGATCGGGATGATGATGGCGGCATCATCTTTATCGACGACACCATAGATTCCCTTCTTGCCATTGGATCGGAGGATCTCGTCCTCACGCACCCGCATCCAGGCATTGCGATAGACCTCGCGGCTTGAGAGCGTAGTGATGGTGCGGCCTTCGGAGTTGATTTCGGGAGTCATTGTTTTATCTCTCGCACGCGGTACTTACGCAGACGGCCGACAAGCGACGCCGGCCCGCTGACAGCCAATTTAACTTGATCGGCCTCGTAGTGGCGCTCGCGGATGACCATGCCCGCCTCGATAGCGGCCAGCACACCACCCTCATGCTGTGGGACGAGCAGTTCCGCATCGATGATCGGGTCAGAGCGAAGAGCTCGATCGATGGCCAGGAGCAGTGCGTCGGTCCCTTCGCCGGTTTGTGCGGAGACGAGAACTTCAGCACCGGCAGCGACGGGGGCGCGGCCCAGAAGCCCCTCCCGTTGATGATCGTCGAGCAGGTCGATCTTGTTGAGAACCTCGATACGTGGCTTGGCCATGACCTCAAGCTCGGCAAGAACCTTTTCCACCTGGAGCTTCTGATCGTCGCCATAGGTGGAGGCGGCGTCGCGCACATGAAGTAAGACCTCGGCTTGGGCAACCTCCTCAAGAGTGGCGCGGAAGCTGCTGACGAGCGTGTGCGGCAGGTTGCGGATAAATCCGACCGTGTCCGAGAGCAGAATCTTGCGCCGCGAAGGAAGCTCGATGGCTCGCAGTTTTGGATCGAGCGTGGCGAACATGCGCGAGGAGGCCAGAACCTGCGCACCCGTGAGGCAGTTGAATAGAGTGCTTTTACCGGCGTTGGTATAGCCGACCAAAGCCACCGTGGGTACGGGGACAGCTTCGCGGCGTTGTCGCTGCTGCTTGCGGACGCGGCGGACTGCGTCGAGCTCGTCCTTGAGGTGGTCGATGCGGCGCTGAATCTGGCGCCGATCGGTTTCGAGCTTGGTTTCGCCGGGGCCTCTTGTGCCGATGCCGCCGCCCAGCTGAGACATGGCTTTGCCCTTGCCGGTCAGGCGCGGGAGCATGTACTCGAGCTGGGCGAGCTCGACCTGGAGCTGGCCCTCGCGTGTCCGTGCGTGGCGAGCAAAGATGTCGAGGATGAGCTGCGTTCGGTCGAGAACGCGACAGGGCAAGGCCGCCTCGAGGTTGCGGAGCTGGGTGGGCGTGAGGTCGTGATCGAAGAGGACCAGATCGGCTTTGCATGAGGCCGCGATGCCGGCGATCTCCTCCACCTTTCCAGCGCCAATCAGCGTAGCAGGGTCTGGACGGGAGCGCCTCTGCATGACTTCGGCAGCAATGCGTGCGCTGGCGCCGGCAACCAGTTCGCGAAACTCTGCGAAGGACTCTTCGGCGTCGAGGATCGAGGCTTCCCCAGGGACCTCCGGAGCGGAAGTCTGGTCCAACTGCTCGTCGTCGAAGACCGGTTGCGCACTGATGTGGACGGGCCGCGTTGGCGTCGAATCAGAACCAGCGGCAGCGCGCTTCGCCGACGACACAGCGGCACGACTGGAGGGCGTGACGCCAGCCGGGCCAGCCCGCAAAACTCCCACCAGGACAGCTGTTTCGAGTCCATGGGCGGAGCCAAGGCTCCGGGGCTGCTCTGAAACCGTTCGTGACTGGCGCCTGCGGGCTATCGTTGCTCCGCAGCCACCGGAGTGGCAGACGGAACGGCCACAGGGGCCGGTCCAATTCCCGTCCCTACAGCCATCGGGCGATGCTCGGTGTGCATCACGGCCCGGTTGCTTACCACGGTGGAAATGGCATGCTTGAAGATCAATTGCTCCTGGCTATTGTTCTCCAGCAGCACCGAATACTTGTCAAATGACCGGATCTTCCCAGTCAGCTTGACGCCGCTGACAAGGTAAATCGTGATTGGGGTCTTGTCCTTGCGGACAGTATTCAGGAATGTGTCCTGAATGTTTTGTGCCGGCTTGTTTTCCATGTGCCGATCTCCATCTTTCTTCTTGGTGGTTGACGAACAAGTAACTACGTTGAAAAACCAATTCGACGGGGACGATGCCGGAAACCCGGATATCGCCTGATCCCGCAATGAGTAAAACGATATACGCGTTTACAGTCCTTTTCAAGTGACGCTGGCCCGAAATTGCAGAGCCTTGGGAGTTTGCGGGCCAAATCGGGGCCCTGACAGCCGACCCCTGGCGACCAGAAATCGTACTTCCGATATTCAGGTCAAAGTCAGACATCGGGCTCCAAACGGCTGATAACATGGTCGGGTGCCCGACGCAAACCCATCGACTGCAGCGCAGGCCGCGGCCAAAGAGCCGGTGCCCATGCTTGACCTGAAGCGCCAATACGCTCCCCTGCAAAAGGAGCTGATTGAGGCCCTCGGACATGTCCTAGAGACGCAGCAGTTCATTCTTGGCGAGCCGGTGGCAGCGTTTGAAAAAGCGGCCTCTGAGCAACTTGGCGTGAAACATGCGCTTGGCTGTTCGTCTGGAACCGACGCGTTATGGCTGGCGCTGGCGGCCGCGGGAATTGGGCCGGGCGACGCGGTGGTCACAACTCCATTCAGCTTCTTTGCATCGGTCAGCGCCATTCTGCGCGCCGGGGCAAAGCCAGTTCTGGCGGATGTGGATCCGACGACGTTCTGCCTCGATCCGGCCGCTGCTGAGGCAGCGTTGAAAACGTCACAAGGCGAGAATGTGCGTGCGATTCTGCCGGTGCATTTGTATGGACAGTGTGCGGATTGGAGCGCTTTCGGTCGAATTGCAAATGAACGCGACTTGAAGTTGATTGAAGACTCGGCACAAGCGTGGGGCGCGGAATGGAATGGCGCGAAGGCGGGCGGGCTGGGCGATGCCGCTGCGTTCAGCTTTTATCCAACCAAGAACCTGAGCGCGGCGGGCGACGCGGGGATGGTGACGACAAACTCCGACGATCTGGCCGAGCGCGTGCGCATGCTGCGCCAGCACGGGATGCGGCGGCGCTATCACCACGACGAAGTGGGATGGAACGCACGAATGGACGGACTGCAAGGGGCGATCCTTTCGGTCAAGCTGAAGCACATCGACAAATGGAACCACGCGCGGCGAGCTGTTGCCCGGCGCTATCACGCGCTGTTCCACGCGGCTGGATTGGTTGAGTCAGGGACGCGGCCTGTGCATGGGTTGGTGCTGCCGCATGAAGTGGCAGGAAGCCGTCACGTGTGGCACCAGTACGTCATTCGCACCAGTCGGCGGAACGAACTTCGTGCATTCCTTGCGGATCGACAGATCGGGTCTGAGATTTACTATCCTGCTCCTCTGCACATGCAGGAGGCGCTGAAAGGGCTTGGCTACGGCGAAGGAAGCTTTCCTGAAGCAGAGCGTGCGGCGCGCGAAGTGCTGGCGCTGCCGATCTTTCCGGAGTTGCGCGAAGACGAGCAGCAGACCGTAGTGCGGGCAGTCGCGGAGTTCCTTAGCTAGTGCGCCTGTTCACCTTGCCAAGTCGTGCCGCATCGCATCCCACCATTTTCGCAAAGAACGCGAAAAGGATAGGGCACCCAAAATTTCTGCTTATAAAGGGCGCACGGACAGCAGTTCAGGCGATTGGCGCCAAATGTTTGGTGCGGGAGTATGTATAAGTGATGCGATGCACCACTGTGATGGTGGAGAGAGCGGCAAGCACCCACAGCACCGGAGCCATCACACCCCAGTGGTTGAACAGAGCGCCGAGCAGGATCAGAACGATGCGTTCGGGCCGCTCCATGAATCCCACCTTGCATGAGCCGATGAGGGCCTCGGCGCGGGCGCGCGTGTAGCTCACCATCAGCGACGTGACCATGACAAACGCAACCAGCACAACGTAGCGGAAGCGGTTGATGCGGCCGTAGTAGACCAGCAGGCCGAAGAAGAGCACCACGTCGGAGTAGCGGTCGATGACGGAATCGAAGAAGGAACCGAAAACAGTGACCTGATTGTTGCGTCGGGCGACGCGGCCATCGACCATGTCGAAGATGCCTGCACCGAAGATGACAAGCCCGGCGTAGAAGAACATGCGGTCGGAGTTGGTGGCGCTGGCGTGGCCAAAAAACACGGCGGCCACAATGTTGATGACCAGGCCGATGAAGGTGAGCACATTGGGGGAGATGCGGGTGAGGGCGAGACCGTGGACGATACGGTCGAGAAGCCAGCCGCAACCGCGGCCGAAAGCACTGGTCCAGGTCATCCTTGCTCTTCCTTGTTACTGGCCGGCGGCGGCACTTGCCGCTTCACCTTTGCCGGCCTCATTTTCGCCTGCTTCATCGTGAATGGTGGTGAGTTTGAGAATCTCGAGTTCGCGCTTGCCGTTAGGTGTCACGATGGTGGCCACGTCTCCCACCTGCGTGCCCACGATGCCGCGGCCGATGGGCGAAGTGGTGGAGATAAGCCCCTTTGAGACATCTGACTCCTCGCTGGTTACGAGGCGATAAACGATCTCTTCGTCCTTGGTGCTGTCGTAGACAACCACAGTGGAACCGAAGCCCGCCCTGTCCCGAGGAATGTTGGCCAGGTTGACCAGCGAGAGCTCGGCCATGCGCTTTTTCAACTGCCCGAGCCTCGCGTTGACGAAGACCTGGCGCTGCTTGGCCATGTGATACTCAGCGTTTTCAGACAAGTCTCCCAAGGCCACCGCCTTTTTGATTTCGGCGGGCAGCTCATGGGCGAGCTCGTGCTCCATAATTTCAATTTCTTTCTGGAGCTGCTTTTTAATGTGATCGGGCATCCATTGTCCGTGGCGGCGAGCGGGCAATCTCCAGCCGCAAAGCGTTAATACAACTCGAAAAATCATTATACGCGGGGGGCAACAGAGGGACTAGACACTAGTCGTTGCCTTGGCCTTCCCCGCCGGGTCGTCGAGGAACGACTGCAGGATGAGGGTGGCGGCGACCTGGTCGACGACGCGGCGGTGTGCTTGTCGAGGCTGCCCGGCCTCGTAGAGAATCTGGTGGGCTTCGCGCGTGGTGAGGCGCTCGTCCCACAGGTGGATGGGCAGGCCAGTAAGCGCGCCGAGCTCGGCGGCAAGGGCCTGTGTCTTTGCGGCCTGCGGGCTGGGCTCTCCGGAGAGGTGGACGGGGTTGCCAACCACGATGCCGACGACGCCGAAGCGGCGGCAGAGGCGGGCAATCGAACGGAGGTCTTCTCTGGAAATGCCGGGCGCTGGGCGACGCCGCTCCAGGGTCAGGACCGGTTGGGCAGTGAGGCCCAGTTCGTCCGACACAGCAACCCCGATGCGGCGGTTGCCGACGTCGAGGCCGAGATAGCGAAGGACAGCTTCCAGCTTCTAGCTCCTAGCTTCCAGCTCTCAGCTTAAAGCCCCCCGCGGCGTCGGGGCGTCCGTTTAGGGGTCAGGTTCCTGCGGACCCGTGCTCCGGTCCCAAACCCCGGACCAACCCCGGTACAATCGTAGAGATGAGGGAATCTTCACGGGATTCCCAGACTCCAATGTTTAGGAAGGGCGAAAACCCGCAGAATGGCGCGCCGCAAGCGAACGAGCAGAAAGAAAAGGGGTTCCGGGTGTCTCGGATTCCTTTTTGCGGCGTTGTTTCTGGGGTTTTTGGCGGGCGGGGCAGGTGTGGCCTGGCTGGTGCTGACGCCCTTTGGGCCCCAGAGTGAGACGTTTGTCGCACTGACACCTGGATCTTCAACTGCCCGCATGGGCGAGCAACTGGAAGCGGCGGGAATTGTCAGGAACCGCTATGCCTTTGACCTCGTGCGGCTGTGGAAGCGCGGGACGCTCAAGGCAGGCGAATATCGATTTGACCACCCGACCGCGGTCACGGAAGTCTACAACCGCATCGCGCGGGGAGATGTTTACACCGTCTCGGTCACGTTTCCCGAAGGCGCGAACATGTTTGACGCGGCGGCCCGGCTCGAGCAGGCGGGGCTGGCCGGGGGACAGGATTTTGTTGACGCGGTGCAAAATCACACGGAACTCATAGCCGATCTTGACCCCAAGGCCAGGAATCTGGAAGGCTATCTGTTTCCGGACACGTATCATTTTGCGCGTAAGGCGAGTGCGACACAGTTGGCAGCGACGATGGTGCGGCGGTTTAGAGCGATTGCCGGCCAGCTTGGATTGAGAGGGAACCTGCACGACGTGGTGACAATGGCATCGCTTGTTGAGCGGGAGACCGCTGTGGATGCGGAGCGCCCGCTGGTGGCGAGCGTGTTTCAAAACCGGCTGGCGAAGAAGATGCGGCTGATGACGGACCCCTCGCTGATCTACGGGCTGGAGCTGGAAGGCCGCTGGCGGGGAACGATCTTCGCGAGCGACCTGAAGCGGGACACGCCCTACAATACCTATCTGCATGCGGGGCTGCCGCCGGGGCCGATTGCGAACCCGGGAATGAAGAGCCTGCGGGCGGCGATGGAGCCGGCCAAGTCAGACTATCTCTACTTTGTGGCCGCGGGCGCCAACCCGCAGGGGCAATCGATCTTTTCTCGAACCATGGACGAGCAGAACAAAGCGGTGGCGGGTTATAGGCACGCGGTGAAGAAGGCGGGTGGGCGATGAAGACGCGCTTACGCCTGGCTGCTGCTGCGACCCTGATGCTAGGGCTGGCCCCGATGCTGGGGATGGTGACGGGATGTTCGCTGTTTCCGCAAATTCGGAAGCTGCCGGTGCCCAAGCCGCCGGCGATTACGAAGAATGCAACTCCCGAGGAGCTGGTGAACGCGCTAAACAAGCGCTGGGCTGCGCTCGATACGCTGACGGCGACGGTCGACATTCAGGCCAGCGTATTCAAGAGCAAAGAGGGCCTGGCGAAGGACTATCCCACGATGCGCGGGAACATTCTGATGCGCAAGCCGGCGATGCTGCGGGTTCTGGGCCGGTTAGAGGGATTGCTGGCCTTTGACATGGCCAGCGACGGCGAGCAGTTCACGCTCTCCATCCCCGCGAAAAAGCGGGTGATCAAGGGACTGAACAAGCATAAGAGCCATTCAGTGAATGCGCTGGAGAATCTTCGGCCCGATTTCTTTTTGGACTCGCTGCTGGTGCGAGGGCTTGAGACGGAAGACGAGTACATGGTGGTGGAAGACTCGAAGACTATCGAGGACCCGGAACGCAAGCACCTATTCGCGATTCCGGAGTACAAGCTGACGATCATGCAGCATGCAGGAAGCGGCCACAAGTTGCTGCCGCTGCGAGTTGTCTACTTCCACCGTGAAGACCTGTTGCCCTATCAGCAGGACATCTACGACAGCGATGGAGTTCTTGAGACGCAGGTGTTCTACGCGAACTACCAGGACTTCGACGGGAACCGTTTTCCGTCGTCGATTGTAATCAAGCGTCCCGTGGATGATATCCAGATCGTGATGGGAGTGGATGACGTTCATGAGAATCTGACGCTGAAGGACGACCAGTTCGTTCCGAAGACGGCTGAGGGGTCGACGGTGCAGGAGCTGAAATAAGAGGCGCCCCACCCTAACCGCAAAGGACCGCGGTTAGGATGGGGCACCCGCAAGCGACGAAGACGCGGCGAGCGTGGATGCCCGCAGATTCGCGGCTAACGCGCAGGTCCGTGCATCAGCTCCTGGTAGCGGCGGGCGTATTCGGCCTTGTAGTCGGCAACGGCGCGGTCGTAGCTCATGTGTGGAGCGTTGGGGCGCGGTGACCAGTGCAGGTGAATCTCTCTGGCGTTCGGGGCGACGACAAGTGAGCCGTCTGTGGGATGAGCCGGTTTGCCGTCGACGGTTGCGCTGTTCAGATCCATAAACCAGGGCAGGTGGACGACTATTTGTTTGGGAGCGTGTATGGGGTCGAACTGCGGCGCAAGGGTGAGGACGGCCTCGTTGTCGGCAGGCTGGGTGAGGCGGAAAGCGATCTTGCCGAACCAGGTGGGGGCGTTCGAGACTTCGATCCGCTTGCCTTTGCCGATCCAGTCGGGCGAGACGACGCTGAGCAGGTGAAGCTGGCCGCCGTCCTGCCCGCCCGCTAGCCCGGCCTCTTCGCGCACGAGCATGGTGCGCAGCAGTGTGCGGTACTCGGCCGCAAACCAACCGTGCGGTGCGAGGTTGTCCTGGAAGTTGCGATCGCCCCAGGGGAGGATCGCGAACTCGAAGCCGGCGTGGGTGGAGCTGGTGTGGACAAGCAGCGCATAGAGCTCGCGGAGGGCCTCGGCCTGATCCTGAGAGCCGCCGCGAATGACCTCGGTCATGGTGTTCTTGATGGTGAGGTAATGGTGGAGGAATTCGCCGTCGGCGTAGGTCATGATGCCTTCGGCGTACTTGGCCTGCGTGGCCTTGAGCGTGGCAGTGACGCGCGTGTCGTGGGGATCGAGCGTGGGCTCGGGGACGACTGCAAGCATGTTTCCCCAGTCGAAGCCGCCCTTCTGCCCATCGAGCGCGGGAGGGATGTAGCCGTTGTGGGCCGCGGCCTGGGCATCAAGCACTTTGAGGAATGCGGCTCGATAGTCGTCGTATTCGGCCTGCCAGGCTTGAACAAGATCGGCGTGGCCGGCTTCGCGCGCCATGTCGATGGCTAGCTTCAGACCTGAAAGCGCGAGGAAGTTGTAGCCGGTCAAGTGGCCGGGGACCATTTCGTTGTCGCGAACGTCGCTTGCGGGCATGATGTGGAGCGGGTCGGCCGCGCGGGCCTGTTTGAGCCAGGCAACTGCACGATCAATTTGCGGAAGCGCCCACTCGGCGAAGGCCTTGTCACGCGTGAGGCGATAGTGCTGCGCGTAGCCCCAGACTGCTTCGCCCCAGCCGTCGTACTGCTGCGACTGGGAGAGGAAGTTGCCGTTGGGTAGCTGCGACTTGGCGAAGAACTCTAGATCCTGGCGCGCGATTTCGGGATACCCGGTGACGTCGTAGCTGTGGACAATGTCCGCGCCGTCACGCAGGAAGAACTCGTGATAGTGGAGCTTGTTGACCGTCTGGATGTAGTCGTCGCCGATGTGATCGCGCGCGATGAGGTCGTAGATCAGGTTGGCGTAGAAGGTATCTCTGACTTTCTTCTCGGGAACGAATGCCTGCATCCCCTGATCGAGGATCTTTGACCAGAAATCAACGACCTGGTGGAATGCCTCGTCCTTGCTGGCGGCCTTAATGGCCCGCAGAGTCGCGGGATTGGCGGTGGGGACGACCGGCATCTTGAATGTGAGGGTTTCTTCCTCGCCGGGATCGAGCAGCTTGCTGTAAGTGACGATGCCTACTGGGACGGTTGGGCCCGCCAAGAGCTTTGAAGGCATGCTGATGTCCTGCGGATAGTTGTAGTGGCCATGGAGGGTGAAGCCGCGGGCGCTGTAGCCCTCATGGAATGTGTAGAGCAAGCGGCCATCGCGGTAGAAGCCGGTTGGATCGAACGAGTAGACCCAGTTGGGGCTGAACTGCTCGCCGAGCTGGCGATATTTGCCGGGAGTTTTCGCTTCGCGAGGGCGATCGAAACGGTTGTCGCCATGGGCAGCGCCGGTGTTGTTGGGCGCATCGTAGCGAATTCCTGTTGCGAGGATGGCGCGCGAAGGCTGGGGGCTCTTGTTCCAGATTGTGACTTGAATGAAGTTGACGAGAGTGCCTTCGGGTTTGCCGTCGAGGGTGGCGGCATACATCGTGAAGTGGTAGTGCAGCCCATCCCGCTCGAAACTGCTCATGAATATTGGAAGTGGGAACCTTTCGAACTCGAGCGTGCGAATGCGCACGTTTGTTGGCTCCAACTCGGGGCCGGCGAAGAACATGAGCTCGCCGAAGCCGGTACGCAGATAGCCTTCCGGTGTGATCTCCGTTGCCGCCTCGGCGTCCATCATGCCCAGTTCGTCGGTGGGATGAGAAAAGTAGGAGAAGGGCTCGTCCGGGCGGTCGATCGAAGGCGAGACCATCTGCGAGCGAGCGGGGGCGGCAAACAGCAAAGAGCAGGCGACGCCGAGTGCGAACAACTTGCAAACGATTCTCATGGCAGCAGAAAGCCTAAATCATCGGGAGCGATGGGCGCAGCGGCGGACGGTGGTGCAATCTCGATCGGGGCCAAAACTGAGAGTCCAAACTTTCGCGTTGATACAAGCACCGGTGGCAAATGGTGGAAGCAAAAAAGAACAAAATACCCTCAGCTCCGTCTATCCTGTTGTCTCCTTCTGAATTGCGATGCGACCTGTTGCCTTGTTGCCCGAATCTTCCAGGCCCGCAATCCTTGCGGGCTGTGTCGCGCTGGCCGCTTGTTCTGCGCCGTTCATTCTGCTCGCCTGTTGCGCCGCGCAGGATGCGCCCCGCACCTTCCCAGTTGACGGCGTTGTTGAAAACAGCCTCACGCATCAGCCCGTTGCCCGCGCTCTCGTCGAATCTAACTTGGCCGCAGTCCTTACCGACATTGAGGGCCGCTTCGAGCTGCGCCTTCCCGAGGGCGACGCTTACTTGAGCGTTCGACGCCCCGGCTATCAGGGCCCACAAAACGGCCAGCCGCCCGCGCAGCTACGCGTAAACGTTAGCGCAAAAACGCAGCCGGTCACCATCTTTCTTACTCCTGTCGCTTCCATTACCGGGCACGTCACGCTCTCTTCAGGAGACCAGGCCGCAGGCCTTCAATTCGTTCTCAATCGCAAGCAGATTGAGGCCGGTCATTCCCGATGGAGGTCCGTCGGAAGCGCTGTGACTAACAACGACGGCGCACTCCGCCTGCCCGCGCTTGCCGCGCCCGCTTCCTACGTGCTGTGCATCGCGCCGTCGCCGGACCGCTACGGCAACTCAGCGCCGGGCGCCCCGATAAGGGGCTACCCGGGCGCCTGCTATCCGGGCGGCTTCGATCTCAACTCCGCCATTGCCGCGCCGCTTACGCTCTCTCCCGGTCAGCAGGCCCAGCTCGAAATCTCGCTGACACGGCAACCCTTTTATCCGGTTTCAATCTCGGTCGCCGGCAACGGCCCGCGTGGCTCTCTGCCCTTGACGATCTTTGACCGCTCCGGTCGGCCGACCAATGTGAGCATGCGCTTCAACGATCGGACCGGCGCATTCGAGTTCAACCTGCCGAACGGCAGTTACTACGCGGAGGCGCGCGGATTCGGCAATCCGCCCCTCTACGCACGCGTGGACTTCACGGTCGCCGGCGGGCCGATCGGCGGAGTAAACCTTGTTCCCGCACCCGTCGCACCGATTCCTGTCGAAATTCGCGAAGATTTCACTGCAAACCCGACGCCTGCCTTCGGCGGTAATGGTGTCATCCGTCAAGGGATCATTGGCGGCCCGAACGGCGATCAGCCGCCGGTTCTAATCAACTTTGATCCGGTCGACCGGCCTCTCGACGGACCCATGGGCGTGAACCTTCGGCGCGATCCCGGATCGGCTGACACGTTTCTTATGGATCCGCCTCAGCAGGGCGCTTATATGCTGAACGTTCAAGCGCTCGGGCCTCAGATCTACGCTGCATCGATCATCGGCGGCAGCACGGATCTTCTCCGCGAGCCTCTGATCATCGGACCGGGCAGCAGTCTACATCCCATCCAGATCGTCCTGCGCAACGACACGGGCTTTCTCGAGTGCACCATCAAAGCCGATTCTGCAGCAACGACTGATCCAAGCACTTTCCGGTCAATGCCGGCTCCAGTCTTTGCGATTCCGACTGGCGCAGCGCCGCGACAAATCTATCCAACTTACGCGCGTGACGCCAGCTTTCCGGCGCCTCCGCTTCCTTTGCCTCCGGGAAAATATCTGGTGGTGGCGTTTGAGAAGGCGCGGGAGATCGACCTTGACAATGCCGATGCGATGTCGCGGCTCGCAGCAAAGGGGCAAACCGTGACCATCCAGGCGGGCGCGACGCTTAACCTGCAAGTAGACCCGATCGGCGATGGCGAGGAGGAGGCGGCGCAATGAAAAGCGCGTTCCTGGCCGCGATCTTTTTTGCCGCGATTGGCGCCGCGGGCGCACTGGCACAGACGGGCAATCGCGTCATCTCCGGCTTTGTTACCAGTGCAGACGCCCAGCCGCTCGCCGGCGCCACCGTCGTCCTCAACGAGAGCGGCCACTCCGGTTCTTCCGCTGAAACAACCACCGACGCCCAGGGACGATTCGACTTTACAGCTCTTCCTGACGGACGCTTCGAAGTGGTTGCTTCGCGCCGCGGCTATGCCAGATCCTCTTACGATGAGCACGGCGGAGTGAACACCGCCATCGTCACCGGCGAGAACCTCGACACCACCGGACTTGTTCTTTCACTGGCCCCGCTGGCCTCCATCTCCGGCACCGTCACTGAAGACTCCGGCGATCCCGTTCCTCAGGCGCAACTTCACGTCTTCCGCGAAGACCCTATGCGCCACAACGCAAAGCAGCGCGCCAACTCCGCGAATGGCGACGAGATGGGCAACTTTGAAATCTCCGAGCTTACACCCGGGACTTACTACGTTTGCGCCACAGGTGTTCCCTGGTACCGGCCAAGCCGCGAGAACGCCTATCGCGCTGCTGACCAGGCCCCCTCCCCTCTCGACGTTGCCTACGCGCCCAGTTGTTTTCCCGATACCCCCGATCCTGCCGCCGCGGAGCCCATCATCGTCAACGCAGGCGCTCACATCGAACTCAACCTGCTCATGCATGCAGTTCCTGCGGTTCGTGTCTCTTTTCAGATTCCCAGGCCCGAACCGAACCAGGGAATCCGGTTTCCGCAGCTTAGCCAGGACATCTTTGGGACGAAGGAATTCGTGCAGGGGGCCAATCCCGCATTTGGGAACCCAAACGAACTCGCGGGCGGCGGGCCCATGACCGTGAGCCTGACAGGATTAGCGCCCGGACAGTATGAAGTGGAGTTCCCTGATGGTGGTCCCAATCCCGCTCCGGCTCGTTTTGGCGCGATCCGGGCCTCATCGAGCGACTTGACCGTCGACATGTCAGCGTTGCAATCTGCCGCAGCCATCTCCGGCAAGGTCTTGATGGAGGACACCGGGAAACCGCCGGAATCGGGATCGATTTCTCTGATCGGCGATGATGTCGGCCCGGTGAGCAGCGGTCAAATTCAAGCCGACGGCACTTTCCATCTCAACAGTGGGCCGCCCGGCAACTACGAAGTCCGCATTAACGGGAGCCACGGCTTGCTCGCCGTGAGCCAGCTCAAGATCAATGGAGTTTCGAAGAGAGGCTCGACGCTGCACCTCGGCTCCGATCCCGTCGAGCTCACTGTCATCGCCAGTGCGCCAATCACCTCGGTCAGCGGCTCTGTCGTTCGCAACGGCAAACCCACGAGCGGCGTCTTTGTCCTCCTTGTTCCCGAGGATCTCCAGGCCCCCATCGGGGCGTGGATTCTCAATCAGAGCGACTCCGACGGCAGTTTCGTCTGGGATCGCGTCCCGCCAGGCCGCTACACTGCCGTTGCCATCGATCAAGGCTGGAAGCTCGACTGGCGCCGCCCTGAAGTCATCTCTCCCTATCTCGCGCACGGCGTTGGGATCATGATCCCTCCCGGCTCGCGCTCCGCCGCCCTCAAGAGCCCGCTTGAAGCGCAATCCTCCGTCGCACCGCCAGCGCAGTAGCGGCGCCAAATCCGGATCCGGAAATTGCACCAATACTCAGCGGCGACCTTGATCTGAGGGGCCGTGTCGCGAGGTCATTGGGGCGCGTGAAACATCTGGGTGAGGGTGGTGTCTCCCCGGCCGGAGGCGTACCAGGCAGCCCAGTAATAGGGATGGCGGTAGCGTGGGTCGCGCATCAGGGCCACGCGGGCTGAGGTCAGGGCCTGAGGGACGGTCTGGCCGGCGGCGAGGCCTTTGTAAAAGCTCTCCATAATCGGCAGTGCGGAACCGGAATCGATCTGCCAGCGGGTGGCGACCACATCGGGCACTCCGACGGAGGCGAGCGCGCTGACGATGTCGCCCATGCCGTGGTTCCAGCCTTCTTCCTTCTTGCCGGTTGAACATGCGGAAAACACGGCCAGCCGGGCGGCGCGGGGAGGGTGGCTGCGAATGAGAGCGCTATCGAGCCAGGATCTCCCGATGCCGGCATTCCTGCCCTCTGTGCCGGCGGGGATCGCAGTTGAAGCTTCGGTCCCTGAACGTGCCAGCAACAGCCGGGTTGCACCAAGCTCCTCGGCCGCATGACCTGCGAAGTGGATTGATGTTGCGTTGGAGAGACGAGCGTCGACGCCGGCTTCTGTTGCATCGGCGCCGAGAAGGATTGTGGGACTGTCGCTGAACGCGGCTACGGCTTTGGCCTCCTCCATAACCTCAGGCAATACCTGACTCTGATCGGCGGCAACGGATGCACCAACGATCAGCGCTTTCCCCGTGGATCTTCCCAGGGGCAAGTGGGGCTGCGACAGGTGCGGTGAGCCTGGATCATCAAGCAGGAGCGACGGCGACTCTGCAAGGTTGAAATGCAGGCCGATGGGTCCTGAAGCAACCTCAACCGAGGGCCAGGGCAGGTTGCCCAGCATCGGATCGGGTTCAAGCAACAACTCGTGAAAGCTCGTGCGCAGTCCGGGCTCGGGGGCGGCCGCATGCGGACTGGGTTCGTAGGCCGCCTTCACCGGCCAGGGCGCATCAAGCTGCCCAAGGAAGAGCGATCCTGCTTTTTGCGCTGCCCGGTCAATCTCTGCCAGGGGCGTTGCAGGCGAGGTAACTGAGCGCTCGAGGGATTCGACGGCTGTCAGCACATCGGCTTTGGAAACCGGACTCTGTGTCCAGGCCACACCGTTCGCGCCTGCGCGATAGAGCAATAGCCGGTCATTGAGGACGACCTGCCCAATGACCTGATCTTCTCCGAGGCGGGCCAGGGACTTCATCAGAATCGGCTTGCTGCAGGTAAATCCCTTGTCAGGGCAGATGGGCACGGGGATGCCCAGAACCCGCATGCGATAACGCTCCCAGAGCGCAAGAATGTCTTCGCCGCTGCGCCCCTGGGCCAGCCAGACTCCAGCCAAAACGGCATAGAGGGGTCGATCGTCCTGAGCACGTGCAATGGTTGCAGCGCCAAGGTTGCCGGCAATCTTTTCTTCGTCAAACAATGCATCGCGAAGAATCTTTTCAACCTGTTCGGGGTGTCCCAAGGTCAAATCGAGCTGGCCCCGCTGTGCCGCGTATTCCCGATCGAACAGAGTGTTGTGTTGACCCTGCATGCGTGCGTGCACTCGATTGAGCGTCTCGAGCGTGGCGGAGAGGTCGCCGCGATCAAGATAAGTCTGTGCCATCAGCAGCTCATCTTCAGTGAGGAAGAGGGGCAGAGATTTCTCATTCCCATTGGCGGCCAGTTCGGTTTGAGCAATCCGCATCTGCTCTTTCCCCTCGGAGATTTGGCCGGCGCGGATGGCAAGCGACGCCAGCTTGAATCGTTGAACGGGAATGAGACTCTGGGCCGGGGTGAGAGCGATAACGCCAAGGACCTCGCGTTGAAGAAGGTAGGGAGTTCGAGTCCGCGGGGTGAGGGCTTCGGCATCTCCAAGGCCCTGGAGTGCGTATAAGAGCCGGACGGCCGGCAGATCGGCGGCATAGAAGTCACGAATCACGGGCAAGTACAGGCGCCAGCCTGATTCTGCGTCGCCCGCACTGACCGCGGCGCTTGCCACCAGATTCCTGGCACGCAGTTCGACGAGCGTGTAGTGGTACTTATGAGCGAGGTCGGCAATGCGCCAAAAGACAGGATCGTTTTCCGGAATGGAATTCGGAGTCGGATCGCAGATATGATCCTGGGTAAGTGCGAAGAGCATGGGCCAGACGAAGTTTGGGTTGCGGCCAATGACAGCGTGAGCTTCCCGATAGCAACCCGGAACATCGGAGTTGCGATTGAAGGAATAGGAGAGCTCAATTTGGGAGCGCTCTTCTCCAGATGGATTGCGGAGTGCGCGAAAGGCCTGAATAGCCTGAGCTGCATGCATCTTTCCGCTGAGGAACTCACCCGTCTGGTCTTCCTGGACGCCAGCGGCCAGCAAATGAGCAGCGCGAAGAAAGGCTGGTTGGGGAGTGGAATTAGGAGGGGGAAGAAGCTGAGTGAGCCAGGAGTCCTGATGGTTGCGCTCGAGCGAGGCGGCAAGCGCATAGATCAAAGTGCGGGCCGAGAGACAGCCTTCATCGCAGGGAGAGCCGCGCGACCGGTCCACCGGCGGGGGGAATGCAGTATCGAGCAGTTGGGGAAGCTGGTAGTTGGCAAGCTCCTCATCGAACTTCGCGAGCGCTGCCGGATCGGCCGCGAGGGCTCGGCGTGCATCTGGCGTTGAAAGATAGTGGTCGATGCGGCTCTGATGCGTCTTGAGCTGGTTCAGCTTCTGCTCGAGACTCTCGAGGTGACGCCGCCCCTCGGCCAGCCAGAGGGGATCGCGCTCGAAACGCAGATAGCGATTCCAGGTTTCAACAGCATTCATCACCTGTGCCCGGTCTTCCATTGCCAGGGCTTCGTTGAACAGGACGATGGTGTCGCCGGGAGTGAGCTCATCGGCGCGGCGCAGATACTCAAGGGCGGTGGATCGGTCATTTTCACTGCCCGTGGCGGCGCCGCGCTGATAGTACGCGGTTGCATCGTCGGCCAGCAGGGCGGAGGTAACGGGACCGCGCGCAAGCAGGCGGTCAAGAATGTCGATGGCAGGATCGAATTTCTCTTCAAGGATGTCGGCGCGGGCCGCAAGCTGGAGCCAGTGAGGGTCGTCGGGAGCGGCTTCGAGTTCCTTTTCGATTCGGGACCGCGCGTCGAGAAGCGGTGAAGCTTCGCGTCCCGACGAGCCGCCACGCAGATGAAGCTGCGGCGTGACCGAGGCAAAGGCCGCTCCGGGAACGCGGAACTCGTAAATCCTCGACTGCGAGTAAGCCTTGGCAAGAAGCCTTTCCGGGCTGTTGATCACGCGCCAAGCAACGACGGCGCCCACCGCCAGCAGCAGGGTCGCGGCCAGGGCGATTCCACCCCATAGATAGAGTGCCGGTACCTTCCTGCTGCTTTCATGGGCCAGCCGGTGCCGCGTTGCAGCCAGCCGGACTGCCAGTTTCCGTTGCCAGTCGCCTGACGCCGATGAAAACGTTTGAATTGTGGAGAGTTCCGCGTCCGAAGGATCGGCGGAGAGGCTGCGAAGGAGAATTCCGCACGCAGGGCAATCTGCCGCATGGGCCAGGAGCTCGTCCGCTTCAAAGGGTTGTGCCTCGCCGCTCATCAAGAGCGACCACGCGGTCGGTTGAGGACATCGTCCGGGGCTGGGCTCCAACCGCTTCACGCTCTGGACTTCCGCATCCGGACTGCCGAGAGCCGCAGCCGGAGCCCGATCCACGATCAGCTCGTCCAGCGCATTCGCCAGGTTGAGGCGAGAGGCGGTCGATTCACATTGCTGCGGGGCGCCATCCTGTGAGGCGCCTTGCAGCGGGGAGTCCGGATTCGGTTTGTCGCTCATGTCTTTCTCTCTATTTAACGGCAGTCCAAGCCGAATTCATTCGAAGAAGCACCAAAACATCTAGTTTGGACCCGGAGGGCCCGGAACGCCACCCCCGTCAATCTCTTCGCGCAGCCAGGTTGTTACCCTTCGCAGAGCGCTTTCAACCCCTTTTGGCGTCAATCCTGCAGCCGGCAGCCGGGAGATCTCTTCAGCCGTAAAGCCCTGACGGTAATAGAGCCAGAATAATGCGCGATCGCGAGCACCAATGATCTTGGGGGCGGAAAGCAGCTTGCGGTCAAGCTGCTGGAGCAGAGCGGAATTCTGCAAGGGGGACGGCTGGACCGCGGTGTGCAAAGCCTGTGCGGAATCCCCGTCGAGAAGCGGCATGGTGATGACTTTCCCGCCTCGCTTAGTTGAGTACTGGCGGCGATAGTAGTCATTGGTGACGGATGCTGTGACGAGCCGGAGGAGACCGAAGAAGGAGTCTTCGCCACGGGGTTCGAAGCTGCGCAGAATGCGCCGGTCGTGTTCGCAGAGTTTCAGGAACACTTCCTGCACGATATCGTCAATGATCGCGGGTCTCGGATCGCTCACCCAGAGGCGGGAGATGCGCCTTGCTACGACGGTAGACAATGGGGAACATCTGCGGACTAACTCTTCCCATTCCGGTACTTCTGCGGAGTGGGAACAGAGCTTTGCCAGATCGTTCACCGATGTGAGAGAAGCATTCATTGTGCGGGAAACCAGTTTACAGCAATGTTGACACCGAGTTATGAGAGAAAGAGCTTCGAAAGCAAGTCGTCGCAAATTACTTCGAGCTGTTGCAATTTGTTGCGATTTATTTTCGGCCTTTGCCAGGGCAGATCGACATATACTGGCGGGCAAGCGACCGCAAGCAATTTTCTGGGAGTTGAAGATGGAAACGACCCTTCGCCCGATGAGTCTAGGCGAGCTACTCGACCGAACCGCCCAGCTCTACCGAACACACTTTTTGCTGTTCGTGGGGATCTCCGCGGTGTATGCCGGGGTGCTGCTGGTGTTGAACCTGCTGCAGATCGGGCTTACGGAGCTGCTGAAGGCTATGCACATGGGCGGCCAGCAATTGTGGGTCACCTTCGGTTTTTTGCTCTTGATCCTTCCGGTAACGGTGATTGCGGCGGGCGCGGCGGTTGCAGCCAACAATCGCGCCGTGGCATGGGTAAACGTAGGCCAGCCGGCAACGATTCGAGGCGCGTACAAGAGCATCCTGCCGAGGCTCTGGAGTTATCTGTGGCTGATGTTTCTGACCACGGTAATCATCCTGACGCCCTTTATCGTGATTTACGGGGGCTTCCTGCTGTTCATGTGGAAGTATGGTGCGTTCAACCTTGCGAAAACACAGAAAGCTGACCCATACGCAGTGATGGTGATCGGTGGAGTCTCCATTCTGTTCTTTATCCTGATCGTCGCCTGGATTGTTTACGCGATCCTCATGGGGCTGCGCTACTCGCTTGCCGTTCCCGCGTCGGTGGTGGAAAACCTGAAAGCGCGCAAGGCCATGAGGCGGAGCATCGAGCTGAGCAAGGGCTCGCGCGGCAGAATCTTTCTGCTGGGGCTGATGATTTCGTTCATTCAACTCGGGCTTGTGGCGATCTCTCAGGGCTTCTTCATTCTGGCGGCCTTCAAGAACCACATGGTACTGCCCGTTTGGGCACAGATTCTGCAGCAGTTTGTGGGCTTTTTGACGAGCAGCTTTATTGGTCCCATGTACGCGACCGGCCTCACGCTTTTTTACTATGACCAGCGGATTCGGAAAGAGGGATACGACATTGAGTGGATGATGGAGGCGGCGGGCCTGTCCTGGCCTCCGCCGTGGGCGGGGATCGATCCGGCGACGGCGCAGTCGGCGCCCGGAGCTGTGGCGATGACGCCGGGAGCTGGGTCAGGGTCGTCCGACACCCTGGCGGTAGAGGTGGAAGTGCCGGCAGCCGAGGCGGAGTCGACCGCGAACGAAGGGGCCGCGACGCCTGAGCCGGCCGCTGAGGAACCGGCGACGCCCACACCGCCAGGGGTCGATCATGACCGGCATTGAAGCCCCGCGCCCGCTGAACCTGGGCGAGATTCTCGACCGAACTGTTCAGCTCTATCGCGATCGATTTCTTGTCTATCTCGGCATTGCCATCATTCCGACCGGAGTGCTGCTGGTCCTTGGCGGCGGCATCTTTCTGGCGCTGGTGTGGATTGGTTCGCGGCCCGGGACTGCCGCCGCGCCGATCAACTCTGCAACGGCGACCGCCATCGGCGTCCTCGTATTGGTCTTGATTTCGCTACCGGTCCTCGCCGTAGTGCTAGGCGTTTCGTCGCTTTCGGCGGCAGCCATGAACCATGCGGCAGCGGGAGCGCTGGCCGGAAGCCGGCCCACCATTCGCGGTTCATTTGCCGAATCGTGGCGGCGCGGCTGGCAGTATGTCTGGCTCTACTTTCTTCAGTCTTTGATTGTGTGGGGGGCGCCGCTGATCGTGTGGTTTGGCGCGCTTATGGTCCTGACTCTCATCGTGGCTGGGGTCGGTCGCGGTGCATCCCCTCAATCAGCGGGCGCGCTCGTAGGCCTGATGACCCTCTTCGGGCTAATGGCGTTCGCGGGCTACGCGCTGTGGATGCTGCTGTGCGTGGGGTTGGCGTTTCCCGGATGCGTGGTGGAGAAGATCGGCGCCTGGAAGGCTGTACGGCGAAGCTTTCGGCTGAGCAAAGGGACGCGCGGACGAATCTTTGTTCTGTATCTGCTTGGATATGTGCTGGGATTGATTGCTTCGATGGTGGCTTTCGTAATACTCGTGATCGTGATCGCTCTGATTCCCGCGCTGAACAGCCCGCAACACGCTCAGGCAATGGGAATGGCAATGATCTTCCTGATCTACGGCTCGTCGTTTGCCGTACAGGCCCTCACCAAGCCGGTTTACACGATAGCGCTGATGCTCTTCTACTACGACCAGCGCATTCGCAATGAGGGGTTCGACATTGATTGGATGATGGAGCGTGCGGGGCTGGTGGCGGGGGCGGCGGCGGCGAACGGAGAGTTGCTTGCAGCGGCGAACGGCGAGTCCAAAACTGGGGTGAACGGCGAGCCCAGGTCTGCATCGGGCGTAGCGCCCACGCCTACGGCGACCGACGAGCCAATAGCGGTCCCGGTCCAGATCGAGTCAGCTCACTCTGGTGAGACCTTAGGGACTGCGCACCTGCAGGTCGCTACTGAAACACCAGAGGCAATCGAAGCAACGGAAGTAGCGGAAGCATCACAACCCGAAAACGAGAGGCAATGATGATGGAAGCCAATCAGACCGCATACACAGCAAGCACGCAGATTCCTGCCATGCCGTTCGGGGTAATGCTCGATCGGGTCTACCGAATTCTGCGCGATCACTTGAAGGTTTTCCTCGGAATTGCAGCGGTTCCGGGTGTGGCCATGATGCTTCTCTACGGTGCGGTGATGGGCATTCTTTTTGCCTATCTTTGGCCCTATATGGGGAAAGACGGCGCAGCCCCTGCAACCCCCGACCCGGCAGTGATGATGCGGATCATGACGCCTGCCATCGTGCTCGCAACGGTTGTGTTCTTGATCCCATTCCTGGCCGTCTTCGCTTTTTATCTTGCAGCGGCCTTCCACGCAGCGATCAAGATCGACTCCGGAATCGGGACCAGCATACGGGAGTCCTACGAAAACGCCTGGAGTCGCATGGGCCGTTCTTTTGTTCTGCTGATCTGGATTTACTTCAGGGCTTTTGGCCTGGCGCTTGCAATTCTGTGTGCGTTTTTTGGCGCTTTTGGTTTGCTGACTCCGGCAGGAGCGAACCATGCTCCTCCTCTTGCGGTCGTGGCCATTTTCCCAGTGATCATGCTCCTCTACTTTGCGGCTTATGTTTACGGCATTATTGTCGCGCTGCGGCTGTCACTGGCGTTTCCGGCCTGGATGGAGGAAGGACTCACGGCAGGGGAAGCGATGAAGCGAAGCAACCGGTTCACCTATGGGAGCAAGGGGCGCATCTTTCTTCTGCTGCTGGTGATTTACGCCATCTCCTACGCCTGCTTCATGGTGGTCTACATTGTGGGCTTCCTGGTCTTTGGAATCGGGGCGCTTGCGATGGCGGCATTGCAGATTCATCCAACCGCCCCCTGGAGCTTTGTGGCGATCGGAGTGGCCGTGGTGATTCTGCTCTGCTTCCTCTATGTTTGGATGGCGCTTCTCTACGGCAGCGGAGTCGTTACACTCAGCGTGGTCTACCACGATCAGCGACGCCGCATGGATGCTCCCCTTCCCGCTCAGTTGCCGGCGGCCGACGCTCAACTGCCGCCGGCAGGCGCTGAACCCGCGTAGGACCGAGGAAGGATATACTGGCCCGTGCCCGCAGGCAACGGGCGCCTCGATAACTGTCACGGAGTTGAACTGGAGGAATTATGACGCGGATGCGCCCGACCTTTGTTTGTCTGTTTGGGGTCTGTCTTTTTGCCCTGATTGCAACCCAGACTTCACTCGGCCAGCAAGGCGATACGGGTGCGCGACGGGTAAGCTCACCCGATGGGACCATCACTTTTCTGCTGTCTGGCGCACAGCCTGTGGTGGACGTGACTGGAACCGCCGCGAACAAGAATCCGGTCGAGTCTTCGATGTTCTACGCGGTGGAGTTTCGCGGCAAGCGCGTGATCGAGCATTCGCGCCTGGGGCTTGAACTGGCCGGACTGGGCACACTGGGACCGGGAATGCGGGAGACCGCGGCGGAGACCGGGCAGGCGGACGAGAAATATACGATCCCGGTGGGGAAGACGCGGGAGGTGCGCAACAACTACAACTCGCTGCGCGCCGATTTCGGCGATGGGGCTGGGCACAAGATCAGTGTGGAAGTACGGGTGTTCGACGATGGCGTGGCCTTCCGCTACGTTGTGCCCGATCAGACGCAGGACCACAAAGTAAGGATCGCGCACGAGCTGACGGAGTTCACCTTTGCCAAAGACGCAACCAGTTACCCGCTGTTGCTGGAGGGGTTCCAGACCCCTTATGAAGACGAGTACACGATGCGGCAGGTGAGCGGCCTGCACAAGGACTGGCTGATCGGGCTTCCGTTTCTGGCGGAGGAGCCGGGGCTGGGATGGGTGGCGATCACCGAGGCGGATATCGACAATTACGCTGGAATGTACCTGAAGAAGGCAGCGGGGGCATTCGCGGTGCGCAGCGAGCTATCGCCGCATGTGGACGACGCGACCATCGCGGTGGAGACAGCGGCGCCGGCAAGCTCGCCGTGGCGCGTGCTGATGATTGCGGATGAACCGGGGCGGCTGGTTGAGTCGAACATTGTGCTCAATCTGAATCCGCCATCGAAGGTCGCCGATACTTCGTGGATTCGCGCAGGCAAGTCGGCGTGGGACTGGTGGAGCGGTGAGGCTGCGCCGGGCGCGACATTCAAGACCGGCATGAACACCAGCACGATGAAGCACTACATCGACTTTGCCGCGGACTCGGGCTTCCCATACATGCTGATCGATGCGGGATGGGCGTTGACACCGGGGGCCCGGCCGGGCGATTACGCACAGCTTGCCGACATTACCCAGGTGAATCCGGATGTGGACCTGCAGGGGCTGATCCGCTACGCAAAAGGGCGAAACGTAAAGATCTGGCTGTGGGCCCACTGGACATCGGTGGACAAGTACATGGACCGGGCGTTTCCGCTGTATGAAAAGTGGGGCATCGCCGGGGTGAAGATCGACTTTATGAATCGCGACGACCAATGGATGGTGGACTGGTATCACCGTGTGGTGGAGAACGCCGCGGCGCATCACCTGATGATCGACTTTCATGGGGCGTACAAGCCCGACGGCATCAACCGCACCTGGCCAAACCTGATTACGCGCGAGAGCGTGATGGGCAAGGAATATCTGAAATGGTCGGCGCGCACAGGCCCCGTACACAACACGACGCTGCCTTTTACGCGGATGCTGGCAGGGCCGATGGACTACACGCCCGGAGCGTTTGGCAATGCAAACCGGGAGACCTTTGTTGCGCGGAACTTTATGCCGATGGGGCTGGGCACGCGGGCGCATGAGCTGGCGCTGTTTGTGGTGTTCGAGAGCCCGTTTGAGATGGTCGCGGACTATCCAGAGCACTACCAGGGACAGAAGGAGTTCGACTTCATCAAGAGAGTGCCGACGACGTGGGACGAGATTCATGTGCTGGGCGGCCAGCCCATGGAGTGGATCTCAGTGGCCAGGCGCAGCGGGAAGGACTGGTACCTCGGTTCGCTGACAAACTGGGAGGATCATTCGGTGAATCTCTCGCTGAGCTTTCTGGGACCGGGGAATTTTGTGGCGGAGATGTATGCGGACGCTGCCGATGCCGCGCAGGAGCCGACGCACACGGCGTTCACGCGGCAGGCAGTGACGAAAGACTCAGTGCTGCAGATCGGCATGGCCTCGGGGGGCGGAAATGCGGTTTGGATTCATCCGGCGCAGTAGGCTCCGAGTGGATTCAAAGGTGTGGGACGCTGAGTCTGTGGGGCCAGGACTCAACGTCGGGGAGCGTGTATGACGGAAAGCTTGCGTCCCATGAACCTGGGGGGAATTCTCGACCGCGCTGTGCAGGTTTTCCGCGCGCGGTACATCGTCTTTTTCGGGCTCGCATCCATCGCGGGGATCGCGGGGCTTGTATTCCAGCTTGCGATAGCCTATCCCAAATCGGCCCCTTCTGGCGGCTCGAAGAATGGCGGGCTTGTATTCGCGAGCTACGCCGCTGCCTTCGTCAGTTGGGTGGCGATTGTGGTGCTTGGAGTCATTGTGCGCGCGGCCAATTGCTATGCGGCTTCCAAAGTCAATCTGGGTGAAGCCGTCATTGTTCGAGAAGCGTTCGGCTTGTTTACCTCCAAGTTCTGGCGGCTGATTGGGATCTCCATTCTGCAAGGGATTTTTGCAGGCTGGCCATTCATCATCGCGGGATTCCTAGCGGTAATCATTGGTGCTGCGGTGGCCCCATTCGGTGGCGCTGCTTTTGTGGTTGCAACTGTCTATATTCTCGCCGCCATTCCGTGCCTGGCTTTGTATGCGCGCTATGCGCTTGCCTATCCCGCGACCGCAATCGAGGGCCTGACGGCAGGGTCCGCCATTGATCGCAGCGTCAAGCTGAGCGAGGGCGGACGATGGAGAATCTTCTGGGGCATCGTCGTGGTATCTGTTCCGTCGTGGGGACTTGTGTTTGGTGTGTCGGGATTGTTGGAGGCGCTGAAGAACGGCAATGCGCTTCTGGCCAACAATCCGCTGCTTGTGGCCGGCATTAACGGCGTTGTGGGCCTAATTGCGGCCCTTGTGTTTACGCCGTACAGCCAAATCGTGCTCACGCTGCTTTACTACGACCAGCGCATGCGCCGCGAGGGCTTCGATGTGGAGCGGATGATGCAGGCGGCGGGACTGGAAGAGAGCCCAGCTCTGCAGGGCGATGGCGGGGCGAACCTGAACACAGGCACGGGAGAGAGCCCGGCGTGAATCGCGGAAGAGGCATCGCAATTCAGCATGCTGCTGAACTATCATCAGCGCATACGCAGCGATGATAACGAGATTGAGCAAAGGATGCCCGCGGCCGGAATGACTCGAACCGAATCCAAATCTGGCGGCGAGTTCCACTACCGAGCTCTGACGGCGATTGGGGCCGTGATTGTGGTCGCCCTTCCGGGGGCGGTAATGTCGCGCGCGGATTCGCCGCTGGCCGCTGACCATCCCTCGCCGTCCGCCACAAGCAAACCCCACGATGCTTCGCTCGATGACTACAAGCAGCACCTGACGGCGCTGACCACGCTAGTGGAGGCGTGCGCAAAGGCGCGCGACCTGAAGACCTGCGACCCCACATTTGTTGGCCCGGACGATCGCGTTCCCCTTGCACTGGCGGGCAAAGCCACGCAACGGCGGCTGATTCGCTACGGGTGGTTGCGTGTGCTGCTGTCAGAGGCGCAGGACAAGGACGTGGTCGCGCCGGAAGCGAAGAAAGAGGCGCCAGCCGAGAGTGTTCGCCCGCCTAAACCGACGACCACACAGCTTTTGAAAGACGCGGAGACCCGCCTGGCGCATGACCTGGAGGAAAGCGATCGGCCGCCAGCGCGGCCGCCGGCGCACGATCCAGAGCGGGCAGTGATGAAGCAGGTGCTGGCCGGACGGGACTTCAGAGGCCTCGAAGCCGAGAGTGCGCAGCAATCGGCTCTGGAGAAGTTTGGCAATTGGCTGAACAAGCTGTTTGAAAACGCCTCGAAGCTGGCATCACTACCAGCCTGGTTCGGGGGCGCAATCGTATGGGGATTCATTCTGGCCGTCTGCGTTGGGCTGATCTGGGGATTGATCCAGTTTGAGCGGCGGTGGCGCGTGCGACTGGTACCTGACAGCGATGGTCCGGCACCCGGGGCCGCTTCGGCGCGGGACTGGCAGTTGTGGCTTGAGGATGCGCGGCGGGCCGCGGCTGCGGGCCAATGGCGCGAGGCGATCCATTATGTTTATTGGGCTGCGATTTCGCGGCTCGAGTCGAAGCGGCTGTGGCCGGCCGATCGCGCCCGAACGCCCCGCGAGTATCTTGCGCTGGTTGCGCCGGAAGACGCGCGCAAAGCGCCACTGGGGGCCCTCACTCGCAGCTTCGAGCGCGTGTGGTACGGCGGGCGGCCAGCCGGGGAGCCGGAGTACAGGCGGGCTGAGGAGATTGCGAATGGGCTAATCTCGGGCGGCGCGCGAGCGGGCCAGAATCCCTTGAGCACGGAAGGGGCCGCACGATGAATTTTCTCTCTTCGCTCGACTCTGCCGACCGCAAGCTGCTGCTGTGGAGCGTGGGGATTGCCCTTGTGCTTGCCGTGGCGATTGGCCTGCTGACGCCGAGCAGCAACAACAACGACAACCCTCTGCCGTCGACCTACCTCGCGGGCCAGCACGGGGCGCGGGCGGCGTATGAAACGCTGCTCCGGTCAAATTATTCAATTGAACGCTGGGAGCGGCCGCTCGCGGAGCTTGCCGCGCAGGCTGGACCGCAGACGGTGGTGATCTTTGCGGAACCGTTTACGCGCGAAGCAAGCAATATCAAAGCGGTGAGGCAGATTCTGGAGCGCGGAGGACGGGTGCTGTCGACGGGCCAGTCAGGCGGGTATATTCTTCCGGGCGAAGCGAGCGCACCGCCTGAGGAGTTCACCTTTGCCGCGTGCCAGCTGGAGCCGGAGGGTCTTGCTCCGCTGGCCAGCACGGGCGAGGTGTGGATGGTGCCCGCGGCAACCTGGGAGGTGGGCAATCCGGCGCAGCGGGTGAGCTTTAGCTGCGCCGGCCAACCGGCCGTGGTGGAGTACGAGTGGGGCAACGGCCACGTGGTGTGGTGGGCAGCCTCGACGCCGCTCGAAAACGGCTCCCTGACGCGCGCCAACAACTTTGACCTGCTGCTGAACTCGCTTGGGCCGCGCGAAGGACATCACTTTTATTGGGACGAGTCGCTGCACGGGGAGATTCGCTCCACGTTCAGCTATGCTTCCGGTCCGGCGCTCACGCTGCTGTGGACAGGGATGATTGGGATGGGCGTCTTGATTGTCTTCAGCTTTAGCCGGCGCAACGGTCCGGTGCGCGAACTGCCGTTGCCAGCTCGGGCCACGCCCATCGAGTTTCTTGAAGCATTGGGCTCGCTCTATCGCAATGCGGGCGCGGCCTCAACAGCAGTGGCCATTGCCCTGGAACGATTCCGGCGACAAACACTAAGGCTTTGCGGCCTACGCGGGGCGCCGATCGGAGCGGCAGACCTGGCGGCAACCATTCGCCGGCGGTTTGGCAACATCGATGCATCTCTGGAGACCGACCTGGCGGAGTGTGAAGAAGCGGCGAGAGGCGAGACGGTGATGCCGCGCGAGGCACTCAAACTGGTGGTCAAGCTGCATCACCACATGGAAAACCTGAAAGAAGCGGCGAGACCGCGCAGAGAGAAGCAGCAGATCAATTCCAAGCAGCAGGAAAGGCAGTCATGAGTGACGAAATTATCTCCGGCCCGGGTATCTCAGGACCGGTTTTCTCAGAATCGGAACAGACTTCGAGCGCGGGCGCTTCTTTGGGAGCAACAAGCCGGTTGATTCATCACGCGCAGACCGAGTTGGGGCGCGTGATCGCGGGGCAGAGCGGCCCGCTCGAGGAAATAATTATCGCGGTGCTGTGCCAGGGGCATGCATTGCTCGAAGGCGTCCCGGGAATCGCGAAGACGCTGATGGTGAAGGCTCTGGGGCGGCTGATGGGGCTGGGGTTCCAGCGCGTGCAGGCGACGCCCGATCTGATGCCGGCCGACATTCTGGGCACAAGCATCCTGCGGCCCGGTTCTGACACGTTCAGCTTTCACGCCGGGCCAGTGTTTACTGACCTGCTGCTGGTGGACGAGATCAACCGCATGCCCCCGCGAACGCAGGCGGCCCTGCTGGAGTGCATGGAAGAGCGGCAGGTGACAAGCGATGGCACGCGACGCCCGCTGCCGGCGCACTTTACGGTCTTCGCGACGCAGAATCCGGTTGACTTTGAAGGCACATATCCGCTACCCGAGGCTCAGCTCGATCGATTCCTGCTGAAGATTCGCGTTGCCTACCCGTCAGAACAGGAGGAGCGGCAGATTCTCGTGCGGCACCACGGGGGCCATGGCGGCGGATTGCTGGAGGAAGCGGCAATTGCTCCGATTCCGGAGGGGTTGCTGTCCGCGGCATGCGATGAGGTGCGGGCGATCCGGATTGAACCGGAGCTTTATGGGTACATTCTGTCGCTGGCCCGCAGGACCAGAGAGTGGCCGACGCTGCTGCTGGGCGCGAGCCCCCGTGCGGCGCTGAGCCTTATGCGCGTGGCACAGGCCTCGGCTGCCTTCGATGGACGCGACTACCTGGTTCCGGACGATGTGAAGCGGGCCGTGCTGCCGGTGCTGCGGCATCGCGTAATGCTGAAGCCGGAAGCTGAGTTGGAGGGCTTTGACGCCGATCGCGCGCTGTCGGATGTGATTGCGGAAGTGCCGGTGCCCCGGCAGTGAACTTGCCCTCCCTCCATCCCGACCCGATCCGCGCCGTTTGTGAGCGGCGGCGGTGGTGGGCCTTCGGGCTGACGCCGCGGGCGATTGGTCTGCTGCTGGTGGGGTTCGTTTGGCTGATTCCAGGGTTCTGGGTCGGACGGCTGGCCTACGCGATGCTCGGCTGGGATGCGCTGGTGCTGCTGGCAGCGCTGCTCGACGGGCTTCGGCTGCCGAAGGCGGGGCGGATTACGGCCGGGCGATCCTGGTCCAATGCGCCGGCACTGGACAGCCAAACCGAGATTGAGCTGACGATTGAGAATATGGGGCGGACGATTCTGGATTGCCGGCTGGTGGACGACCTGCCGCTGGCGCTGGCTGGATTTCAGGCCGGAGGGGCGCAGGCCGAGCCGCCAACACACAGGCTGACTGCCTTTCCACGTGTGCCTGCCAAGCTGCGCTATACGGTTACGCCACAGGAGCGAGGGGATACGGAAACCGGGTGGCTCTTCGTGCGCTATCGCTCGCCACTTGGGTTGACCGAGCGCTGGGCAAAGGCCAAGCTGGTTCAGCCGGTGAGGGTGTATCCGGCGCTGCGAACGGGCGAAGAGCAGCAGATGTTTCTGGCGCGGAGCCGGCAAATTGACCTGCAACTGCGGCAGGCGCGGCAACGCGGGCTGGGACGGGACTTCGAAAGCTTGCGCGAGTATCGGGAGGGCGACGACTTGCGCGATATCTGCTGGACGGCTACGGCGCGGCGCGGAACACCGATCACGCGGCAGTATCAGATTGAGCGCAGCCAGGCGGTATGGATTGTGCTGGATTGCGGAAGGCTGATGAGGTCGCGCGTGACGCCAACGCAGGGTCCGGCAAGGGGATTCGGGGTAGGAGCCGCTTCCGCAGCCGGCAACGAGTCCCGATCGGGGAACACTCACTCCAAGCTGGACTTTGCCTGTACAACTGCGGTGGCGCTGGCGCAGCTGGCCTTGTTTTCAGGGGACCGCGTGGGCCTGTTGGCCTATGGGCAGGGGATTCAGCAACGGTTGCTGCCGGGCCGGGGAGCATCGCACCTGCGACAGATGATTGAGGCGCTGGCAGTGGTCCGGGCCGAGGAGGGCGAGGCCGACCATCTGCGCGCAACTGCGATTTTGAACCGGCTGCAGCCGCGCCGTTCGCTGATCTTGTGGATTACGGACCTGGCCGAGACGGCCATGCGGCCCGAGGTGATTGACGGGGCAATGCAACTGCTGCGCAGGCATGTGCTGCTGTTTGTGGCCATGGCCCAGCCCGAGATAGACCTGATTGCCCAGGCTCGCCCGGCAAACCTGGCACAGATGTTCCGCGCGGCGGCGGCGCAGGAGATGGCCGGACGGCGCGAGCTGTTGCTGGCCCGGCTGCACGAGCAGGGCGCGCTTACCCTCGACATCCATCCGGAGTTCCTGACGTCTTCGGTGCTGAACCACTACCTGACAGTGAAAGAGCGGGCGATGGTGTAGGCGGTGGCTCATCACTGCTTTTGCGGGTAACTTAGCCAACTTAGCCAAGTTCGGCTACAATTGACTCATGCGGACCGCGAAGATCGGCGTTTTGAGGAATCAGCTCTCGGCGTATCTGCGCCATGTGCGCAACGGCGAAGAGGTCGTGATCTACGACCGGAACGTTCCGATTGCAAAGATGGTGCCGGTAGAATTGCCATTCCCCACACACGATGTTGGCGCGCTCAAGGAGACACTCACCGACGAAGATGCAGCGCTTGTAGGGACTGGGCAAATGAAGCTGGCGGAAAAGGAAATGGACTGGGATGCGTTTTGGGCTCTCCCGCGACCCGTGGTTTCGGACGAAGCAGTTCGAGAGGCAATCGAGTGGGCGAAGGGCGATCGCTAAATGGAGTTTGCGTTTTGGGATTCCAGCGCGATTGTGAGGCTCTGCATTCAGCACCAGACAACACCTTTCATTCGAGGATTGATCTCCAGATACAAGATGGCTGTGTGGTGGTCAACCCCGGTTGAGATTCGTGGAGCTTTTGAAAGATTGCGAAGGACTGGGGAAATCAATTCAGGCGAACATGTGGCGGCATTGGTTGAGGCAGAATTTTTTGACGGCGGTTGGCGGGAGATGACTCCACACGATGCGGTGCGAGACCAAGCGAAGCGGATGCTTGAATTATTCCCGCTCAAAGCCGCCGATGCGCTCCAGCTTGCGGCGGCGTTGTCGTGGTGCGCTGGAAAACCGCAAGGCCGTGCCTTCATTTCGGGAGACGTCCAGCTGCTCCGTGCAGCTGAGGCTCTGGGTTTTCAAACTATCGCTGCTTGAGCAGATGGTGCATGGACCGCAATCTCCATTTGCATTCGTCATGGCGAATCCCGGACCACATCCCGGGCATCTGAGAGAATAGTGCAAGTGACAAGTGATTCGAGAGCTTTCCATTCCGCATTTTGTCTTTAGGAAGCGCGCAGCGCGGCGAATTCTGCCGGGGCTGATTCTGCTCGCAGGGTTGGGCTTCGCCCTCATTCTTGGCGCGCCTCGCGTCGCGGCTCAGGCGCCGAACCCGTCCTCTGCGGCGAACCCCTTCTATGGCAGCGTAACGGCGCATCCGGCCACGGATGAGACTCTGCAACTCTCTCTCGATGAGGCGGTGAAGCGGGGACTGGAAAACAATCTCGGGCTCAAGCAGGCTGAGGCCGCGCAGAAGGCGCTGGATGGAGAGAAGCTGGAGGCGGCTCAGGAGTTTCTGCCGTTGATTCAGCTGAGCGGCGGCACCGGCGTCTACCAGCACAACCTGGCAGCCATTGGCTTCAATGCAAAGGTCCTCAGCAAGTTTGGTTCCTTCTTTCCGGGCGGTGTGGTTCCGCCTGGATTTTCCTCCATCACGCGGGACGATCTGACTCAGGGACAGCTTCAGTTCAGTCAGACCCTGTTCTCCGGGCCCGTCTTCGCCGCCTACAAAGCGGCTGGAGCTGCCGACCGCGCTGCCAATTTTGCCAGGATGTCAGCGAGGGGCGAGGTGGTGCAGCAGGTGGCAACAGCGTATCTGCACGCCCTTGCCGCGGCCAGCGAAGTGGACAATGCGAAGGCGCTGGAACAATCGGACCAACTCACATTCCAGCAAGCCCACTCGGCGCACGAAGCGGGCACGGCTGCGAATCTGGATGAGCTTCGTGCGCGTGTGCAGTTGCAGGCTCAGCAACAGGCGCTGATCGCCTCGCAGAATACGCTCGAGAAGGACCTGATCCTGTTGAAGCGCGAGATCGGGATCGCTCCCGGCCAGAAGGTTGCGCTCACTGACCCCACCCCCTCGAGCGAACTGGGAACGCAGACTCCCGAAGAGGTTCGCGATATTGCCTACAAGTATCGCCAGGATTACCAGAACCTGCTGAACCAGGCGGTGGAGTACAAGGCGATTCATGGGGCGTATCGCAGCTACCGGCTCCCGACGTTGACCTTTGGCGGGTACTGGGGGGTGAGCACGGTGAACGACGCCGGCACCCACGGAAACTTCGCGGCCCAGGGTACGCTTTTGATCCCGCTGTTTCGCGAGGCCAAGCTGCACGGGGACGTGGAGGCGGCGCAGGCTCAGATGGACTCAGTGAACGCGCAATTGGCAGAGCTGCGGACCCACATCGACAGCCAAGTTCGGGTAGCGCTGCTTGACGTGGACGCCACCCGTCAGCTCGTCGCCGTGGCGCGTTCCAACGTCGAGCTGGCCACACGCACCGTTTCCGACGAAACCGATCGCGTGAACGCAGGCGTCGACGACAACCTGCCCCTTGTGGAGGCACAGTCGTCGCTTGCATCGGCCGAAAGCAACCTGATCGAGAGCCTCTACCAATACAATCTGGCCAAGCTTGCACTGGCTCGCGCTTCGGGAGTGCTGGAGGCGCAGTACCGGGTCTACCTGGGGAAGTAAAAGGATTCGGTCGGCGGCGCGCACGGGCCCCAAGCCAGAACTGCGTATGTGTTTTGCCGAGCGCTCCCCCGTCTGAAGATACAAAGTCGTGACAACTGATTCATAACTTCCGTGTAACCTAGCAAATGGAGGATTCCTCCTGATGTCCAGGACTCTCAGGGTGAAGTATTACGTAGAGCCCGACCCAGCTGCGCTCGCTCAGCGGGCGGCACAGTATTTTGTTGAGATGGTGGGGGAGGCCGTGGCCGGGCGGGGACGCGCCCGCATCGCCATCAGCGGAGGAACCACTCCCAAAGCCGCATTCCAACTGCTGGCCGACGCAAACCAACCGTGGCGATCCCGCATGCCGTGGAGCGACCTCGACCTCTACTGGGTTGACGAGCGGTGCGTGGGGCCGGACGACGCCGAGAGCAACTACCGCATGACGCGTGAAGCCTTGCTCGACCACGTTCCTTTGACGCCGGACCAGATTCACCGGATCGAGGGTGAACTGGACCCCCTCGAAGCAGCGGACGAGTATGAGTCGGAGTTGAGAGAAAGCTTTCGGCTGGAGGGCGCGCACATCCCTCGATTCGACCTCGTGGCGCTGGGGATGGGACCGGATGGCCACACAGCTTCGCTGTTTCCGCACACGGCGGCGCTCCACGAAGCGAGCCGTATCGTAACGGCAAATCATGTACCTCAGATGGATACGTGGCGGATCACGCTGACGTGGCCTGTGATCAACGCCGCGAGGTCTGTTTTCTTTCTGATTGCGGGTTCTGACAAGGCAGATGCCTTGAACGAAGTCTTGAATGGTCCGCTCGATGTGGAGCGCCTGCCCAGTCAATTGATACGGCCTTCAAGCGGTATACTTACGCTGATTTTGGATAAGGCCGCAGCCGCCCTTCTGCCACCGACGGATGGGGAAGGTTGCGGTTTTTTTGAGAGGGAATAATGATTCTGGCCGGAGATGTAGGCGGCACCAAGGTTCATTTGGCGCTGTACGACTTTAAAGATGGAAAACTAGATTATTCGCGGGACGAGCGGTATCCAGCCAAAGACTATGCAGGACTAGAAGAGATCGTCAAGCAGTTCCTGGGCGGGGCAAAGGTAGATGCGGCGTGCTTTGGCGTGCCGGGGCCGGTGCGGAATGGACGGCTGCGGCTTACGAATCTGCCCTGGACGCTGGACAGCCGCGAACTCGCAACGAATCTAGCCATCACGCATGTTTTTCTAATCAATGACCTGGAGGCGAATGGGTACGGCGTGGCCGAACTCTCGGCGGACCAGATTTACACGCTGGCCGAAGGCGACGCCAGCCAGATTGGGAACCGCGCGTTGATTGCCGCCGGCACCGGACTGGGCGAAGGTCTGCTGATCTGGAATGGGCATAGCCATGTTCCTTACCCTTCAGAGGGCGGCCACTCAGACTATGCGCCGCGAAATGAAGATGAGATCGACCTGCTCCGCTTCCTGAAGCAGAAGTACGATGGGCGCATCAGCTTTGAGCGTGTGGTCAGCGGCATGGGCCTTACCAATGTGTACGATTTCCTCCGCGAGGTTCGGGGCATGGATGTTCCCAAGTGGCTCGCTCAGCGCATGGCCGCGGAGGATCCGAACGCGGTGATCACGGAGTGCGCACTGGCGGCCAAGAGCGAGATCTGCGAAAGGGCGCTGGACATGTTTGTTTCGGCGTATGGGGCCGAAACCGGCAACCTGGCGCTGAAGATCCTCTCGGTGGGCGGAGTTTACGTGGGCGGCGGCATTGCGCCAAAGATCCTGGAGAAGTTCAAGGACGGCACATTCATGAAGGCCTTCACCGACAAGGGCCGGCTGTCGCAACTGCTCATCAACATGCCTGTGCGGATCATTCTGGAGAGCCGTGCGGCGCTGCTGGGCGCGGCTGCTTACGCTGAAGCCCGCGCAGCGGAGATAAGCGGCGTCAGCATCCGCGCAGCATCCATCAAGATCTAAGAGCGCTGTCATCGCTCGAAAATGGCTCCGGTGAGTCTCCTTTGAGGGCAAGCCAGGCTCAGCTCACTTGGCTTGTTTCAACTGCGTTTCCATCACCTCGCGGAACACCGCGCACGTAGCACCGCGCAGGTCATTCGCATCCTCCACCATGCCCTCTCGCGTGAACTTCACATACGCCGCATCCGCGCCAAACTTCGGCCAAACCGGCAGCCCCGTCCCATTCGGATTCCCCGTCCTGGCAAAGTTAGTAAAGTAGCTCTCCACCATGTCGGCAAACTTCAAATCCGCCGCCGTGTAAGAGCCCGCCAGATTTCCCTCCTTGGGGTAGAGTCCAAACACAAACGAAAGATCCGTTGAGTGAATCGCGTCTGGCTGTCCCGGGACAGGATGATTGAATTCGTACTGGAACGTCGCATGGTGCGCCGCGGCGTGCCACCGCGCCTCCGCCGTAGCCGGACAGCGAAAGACTGAGTCCGCCACAATCTGGTCCGCCGCCGAGCCGTACACCGGATCGTTCGTCCCCGTCCCTCCATCCGCCAGCCCATACGCCATCAGCACATCCGGGGCATGCTGTCCCGCCACCATCGTGATCATCCCTCGCAACTGGTCTGGTGTTTGATTTCCACCAAACTCTTTGGTAGTGGTCCCAAACAGCAGCGGAATCGCCGACTCCTCGCCAGAGGCAAACAACTCCGCCGGGCTGCGGATCAGCACCCAACCATCCACGTCCGGACCAAACCGCTGGTGAGGCTCGTGCGCTGTCCAGCGCTTCATCAGGTCCGCCGCCGAAATTCCACGCAGAAATGCGATCTGGCCCGCTCCCTCTGGAGCCCCCATTGCTTGCGCGAATCTCTTCCCAGCCCCCTCAGCCTCCGCAAGCGGCGCCAGCGGCGGGAAGATTGGCGCGCCGCTCTCCTGGATTGCCTTCTGGAACAGGCCCCTCGCGTTCGACGCCATCAGGCTCCCCGTATCCATCGAACCGGCAGACTGCCCAAACACAGTGATGTTCTTCGGGTCGCCGCCAAACCGGGAGATGTTTACGATCACCCACTTCAGCGCCAGGATCTGGTCCATCAGCCCATAGTTCCCAGATGCATGATGCGCCGACTCTTGCGTCAGCTCCGGATGCGCCAGAAACCCGAAGACGCCGAGCCGGTAGTTGATCGACACAAGCACCACGCCGTGGTTGGCCAGCGTGCCGGCGGTGTATAGGTCGCTCATCCCGGTGCCGCCCTCGTTCGCGCCGCCATGTAGCCAGAACATCACGGGCAGCGGCTTCTTCGCCGGCCATGCTGGCGTAATCACGTTCAGATACAGGCAGTCTTCCTTGCCGTTCTGGGCGTCGTGCCGGTTCCAGTCGCCCAGCTCCGGCTGCGCACACGGAGCGCTGAAGGCTATTGCGTCGCGGACACCGGTCCATGCCTTCGCTGGCTGTGGCTCGCGCCATCGTGCCTCGCCTACCGGCGGATCGGCAAACGGAATCCCCAGGAACCTGGCCCCTCCGCCGTCGCGCGCCAATCCGCGGATAGTCCCGGCGCTGGTTTTAACCACCAGCGGATCCTCCTGAGCACGAGCCGGCAAGCTCACCGCCAACCCCAATCCTGCAACCAGCAGAACCACTGCGCACACGTTGCGCCGACCCAATCCGAATTCCATCTTCAGCACTTCGCGTCTCCGGCATCCACGGCAACGGCCAATTCTAACAACCCCTGGTTCACGGCGGACTCCGGCTAGTGGATCAGCTCAATCTCAATCTTGCGGTTGATCTCGTGGGGCCCAGGATCTCCGCACTTCGTGAGCTCCTGATCTTCGCATGTGCAGTGGATCGTTTTGACTGTGTTGTCCATGCTGCCGCTGAGGATTTTTCCATTGGTCAGGTCGATCTTCAGCTCCACATCGAACGTCTCGTTCCCAACATCCGCCTCAAATTTCCCATCGTCGGTCTTCTCGATCTCAACCCAGTTGTTGGGCGTGTCGGCGACGGGCTTCTTCATCCAATCCGCCGTGAGGTGAACGGTCGGCTTCGCGGGCGGGAGGTGACGGATAAGAATGAGTGCCGTGTGATCCGCTTCGTTGGTGCTCTTCCAGGTCATGTCGAAGGCGATTGAGTCCTCGCCGAGCAGGACATGGGTGCCGTCTGCCCAGGAGGGGTTGAATGGCATGGGGAAATAGAAGTGATCGCCCGGCTTCTTCAAGGCGCCCATCCTGAGAGCCAGCCACTCATCGGAGTAGAAGGTCATGAAGTCGGTGATGGGGCCGATGAGCGCGCGATCCACATTGTTGAGTGGAGGCATTCCGGGCATATACACAGGGTCGAGCGAGACTTTTTGACGGTAGGCCTGGGTCTCCGCGGAGAGAGCGAGCGGGTTGCCGTTCGATTCCATGCCGGACCAGCGATACTCCTCAAGGAACGGGCCGGTAGCGCTTTTTGTCACGATGCCGTCCGCACGGATGGTGTAGTGCCATGCCTCATTCTGGCCCTTCATCTGATAGGCGAGCGTTTCACCCTCGTGATAGGTGCGGTGGAGGGGATTCTGCGGCGGCGCGGGGGTCGGCGTTGGCGCCTGGGTCTGGCAGGCCAGCGATGCTGCGCTTGCGGCCAACAGGGCTAAAGCAAAACTGCGCGGCCACGCATTGAGGCGCACCGGTTTGTACAGTTCCGCGTTGGGCAGTTTTGCGTTGGGCAATTTTCGGTTGTTCCGGGCTGCAGTTTCGGCGTTCATCGTTACCTCTCATCTATAAGTACCTTGACCTGCCCCGAAGGTGACAAGAAATGCGGCAGACCATTCGCCGGCACGCGTCATTCTGCTCACTTCCCTAGCTTCATCCGGTCTTCCAACACCTCGCGATACATCAAGCACGCAGCACCGCGGAGGTCCTTCGCTTCATCCACCGTACCCTCGCTCGTAAACTGCACATAGTTCCCCGCCTCGGCGAATTGCGGCCACTCCGGCAAACCCTCTCCATTCGGATTGCCTGTACGGGCAAAATTGGTAAAGTAGCTCTCCACCATGTCAGCCACTTTTGAGTCTGTCGACGGGTTTGCTCCTGGCGGGTTCCCCACCTTTGGATACATCCCCATCACAAACGTTAAATCCGCGCCGTGAATCGCAAACGGCTGCCCCGGAACAGGGTGGTTGAACTCATACTGAAACGCCGGATGATGCGCCGCGGTATGGAATCGCGCTTCAGTCGTCGAGGTGCAACGGAACATCGAGTCCGCCATCCATTGGTCCGCCGCTGATCCGTACACAGAATCCGTCGTACCGGTTCCGCCATCTGCGAGCCCATACAACTTCAGCGCCTCCGGCGCATGCTGTCCGGTCTTCATCGTGATCATCCACCGCAACTGGTCTGGTGTTAGAGCTCCCCCAGGCTCCTCCCTGGTGGTCGTCCCAATGAGCAGCGGAATCGCCGACTCCTCGCCTGCCGCAAACACCTCCGCCGGGTCTCGGGTGAGCACCCAACCATCCACATCGGGACCAAACTGGTGCGGCTCGTGCGTATTCAGCTTCTTGATCAGGTCCGCCGCCGGGCTCGCTCTCAAATACGCCAACTGCCCCGCGCCCTCGGGCGCTCCCATCGCTGCCGCAAACCGCTTGCCCGTATCCTCCGCCGCCCGCAGCGGCACAATCGGCGGGTAGATTAGCGCACCGCTCTCCTGGATCGCCTTCTGAAACAGCCCCTTCGCGGTCGAAGTCATGAGGATCCCGGTGTCTACCGACCCCGCTGACTCTCCAAACACCGTGATGTTTTTCGGGTCGCCTCCGAACTGCTCGATATTCGCGATCACCCACTTCAAGGCAAGGATCTGGTCCATCAGCCCGTAGTTCCCCGATGCGTGATGCGCCGACTCCTGCGTTAACTCCGGATGCGCCAGGAACCCGAAAACCCCCAGCCGATAGTTGACCGATACAAGCACTACGCCGTGGCTAGGCAGCGTGCCATCGGTGTAGAGCAAGCTCATCGAAGTCCCGCCCGCGTTCGCGCCCCCGTGAAGCCAGAACATCACCGGCAGAAGCTTTTTCTTCGGCCACTCCGGAGTCACCACGTTGAGATACAGGCAGTCTTCCTGGCCGGTCGCCGCATCGTGGTGGTTCCACCAGCCAAGGTCCGCTTGTGCGCACGGTGCGCTGTAAGTTTGCGCGGGCCGAACGCCAGTCCAAGGCTTCCCCGGCAGCGGCTCATTCCACCGCAAATCCCCAACAGGCGGCTGCGCAAAAGGAATTCCGAAGAACCGGGCCCCGCCGCCATTCCGCGCCAGCCCTCGGACCTGGCCGGCGGTCGTGCTCACTACCAGCGGATCGTCCTGCGCCCTCGACCTCTGCAATTGCACGATCAACATGGCCAGGAACATCAAGGCCGCGAACTGCGCCCAACTGAATCTATAAGTCCGCTTCATGCCCGCTTCTCCCGCCAACCCAAAACTTCGCCAATTCTAACAAGATCGTGTTGCGGCTTCGTTGCTTTGCTCCAGTTCTGTCGAACGCCGACGGATCTCTTCCATTTGCCGCTATCCTGTATCCAACCACGCATGACCTTCGCCCACACCATCGGCCAGACTCGCTACACGTTTCCCGACCTGCGCGTGCTGCTGGCCAAAGCAACACCGATGCGAAGCGGCGATGCGCTTGCCGGGCTGGCCGCAGCTTCAGCCGAGGAGCGCGTGGCAGCTCAGTGTGCGCTTGCCGATCTTCCGTTGAGCCATTTCCTTGAAGAGCACGTGATCAAGTATGAAGCCGACGAGGTGACGCGGCTGATTGTGGACACGCACGACCAGGCTGCGTTTGCTCCTCTGCGCTCGTTGACGGTAGGCGAGTTTCGCAACTGGCTGCTGTCGGACGAGGCGACTGCTGGTCGGATTGCCGAGCTTTGCGCGGGAATCACGCCAGAGATGGCGGCGGCTGTAAGCAAGCTGATGCGCGTGCAGGATCTGATTGCGGCTGCGGCGAAGATTCGCGTGGTAACACGCTTCCGTACGACAGTCGGGCTCCCCGGCCGGCTGAGCGCGCGGCTGCAGCCCAACCACCCCACTGATGCACCCGAGGGAATTGCCGCAGCCATCCTCGATGGCTTGCTGCTTGGCTCCGGCGATGCGGAGATCGGGATCAATCCGGCTTCGGACAACGTGGCCTCGACCGCCAAACTGCTGCGAATGATCGATGCGCTGCGAAGGCGGTTTGAGATTCCTGTGCAGAGTTGCGTGTTGGCGCACATTACCACGCAGATGGCTGCGCTCGAGGCCGGTGCGCCGGTTGACCTGGTGTTTCAGTCCATCGCCGGCACTGAGGCGGCGAACCGCAGCTTCGGAGTGAGCCTTGCACTGCTCGGCGAGGCCAATGAGGCAGCCCGGGCGCTCAAGCGCGGCGCGCTCTGCGCCGACGGAAGCACGGGCGCGAACGTGATGTACTTTGAGACAGGGCAGGGCTCGGCGCTCTCGGCCAACGCGCACCATGGGGTCGATCAGCAGACGCTGGAGGCGCGCGCTTACGCTGTGGCGCGGCGCTTCCAACCCATGCTGGTGAACACGGTGGTTGGCTTCATCGGGCCTGAATATCTCTACGATGGGAAGCAGATTCTCAGGGCCGGCCTCGAAGATCATTTTTGCGGCAAGCTGCTCGGGTTGCCCATGGGTTGCGATGTTTGCTATACGAACCACGCCGATGCAGACCAGGATGACATGGACTCACTGCTGACACTGCTGGGCGTAGCCGGAGTGAATTACATCATGGGCGTTCCGGGAGCAGACGATGTGATGCTGAACTACCAGAGCACAAGCTTTCACGACGCACTTTACATAAGGCGTGTGCTGGGGCTGAGGCCGGCGCCGGAGTTCGAGGCTTGGCTCGAAGGCGAAAGGTTCCAGCAACTCAGCCGCGAGGCCAATCATCCCGAGAGGCTGCTTCAAGCGTGAGCGAACTCGAAGCAAATCCGCAGAAGAGCAGTGGAGCGTTGGCTGCACAGCTGCGCGCCCTGACACCGGCGCGCGTAGGTCTGGGCCGGACGGGCGTAAGCCTGGAGACGCGGGAACTGCTGGACTTTCAACGCGCGCACGCCCGGGCACGCGACGCGGTCCACAGTAGGTTGGATGCTGCGGCCCTTGCGGTGGAGTTGGAACGGGCCACGCGGCTTGAGGTGTTGCGTCTGCGCTCGTCATGCGCGGATCGAACTACGTATCTTCAGCGACCGGATTTGGGCCGCAGGCTGGATGAAGACAGCCGAATGCGGCTTGCGGCGCGAGACAATGAGTCAACCTGCGACCTGGCCGTGATTGTTGCGGATGGTTTGTCTGCGCTGGCAGTGGAGCGGCATGCAGTGCCGCTGCTGGTGGAGTTGTTGCCCCAGCTCGGCGGCTGGGCTGTGGGGCCGATCGTGGTGGTTGAGCAGGGACGTGTTGCGATTGGCGATGAGATCGGCCAGGCGATTAATGCGCAAATCTCCGTTGTGCTGATTGGCGAGCGGCCAGGCCTGAGTTCTCCGGACTCGCTTGGCGCATACATCACTTGGGAACCGCGGTCCGGCCGCAACGATGCCGAGCGTAACTGCATTTCAAACATTCGCGCGGAGGGACTGGGCTACAAACAGGCTGCGGGGCAGCTTCGTTCGTATCTGGCAGAGGCCCGAAGGCGACGTCTGACAGGCACTGCACTCAAACTGGAATCTGGTACGGAAAGGTCGATAGGCAAATGAAGCGTTGGGCAATGCGCATCGTTATTGGACTGGTGGTGGCGTTCGTCGCGGTCTATTGCGGCGACTGGGCGGTGTTCAAGCTGCGTGGCTCTCCGCACGCTTCCGTGACCGTGAATAGCTACGTGACGATTCCCGAGAAAGGGAACAAATCGGAATACGACTACCAGGGAACATTTGACGTGCCCTGCTCTGTCTCTCTGTTTTCGCAAGGCGGCCAGAGCCCCTGTTGGCAGCTGCGACGCAACAAGAATCAGGGAATGAATCTGTAACGGGCGGAGGCTCAAGATGCCGCCTGGACTGCGGCTCGCGAAGCTGTGGGGCGGCCACCGAAGACACTGCAGTCCGGTCCGGATCACATGACTGCGTGATACGAATCACGATCGGGAATTCGATCAGCATCTAGCATCGTGGAATCTTGCGGAGCCTCAGGAGACCATGTATAGCCGCACACAAAACGAGAATGGCAGCTACAACACACGCTGCCTGGACTGCTTTATGACGATCGCCTCCTCAGTGGAGTCCGAGGATGAGCTGTTGAAGTGCGAGGCGATACACGTCTGCCCGGAGAAGGCGCTGGCGGGCCTGTTCTCGCTGGAAAAGTCGATGCCTGCGGGCACTCAAGCCAACAAGTCGCACCTTACAAACTGAGAGAGCAGCCCAGAACTAATTCAAGTGCGCCGCCAAAGTTGCAGTGGCTGTCGATCCGTTACTTGCCCGCCTCCGCAGGTTCGGCGGGGGATGGTTGCGGCTGATTGCGGCCATTCGCGATCTTCTTGTAGAGGTCTTCGTTGGCGGCCTTGTTCAGGCTCGCAGCTTTATCGAATTCGGCTTTGGAAGCCTCTCGTTTGCCCATTGTTTTATAGAGCCTTCCGAGGCGCCAGTGGACATTGACCTCCTCGGAGTCCAGCTTTTCTGCCAGCAGCAACTCGCGGACCGCGTCTTCGTTCTTTCCCGAGTCGGCATATATAGCGCCGAGGTCGATGTGCGTCAAGGCCTGCGTTCCGTCTTCATGCTCGATTCGTTCGAGAAGAGAGCGGGCATCCTGCAAACGGTTGAGTTGTACGTCGCAATCGGCGAGGTAGAGCGAAGCTTGTAAGTGGCCGGGGTCGTTGGCCAACTCGGCCTGGAACTCGGCGGCGGCCTCAGGAAACTGCTTGTTCATCCAGAGCAGGTAGCCAAGTCCAAAATGGGCATTTGGCTCTTTGGGATTTGCCTGGATGGCGGCACGAAACATCTTTGTCGCGCCTTCATTGTCCTTTAGCCCATTCATCGCTTCGCCGGCCAGCATGTCCGCCTCAGCGGATTCGGAGTTGAGAGCGAGAATCTCCTTGTAGACATCGAGGACGCATTCCATTTGCTTCGACCACAGGCAGCTGTGGGCGAGGGCGAGCCGGAGAGGAAGGTTGGGCGGATCCTGCGCTGCGGCCTGCCTGAGAAACGGCGTCGCTTCGGCATATTCGGCGAGTCCATAGTGAGACATGCCAATAAGCGTGTTGAGCTGTTCGCTGTTGGGGTCGTTTTTGAGGAGCCGCTGGAAGACTGCAATTGCCCCCTTCATATCCCCATCCTTGAAAAGCGCCAGGCCGAGGTTGAGGCGCAGTCCAGCAACCTCGGGCCCCAGCCTGAGGGCTGTGCGGTAGAGGGGAACGGCCTGTTTGAAGTGACCCTGATGGGCCTCAAGCAAGCCCAAATGAGCATAGGGCTCGGGGTTCGATGGATGGGTCTTGAGGTAGGCGCGCCATGCGGCTTCAGCCTCGACGCTCTTGCCCTGCTGCTCGAGAGTGAGGGCGGTTTGGCGCTGGGGATCGAGGGCATTCGGCGATTGCCCACAGA
>Ga0182015_10000758_pt1 | contig 44904 bp, 42 predicted proteins | sample 712P3MmetaG_FD_120478 | JGI IMG/M metagenome (GOLD analysis project Ga0182015, IMG submission 120478) | Permafrost microbial communities from Stordalen Mire, Sweden - 712P3M metaG | ecosystem: Environmental > Terrestrial > Soil > Wetlands > Permafrost | place: Sweden: Stordalen | collected...
AACGGCGTACTCGAAGGCACGGTCAGAATCGGAGAAATAAACTATGGCTTCTTGTAGAGTTCGTGGCGGCTTCATAGAAAAACTATACGCTCTATGTTCGCGTGTGTCAAGTATATATTTGCCCGCCTAAATCTATGATTCCAATATATCAACAAAGAGAAAAAAATAGCCATGGCCTATAACCCCAACATTCACCGCTGCGAGCACATCAAGGCTAATGGCACCCAATGCGGATCGCCCTCCCTCCGCCACAAAAGGCTCTGCTTCTTCCATGATCGATGGCAGCAGCAGCGCCTCGCCATCACCGACGCAGTCTACGAGATACCCGCGGGCATAAGCATCCTCCCAGCCCTTGAACTGCCGGTGTTGGAGGATGCCAACTCCATCCAGATTGCCATCATGCAAGTCCTCAATCTCCTGCTCACCGGACGCATCGTGCACAAGACCGCCGTCCTCGCTCTTTACGGATTACGGGCCGCATCCAGCAACCTGCGCCGCACCAGTTTCGATCCTTATCCGCACGACGTTGTCATCAATCCTGCCACCGTCAATCGAACCCGCATGGGCCAGGAAATTTGGAAGGACTCCGAATTCGACGTCAAACTGGAAGAAAAGAAGAAAAAGAAGATACGGACGCCGAAGAAAAGGTTCCGGCTGTGGAAAATCTGCCGATGGCGGCAGAATCCAACCAACAAGCCGCCGTCGCCGCGCTGCCAGCCATCTCCGCAAACCTGGAAGACAATGCTCCACGTCCCTTTTCCATCGTTGAGCTTATCTGCGGGAAAGATGCTGCGCCGCCACCGCCGGACTGGCGAGCCGAAATACGCGTCAAAATCGCCGCCCGTGTAGAGCACGCCGCCCTCGAAGGAACATGGCTTAACGAAATGGTCAACTCATCAAAATCCTCCCCGTGATTCCGCGGGTACGGTGCCCCATTCAAGCCGTCTTTTGGCTTGAGCGGTGATTTTTCGAGATGCCCAGCGGGGTTGCCCCATGTCTCGCCGCCTTTGCGAGACGTGGGATGACAATGGGGTTTGAGGGGGCTGGCAATCCGTCGAAAGCTGGTGAAGGTGGAAGTCAAAATCCCCACTCAAGCCAAAGGAACGCTTGAATGGGGCACCCCGGCGACCCCTGGCAGATATCGCTTCTGAAACTAAATCCTCCCTTCCACCATCTAATTATCAACAGGTTGGCATTCCGAACCGCGGTTTCAGTCGTGTATAATTCGAGGTTTGCGCTGATGAGCAGCTCGCCATCTTCCGCTCCCACAGTCCTATAACAATTTCCACGTCCTCCGCGAGGACGCGAGGGTATTCTTCTTTGGCTCTTGACGACAAGTACGATGAACTTAAAAAGCTGATCGACACAGGTAAAGAGAAGGGATATCTGACCTATGACCAGGTCAACGACCTTATCCCGCACGACGTGCATTCTCCCGAGGACCTGGACGATCTGCTGACCACCATTGGTACGCAAGGCATTGACGTGCTGGAGGGGCCGAAGCTGCCCTCGTCGGCGCTCGATAAAAAATTCGATGATGAAGAAGTCGGGGAAGATGTCGAACTCGATCTCACCCCGGGCGCGCTCGAAAAAACCAACGATCCCGTAAGAATGTATTTGCGGGAAATGGGCACCGTCCCGCTGCTGACGCGCGAAGGCGAAGTTGAAATCGCCAAGCGGATCGAGCGCGGACAACTGCGTGTTCTGAAGGCGATTTCGCGTTCTCCGATCGTGATTAACGAACTGCTGGCGATGGGCGAGGACCTGAAGAAAGGCGTCCGCTCCATCAAAGAAGTGGTGACCTTTGATGAAGAGGAAATCACCGACGAGATTCTGCAAAACCGTCTGACGGAATTCACCGGCAAAATCGACGATCTGTCGAAGGCCTACAAAAAAGCAACTCAAGTACTGGAAAAGTTCGCCACGGTTTCACAGAAAAAGCGTCCCAAGGATTTTCGCCGCTATCGTTTGGGATCAGCTCGCGCGATCGTTAAAGTCTCGCTCTGCGTCCGGAAACTGGGATTCACCAACAACGAGCGCAAGCGGTTGATCGAACGCGTCAACAAGACCGTCGACACCATGCGGTCGCTTGATCGCCAGGCGCTCAACCTCGAAAAAAAAGCCGAGGCGACGCGCAGTGAAGATCAGCGCAAGGAATATAAGCGGCAGTCGCGGGCGATTCAGGGTGAGCGCGAAAAATTAGAACTCGAAGCGGGCGTGTCATTCCAGGAACTCAAGCGCACACAGCGCGAGATCATCCAGGGAGACATGGACGCCGAGCAGGCGAAGCGGGAGCTGATCGAAGCCAACCTGCGCTTGGTCGTTTCCATCGCGAAGAAATATACCAACCGCGGATTGCAATTCCTCGACCTGATTCAGGAAGGCAACATCGGCCTGATGAAGGCAGTGGACAAATTCGAATACCGCCGTGGATACAAATTCTCTACTTACGCTACATGGTGGATTCGGCAGGCAATCACGCGTGCAATTGCCGATCAGGCGCGTACGATTCGTATCCCGGTTCACATGATCGAGACCATCAACAAACTGATCCGCACGTCCCGACAGTTGGTCCAGGAACTGGGTCGCGAGCCGACCTCAGAAGAAATTGCGAAGCGCATGGACATTCCGGTGGCGAAAGTCCGCAAAGTTTTGAAGATTGCGCAGGAGCCGATTTCGCTCGAGACTCCAATCGGCGAAGAAGAAGATTCGCATCTCGGCGACTTCATCGAAGATCGAGCAGTCGTTTCTCCGGCAGAAGCCGTCATTAACGTCAACTTGAAAGATCAGACTTCGCACGTTCTGCGCACGCTGACTCCACGCGAGGAGAAGGTCATCAAGATGCGCTTCGGCCTGGAAGACGGCAGCGAGCACACCTTGGAAGAAGTAGGCCAGTCGTTCGCAGTCACTCGCGAACGCATCCGGCAGATCGAGGCGAAGGCGCTGCGGAAGCTGCGGCACCCGTCGCGGTCGCGGAAGTTGCGGGCATTTCTCGACGGAGTCAGGGATTAAACTTTGGCTCCATCATTTCAAATATGAGCTTGGACCAAAGGAACCCTCCAGTTCCCATCTCTTGCTGATCACGGTCTGCCCGTGACGATCTCCGTCGTTCTAATCACTCAAAACGAAGAAGCAAATCTACCCGGCACGCTAGCTAGCGTGCTGCCCTTGCTGCGCAATGGCGGAGAGATCATCGTGCTCGATTCGGGATCCACTGATCGGACGTTGGAAATCGCGCGCGAGTTCGGAGCCAAAATATTCGTCGAGCCCTGGAAGGGATTTGCCGCGCAAAAAAACTCGGCGATGGAAAAGGCTGAGATGGAGTGGGTGCTACAGTTGGATGCGGACGAAGCGCTGGAGCCGGGGTTGGCAGACGAAATTCAAAAGACCTTAACGAAGAATTCAACCGAGGTCGGTTACTGGATTTCGCGCAAGAACTTTTTCCTTGAGCGCTGGATCAAGCACGGCGGTTTCTATCCCGATCGGAAGTTGCGGCTGGTTCCGCGCGGGGCGGGGAAGTTCGAAGAATATGGAGCGCATCCTACGATAAAGGTTAATGGCCCGACGGGAACCCTCTCCCACGCATTGATTCACAGTGCTTATCCGACGCTGCGCGGCTACATCGACCACATGAATAGCTACTCTTCGATGGGAGCGCAGGTGACGGTTGAAAAAGGGACGGCTGGGTTCAGCGTGGCGAAGATTGTTTTGCGGCCGTGGCTTACGTTCCTCTACAACTACGTATTTCGGCTGGGATTTTTGGACGGCCGCGAAGGGCTGTTGCTCCACCTTTACCACGCTACCTACGTTTCGTGGAAATATGCAAAAGCCTGGGAACTGGAGCGCGCTCCAGCCCGCCCAGGCGAATGAATTTAACGTTATGTTTTTGCTATTGCATCCCATCGCGCCTGTGACATCGGCCCGGTTGGCGTGCACGAAGACGCCAGCGCGTACCATTGTCCACTGTGTTTGATGAACGTATCGAGACAAGTAGTGGTGGTATCCCCGTCCAAGGCTGCGTTTTTGTGACCGCTGTCGGTAGCGATCTGGCTGTAACTCGCCAATGCAGTGTCGCCGTAAATATCGATTTGAAAATCCGAAACTTTATAAACCGACTTCGCGTCGGGATCTGTCGGATCGGGCTTTCCGACCATGCCAACGATGTCTGCCTTAGTCATACGGTAGTGACGCCCGAACTGATCTACTAGACTGTCCTGGCCGTCATAAAGATACTTCTGGAATGTTTTCACGGTCGCCTCGCCGGGGGAACCAGTGGTGGCCGCAAGTTGTTGTTCGATGTCGATAATTTTTTGCTGATCAGCGCTGGGATTGGTTTGCGCCAGAGCGAGCGGACATCCTGACAAAATCAGGATCATTAAATACTTCAACATGTGTCGCCTCCTTAAGGAGGCGATATTTTGTGCCCTAAAACGACATCTGTCAATCGAAATTGAACTTCGACTGACCGCCCGGTATCGACTTGGCTGTTTGGCTCTTCTATGATCTGAACAGGGTAGGTAATGCATTATGCCTGACAGAAAATCGAACCCGTCGCTAGTTACTCCCGCGCATGAAGATGTCTTTGAGGGCCGTCATCCATCGGCTGCCGAAAAAGAGTGGGCGGAAAAAGTTTTAGAGCCCGCACTCGAGAAGGCTCCCGAGCGGCCCATTGGCGCAGCGACTGGAACCAACGTCGATGAGTACGGTCAAGCGCGATTTACGACTATTTCAGGTGTCCCCGTGCGCCGGCTTTACACTCCTGCCGACCTTCCCGAGGATTGGAACCATGCAAAGTATCTCGGATATCCCGGCCAGCCGCCCTACACCCGCGGGATTCACGCCACCGGATACCGCGGGAAGATGTATACGATGCGGCAATTTTCCGGATTCGCGTCGCCGGAAGAAACCAATCAGCGCTACAAATATTTGCTGAAAAGTGGCGGCAGCGGGCTTTCGGTTGCATTCGATTTGCCGACGCTGATGGGATACGACTCCGACCATCCTGCGAGCGAAGGTGAAGTGGGAAAATGCGGAGTCGCCATCGATTCGCTGGAAGACATGGAAATTCTTTTCAGTGGAATCGATTTAGAGAAGACTACGGTTTCGATGACGATTAATTCTCCGGCGTCGGTGCTTTGGGCAATGTATCTGGTTGTGGCGGAAAATCAGGGAGCGGATTGGAAGAAGATTTCGGGCACGATTCAGAATGACATACTCAAGGAATACATTGCGCAGAAAGAATACATCTATCCGCCGGCGCCGTCGATGCGGCTGGTGATCGACACCTTTGAGTTTGGGTCAAAGTTCACTCCACGATTCAACACCATCTCAATCAGCGGATACCACATTCGTGAAGCCGGTTCGACTGCGCTTCAGGAATTGGCATTCACGTTGTACGACGGTGTCGAGTATGTCGAATGGGCGCGACGACGTGGGTTGGACGTGGACGAATTTGGTCCAAGATTGAGCTTCTTCTTCAACGCCCACGATGATTTCTTCGAGGAAATTGCGAAATATCGCGCGGCGCGAAAAATCTGGTACCGGGTAATGAAGGAGCGGTTCGGAGCGAAGAATGAACGCACGACATTGCTGCGCTTTCATACCCAGACGGCGGGAGTTTCCCTGCCGGCGCAGCAGCCGCTGAACAATATCGCCCGCGTCGCGATTCAAGCCATGGCCGCAGTGCTCGGGGGGACGCAGTCATTGCATACTGACGCATACGACGAAGCGTTGGCGCTGCCCACCGAAGACGCGGCGCGCATTGCGCTTCGCACTCAGCAGATTATTGCCTATGAATCCGGCGTGACGCAGACTACCGATCCATTGGGCGGATCGTACTTTCTGGAAAATCTAACCCTCCGAATGGAAGAAGGAGCGTTCGATTATTTCGGAAAGCTCGACGCGATGGGCGGAATGGTGAAGGCGATCGAGCGCGGATATCCGCAGAAAGAAATTGCCGAGGCATCGTATCAATATCAGCGCGCAGTGGAAGCGAAAGAGAAAATTATCGTTGGCGTGAATGAATTCGCGATCGAAGAAGAAGCGCCGCATATCCTCTATATTGGGGAAACCGTGGCGCAGCAGCAGACTGCGAAGCTCAAAGCTCTGCGGGCGCGCAGGTCGAATGAAGAAGTCCGCCGCCGACTTGACGCCCTGAAGGCCGCAGCCTCCAAAGAACCGAGGGCCGGAGCTACAACAGGCATTTCCGATTCGAACACCATGCCGTTCCTCGTCGACGCCGTCCGCGCTTATGCCACGGTGGGCGAGGTAAGCGCCGCGCTGCGAGAGGTTTACGGCACATACACAGAAGTAAGCGTCACCTAGTTACCAGAGTTATACGGAAACAAGCCTGCCCGCCTAAGGTTCTTACCCGATCCCACCGATCCCTTCATTTTGAGAGGATCATCTGGCTATGGAACTGAACCTGATCAAGTGGCTAAACATGGTGTGGGGCGCGCTCGAAGAGCAGGACGCAGACAAGCGGGCTGACCTGCTGACTCACGCAAATTCCTTCCTGGAACAGACGCGCGAGCGCGAACTGGCCGAAGTGCCTGCCGCTTAAATCTCCCGCCGTGCGTCGGGCTTATCCTGTGTCCGCTGATGGTATTCTTTTGACGCGCAAATTTGCGGAGCTATGCGGAAAGCGATCAACCATCTCAAGAAGTCTGATCCGATAATTTCTGACATCATTAAGCGTGTCGGCCCCTACAAGATGGGCTACCGCGACCCTGTCCTTCATAGCTTGGCCAGGGCCATCGTGTACCAGCAATTGAACGGCAAAGCGGCTCTCACGATCTTCAATCGGTTCGCGGCTCTGGCCGGTGAGCCGCTGACTCCGCAGGGAATTCTGAAACTAACTGACGAGCAGATGCGTTCGGCGGGACTGTCGAAGCAAAAAACTTCCTACCTGCGCGATCTTGCGGAGAAGACTCATCGCGGGGATCTGAGCTTTGAAAAATTGGCCGGGCTTTCCGATGATGAAGTTATCAAGCATCTAACCCAGGTGAAAGGGATCGGGGTCTGGACCGCGCACATGTTCCTGATGTTTTCACTGCGGAGGCCGGACGTGCTTCCCGTCGGCGATTTCGGCATCAGGACCGCGGTCATGAAACACTACAAGAAGCGCAAGATGCCGAATCCGAAACAAATGGAAAAGATCGCAAAATGTTGGGAACCATATCGCAGCGTGGCATGCTGGTATTTGTGGCGTAGTCTGGATATCAAGACTTCGAAGTGATTGTTATTCGCAGCCGATTATGGCGACTGAAGAAAAAATTCGCGTGCTCGTGGCCAAGCCCGGGCTTGATGGTCATGACCGGGGCGCGAAAGTCATTGCGCGGGCACTGCGCGACGCAGGAATGGAAGTGATCTATACCGGACTTCGCCAGACTCCAGAGATGATTGTGAATGCTGCGTTGCAGGAAGATGTCCACGTGATTGGGCTTTCGATTTTATCCGGCGCGCATAATGCGATCGTGCCGCGCGTATTGAATCTTCTCAAGCAAAATAAAATGGACGACGTGCTGCTTGTACTCGGGGGAATTATTCCTGACCAGGATATTGTTAATCTGAAGAACTCAGGCGTTGCGGCAATATTTCTGCCCGGCACTTCGATGGATCGAATCGTGCAATTCATCCGGGCCAACGTCAAGCCTCGCGGCGTCCCCGCTGCCGGTTGATGTCTGAGATAATCTCTTCCCGATTGCGCGACAGTCTTGCCAAGGCCGTAGGCCCTGCTCCGTGGCAATGGAAAACTTTCACTCCCGCAATTATTTCTGCCGGCAATAAACGATTTACATGGAGCTATCACGGAGAACAAGGCGCGCTCGCGTATCTGGTTACGCTGAATCGCGAGAATGAGCCGGAAAAGCCGCTGCTGGCGCTGAATACTTATTGCCGGCCGTTTGCGGTGCACCCATCCAATATCGGAATCTGGTGCCCGGAGGGACGAAGTATCCGCCTGGCTTGCTTCGATCCGGAGGCATTGAAAGTTTTTGACCTAGCTGAAGTTGCGGGATGGTTCAAGCAGTCTGCTGACCGAATTTATGGTTCGACCGAGCCAATCGCGGAGTTTGAAGTGGCACTGGGCCTCGCGCCGGGAATGCATAACATTGAAGTTCCGACAGAACTGCGTAACGTGGATGAATTGATCGTCCCCACAAGTTATCCAGCGAAGAGTAATGATGAGGCGGCATACGCTTTGTACGTTTTTTATCTGCAAGCGGGACTGCTGGAAGTTTTGCCGCAAAAGTGGTTTACCCGAAGCCAGTATGACGTCGGCAAAAAGTGGATCACCAAGGCCGCTCGCGACGCCGAGTCGCATCGCATCGTTGGAGAATGTTTTGGCGTGGGGAATTTCTTGCTGCAAGAAGATGGATGCAGGCTGGAGAAGTGGATCGATAAATTGCCCTAACTGCATCATCGTTGCACACGCTTGCCGCAGTGGTATACCGTAAGCAATCCACACTCTATAAATGGCTGAACGCGCTGAATCCGTTACTACTCCGAAGTCGCCGACCATCGAGACTCGCGTTGATCCTACATCCGCGCGGTTTGAGGCGAATATGCGTTTTCTCGCCGATCTGGTCTCGCAGGTGCGTAACGAAGAAGAGACGATCCGCGAAGGAGGGGGCGCGAAGGCGATCGACAATCAGCATTGCAAGTCGCGATTGACGGCCCGGGAACGAATCGCGTTGCTTGCTGATCCGGCGACGTTTTTCGAACTGGGAAGTTACGCCGCGCATGGAATGTACGAAGAATGGGGCGGGGCACCGGCGGCGGGAGTAATCACCGGATTGGCGCGCATTCAGACTCGCATGGTGATGATCATTGCGAATGATGCCACGGTGAAGGCTGGAGCGTTTTTCCCGATGACGGCAAAGAAGGTTATTCGCGCGCAAAATATCGCCATCGAGAACCGCATCCCGACAATTTATTTGGTCGACTCGGCGGGTGTATTTCTTCCTTTGCAAGAAGACGTGTTTCCTGATACTGACGATTTCGGGCGGGTGTTTCGCAATAACGCAGTGATGTCGGCGATGGGTATTCCGCAAATTGCGGCGATCATGGGCATGTGCGTAGCAGGCGGCGGCTATTTGCCTGTGATGTGCGATCACGTATTGATGACGGACGGCAGCGGCCTTTTTCTGGCCGGACCAGCGCTGGTGCAGGCTGCGATTGGGCAGAAGGTTTCTGCCGATGAATTAGGCGGCGCCGCGATGCATTCGGCCATTAGTGGCACAGTGGATTTCCGCGAGGCGACGGACGAAAGTTGTTTGGAGCGAATCCGCGCCATCGTCGACAAGTGGGGATACCGGCGACAATCGCCGTGGGATCGCAAGAAACCGGAAGCCCCGGCGCTCGCGGCGGAAGAAATTTATGGGATTTACGATTCTTCTCCCGCGCGTCCGTATGACATGAAAGAAATTATTGGGCGGATGGTGGATGGAAGCCGCTTTGACGAATATAAACCTGAATACGGCAAGACGATTATTTGCGGTTACGGGCGCATCGGCGGATTCGCGGTCGGAATTGTGGCAAATCAAAAGTTGCACGCGCAGAGCATGGATCACGAAGGCAAGAAGCGCATCGAATTCGGTGGCGTCATTTACACCGAATCCGCCGAGAAAGCCGCGCGTTTTATTATGGACTGCAATCAAAACCTGATTCCGCTGGTGTTCATGCAGGACGTCAATGGGTTTATGGTGGGACGCGATGCGGAGTGGAGTGGCATCATCAAAGCGGGCGCAAAAATGGTCAACGCGGTTTCGAATTCTGTGGTGCCGAAAATTACGGTAATCGTGGGTGGCTCATTTGGGGCTGGCCACTATGCCATGTGCGGCAAGGCTTACGATCCGCGTTTTGTTTTTGCGTGGCCGACGGCTCGTTACGCGGTCATGAGCGGAGATTCTGCGGCGTCGACGTTAGTCGAGATTAAGGTCCGACAATTGGAACGCGGCGGGAAGAAGCTTAGCGAAGAGGAACGGAAAGAACTTTTTGAATCGGTGAAGCGAACATACGATGAGCAGACTGATCCTCGTTACGGCGCGGCGCGGCTATGGATCGACAGAATTATCGATCCGGTCGAGACTCGCGATGCCATCACGCAGGCTTTGGAGGCTGCGGCTTTGAATCCCGATGTGCCGGAATTCAAGGTCGGAGTGTTGCAAACGTGAATTACCACGGAGGCACTGCGACACAGAGAAAACTAATTCATGAAGAACTGACTGAGCAAATTATTGGAGCCGCGATCGAAGTACATCGCATCCTTGGCCCCGGCTTACTTGAGTCGGCTTATGAGCAATGTTTGTGCCATGAGTTGCGTCTGCGCGGTCTTAGGTTCGAGCGGCAAGTGCCCTTGCCAGTGCAATACAAGGGAATCAATCTCGATTGCGGTTATCGCATTGACATTTTGGTAGAAGACGCTGTCATTATTGAACTGGAAGTGCCTAGAGCATGTTCTTCCTGTGCATGAAGCTCAGTTGCTCACTTACCTGAAGCTGACAGGCAAGCGAGTTGGCTTAATTCTCAATTTTCACGTAGCAGCACTGGCGCGTGGCGGCATCGTGAGAAGAGTCCTGTGATTTTCACTGTGCCTCTGTGGTGAGAAATGTCTGACTCAATAAAACTCATCGAATGTCCGCGTGATGCGTGGCAGGGGCTGAAAACGCAGGTTCCTACGGACATCAAAGTTGAATACCTACGAACGCTTATCAGTGCGGGCTTCAAACACATTGATGCGGTCTCTTTTGTTTCTCCGAGCGCGGTTCCGCAGATGGCGGATTCGGAAGAGGTCATGAAAGAACTGGACCCACCCGATGACGTCGAAATCATTGGTATCGTCGTCAACGAAAAAGGAGCGCAGCGGGCGATTGACTCTCACGCGGTGAAAACTCTCGGTTTTCCATACTCGATCTCGCCGACTTTCTTGCAAAATAATCAGCGGCACACATTGGACGAAGCTATCGACGAGATGGAGAAGATTAAGAACAAGGGCGAAGAAGCCGGACTTGATATTGTCGTGTACATTTCCATGGCGTTCGGGAATCCGTATGGCGACGAATGGACGGTGGACGAGGTTTTGAATGCCGTGGACCTTCTCGAATCTTATGGAGTGAAAATGATTTCGCTTGCCGACACCGTGGGGATTGCGTCCCCGGCCCTCATCAGTGAAGTTGTGTCTGGAGTGATGGCGAAATTTGGCTATCTCGAAACTGGCGTTCATCTGCATGGCCGGCCCGATCAGGCCAGCGACAAAATACTTGCAGCATATGACGCAGGCTGCCGGCGCTTCGATTCGGCCTTGGGAGGCTTGGGAGGTTGTCCTTTTGCGCAGGATGCTTTGGTGGGCAATCTTCCCACTGAAAAAGTAATCGAGGCCTTGAGTTCACGCGGCGCGGCGCTTTCCACGTTAAAGCCGTTGGACGTATTGCTTCGCGTCTCCGCTGAAATCGGAGCTAGATATACAAACGCATCCGCAGCCGATTAACGTTCCCTTCGCGATGGAATTTCAAACCTTAAAACTCGAGGTTGCCGATGAACTCGCGACGATTACTCTAAATCGTCCGGAGAAGCGCAATGCTTTGAGCTTCCGACTTGTCGATGAGCTGATCGCGGCGCTTAAAGAGATCGAGGATGCTCCGGCCCAAATCGTGATCCTTACTGGTGCTGGTAAAGCGTTTTGCGCGGGCATGGATTTGGATGAATTGAAAGGCCTGACTGCAAAGACTCATGCAGAGAACGTCGAAGACTCCACGAGAATGGCACGAATATTCCGTCGGCTCTACGATTTTCCGAAGCCAACCATTGCCGCTGTAAATGGTGCGGCAATCGCCGGAGGCACGGGGCTGGCCACAATGTGCGACTTCACGCTGGCCGTGCCCGAAGCAAAATTCGGATATACCGAGGTTCGCATCGGCTTCGTTCCTGCAATCGTCTCATCCATTCTGGTTTGGCAAGTGGGACACAAGATCGCGCGCGACCTTTTATTGACGGGAAGATTATTCGATGCTGCCGAAGCTTACCGGTATGGATTGGTTAACGATGTTGTGGAATCGAGCGCCTTAATGACACGCGTTCGCGAGCTTGCCGGAAAGCTGATGAAAAATAGTCCGTCGTCGCTGCGCGCGACCAAACGCCTGATCAATGGATTCATCTCGTCACAACTTGATCAGCAGATAGCTGTCGCGATCGAGCAAAATGCATCAATACGGACGACAGCGGATTTTCTCGAAGGCGTAACTTCTTTCCTTGAGAAGCGCGATCCGAAGTGGACGGGGCGATGAGCACTGGCACGAAGGCCGTCTGCGAAACTACGATCCGGGTTCGCTACGCTGAAACCGACAAGATGGGAGTGGTGTATCACGCGAACCATTTTGTCTGGTTTGAAGTTGGGCGGGTGGAGTTACTGCGGCAGCTTGGTTTTTCTTACCGCGACATGGAAGAGGATGATCAATGCTTTATCGCGGTCGTGGATGCGCGCTGCCGTTACAAAGCTCCTGCACGCTATGACGATGAGATTATAGTCAGAACGCATTTGAAGAATTTCCGCGAATCGGTCATCCATTTTGGATACGAACTGGTCAGGATTGTTGACAATCTGTTGTTGGCCGAGGGGGAGACTACGCATATTGTTACCAATGCTGAAATGAAGGCGACAGCGCTTCCGGCGAAATATATGAATGCATTTCGAGGAGCCATGGGTAGATTGCCGGTCGACGGCTAGCAAAATATGGAAGCTCTACACATAAATGGGAACGACCTTGCACTGGAAGAAGTGGTCGAAGTCGCGTCCGGCAATCGCTCTGTGCTGCTGGCGGCGGATGCCCGGGAATCGGTTTCGCGTGCGCGTGCCGTTGTGGAGGCCTTGGTCGCGGATGATAAGCCTGCTTACGCCATCACGACGGGCGTGGGCAAATTAAGCGATGTCCGAATTGCCGGCGCACAAATTCGCGAGCTCCAGGTGAACTTGCTTCGCTCTCATGCGGTTGGCGTGGGAGAACCTTTGTCGGCAATTGAAACCCGGGCAATGGTTCTTCTCCGCGCCAATTCTCTTTCGAAGGGGCACTCTGGAGTGCGGCCCGAAGTGATCGATAGACTTTGTGAACTTCTGAATCGCGGCGTGCTTCCATTCGTTCCTTCGCAGGGAAGTGTGGGCGCGAGCGGCGATTTGGCTCCTCTAGCACATTTGGCGTTAGTACTGATAGGCGAAGGCGAATGTTTTGATAAAAACGGCCTGCGAACGGCCAGTCGCGATGTTTTGCGAATCGCTGAAATTACTCCGCTAACTCTTGAGGCTAAAGAGGCCGTTTCGCTGATTAATGGCACGCAGGGTATGCTCGCGCTGGGCGTGCTTGCGGTGCATGCGGCGGAGATCATGGTCGATTCCGCTGAGGTGATCGGGGCGATGTCGCTCGATGCGCTGCATGGCACTGACAAAGCTTTCGATGAGCGCATTCATCGCGCGCGTCCGCACGCCGGGCAAATCAAGAGCGCCGCGAATTTGCGCAAAATGCTGGAAGGCAGCGAACTGCGCGAATCCCATAGAAATTGCGGGAGAGTGCAGGACGCGTACTCGTTGCGCTGCATCCCTCAGGTGCACGGCTCCGTGCGCGACACGCTGGCTTATTGCCGCAAGGTTATGGAAGTCGAAGTCAACTCGGCCGTGGATAATCCGCTGGTTTTTCTCGATGGTAAAGTCGAGACCGGTGGAGATGTGATTTCGGGCGGAAATTTTCACGGAGAGCCGCTAGCCTTTGCTTTGGATTTCATGGGTATCGCGCTTAGCGCATTGGCGGGAATTTCTGAGCGCCGGTTGGAGCGGCTGGTGAATCCGACTTTGAACGAAGGTCTGCCTCCATTTCTTGCAGCGGGCGCGGGATTGAATTCCGGCTTCATGATGCCGCAGGTTACGGCTGCCGCGTTGGTCAGCGAAAATAAAATTCTCGCGCATCCCGCATCGGTCGATTCCATCACCACGTCGGGGAATAAAGAAGATTATGTTTCGATGGGAATGACAGCGGCTTTGAAACTGAAGCGGATCGTGGACAACACACGGAACGTGCTGGCGATCGAGGCCATGGCTGCCGCTCAGGCATTGGATTTTCTACTCCCACTGAAAACCGGACCCCGCGGACAGGCCGCTCACGCCGCGATTCGATCTGTTTCCCCAACGATGGAAAAAGACCGGGCCATGTATGAAGACTTCGCGAAAATTGCAAAATTAATCGCCGAGAGAAAAATCGCGGACGCGCTGAACTAAATTCCTAGGAGAGCACGGATTCGTTCTCGGGCTCAATTTCTTTAATCTTCACGCCGCCGTCCTCGCGCCAGCCTTCGATGATCAGATAAAGCACCGGGATGAAAAAGAGATTGAGCAGGGTGGACATGATCATGCCGCCGAAGACGGTAGTGCCTACGGAATGCCGCCCAGCTTCGCCCGCGCCACTGGCCACCATTAACGGCACGACTCCTAAAATAAAGGCGAATGACGTCATTAAAATCGGGCGCAATCGAATTCGCGCCGCCTCAATCGTTGCCTCGATTAAAGGCATACCACGCTCCCGCAGTTGTTCGGAGAACTCGACGATTAAAATCGCATTCTTGCTGGAAAGTCCAATCAGCATTACCAGTCCGATCTGGCAATAAACGTCGTTCTCCAGGCCCCGCAACCATTGCGCGCTGAGAGCCCCCAGCAACGCCATGGGAACGGCAAGCAAAACAATCAACGGAAGAACAAAGCTCTCATACTGTGCAGACAGGGTGAGATAGACGACCACGACTCCCAAAGTGAACAGCAGCAGGGTTGCCTTGCCGGATGCCAACTCTTCGAGCGACAATCCGGTCCATTCGTAATTGAAGCCCTGCGGCAGGACCTTCGCACTCAGCTGTTCCATCGCCTCAATGGCTTGGCCAGAGCTGGTTCCCGGCGCGGCGGAGCCGTCAATCTCTGCGGAGCGGAATAGATTGTAATGGCTGATTACCTGCGGGGTCGTCGTCTGCGTCACCGTAACCAGATTCTCCAACGGAATCATCGCACCCGTGTCCGATCGCACATAAAACTGCCCAATATCTTTGGGACGAGCGCGAAACTGCTGATCCGCCTGCACGTAAACCCGATAAGAACGGTTATTGAAATCGAAATCGTTTACGTAAGCGGAGCCCATGTAAACGCCAAGCGTGTCGCTGATCTGCTGCAATGGCACGTGCAGGCTCTTGGTTTTTTCGCGGTCAATGGTCACGAGAAATTGCGGATCGTTCGCCGTGTAGCTGCTGAAAAGTCCCGCTAAATCTTTGCGCGAATTTCCCTGTCGCACGAGGTTCTGAGTAACTTTGGCCAACTCTTCCAAAGTATGCGACCCCTGATCTTGCAGTTCATATTGAAAACCGCCGAACTGTCCCAGTCCTTGAACAGCGGGAGGGAGGAATGGCAACACAAGCGCTCCCGAAATTCCAAACAATGGTCCGCGTATGCGGTTCACTACCGCCGTGGCACTGTGGGCATCTCCTTTGCGCTGCGAAAACGGCTTCAGCGTGCCGAAGGTCAATCCCCGATTCGCGGCGTTGCCGCTGAAACTAAATCCGCTGAGGGCGAAGACGCCTTGAAGCTCTGGAACGTTGCTGAGAACCTGCGTGACTTGCTTTTGAATATTCCTAGTGTACTCAAGCGACGCGCCAGAGGGCGACTGCACCAGGACAATAAAATATCCCTGATCTTCGCTGGGGACGAAACCTTTAGGCACGCGCTGGAAAACCAGATAGGTGGCTCCCAATCCCGCGACGAATAAAATAACCGCGACCCAGCGAAAGCGAAGCACACCGCGCAAGGCTCTGCGATAACCGTTAGTGATGCCGCCAATCGTTCGATCAACACCCCGAAAGAACCATCCATGTTCGCCGTGCGTGCGACCCAAGAGAATGGCCGCCAGCGCGGGGCTGAGGGTCAGCGCGTTGAAAGTCGAGATTGCGATTGAGAAAGCGATGGTTAACGCAAATTGCCGGAACAAGATTCCGGTAGTGCCGGGGAAAAATGCCACCGGGACGAAAACGGCAATGAGTACGAGCGATGTTGCGATCACAGCACCGGCAACTTCGCCCATGGCGGCGGAGGCTGCACGGTGAGTATCTTTTTCGCCTTCCTGAATATGACGCTCGATATTCTCGATGACTACGATCGCGTCGTCGACAACCAAGCCGGTGGCCAAAGTAATTCCGAAAAGCGTCAGTGTATTAATCGAGAAACCGAGCAGCTTCACGAACGCGAAGGTTCCGATCAGCGAAACCGGGATGGTAACGGCGGGAATGATGGTGCTGCGCCAATCGGCAAGAAAAACGAAAATTACCAGGATGACCAGAAATATCGCCAGCAACAACGTTGACAGCACATCGTTGATGGATTGACCGACAGCGTCCGTGGTATCGAACGCATCTTTGTACTTCATGCCGGGAGGGAAACGTTTTGAGAGCCGGTCGAGTTCCGCAAGAGCAAGGCGGTCAACCTGCAAGGCGTTGGCATTGGAAAGTTGCAGCACGCCGATTCCCACGGCATCGCTTCCGTTGAACATCAGATCAGAGCTGTAATCTTCGGCTCCCAGTTCGGCGCGGCCTACGTCTTTCAAACGAACCGGTGTTCCGTCGGCGTTGGTTTTTAAAACGATGTTTGCGAATTGATCGGCTTCGCTAAGCCGCCCGACTACCCGCACGCTGATTTGGAACGCCTGGCCCGTTTGCATGGGGGGCTGGCCGATCTGCCCGGCGGCAATTTCGACGTTCTGCTCCTGCAACGCATTGACGACGTCGGTTGCGGTGAGCTGGCGGCTGGCCATGCGTACGGGATCGAGCCACAACCGCATGGAATATTTTCGTTCACCGAAAATGATTACGTCGGCGACGCCCGGAATGCGCTTCAAAGCGTCCCGAACGTAAACGTCCAGATAGTTACTCATAAACAGCGGAGTATAGCGGCCGTCGGAAAAGACCGCCGCTCCGAAAACGAAACTGTTCGAAGCTTTGCTGATAATGATTCCGGTTTGCTTGACTTGATTCGGCAAACGGCCCTGGGCGGCGTTGACGCGATTCTGAATATCCACCGCCGCAAGATCGGGATCGCGGTTTAAATCGAACGTAGCGGTGATGGAACTCGATCCATCGTTTCCGCTGCTCGATTGCAGGTATTTCATCCCCTCGGCGCCATTGATTTGCTGCTCGAGGGGGGTGGTGACCGCAGCTTCAACAGTCTGCGCGCTGGCTCCGATATAGGCGCTGTTTACCGAAACTTGCGGAGGCGCCAGTATGGGGAATTGCGCAATGGGCAACGTAGGAATTACCGCCGCACCGGCAAGAATAATTAATAATGCGCAGACGGTGGCAAAAATAGGACGCCGTATAAAGAAATCAACAAACATGAGTGTGTCCGCTAAATTGGTGTCTAAATTGTAAAGACGTTCTTAACTTGAATTGGCGAGCGCGAATCGCATTTAAGCTTGCGGAATCACCGGCATGCCGTCAACCAGGAATTCCGTTCCCGAGACGATTACCCGGTCGCCGGCCTTGATTCCATTGAGAACCGCGTAGTCGTTTCCAACCATATCCCCCACTTCCAGGGCTTTTTGATGGGCGACGGTTTTGCCGTTTTCGTTTTCCGCGACGAAAACAAAATACTGTCCGCCGATGCGGGAGACGGCCAAAATAGGCACTACTGGCGAATCCTGCGTCTTCCACACCACGCGTGCGCGAATAAATTGCGCGGTACGTAATTTGTCTTTATTGTTTTCAATTCTCGCCTTCACCAGAACGCTCTGCGTCATGTTGTCCACTTCCGGAGAAATGAAACTAACGCGGCTATCGGCGATTATTTTGCCGTCGGCATCCACAATTTGCACCGGCATATTCAGTTTGAGCAGCGGCGAGCGCTCGATTGGCACGTAGATATAGGCCTCAAGACCGCCAGGCTTATCAACCGTGGTGAGCATTGTGGAAGTGATAACCCGGTCGCCAACGCGCACCGGAATATCGCCCACCACTCCGCTCGATGGCGAGACAACCTTGTAATAACGAAGTTGAACTTGCTGCTGTGTCACTTGGGCGTCGAGCGATCCGAGTTGTGCTTGCGCCGCGTCCAAAGCCGATTTCGCCTGGTCGAGATCTTGCTTGCTGACCACGCCCGCGGCGGCGAGTGAGTTTGTGCGTTCATATTGTTGTTTCGCATATTGCAGGGCGGCAATCTGCGCGGCGCGGTTTTGCACGTTGCTGTTAACTGTCGCTTCTTGTTTGCTGGGATCTATTTGCATCAACGCGGTCCCGGCAGACACGTGGTCACCGGAATGAACGTAGATTTGCGTAATTCTCCCCTCAACCTCTGGCATGACGACCGCCGAGTCGCGGGACTTCAAGGTCGCGACATATTCGGTTGTGTCGCTGACCGGGATGGACCGCGCGACTTCAACCTTGACGGGAATTCCGCCGCCTTGAGGCGCGCCAGCTTTGGCTGCACCTCCACCGCAGGACGCTGCCGATACTGCCAATGCGAACGATGCTACCAGCACGATTTTTGGCGACGACCACTCCATACGGAAACACACAGTTTTCATCTCAGCCCTTACACGGACGCTCCATTGCAGGAAGTTCATTTGCCGGAAGTCCATGCGAACGATAGTAAACGATTAGATTATCAATCGCCGCCGAAAGACTCGGAAATCCTGAGGCTGCGTTTCGGGAAAGTGAAGGACCCGCGATTCTCTGCTAAATTGATTTGACCATGAAACCGGTGCGCAGCTTTGCCAGCGACAACAATGCAGGCATTCATCCGCAAGTACTGAAGGCGATTGCAGCCGCGAATCATGGACACACCGTCGGCTATGGCGATGATCCTTACACCGATTCCGCAATCGAGAAATTCAAACGGCATTTCGGGCCGGGTATTGAAGTATTTTTTGTTTTTAATGGGACTGCCGCGAACTGTTTAAGCCTGCGGGCTCTTACCAATTCCTACCACGCCGTAATCTGCGGAGAGGCGGCACACATTTATGTCGACGAATGTGGAGCGCCCGAAAAGTTCACAGGCTGCAAATTGGTCCCTATCCCCGCGAGCAATGGAAAGTTGACCGTGGATGGAGTTAGCCGCGCCTACCATGGTATCGGGGATCAGCATCATGTCCAGCCGCGGGTGATCTCGATTACCCAGGCCACCGAAGTCGGGACTGTGTACGCGCCGCGGGAGATTGAGGCGCTCGCTCGCTTCGCACATGACCGCAAAATGTTTCTCCACATGGATGGAGCGCGCATCGCTAACGCCGCCGCCAGCCTTGGATTAACTGTGCGCCAGGCCACACGTGATTTAGGCGTTGACGGGCTGTCATTTGGAGGAACGAAAAACGGACTGATGGGCGCCGAGGCGGTGATTTTCTTTGATAAAAAGCTCGCCGCCGAATTTTTGTATTTGCGCAAGCAGGGCATGCAACTGGCTTCGAAGATGCGATTCATTGCGGCGCAATTTGAGGCCCTTTTGTCAGAGAATCTTTGGCTCAAGAATGCGAAACACGCCAACGCAATGGCGACGCTGCTGGAGAAACAACTGCAAGGCATGTCAAAGCTGAAGGTGGTTTATCCAGTTGAAGCAAATGGGGTTTTCGTGCAAATTCCGCGCGCGGCCATCGCCAAGTTGCTCAAACGTTATTTCTTTTACGTGTGGGATGAAAAACAATCGATCGTCCGCTGGATGTGCTCGTTTGACACGACCGAGGAAGACGTCAATCAGTTCGCACACTTTCTTCGGAAATTGCTGTGAAACTGTGGAATTAGTCTCCACGAACTATTGATTTTTCAATCCACTTCCACTAAAGTGTCCAGCAATTCCCGCAACGCCAGAGCCTTCAGGAGTATCCATGATTTGGAAGTTCATCAATCTCGCATTGCTTGGTACGATGGTGCTCTGCTTGCCCAGTTGCGGCCATGACCAGCAACTTGTGAGTATATCAGTCCAGCCTTCTACGGAAACTTTCGGAGCGGCCAATATTCCTGTCAGCCAAGATACTGGACTTAACGTCCAGCTTACGGCATTGGGAAGTTATATTCACCCGCCCGTCACTAAGGACATTACGAGCGAGGTTACGTGGACCTCGAATACTCCGCAGATGGCTATGGTGAGCTCCTCAGGCGTCCTTTCTGCCACCGGGGAAGCATGCGGTACCGCACCGCCACTGTAGTTACGGGACATAGCAGTGGAGACATGGCTCGTCAGGGGCGCTGGTTGCTGGATCTATGACCGTCAATGTCGTCTGCTTCACCGGACCTTGAGCGCCGCTCGCCGATCATCGATCAGGGTCATCGAGCAATTCAGCCAAAGTTTTGGAGTTCTTTTCCGTACTCTTCAGTTTCTTTTTGTCGGGAACTACTTTTTCTGATGGGGGCGTTCCGATGCGTTCTCGAGCCATCGCTTTTACTTCTTTTACGGCGCTGAATTTGCTTTTCTTCTTTTTCGGCAATGGCAGCCTACTCTTCGTCCCCGTGCGGTTGCTCGGCTTGTGGGGTCGCATCGGCGTGAATCAACGGCTGCTTCGCAATTCGCAGCCGCCGGTTAAGTATGGGAATATCTTTGCTCAACACTTCGTCCCATCGTTTCATCAGGGTTGCGTAATCGGCAGCGGTGGATTCGGCGGCCTCGGTCAACGCAACGGTAGGGGTCGCGTCGGCTTTTTGTACATCTCCGTACAAGGTGGCGATGTCTGCGTGTAGCTTCTTAAGAGTTGGAGTCGTGGCAGCCTCGGAATCCTTGGAGCCGCCAGCTATTTCTGAGATTTTCTTTGCCAGCGACTGCGCCGACTCGCGCACCGGCTGCGGCACCTTTTCCGGGAGCGCCTTCACTTGCTCCAGAACCGAACTGGATTGCATTAAAGCTTTTGACGAAGCTGTCATCATTGATGCCAACTTCGTAGCCAGCTTGAATTGCTCTTGCAGCGCGTCCAAAGGAAGTTTGACCCGCGGATCCATTTTTATCGTCAGCGGCGCGGTGGAAGTTTGCCCATTTGCGATCAGCCTGATCATGTATTGGCCGGGCAAAGCCAGCGGCCCTGCGGGATGGCGAGGGGTGTCACGAGGAACCGCGGCGATGGGATATTCATGCTCGACGGCCGTCGGAGCCGGATAATGCAAATCCCATACCCAGCGGTGCACGCCTTCGACCGACGACAGTTTTTTCGGGACGCGCAGCCAATACAAGGGAATGAGTTGTTTTTCGAGATCGGATTGAGTTACTTCCGGACTGTCGGCGCTGGAATATCGCCGCACAATCTTGCGGTGACTATCCAAAATTTCTAGAACTACCGGGCCAGGGCTCTCCTGTGGAAGGAAGTAGTCAAGGATTGCCCCATTGGGAGGATTCTCGCCTGCCGGCTCATCGGGCGGAATGGGGGTGTCCGTGTTTGTATCCCGGTGAACGCGATACGCAACCGCAGGCTGAAACAGAAAAGCTTTAGTTTGTTTATCGCGGTCAGCGATTTGCCGTAACGGCGTGATGTCATCCAATATCCAGAATGAGCGGCCATGGGTCGCGACGACGAGGTCTTTGCCTTGAATCAACAGATCACGCATCGAAGTATGCGGAAGATTCAGTTGCAAAGATTGCCAGTGATCGCCGTCATCAAACGAAACCCACACGGAGGTTTCCGTTCCGGCGAAAAGCAATCCTCTGCGAACGGAATCATCGCGTACCGTGTCGACTGGGGAATCATCCGGCAATCCTGTCGTAATCGGTTTCCACGATTTGCCGCCGTCGTGCGTGCGATAGATATAGGGCCGCAAGTCATCAGCGCGAAAACGACTCACCGAAACATATGCCGAACCGTTATCGAAGTGCGACGCTGCGATCTGCGTCACCTTGCTCCACGCCGTCAGTTCGGGCGGAGTAATGTTCTCCCAATCCTTGCCCGCATCGAGCGTCTTCCAGACGAGGCCGTCGTCGGTGCCAGCCCAGATCGTGCTGGAATTCCGAAATGACGGTGCCAGCGAGTAGATTGCGCCGCGTTGTTTGACTCCCGCTGGATTCCTGGCCGCGAGATCGCCTATGGTTGCCGGCGCCTCGGGACTTTCCCGCGTTAGATCGGGACTAATGGTTTCCCAGGAATGTCCGGCATCGATGCTCTTGAAAACCACGTTGGCAGCATAATAGAGGGAATGCGGATCGATGGGCGAGAACGCGATTGGCTCGGTACGATCAGTGCGATATTTATCGCTCTTCAACGGGATGGGAGTGACATTCTCGACCTGCCCGGTTGACCAGTGAAACCTGGAAACCTCGTTCCGGCCAGCGCCAAAAATGATGTCATGATCCAATGGATCGGGCGCAACGTATCCATATTCAATTACGCCTACGGGATGCCAATCGCGAAAAGTAATTTCTCCATCATTGCCGCGGCTGGAGATGCAAACCGAACCGCTCTCCTGCTGGCCCCCGCAAACTTTGTAGGGAAATTCATTGGTCACGGCGACGTGATAAATCTGCGCCGTGGGTTGGTTGAACCATGAACTCCACGTCTCGCCGCCATTCACGGTGACAATTGCGCCCTGATCGCTGACCAGCAAAATGATGTTGGGGTCGTTCGGATTAATCCACAAATTCTGATAATCGTCACCGCCGGGCGCGCCCCGAAGGCTCATCCATGTCTTGCCGCCATCGCTCGATCGAACGGTAACGATGCTGGCGCTGTAAACGATGTCAGGATTTTTCGGATCGACCCTGGGCACGGGAAGATCTCCGCCGCCGATACGCATCGCCGGGCGGGGATCCGTAGTAACCTGATACCAGTTTTCGCCGGCATCATCCGAACGATAAACCCCAAGCCCGGTGCCGGTTCCGTAGTCTCCGTGCGTGGTTGTCCCCACGGTTGCGTAAACCCGAGTGGGCTGGCTGGGGGAAATGGCGGCGTAAATTTGCGTCAGGTCTTTGGGAAGTCCGTTAGTCAATTGCTTCCAGTGATCGCCGCCATCGGTGGACTTGAATAGTCCCCCGCCCGTGCCCTCAAAAAGGTTTTTATCCTCCCATGGGCCTTCCCGCACCTCCCACATAGAGGCGTAAATTACGTTTGGATTCGCAGGGTCGATTTCTACATCCGATCCGCCGGTATTTTGGTCTTTGTAAAGAATTTTCTGCCATGTTTGTCCGCCGTCGACCGATCGAAATATCCCGCGCTCTTCGTTGGGCCCGTAAGGATGCCCGAGCACGGCGGCAAATATGCGATTGGGATTCTGCGGATCAATCGCGATAGCCGGAATTTGCTGGCCATTTCTCAGCCCGAGCTGGGTCCACGTTTTTCCGGCATCGGCGGATCTGTAAATCCCATCGCCCACGGAAAGGTCAGGACGGTGCAGGCCTTCCCCGCTGGCCACATAAACAATGTTGGGATCGGAGGGGGCGACGGCAATCGCGCCTATCGACTGCGAGGGTTGCTCATCAAAAATAGGATTCCAGGTGCGGCCAAAGTCATTGGACTTCCAAACCCCGCCGTTCACCGCGCCGACATAAAAAACATTGGGCTGCGCAGGGACGCCGGCGGCGGCACGCGTGCGGCCTCCACGAAACGGACCGATCATCCGCCAGTGCATGTCGCTGAAAATGTTTTCGGGGGACTGTTGCGCGAATCCGGAGGCTACGGACAACAACAAGCTGGCGAGAATCGCAACCGCCCCGACAAAACGATTCCCCATTACTGCGACCCTCGGCCGATGTTCATTCCATGAATTCCTGATGTTTAGGCGTTTCCGTAACGTTCGCTGTTCGGCTTTGACCCACTCACGGCAAAATACAGCAGATAGAGGTAACAGACGGCGGCTATGATCAGAGCGTAATGAATTCCCTGTCCCCAAATCGCGCCGCCGTAAGATTTAGCGTTGATCATGTCGGCGATCCTTCCCACAATCCACGGAATCGCGGCACCCCCGACGATGGCCATGATCATTACTCCCGAACCGTCGCCGGTAAGCGGACCGAGTTCGGCCACGCCTAAAGTAAAGATGCTCGGGAACATGATGGAGTTAAAGAAGCCTACGAGCAGGATAGACCACATGGCGATGGGGCCATTGGTGAGAACTGAGATCGAAACCAGCAACGCGGCCATTATGGAGCAAAGCGCCAATAAGGGGCCGGTACGCATTTTCTGCAAAATGGCGGCGCCGATGAAGCGGCCGACCATCGCGCCTCCCCAATAAAGCGAAATATATTTCGCCGCGGCGCGCAAAGCCTCGCGGTATCGCAGCGCCGTATCAGGAAAGGACGCGCTCGACACCAAATGCCCGATGTTATCCAATGCTAGATAATTGGCGATCGAACTGCCGATGGCCACTTCCGCGCCGACGTACACGAAGATTGCAATGGCCCCAAAGACGAGATTGGGATGGCTCCAGATGGAATCGTTTACCTTCTGGCCAATGTGGTGCTGCGCAGATTCGATTTTCGGGAGCTTGAACATCCCGATGAGCACGGCCAGCAATGCCAATGCCACTCCCAGGAAAACGTAAGGCTTGATAACCGATGCGGCCTGCTGCGCTGGGTCTTCCGCCATGGCTGTGGTCGCGGCCGTCAGAATAAAAAAACCGCCAATCCAGGGAGCAATCGTTGTCCCGAGCGAGTTGAAAGCTTGGGTCAGGTTCAACCGGCTGGATGCGGTCTCCGGCCTTCCTAGCACTGTCACATACGGATTCGCCGCCACTTGCAACAAAGTGATGCCAGCGGCGAGAACGATCAGCGCGGTAAGAAACAATCCAAACGACGGGACCTTCGCCGCCGGCACGAATAAGAACGCGCCCAAACCCATCGTCAAAAGCCCCGTCACCATTGCCTTTTGATAGCCCATCCAGTCAATGATCTTTGCCGAAGGAATCGAGAACACAAAGTACGACGAAAAAAACGCGGTCTGCACCAACATGCTCACTGCGAGCTTGAGACTGAAGACATGCTGAAAGTGGGGAATGAGCACGTCGTTCAAGGATGTGAGGGCGCCCCACATGAAGAAAAGCGTGGTCACAACGGCGAGCGGGCCGGAGGTGTTTCTCGGCGCCTCCTTTGCGACGATATTCGACGACCCTGCGCTGGCGATGGCCATATTCGGTTTACCTCTTCGGAACTTAATTTCGGGATGCTGCGAGCGACGCATACGCAGCATCGCACATGTTACAGCATCTTCAGCGGTTGGCAACTCAATCCCTGCGGAAATGATAATCGCTACAATAGGCCGGTGCACACGTTGTCATTTTTTGTGGGTAAGGGCGGAGTGGGAAAAACTACCGTATCCGCCAGTTATGCGGTTCGCATGGCGCGACAGCATCCTGGTCAGCGTGTGCTTCTGTTATCCACCGATCCGGCGCATTCTTTGTCCGACATTCTGCAAGTTCCATTGCGTGATGAACCCAGGAAAGTTCCTCTGCCGGGTGCGTCCGACCTTCGAGCCTGGCAGATTGATGCTGAAACGCTCTTTGCCGAATTCCTTGCTGAACATAGGCAGAGCATTTTGCAAGTGCTCGACGCGGGATCTATTTTTTCCCGCGATGACATTGAGCCGCTGCTGAATACGACTCTTCCCGGCATGGCCGAAGTTTCTGCACTTTTGGCGATACACCGCGCACTCGATTCCGGCGAATATTTCCATATAGTCGTTGACACCGCTCCCTTCGGCCACACTCTTCGGCTGTTCGGATTGCCGCAGCATTTTCTTCGCTTCCTGAATTTTCTTGAACTTGCCGCCAGCCGTGATCGCGTGCTGGCGGCACATTTCGGAGGGACAGCTAATCGCCGAACGGAATTTAGTTTTATCGAACTATGGAAGAAAATCGTACGGGACGTAGAGAACGCCTTGATCGAAAACGCAAAATTATTTCTGGTGACCACGCCGGAGAAGTTTTCCTTGAACGAATCTGTGCGATGCGCCGACGAATTAAGAACTTATTCGCCGCCGCTGGAGATGGCCGAGATTGTTCTCAATCGCTGCGTTCTGCAAACGCATGATTGTGGCTCCTGCCAAAATCGCTTGCGCGCCACGAAAGCCGCGCGGCGCTTCCTGAACAAACATTTTCCGCTGCAACGCTTACATCTTGGCGAGGATCCGGGCTTGCCACTCGTGGGGATTACTGCTTTGACCAAATTCGGTGATCATGTCTTTGCTGGCCGCGAACTGAAGTTACCATCCGCAGGCGCAAAACTCCGTCCCGTTCGACTGGAAAAAGTTAAGTGGCCTGCCTTGGATGTGCCGCTCACATTTGTTCTGGGCAAGGGCGGGGTGGGGAAAACAACCATTTCAGCTGCACTCGGCTTCACTACTCGAAAGAGAAAAGGACACGCAGTTCAAATATGCTCGGTTGACCCGGCGCCATCTTTGGACGATATCTTTCAGAAGGCGATCGGGGACGATCCGGTACCGGTTCTCGGTGATGCAAATTTCCTCGCGTCGGAAATGGATTCCGCAGTGATTTTCGCGCGCTGGGTGCGCGACCTAAAAGCGGATATCGAGTCGTCGACGGGCGCGGACGTTTCCGGCATCCACATTGATCTCTCGTTCGAGCGCCAAATCTTATCTGCGCTTTTGGAGATTGTTCCTCCGGGCGTGGACGAAGTGCTGGCGATATTTCGCATCCTCGATTTGCTTGTAGACCGGTCACAAGTGGTCGCGATTGATATGGCTCCCACCGGGCACGCGCTGGAGTTGTTGCGGATGCCGGAGCGCATCCTCGCGTGGACTCGGCCATTATTGAAAACCCTGGCCACGCACCGTACACTAGCCGCTGCCCGCGATGCGGCGGTTAAAATAGCGGGACTGGGGCAGCGGGTTCGAGAGCTTACGGGCCTGCTCAAAGACAGCAAGAGTACGCAAATTCATGTCGTCCTCTTGCCGGAATTGCTGCCCGACCATGAGACTGAAAGAATGATTTCAAGCCTGCGGACTCTGCACTTGACTCCGAAATCAATGTTCTTAAATCGCGTTATTTTTGCGAAGGATGTCGTCCGATGCCAGCGATGCCGGCGCTCGTTTCAATCGCAGCAGAAGATGATTACCGCAATCAAAAAGAAATTTGCTGACGTCGAGATGTATGTGGTGCATGAGTTTTCCACCGAGATTGCGGGCAAAACGGCGCTGGGGAGATTTACAGGAGAGCTGTGGCAACTCGCGTGAAAAATCCGCAGCGCGCAAATGTCGCCTATTTTTATGGCGTGACCGCGAAATCGGCTGCACGGCCTGCCATTGCTGGAGTGGACGGAAAGTCGCCGGTCGATTCAATTCCATGCGGCGACCTGTTGTGTTGGGTCAGTATCGTGCCTCGGGCGGAGTTCGCCGATAATCTGGCCACGAATATGGAGAACCTGGACTGGTTGAGCGAGGCTGGGGTTCGTCACCAAGCCGTCGTGTCAGCAATTGCGAGGAAGGCTGACATTCTGCCGGCAAGATTTGGGACCGTGTTCCTGGATATGGCGTCGCTTAAGCGCGATGTTCTGAAAAGAAAAAAGGTGTTGCTGACCGATCTCCGCAAAATCCGAGGCTGTGACGAGTGGGGGGTAAAAGTTTTCAGCATCCAACCAAAAATACAAGTACCGGCAAACAAGCCCGCGTCCGGACGAGAGTATCTCAAAAACAAAGCAACGCTGCTGCGTGGACCGTCGCCTGGGACCATCGAAGATTTGGACAAATTTTCATCGGCATTGAGCCGCATTGCAGCTGAAATTGCTGATGGCGGCAGGATTGCCGGAGGTAAACCCGACCTGAAATGGCAATCGTCGCTGTTGATAAAGCGAACGGCCAGAAAAAGGCTTGAAGCACTATTGAAAAAATATTCCGCGCTCTGGGCGGATTCAGCGCGGCTTGAATGCACGGGTCCGTGGCCGCCATATTCTTTCGTCTCTCGCGGATAAAATGTCAACTTCGACAAATAGCGTCCTGATCGCGGACACCAATCCTGGAGATGAGACTTCTCTTCTGGATATTCTCGATCACGTATTGAACGCTGGAGTAGTCATTCGCGGCAACCTGGTTATTTCTCTCGCTGGCGTCGATTTGGTTTATGTGGGGCTGGACGTAATCCTGACGTCCATCGAAACTGCGCTTAAGCATCTGCAAGGTGAGTCGCCGGCTCCAAAGCCTAAGTGATTCCACGCCCGAAACATGCCTACATTGATTTACTGCGTCGCGGAAATTTCGTTAAACATCCGAACACCGCGCACCGGGGTGGATGGCATGGCAGTCGAAAGCATTGAGCAGAGCGGGCTGCGATGGTTCGTGTCGCAGAACCCACATACGTTTCCAGTAGGGTCCGTTCGCGAAGAGGCTTTGATTTTTTATCGCGTGCTCGACGAAATATTTCAACAGACGGCGATTATTCCATTCCGTTTCCCTACAATCTTTTCCAGCGAGCAGGAAGCTCTGGCTCACTTTGCAGACCATGCGGAAGAATATTCCTCGGCGCTGATTCGGCTACGTAATGTGGTACAAATGGAGATTCGAATATCGTTCAGGGTTCCGTCGTCAGCGCGCTCGGACTCCCAGACAAAGCCGACCGGGGCGGAGTATCTTCGAAATTTACATTCTCGAAATGCGGCGTTGGAGGCGGCGGCAAACCAATTGCGGGATTCGAACGCGACATTTACCAAAGGATGGCGGCAAACCGGTTCCGCCGAATCGATCCGCTGTTTTGTTCTGATCGATCGATCAATAATCGATAAATTCCGAATAGAATTGCAGGCGGTGACAATTCAGCCCGAGCTCATTGCTCGATTAAGCGGACCGTGGCCGGCGTCGCAGTTCCTGAAAGAGTCATAGTGCCGGATTCGAAAGCAGATATCGCCATGCTGGAAGCCGCGCGTGCGGCGGGGCCGCCGACCGATCCTGCCACGGCGCAAAGAATAAACTGTACTCCTGAAAACATCGAACAAGGTTTAGCCCGCCTGGTACTTAGTCTAGTTGAGCTGTTGCGGCAGGTGCTCGAGCGACAGGCTATCCGGCGCATGGAGGGCGGTTCGCTGGAGGAAGAGCAGGTGGAGAAAATGGGTGAGGCTCTGATGGTGCTCGAAGCAAAAATCCACGAGTTGGCGGCAAATTTTGGTCTCACTCCAGCCGACCTAAACATCGATCTGGGACCATTGGGACACTTGCTGGAAAAGTAAGGCGGCGCCCTGCTTCGCGCCGATTATTCTCGAGCAGAGGTGCTTCACATTGACATTTGCTTCACAAGCCACACCAAACCAACGGATCAGTTCGAGAAAGTGAACGGCGAAATTAAGCCCGTAAAATTGCCGGTTTCGATCTACTTCGCTTGTGCGGGACGGACACTCTTGCCCGCCGTTGATTTTCTGGCCTCAAAACCGTTTAGACCAAAATCAACTTCAACCGCAACGGCAGCGGACAAGAGTGTTCGCTCCACACGGGCAGATTTTCGATCAGACTGCGCTTCGCATTGACATTCGGCTCTCAAGCACGTTAGCATCAGCCCGCAGTAGAAGGCGTTTTCGTTTTCTTCAACGCAGGAAAGAGCCAGCCTATGGAACGAGTGCCCACTGTATCCGGTACCACCAATCTTCTTGACATCCTGGATCGTATTCTGGACAAGGGGTTGGTAATTGCCGGCGACGTGCGCATCTCCTTGGCAAACGTCGAGTTGTTGACCATCCGCATACGGCTTTTGGTTTGTTCAGTAGATAAAGCCGAGCAAATCGGATTGAATTGGTGGAAGTATGATCCGCATTTGACTATGCCGGCGCCGGCGCCCGTGGGTGAACTTCCAGAAAGCAGAAAGGGCGCGCCTAAGAAAAGTGTGCCGGGATCACGGCGGGGCAATCGAAAGCGCTAGCAAAATTTAGGAGGACGCTTCATGGCTGTCGAACGGATGTCGGGTGGCTCAAGTCTTATTGACGTATTGGACCGTATTCTCGATAAGGGCATCGTCATCGACGCCTGGGTTCGTATTTCGCTCGTCGGTATCGATCTGATCACGGTCGAAGCACGCGTAGTTGTGGCTTCCATCGACACCTATCTGAAGTACGCTGACGCCGTCGGCCTTACCGGCTTGGTATCGCGTCCGCAGTTAGTAGAGGCGGAGGAACCGGAGATGGAAGTCGAGACCACCCGCCGCGTGACTCGTGCCCCCGCGCGCCGCGCGGTTCGCCGCAGATAGGGGCTTTGAGTGAGCAGAGCAGAAGGTACGGCCCCCCGGAATGTGCGGCCGAAATCCGGCGGCTCTGTTGACCGAAATCCCATCGGTGAACCATCCGGGTTGCGGCTAATTTCCGCGGACCGCCCGGAGGAAATTCTTCCTATCTTGCTGGAAGAAATAATCCGCCTTGGATTTCCGCGCGCGGTCGTGCTGGAAGTCGATCTCGACACCGGCGCAATTAGACCTACCTCATCCCTTAAGTGCGACAAGAAATATCTTAACCGCCTTAATACATCGCTTTGGGCGAGCGACGATCCCGTCGTCGGCGTGATTCAAAACCTGAAACCCGCGATTTTACCCACCGACCCATCCGGGCAGCGTGCCATTTACGCCTGTCCCATGGTTTACCGCGATCGAAATCGTTGCTGGGAGGCCGAAGGGGAACGGCGAAAAAGCTGCTTGGCAGTGCAAAACTTCGACAGCACAAGGCGTTTTCAGGTGCAGGAACAAACTTGCGCAGTTTGTGGAATGCGTGGATATGTCAACGTTATATTGACCGAACTTCGCAAGCAAACCGGCGAACCCCAATTACGCCAGATTCGCTCCCTAGTGGATTTAAGCAATCGCTACCTCGCCCGGCTCCATAAGACGGGACACTACTATGGCCGCATGCGAACCATGGACGTGACCATCTCACGCATGGAAACAGTCATGCAAAGCATGGCGGATCCGGTCATTCTCACTGACAACCAGCAGCGTGTAATCATCCAGAATAAAGCTGCGGAACGCTTCTTCCGGGTGCCGGAGGAAGTGAGCGAGGGCGGACGCCGGGCCGTCGAACTGAACAATCTTTTGTTTTCGGCGGCGTTATCTTCCATGGTGGTGAGTGGAACCGATGCGTCGCGGGACTTTACCCTGATCGACGTGACGGAAGGCGAAGAAGTGCTGTTTGAGGCGGTGTGCGCTCCGACATTGACGCGCGACGGCACTCGCACCGGCGTCGTAACCGTTATGCGTGACGTTACCGACCTGCGCCGGGCGGACCAGGAAGTTCGCGCCAACCTGGACAAACTGCGGGCGGCTGAAGAAGTAGTTCGCCAGGACCGCGACCGCTTGAATCTCGTCATCGAAAACGTTGGCGATCCAATTGTCGTTGCCGACAATGCGGCAAAAATCGTGCTTCTCGATCCGCTCGCGAAAGAGCTTTTCGGGCTGGCCAACGAATATCGCGATCCGCAAATCGTTAAAAATCAGGCGAAGTTGGACGCCTACCTTACCGCATTCACTTTTTCGTTCGTCGACAAGGAAAACAAATCAATTCACCTGCATCATCCCGGCAACAGCAGCGATGTTGAATATGCGGCGCGTTCGGGCAAAATCTATGACGCGCGTGGGCAAGTCGCGTACACGGTTACGGTTCTCCGCGATTTCTCGACCTGGAAAAAGCTCGAGCAACTGCAACTGGAGCGGCGCATGTTGGAGATGGAAAAATTTGCGGCCACGGGGCGCCTCGCCGGAACCATCGCGCACGAGATCAACAATCCCATGGAAGCGATCAAAAATGCCATCTATCTTTTGAAAGGGAAACTCGACGAGCCTTCGCTTCCCATTTATGAAGTCCTGAGAAATGAAACCGACCGGGTCACGCGAATCGTGCGTCAAATGCTGGGCCTCTACCGCAATGCGGCCCAACTGGGCGCGTTCGACCTTAATGCTGTGCTGGAAGATACCCTCGCTCTGTTCGCGCGTCCCCTCTCGAAGTCAGGCGTTATCGTGGACAGGCGCATGGGAGCCATTCCGGCGATGAAAGGATCCGCCGATCAGTTCCGTCAATTATTTTCGAACCTGGTGGTGAATGCCCGAGACAGCATGGCCGCGGGAGGAAAATTGACCATTCGCACGAATCATTTGCGAGCGCCGGATGGCGTTCATGGATGGGTCACAATTACTATCGCCGATCAGGGCTCCGGCATCCCGCGCGAGTTACAATCATCGATGTTTGAGCCCTTTGTGACCACCAAAGGCGAAAAGGGCACTGGCCTCGGACTTTGGATCGTAAAAGGAATCGTAGAAAACCATGCGGGACGCATTCACGTGCGCAGCACGGTTGGGAAAGGCACGATTTTTAAATTGGCGTTTCCTATCACGATTTCCGCGTGAGAATAGCCAAAAAAGCATCCGAAATTTGCAAATGCAAGGGCGAGAGAAACGATGCCGAATAAGATCCAAAACAAAACAAACAAGCCGCGTAAACAAATGCGTGACGATGTTCAGGTCAAAATAATGGACCAGTCTCCGGCGTCCGACGTTCCGGCGGGCATGGGCGGTCGCTACGTGTATGGAATCGTCGAATCCAAGGAAGCGGGGGCGTTCGGCAAGATCGGGATTGGCGGCTCTGGCGAACTGGTCTACATGATTAAATATCTCGACATCGCCGCCGTCGTTAGCAATACGAATGTTTTTATCTTCGATCCCACCCGCGAAAATGCGCTGGCCCACGAGCATGTCATCGAGACGGTGATGAAAAGTTACACCATCATCCCCATGAGTTTCGGGACCGTATTTCGTACCGACGACGACATCCGCGAGGTGCTAAAAAGCATTTATGCTTCGCTGAAAGACGTTCTAAATCAAATGGCGGGCAAACTCGAGTTCGGCCTGAAGGTGACGTGGGACCGCGATCAAATTATAGAAGAGCTAAAGCAGGAGGACGAGGAAATCGGCAGGTTTCATCTGGAGATTGTTCGCAAGCATCTTCAGTCAACCTATTTGGCGCGCATGCAACTGGGCCGCATGATCGATAAAGCGATGGCGGAACAATCGTCACAATATGTGCGTGAAATTTACGAAGCCTTGCGCGGCGTGTGCGTCGCTTCGCGGGATAATCAGCCCATCGGCGATAAGATGATTATGAATGCCGCCTTTCTGGTGGAGCGAAAACGCGAAGCCGAGTTCGACGGCGTGGTAAATAAAATCGCCAAAAAATATGGCAAGCGGCTGAAGTTCAAATACACCGGACCGTGGCCGCCTTACAACTTCGTGAACATACGGCTCAAGCTCGAACGCGTTTCCTCCTCGTAATGGAAAGGACGTTCCATGCTATTGATTGACGATTTGCTGATGCTGCCGATTTCTGGATTTAAATTTATATTTCGAACCCTCCAGAAAGTGGCGGAAGAACAATATACGGATGACGCGCCCATCAAGGAGCGATTGCTGGAATTGCAATTGGAACTGGAATCGGGAGAATTGTCGGAGAAGGAATACGTGAAAGAAGAGGCTAGGATTATGCGCCAGTTGCGTGATTTGGAAAATCACAAGCGGGAGTTAGCGGGACTTCCTCCTGAGGAATCCGGCGGATTGACTTTCCGGCCGGGGAGCGGCGAGGCTGGGGGCGCCTCCGTAACATTCCATCAGGATTCTGAACGAAAAAAATAGTACCGTTCTTGCGGGGCGGGATAACTGGAATACGTTTGCCTGTCATCAAAGTGCCAGTTGTGCACTCACCTCTAGGGTTTTGCCCTAGGAGCGATAATCTCCGAAGCAGAAGTTGAACAAGCGATGGTCCATCAAGGTGAACTTCGAGGGACAATTCTACTCGCGGAAGACGAGCCCTCTATTCTCTATACGTTTACATCGATCCTGGAAGAAGCCGGGTTTGAGGTTGAGTCGGCCCAAACCTTCCAGGCCGCGCAGGAATCCATCGAGCGAAACATTTATGATGCGATTATCACCGAGTTCAGTTTGGATCGTGAAGGCCTCGGATTGGAACTTGCGCGGCAAGCCAAAAAGCGTAAATGGGCGCCGGCAGTCCTGATTTACAGTGGCAACCCCACCGTTGAACGTCTTCGCGCGGCGCTCGAACTTGGCGTGGATTATTTCGCGTTCAAGCCAATGGACTTGGACGAAATTAAAATGGCTCTCTTCCGTCTGGTTGCGTTGCGTGCCGCCCGGCTGCCCGCAACCGCGTAGTTGGCAAGCTATCCGAATTGATCAATGGATTCATTGGGCGTAGAGTGCCTCGCACGGAAGCTATTCGCGCACTTCGCGATTTCATCTTTTTCTATCTCCTGCTGCTAGGTCTCGCCTTTATGTTCGGCCGAGATGGAGGCCCGCTACCGCAGGCCTTAGTAGGGGCAGCGTTCGCAGCGACAGGATTGACGTATTTTTGGTAGTTCCGCAGAAGAAGCAAATAGAACGCTGCGACTTGGGCACGGCTGACGCCCTTCTGGTTTGTGGTCGAAGGTTAACAGAAATGTTATATTTTTAGATTCCGTAAGCTCTCCCGTGACGTTAAAGCGATCTATTCTGCTGGTGGATGACGAGGTCAGCATCCTGCGCACTTTGCGCATGGTGTTTGAGCATGAGGGATATGAGGTGGCTACGGCAGCGAATGCGGCTGACGCCATCAGGCTGCTCACAAGAAATGGATGCTTCGACGCCGTTATCACAGACCTCAACATGGAGCAGGAAGACGTTGGGCTGGAAGTAGCCCGTGCAGCAATGGACTGCAAACCTAAGCCGGCGGTCGTGGTCTGCACCGGGTTCGCGAGCACCAAAAATTCACGCGCGGCGCTGGCCATGGGAATCGATTACATGGCCTACAAGCCGGTTGAACTCGACGATTTGATTTCCGCTTTGAATCGATTAATTTTGAGACGTCAAGATTCAGGAGGCCGCAATTAATGGCCAAGACACCATCCCCTAAAGTTACACAATCGCCTCGCATGGCCTTAATTGTGCATTCCGACTTGGGTGTGCTCTCTAATTTGCAGTCAACGTTGTCCGAGAATGGATACACCGCGATTGTTGCCCGGGATTTACCCACGGCTTTATTGGCGATTACTCACCATTATTTTGATGTCGCAATTGTCGCTTCGCAGTTGAAGGAAGGCGGGGATGGATGGCCTTTGGCTGGGGTGCTCCACCTGGTTTTCCCCCGGGCCTTCGTTTCGGTGCTCGCCCCTTCTGATGGGGACGTGTTAACTTTGCAGTCGGCCATCAATTACGGGGTAAGAGAAGTTTACAGAGAATCCAGTCCGGCGCAGGAAGTAGTGCGCAATATTCTGGCCGCGGTCGATCCTTCCAGAAATGAAAATACGAGAGTACAGTAGCTATCCGGACAACCGGTTTCTGAGGGATTCACTCTTAGAAACAACTCCATGCCGACTAAGCCATCTACGATCCTCTGCATCGACGATGAAGAGCCCGGGCTCAAGGTCCGGAAGATCCTGCTGGAAACTGAAGGGCACAGAGTCCTCACTGCCTTGTCGGGACGCGAAGGCATAAGAGTATTTGAATCGGAAGACGTGGATGCCGTGATTCTGGATTATTGGATGGCCGGGATGAATGGGGTTGCCACGGCTCGCGAATTAAAACGAATTAAACCTGTCCCCATCATTATTTTGTCCGCTTACGGCACCCTGCTCGACGAAACATTGGGCGTCGCCGACGTTTGGATCCGCAAGGGCGAGGAAGATCCGCAATATCTGCTGGGCGCGCTGGACGCCCTTCTTCAGGCGCGATCACCGAAGTAGCCCATTCCACAAAATAGGGAAAATTGATTCATCTTCTGCCAGAATGCTGGTATGGAGTCGTGGTGCTTCCCCGTCCATTCTAGACGATTGAGCCGTAGATCGGAGCACCGTGTCCCAAGAGCGTATGACGACGATCACAGCCGAAACTGAACGTATAAGTTCCGGGTGCGCGGGATTGGACGAACTCCTGGAAGGCGGTTATCCCAAGGGGCATTTCTATATGCTCGAGGGAAATCCAGGTGCAGGCAAGACAACCATCGCCCTCAATTTGTGATTGAGAGAAAGCTCTCTGCGTAATGCTTCCCGAATCTCGCCGGGATCTAGGGTAATTTTGCCAGTGAATGAGAATAACGGCACAAGCGCAAAAAATTCCCCTAAGAAAACTCTGGAGCCCGCTAGCCGCCGTTGAATCGTCGAACCTGCTGCAAGGCCGCAAACTAGTGGTTTATAATCGTCACTCCCTCATATTTTCTGGAGCGATAAATGATTCGATTTTTGCAGACCCCGGGACCGATCAAAAAAATTGTGCTCGGCGGAATGCTTACGGTTATTTGCATATTGATGGTAATAACGCTCGTTCCCGGCTTTGGGAGCACGGACTTCTTCGGCAGCGGCACACCTGCCCGCGGGGTGGTCGCAACCGTCGGCGGAGAAGACGTAACCACGCTCGAAGTGCAGCGCGAGGCCCGGCAAATGCTGCAACAGCAGTTTCCCCAGGGCGGCGCGCAAGCCTCGGCCCTCTTGCCTTTTTTCGCAAGTCGCGCGGCCGAGACTTTGATCCAGCAAAAGGTTGTGCTGGCAGAGGCGCGGCGCATCGGCCTGCATGCATCCGACGAAGAAGTTCGCGATGAGATACAGCATAATCCGCAATATGCCGGAGCATTCTTTGTCGATGGCAACTTTGTGGGACAGGCGAAGTACGAAGAAATACTCCAACAGCACGATCTGACGGTTCCACAATTTGAACAACTCGTAAGAGACGAAATTCTGTTCACGAAACTTCGCGAACTGGTCAGCGGCGGCGCAATCGTTTCCGACGCGGAAATCGAGCAGGAATTCCTGAAAAAGAATTCCAAGGTTAAGTTCGACTATGCCGTCTTGCGCAAAGACGACGTTATGAAAGACATTCATCCCGCGGAAGCCGAATTGCAGGCTTATTACAATCTTCACAAAGCAAACTACGCTAATTCGATTCCCGAGAAGCGAAAGATCAGCTACGTCCTGATCGACACTGCCAGACTCCAGGCGCAGACGCCAGTAACGGACCAGGAGTTGCAAACTTATTACGATCGCCATCGCGACGAGTTCCGTTCCCCCGACCAGGTAGACGTCCGCCAGATTTTGATCAAAACTCCACTCCCAGGAAGCGGCAAAGTGGACCCAAAGGCGACCGACGGAGCCCGCAAAAAAGCGGAAGATGTTTTGAAGCAATTAAAGGCCGGCGGAAAATTCGAAGATCTCGCCAAAAAATATTCGGAAGATCCCAGCGCCAGCAATGGAGGGTCGATTGGCTGGATCAATCACGGCGGCTTTCCTGTTCCTGAAGTCGACAAGGCAGCTTTTTCTCTGCCGAAGGGCGGCACTAGCGATGTGATCAACGCCGGTTACGCTTTCGTTATTCTTCATATCGATGACAAACAGTCCGCCCATGTTAAAACGCTGGAAGAAGTGAAAGGCCAAATCGAGCCCAGCATCAAGCAGCAGAAAGCTGCGCAAGTTGCGGATTCTGAAGCCAGCAACCTGGTCAGCCAGGCTCGGAGCGAAGGTTTGGAAAAGGCCGCCTCAGCCAAAGGCTTGCAAGTTGTGAATACGGATTTCGTTAGCCGCACTGATTCGCTGCCCGGCATTGGCAACTCGCCGCAATTTATGGACGCGGTTTTCGGCGCGGCCGATAAGTCTCCCGCGGACGAAGTTCAGTTACCTCAGGGATTTGCAGTATTCCAGGTTGGGCAGATAAAACCACCCGCAACCCCAACTTTCGAAGAAATTCGCAGCCGGGTGGAAGACGATTTCAAGAACGAACGGTCGGCGACGCTTTTAACCCAGAAGACGCGGGAATTAGCGGATCGGGCCAAGGCAGAGCACGATCTGAAGAAAGCTGCGAAGGAAGTGGGAGCGACCGTTAAAACCAGCGATCTGGTTTTGCCCGATGGCCAAGTGCCGGATATTGGTTCAATGTCTGGGCCGGCGGCTGTTGCTTTCACGCTGAAACCCGGCGAAGCCAGCGGTCCTATAAACAATGGCAACACGGGAATAGTCTTGACCGTTGTCGAAAAGGAACAACCGGGCCCCCAGGAATTAGCCGCAAAAAAAGATGAGCTGCGCGAATCGCTGTTACAGACGAAGGAAAATGATTTGTTTGAAATGTTCGTGTCCAATGCCCGCGAAGAGATGCAAAAGTCCAGGAAAATTCAAGTGAATCAGGAAGAGCTCAAGAGCCTGGGGGGACCTCAAGGCCAAGAAGGTGAGTAATAACGACTTTCGGATTCACAACCCATGACTGGACTGACTCACCGAGATAATCACTTAAAATAAGTTACCAGTTAGTCTTTAAGAAAGAACATGTCATTTCCCCGCCTAACTGGAATCCTGCTCCACCCAATCTCGTTGCCTTCGCGCGGAGGAATTGGGGATTTCGGTCCTGCCGCGTATCAGTTTGTGGATTTTCTCGCCGCCGCCCGGCAGGGGCTTTGGCAAGTCCTTCCGCTGGGGCCGCCTGCGCATGGCGCTTCTCCATATTCTTCAACCTCCGCGTTCGGAGGCAATCCTCTTCTGATCAGTCTTGAGCGACTCGCCGATCAAGGTTGGATCGACACTAGATGCCTCGAAGCTATACCCGCGGAGGCCGGGCCCATTGACTATGAAAGCGTCCAAGACCGCAAGCTTCCGCTCCTGACCGAAGCTGCCCGCAATTTTTTGGAGCGCATTAGCAAGGACCTCAACCCGGACTTCCATAAATTTTGCGAGGAAAACGCTTGGTGGCTGGAAGATTTCGTTCTGTTTGACGCTTTGCGCCAACGCCACGGCAAGCAATCATGGAAGCATTGGCCTGCCGATCTCGCCCGCAGAGAAACTAAAGCGTTAGAGCAGGCGCGATCTCAAATGCGCGATGAAGTCTCCACTGGACGAGTCATCCAGTTCTTCTTTTACGAGCAGTGGCGGGCCTTGAGGGCTTACTGCGCCGAGCGTGCGATTCGCGTCGTCGGCGATATCGCGATCTTCGTGGATTACGACAGCGCCGACGTTTGGGCAAATCGCGATATGTTTCGCCTAAAAGAAAATCTCGATCCCGAAGTCGTTTCCGGTGTCCCGCCCGACGCGTTTAGCGATTCGGGCCAGCGTTGGGGAAATCCTCTCTATAACTGGAAAGAAATGAAGTCTAATAATTACGAGTGGTGGACTCGACGTCTGGGATGGGCGACCAGCACCTGCGATTACATTCGCCTCGATCATTTTCGCGGCTTCGCGCAGTTCTGGGAAATTCCTGCGCATGAATCCACTGCGGTGAATGGAAAGTGGGTTGACGGCCCGGGTGATGATTTATTTATCACTCTAAAGAAATCTTTAGGCGCCTTGCCGTTCTTTGCCGAGGATTTGGGCGTCATCACTCCGGATGTGACCGCACTTCGAGAACGCCACAAAATTCCCGGCATGGCAGTCTTGCAATTCGGTTTCGGAGACCGCGGGGCCCACGTTTATCTGCCGCATCAGCTTAACTGCGACTGCGTCATCTATACCGGCACGCATGACAACGACACGACGTTGGGCTGGTGGAACTCGATCGATGAAAAACAGAGACTGGCGGTGGAAGCGCTGGTTGGGCGATGTGACGACGATGTAAATTGGGCGCTCATCAGACTGGCGCAAGGCTCGGTGGCGAAATTCTCCGTGGTGCCGCTGCAAGACGTTCTTGGATTGGGCAGCGAAGCCCGGCTAAACACTCCCAGCACGCTTGCCGGTAACTATCACTGGCGTTATCACCCCGGATCGCTGACCGCAGATCTGGCTCAACGTCTCGCAGCATTGGCGGAAGTGACTGACCGCGTGCCAGAGGAAACCGCCGAGTCAAATGAAAAGACCGTGAAAATTGCCGGGCAAGACTAAATCGCAGGTCGTAACAGTTCCCTAAATTTCCCCAAAATCGTGTATAGATTTAGCGAGGGCTTTTTGGAGTGAAACTCAGTGGCCAATGCGATCATATCGGCGCGCGCGGTCGAAAAGTTTTATGTGCATCCCGATGGGCATCGCATCGAGGTCATTTCCCCTACTGATCTCGAAATTTTCCCTGGCAGAATACTAGCTCTCCTGGGACCGTCAGGCTCCGGGAAGTCAACTCTATTGCGGATGCTCACCGGCCTTTCGACTCCCTCCTCAGGCCAGGTTCTGTGGCACGATCAGCCGATAGTTGGAACTGCCCCAAACGCTGCAATCGTATTTCAAAGCTTCGCATTATTCCCGTGGCTGAATGTGCTCGAAAATGTCGAAGCCCCTCTCGAAGCTAAAGGGATGGCAGCGATCGAGCGGCGTAAGCGAGCTCTGAAAATGCTCGACACAGTTGGTCTCGACGGTTTCGAAACTGCATACCCAAAAGAACTTTCGGGGGGAATGAAACAGCGAGTAGGATTCGCCCGCGCCCTGGTTGTCGAACCCGAAGTGCTTTTTATGGACGAGCCGTTTTCGGCACTCGACGTACTCACCGCTGAAAATCTTCGCGGGGAGTTAATGGAACTATGGCTCAACAAGAAGATGCCGGCCACGGCGATATTTATCGTCACCCACAATATCGAGGAGGCGGTATTGCTGGCGGATCGCGTCATCGTGCTGGGGAAGAATCCCGGCTACATTCGCGCCGATTTCGAGATCGCTTTAACTCAGCCCCGGGATCGCAAATCCGCGGCCTTCGTCGATTTTGTCGATCGTATTTACCAGATCATGACCCGGCCGGACACCGAGCATACTCTGGCGGCGATACAGACCACGATTTCTCCCCACGAATCTCACAAGCAGAAATATCAAATGTTGCCGCATGCCCGTCCGGGAGGCATCGCGGGACTGCTTGAAATTCTGCACGACGGCGATGGCCGCGAGGAACTGCATAGCCTGGCAACCCGCTTGTCGATGGACGTCGACGACTTGCTGCCTATCGTTGAAGCCTCGGTCATGTTGTGTTTCGCCACGCTTACCGAAGGTGAAGCTCAGATCACGCCTGCCGGGTCGGCTTACGCGGAGGCTGATATTCTTCATCGCAAGGTTCTTTTCCGCGAGGCCGCCCTGAAAAATGTTGCCATCCTGCAATGCATCGAGAGCGTGCTGAAAGCGAAATCAGATCATTCCATTCCCGACGAATTTTTCCACGACATTTTAGACGAGCACTTCAGCCACGTGGAAGTCGAACGTCAATTCGACACTGCGATGATTTGGGGACGATATGCTGAGATCTTCGATCACGATCCTGAAAATAACAGGCTGGTGCTTACCGACCCGATCGCCGACGCAAAATCTCTGCCGAGCTCAGATCGCGCATGAAGCCTGAGCGCACGAGTCCTATCTCCCCCTATCGGCTGTGGTCAATATTGCCGCGCATCGAGACGTCGCACATTCCCGACGCGCTGATGTTTGGGCTGGCAATCTCGGTATTTTATGGTGTCTTGGCGGTGGCGAAAAACTGGCTTGGCCCAATCACCCCGCAAGTTGAAATTTCTAACAGCTTGCTCGCGCTGCCCGGATATGCGGCGCTCTCACTGCTGAGAATCACGATCGCGTACGTATTGAGCCTGGCGTTCACTCTGGCCTACGGCTACATCGCAGCCTACAATCCGCGAGCGGAGCGCTTCATGATTCCACTGCTTGATGTCTTGCAGTCCATTCCGGTGCTGAGCTTCCTGCCCGGCGTCATGCTGGCGATGGTGGCGTTGTTCCCCCGGCGTCAGTTGGGAGTGGAGATGGGCGCGATCCTGCTGATTTTTACCGGACAGGTTTGGAATATGGCGTTCAGTTTTTACGCTTCGCTGAAAAGCGTTCCGCGCGAGATGCGCGAGGCCGCGAAGATTTATAACTTCAGTTGGTGGCAGCGTTTTATCGAAGTTGATTTGCCGTTCGGAGCGATAGGGCTCGTCTGGAATTCCATGATGTCGGTTGCCGGCGGATGGTTTTTCCTGATGGCGTGCGAAATGTTTCAGCTCGGATCACGCGACTTCCGTCTGCCAGGCCTGGGATCGTATTTGCAGACCGCAGCCAGTTCCGGCGATACCCACGCCATCCGCTGGGGAGTTGCGACCATGATCGTTGTGATTGTGCTGCTCGACCAATTGGTGTGGAGGCCCGTAATTGCGTGGGGAGAAAAATTTAAAGTTGAACAGGTTGAAAGCGCCGACGTCCCGCGTTCGTGGGTTCTCACCATGCTGCAACATTCTCGAAGCGTGGCTTTTCTGAGCAGCAAAACCGTAAAACCGTTCCGCGAAAGCTTAACCTCCTATTTCGCGCGCCAGCCGTCGACTCAGCGAACTATTGGATCACATGCTCCAGGAAAACACTGGGCGGTTCGACTCATCGGCATCGTTGCAATAATCGCCATAACTTATGCGGTGATTCGTGTAGTCATTCTTCTTGGCGGAGTCACCAGCGCGGAAGCGGGGCAGCTCGGGTTAGGCCTCGCCGCAACCTTCTTACGCGTGAACGCGACATTATTGATTGGCGCGGCGTGGACAATCCCCGTCGGAGTCTGGATCGGATTCAACCCGCGCCTTGCTCGCATAGCCCAACCCCTCGCTCAAATCGCCGCATCCGTTCCGGCAACGGCCTTGTTTCCTATTGTGTTGTTGCTCTTAATCCGCGCCGGTGACGGCCTTGGGATAGGTTCGGTGATTCTCATTCTGCTGGGAACTCAGTGGTACATACTTTTCAACGTAATCGCTGGAGCCATCGCGATTCCCAGCGATTTGAAGGAAGCGTGCTCAGTATTTGGAATTAAAGGGGCAAAGTTGTGGCGCAAATTAATTTTGCCGGGAATCTTTCCCTACTTGGTGACCGGCCTGGTCACAGCGTCGGGCGGCGCATGGAATGCGAGCGTTATCGCGGAATACTTTCATTTCAGAGATCAGACTTTTTTCACAACCGGACTAGGCGCCATCATCAGCCGCGCCAGCGAAGACAGTAATTTCAAATTACTTCTGGCAGCGACCATCCTGATGGCTGCAACGGTGGTGACGGTGAATAGGCTGGTTTGGCGGCGGCTGTATCGCTTATCGGAGAGCCGGTACCGGCTGGAGACTTAGATAAAAAAGCCGGGACCTTTCGATCCCGGCCGTTGTTGGTGGTCGCCCGGAGAAAACTTTTTACGCGCTTCGTCGAGGACGTATTGTCAGATCGCGCATCTGCGTCAGCACGCTCGACATCTGCATCCCATTCAATTCGGAAAGAAACGGCAGCATTTCCGCGATAAATGGGTCTTTGATCAGCTCGCCGATTTCTTCCTGGCGATTGTGTTCTCCGCCGCAGAGAAGATCGGGCACCGTTACTTCTAATGCCCGCGCCAAGCGCTCGAGTGAAGATAAGGTTGGAGTGGCTTTTTCGTTTTCGATTTTCGAAACATAGGTTCGCGGCACGGACATGCGCAGCGCTAGTTGACGCTGGCTGAGTCCGTTTCGCAGACGCATGGACCGAATCGATGAAGCGAGATGCAAGTGACCGCGCCCATTGCTGTGGTGCGGCATCACCTGCGGCGGAGGCGGAGCGGAAATGATTTCCGGCTCATCCTCATCCAACGAACCGCGACAGCGGCGGCAAAGACTGTTAGTGGTACGGAATTGAACCAGAAGACAGCGATCGCAACGGATGACTTCCCTGGAATCTACCGGGGCAAGATTTGTAGCCATTTAGTCTGGGAGGGCCAGAGCTAGCCGTTCCCTGGAACCAAACTTAACAGTTCCAACTGATGCTGAATCTAGGCAGAGTGGTGGCGGATGTCAAGCAAAATCGGCTGTGAATATAGAACATTCGGGGGACGAAATGATTTGACCGACAAAAAATGCGGATTATGCAAGTGCGCAGTGTCGCAAAATAAACCGCGCGCTGTTTACTAATTGAATTCCCCGCGCAAAAACTGTAGGTGCTTAGTCGCCGGATCTTTTGTAGACACGCACATAGTCAACCAGCATTTTTTGGGGGAATGTTGTATTCGCATCGGGAGACCCTGGCCATGATCCGCCGACGGCTAGATTCAAAATAATAAAAAATGGATGGTCGTAAATCCACTTCGTTCCCGGCGGTAAATCGGCGGGCGTGCGGGTGGCGTAAAGATTGTCGTCCACATAAAACTTGATTTCGCTGGGAGACCACTCGACAGCGTAGACGTGATAATCGTTGGCGAAGCGGCGGTGGTCTGGGAAAGCGAAAGGCGAGCCAATTCCCTTCGCCCCGGAGTACCCGGGACCATGAATTGTGCCGTGAATGATGGAGGGTTCGCGGCCGATATTTTCCATGATGTCAATCTCGCCGCAGCCCGGCCATTCAATTTTTGAAATGTCGTCGCCCAGCATCCAGAATGCCGGCCACATCCCCTGTCCGTAGGGGATCTTTATCCGCGCCTCAAAACGCCCATACGTCTGTGCAAACTTCTTAGAAGTGCTTAAGCGCGCGGACGTGTACTCGCGCGTGACGTGATCGGAACCGGTGAAGTGTTCCCTGCGAGCAGTGATGACGAGATTGCCGTTACGGATCTCCGCGTTTTGCGGGCGACTGGTGTAGTACTCCAACTCCTGATTCCCGAAGCCGTTGCCTCCGGTTTCGAAAGTCCACTTGCTGGCGTCGGGAACCGATCCGTCACCTGCATTGAACTCATCACTCCAAACCAATGTCCAAACCGTCCGCTGATTTGTGAGTGCGGCGGATTGCCCAGCATCCGATCTAGAAACCTTGCCGGTGGAACTCGCAAGTAAAAGTGTGACGAAGCCGAGCGCGAGCGCAAAATATCGCCTGTGTTTTTTGAGATCCACAACCGTCTCCAACCCATCTGGTTGATCTAATTATCGGTGATAGTCATGTGGAGAAGACATCCAAGTCGAAGTATTTGTGATCTGGATGAGAAGCCCTGAGATTAAAAAAACCGAATGGCGGGGATAACTGTCCGCCATTCGGGAGTGTTGTTTACTGCTCGAACTTACCGCAATCGCAGATGCCCTGTCCGCTGCCCAAAAGAACAGCTGAGAAGTAGCATTCCGCGGTCAAGGTGGCGTACTCGCTCGGGTTC
>Ga0182015_10000759_pt1 | contig 44891 bp, 37 predicted proteins | sample 712P3MmetaG_FD_120478 | JGI IMG/M metagenome (GOLD analysis project Ga0182015, IMG submission 120478) | Permafrost microbial communities from Stordalen Mire, Sweden - 712P3M metaG | ecosystem: Environmental > Terrestrial > Soil > Wetlands > Permafrost | place: Sweden: Stordalen | collected...
AACGGAAAAGAACTCTAAACCGACCGGTAAGCAGACCAAAGCAACACCGCAACCGGAAAAACTCAACCCGAACAACCCAAATCAACAGGGCTAACGGCGTTCTCACGCAGACACTGAAGCCCGCTCTCATTTTTGCGGCCTTACCGGCATGACTGAAGTCATGGCCTGTTACAAAGCCTCTCGACGCCGAGACTCCCGTCGTCTATTCGAAGGCGATGGGCTTCCAGACGCCGTTCTCTTTGAGGGCGAGTTGGACGGGGCGAGGTGGGCCTTTGGGTGGGACGGTGACCTCGACCCAGAGCTCCGACACATTGGGGTCAGGAATCCATCGGGACTGCCCGGCGTCCCAGTGACCTAGATGGATGGGCGTTGGGTCTTTTGCATGTTCGGGCAGGTAGAAGTCCACCCATTCTTGGAGGCGCATGGCGTCGCAACTGGAGCCGGGGCCAGCGGTCACCCATTGCCCCACATGACTTTCTTCGCTCTCGGGGATGCGCACGGCCAGCAGTCGATTGCCGTCGACCTTGAGGCGCGCCCTGAACGAGACCGGCGATACGAGTCCATTGCTAATCACGTATCTCTTGCCCGTTGGCACGCCGTTGTTGTCGCGGGACATAACCATATCTTCGGCGGAAGGCAGCGTGCTCTGGCAACCATCCACCGGGACCTGAACGCTCAAATAGCGGCCGCGCATCATGAGCTCAGGATCGTATGGAACGGCGCGGACCCATACGCGTGGACAGGTAGAACGCTGGTAGAGATACTTGACGGCGATGGAGCAGACAAGCGCGAGTTGGACGACCAGGACCACGATGGACGCAAGCGGAATGGAGAGTTTTCCAATCCTCATGAGGCGACCTCCGGCTTACGCGCAGGGCCGCTCGCGGTCGGAGAGACAATGGTTCCGGCGCCCATCGTCCCGATCAGCCGCCGCCGCATTTTTTCAAGCAACCAGCCACCGGCGAGAAAGAGAACGCCAAGGCCAATGAGGCCGAGCGAACGGCCGACCTTGTCGAAGATGTCGCTGAAGTAGAACCAACCGACGGCAATCGCGAAGCCAACGATGCCGAAGTTGACCAGAGCCTTGCTCGACTGACGCACACCCCACCAGATGAGAAGGACGGCGAACGCGGCCACCAGCGCGTGGGCGGCGAGGTTGGGCTCATTGTGCGTGAAAGTGTTGGTCTGCCCTGGATCGGGGCCCCAGGTGTAGCGATCGGTCCAGACGCGATTGCACCACGGCAGAGCTATGGTGAAAGCGACCGCGGCCGCAACGGGAATGAAGCTCCTGGTGAGTCGCACCAGCGCAACGACGAGAGGAAGCGCCGCGATTGCCGCCCAGCCCCAGACGCGCAGACCCCAAGGCAGAGAAGGCATTGCTCCCCAGGAGCGCCAGCCCTCAAGCATGAGCACCACGCCTGCGATCGCAGCAACTGCGCTGACGGCAAAGAGAATCCCCTGCACCGCTCTGCGCCGGGAGCCAACAAGGAACGTGAGATAAAGCACGGCCCACACGAACATAAAGCGGCCAACGTATGCGCCCTGGCCGATGTGGTTTTCGGAGTAGTAGGAAAACTCCGAGATCATCCACGCGGGGATGAGCAGGAGCGTGAGCGTTTGCTGGGCTTCATCGTGGAGCAGCGCCCAGCCGACGGCTGCGGCAAGCGCCCACATGAGGATGGCGGCCGGCCAGTGCTCCTGAATGTTGAAGATCTGCCCGGTGAGCGCTATGGCCGCGCCAGTGGAGGCGGTACCAACGGCGTGCAGTGCAGTGGAAAGGCCGTGAAACTTGTCGCGCGCCAACCCACCAGCCAGGTGGAAGAGGGCGACGATGGCCATGACCAGCGCAAAGCGCCAAGCCGGGGCGATGCGATCCCAATGAGCATTGACGAAGAGCACCACACCGCAGGCCAGCAGGATGGCTCCGAGAATGAGCGCGGCGATGCCCTGCCAGCGGATCCCGGCAGGCCCGGCCCGCTTCGCCTCGTAGGCGCGAATCCGCGAGGCGGTTGAGGCGTCGAGGATGCCGGCATCCTGCCAGCGATTCAGAAATGTGTTGAAGTCGGCCATCGTTGATGGGGACAATTAAAGCACAAGCGGGGTGAGTTTGCGGTGATGGTGATTGGGCAAAGTTGGGCGTTGGCGCGGTCTGAGATGCCTTTTAACCGCGATCCGGGCAGCCCGCGCGGGGCTGCTTCTATCATTGATGGATATGCGCTTCGAGATCGTCACCATCTTTCCGGGATTCTTCACCAGCATCTTTGAGAACGGCATTGTGCGCCGTGCTCTGGCGGAGGGGCTGGTGGAGGTGGCAGTCCACGATCTGCGAGCGTTTACGCATGATCGGCACAGGACGGTGGATGATCGGCCGTTTGGTGGCGGCGAGGGGATGGTGCTGAAGGCACAGCCGATTGCGGAGGCGCTGGAGTCGCTGGGGATCGGGACCAAGGGGGAGCGAGCAGCGTCCACTCCCACCCTTGATGCCGACGTCGCTACGCAAGTCCACATCAAGGATAGGGCACGCGACGATCTTGGAGGGGCGGGCACGAAAAGCGCAGGGGCTGAAGCCCAGTCTCATGTAGTCGACACGTCGGCACGACTGAAGTCGTGCCCTGATACAAAGCCATCGAGCGCCGCAGTTGGAAAGAGTTCAGGAGAGAGCGATCCTGTCGAGAATGCAGAAGGGGCTAAGGCCGGTTCACTTCAGGGGCCAACGGTAATCCTGCTGTCGGCGCAGGGGCGGCCGCTTACGCAGGCGGTGGCGCGGGAGCTGGCTCAGTTGGAGCGGGTGGTGCTGGTGTGCGGCCGGTATGAGGGCGTGGACGAGCGCATCAACGAGCTCTACTGCGATATGGAGCTGTCGATTGGAGACTACGTGCTGAGCGGTGGCGAGCTGGCGGCGGCGGTAGTGATCGACGCGACGATGCGGCTGATTCCGGGTGTGCTTGGGAATGAGGCATCAGGGGAGTTTGAGAGCTTTGGCGTGGCGGACGCAGAAATTGAGACGGATGTGGTGGGGGTTCCGCGATCGCAGCACGGAGCGGGCGGGTTGCTCGACTATCCGCACTACACGCGGCCAGCGGAGTTTGTGGGGCTAAAAGTGCCGGAGGTCTTGCTGAATGGCGATCACCTGCAGATTCGGCGCTGGCGGCGCGAGCAGCAGTTGAGAAAGACACTCAAGAACCGGCCGGATCTGCTTGAAAGTGCCGCGCTCAGCAAGGAAGACCAAAAGCTGCTGGAGGCGATCCGGCGAGAGATTTAAGCTGGCATCGGAAATGCGAAATCAGCGCGAGGAGAAGCGCGGGGATGAAACTTGCTTTCGCAATTGCCGGACCAGAAGACGCGGCCGAGTTGGCAGCGCTTCAGACGGCTGCGGCAGCCGAGTTGACGCGGCGCTTCGGGCAAGGGGCCTGGTCGGGCGCGGCGTCGGAGCGGGGCATCCTGGCAACGATGCGCTTGCCCAAGTTCTCAAAGAAGCTGGTTGTGCGCACCAGGGGCCGGATCATCGGCACGTTGCGGCTTGCTACGAAGAAGCCATGGGCCATTGACGTTTCGTACTTCACGCCAGTGACGCGGCCGCTGTATTTGGTCGGCATGGCGGTTGATCCGCGGCATCAGGGCACAGGCGTGGGGCGGGCGCTTGTGGAACAGGCGGTTGCAATCGCGCGGGATTGGCCGGGCGATGCGATTCGCCTGGATGCGTGGGATGCGGAGGCAGGGGCTGGCGGATTCTATGCAAAATGCGGGTTCCGCAAGGCGGCTCACGCCAAGTACAAGGGGGCTCCGCTGGTGTATTTTGAGATGCTGCTTCCGACGTTGACCGAAACTATTTGAACAGCTGCAGGGCTGAGGGTTTGTCGGCGCCGAGCCTATCGACTGGTGAGTGCCGCGACTATGGGAGGGTCAGTACGGACGCCTTCTGATTCGAGCCATTCAGGATCGACCGAGGCTCCGGCCTGGACCAGCAGCGCGGCGACTTCGCATTGTTTTCCGCGCGTTCCTTTTGGAGGATTTTGCCTGCCATGGACAGCCCATCCCAGGGGCGGCGAGTGATATTCGCCGCCCTTAAGGTCCAGATGTGGGAGGTGCGATATGGCAATGAGCCTTGCCGCAAGGCGTTCCTCACCGAGCAGAGCAGCCCAGTGAAGGGCCGTCTCGGAAAAGATGCCAACGAGCGCTGGGTCTGCACCGGCATCGATCAGCGCAATCCCAACGTCCTCTGCTCCGAGGCTTGCAGCTCCTATGAGCGGGGTGTCTCCTTTGCCATCTCGTTGGAAATTGAGGTCGGCGCGGGCGCCGATGAGCGCGTGAACCAGCGGAAGCTCTTTCCCTTTTTCCAGCCTGCCGTGAAAGAGCAAGTCAGAGATGTAGTGGAGGGGATGAGTGTGGAGTTGGGACTTGTCACCCCAGGTGATCGGCGCATCGGCGCTCGAGGGATCCTCCGCAAGCAGACGCGCAGTGCTTCGACGTCAGCAGATTCAATTGCGCGCTTGATGTCCATGGGGACGGTCACTTGACCTCGCTTTTGAAACGAACAGATTAGCTGAGGGCTCTAGTCAAAGGGCTGCACCGCAGCAGGCTGGTCTGCGCCTACGCGACCTATTGCCACATCCGCGATGAAGAAGTTTTCGCCGATGGCGGGGCTGCCAGAGAGACGGCGGAGCATGGCGAGCTGGCCGACGTGGGTAAGCGCGTCGGCAACCGGACCTTGCATAAGCCGGTCGATGGGGGCTTTGAGGGGTGCGTCGGAGGCAAGAAAGTCATCGAAGCCTTTGACGGCGCCAAAGAATCGGGCCTTCTCTTCAGCCCACGCGCGAGGCTGTGCGGCGTGCCATTCCTCGTCTCCGAGAGAGATACTGAGCGCCCAGTCAAAGAGGTCGCCCATGTGAGCGAGGATCTGGATGGGTGTGCGGCCGACAGCGGCGAAGCCGGCGAAGTGGTCCGGGGCTCCATCAAGGGCGCGTGCAGTGCGATAGGCGAGAGCAGCGACGGCGTGGCGAAGGAGCTGGCGGGCGGGGTCGGCGGATGACATGGGAGAAATATATCCCAAAAAGCGAAACCGGCTCTGAGACGGAATTCGATCCGGATGGCTGGGCGCTGCGTTTGAAGAGTTTGGCGATCGGGTTGCGTAAAAGCAGGCGGCGAAAGCACAGGCTAAGGGCTAGGGACGAGGGTTAGGCACGGTGGGCGGTTTTCTGCTAAAATCAAAGTTCTGAGTCCAACAGCAGGAAACGACAATGTCCATTCATCCCGTAATGCAGCGCCTGGCAGAAAAGCTCAAGCGCACCGACCTTCCCGAGATTGCGCCTGGCGACCAGATTCGCGTTCAGGTGAAGATCAAGGAAGGCGAAAAAGAACGTCTGCAGGCCTTTGAAGGCCTGGTGATCGCCATCAACCGCGGCCCTCAGGGCACCTTTACCGTCCGCAAAATGAGCTTCGGCCAGGGCGTGGAACGCATCTTCCCCTTCAACTCGAAGGTTGTCGACAAGATCGAGAAGATTCGCAGCTACAAGGTTCGCCGCGCCAAGCTGTTCTACATCCGTGGGCTGCGCGGCAAGGCCGCCCGCCTGAAGGAAGTAGATCGCGTGACCGGCAAGGTCCGCGCGTAAAAGTTTCGCGCGTGACCACTCGCGCGTAACAAGAGGCTTCCCTTTCCATCAAAACCCCCAGCCCATTGGCTGGGGGTTTTGCTTTGTGTGGACGCGCTTTACTTCCTATACTCGGAGTATGGTCAAGGCACAACCCTGCGGAATGCATCTCGAAGAGGTCGCGCGTAAGCGCGGTGCGCTGCGGATTGCGGGGCTTGACGAGGTGGGACGTGGGCCAATGTTTGGGCCTGTGGTGGCTGCGGCGGTGATCCTGGCGCCGAAATGCCGGATCGAGGGCTTGACCGACTCGAAGAAGCTGACCGAAAAGCGGCGGAATGAGCTGGACGGGGAGATTCGGCAGAACGCCGTGGCGTGGGCGATTGCGGCGGTGGACGCGGCGACCATCGACCAGATCAACATTTTGCGGGCTAGTCTGCTGGCGATGCGTCGGGCCGTGGAACAGTTAGCGCTGACGCCGGATTATCTGCTCATTGACGGGCGCCATACGATCGACTGGGCGTGCCCGCAACAGGCTGTCATTGGCGGAGACGGCTTGTCTCTTTCGATTGCAGCGGCGAGCGTGCTGGCCAAGGTGTTTCGCGACCGGATGCTGGTGGAGCTGGACCTGGAGTTTCCGGGATACGGGCTGGCGCGGCACAAGGGGTACTGCTGCCCGGAGCACTTTGAGGCGTTGGCGCGGCTGGGGCCGACGCCGTTGCACCGCAAGAGCTTCAGCCCGGTGGCGCAGACGGCGATACAATTTCCTGAGCTTTGAATCTGACCGGAGACCTGCCCTTGCAAAGGCTGCGCTGGCTCTTCATCCCAATGTTGACGTGCCTGCTGGTGGCGGGCTGCAACAAATATGCACACAAGAAGCCGGACCCGACTAAGGGCGTGGTCACTGGCGTGGTGCTGTGCGCGGATACGGGCAAGCCGGCGCGGTTTGCAACGGTGGCGCTGACTGCCGCGCCAAAAGAGGGCGAGAAGAACGACCAGGGCGACCCGCTGCCAGCGGCGGAAATCACGGTGACCGATCTGGAGGGTCGGTTCCGGATGGAAGCGGTGGACCCGGGACGCTACTACGCATTTGCGACACTGGACGGTTATCTTGACCCGGCATTTGGCCTCGACCCGGACAAACTGCAGTCGCTGGCGACAGACCGCGAGCGGCATCTCTACTCGATCAAGCAATGGAAGGACAACCTGGTGGAGGTCACTGTTTCAGTGCACCGGGCGGCGGAGGTTTCGATTTCGATTCAGCGGGCCGCCGAGATCACCGGCACGGTGACCTTTGACGACGGATCGCCGGCGATCGGGATGCGATTCGAGCTTCAGCGCAAGACGGCTACGGGAGACTGGGCTGGCGTGGGCCTGCCGCTTGAGGACACGTTTGCAATTCGCTCTACGAGCGACAGCCACGGGCACTACTCGGTGACAAATCTGCCGGCGGGTGAGTACAAGGTGTGCACATTGATGCCGACCGATACAGAGCAGGCTGCATCGCGGGTGTGCCTGGGGAATGTCTACCGGCGCAAGGACGCAAAATCGGTGAAGGTAGTTGCCGGAGACCTTGCGGCGGGGACCGATATCGAGGTTCCGCTGAGCGGCTTGCACAAGGTTGCCGGCACGGTCTCAGCGCTGGCCGACGCGCACCCGATCGCTCACGGGACGGTGCGGCTGCTCTATGCCGACGACCGCGAGCCCGCGCGACAGACCGACCTGGACGAGAACGGCGACTATGAATTCGATTACGTTCCGGATGGGAAGTACATCCTGTCGATAACTGGAGCGCATGATGATCAGAATGACGAGACCAAGGATGCGGTGAGCGGCAAGGGGGATCAACAGCCGCAGGCCGCACAGGCGGTTCCGACGCACATCTACGCAGGCAAGGAGATGCCGATTAACGTCCTGAGCGATCTTGGGAATTTGAACTTCTCGCTCCCACTGGCCGTACCTGCTCCAAACGCGACTCCGGGCGCGCCGCAAGCAACACAGCCGACGCAGCAGTGAGGATTGAATGCGACTTGTCTTCATTTACGGAATGCCTGCAACCGGAAAACTTACGGTGGCGCAGGAACTGGCCAAGCTGACCGGGTACAAGCTGTTTCACAACCACATGGTCGTGGACCTGCTGCTTTCAAGTTTTGAATTTGGCAGCGCACAGTTTGTTCGGCTGCGCGAGAAGATCTGGCTTGGGGTCTTTCGCGAGGCTGCCCGGGCGAATGTGCCTGGGTTGATCTTCACATTCAACCCGGAGAAGACGGTAGGGGCGGGGTTTGTCGCACAGGCTGTGGAGACGGTTGCGAATGGCGGTGGCCGTGTGGATTTTGTGGAGCTGGTGTGTCCGCTCGATGAGCTGCGGGGGAGGATGGCGAGTGAATCGCGACTGAAATACCGGAAGCTGGCCTCGCTGGAACTATTCGACAAACTGGAGGCGGACGGCGTGTTCGATACGGCTCACATGCCAAAGGCGGCGGTGACGATAGATACCAGCGTTACTGCGCCGGCTGAGGCAGCGGAGCAGATTCGAAGTTCGCTGATGCTTGCTGATTGATGCAGTCCGCGTTGAAGCGCGGGACAGGTGAGTCTGGACCTGGCCCTGCTTGTCACTGAAGCGACTTGAATGCCGCGAGTCAGCGAGTGAGCGGGCAAACAATTGATCGACTGTTTGCAGCCTGGTCTCGTCTGAAGAAGGTAAAGCCGCCGCGGCCCGGGGATGAAACGCCTATTTCGGGCGGCCTTCACCATCCATCATTACGGAGTGGGTGGAGAGTAGACGATTGATGCAAAAGTACCGGCCAATTCGGCGGTGCCAATCCCCTGACCCACGGTAACGAACAGTTCGTTTGTTGCCCCATTGTTTGCGGTTCCGCCACCGAAGGCGATTCCCCAGAGGTTATTGAGGATAATCTGCTTTCCGTTCTGGTCTCTAATCGTACCGACAAGCTTACCGGTGACAGGGTCGAATCCGAAGATGTTTCCGTCGACTGAGTTATTTGAAATCAGCAGCGTATTGCTCAGCGGCCCGAAGTTACTGGGAGCGAGAGCAATGCCCCAAGCCTGATTTAAAAACTCTGAATGGGTGAGTGTCTTCACGAAGGTACCGTTCTCCTGGAAAATGTCGACGTAGCCACCGGAACCGACGTTCGGTACAGCATAGGTGACGTAAACCATGCCATTGATGTCCTGGACGCCAAATACCGAGAAATTCGATGGGACCGCCGGGTCGCCAAACGACTGCACCAGGTTGAAGTTGCCGTCGAACATATCGATTTTATTGTTGGTGTTGTCCGCAGCGTAGAGGAAATTGCCCGTAGGATTGCTGGTGATGGCCAAGCCTGTGTAACTCGCCTTACTTGCCGAGTTGTCCACTACCAGGGTCGCCAGGTTCTTGTTCAGTCCCGGCCAGGCGCTGATTGTGCCATCCAGCGCGGCAAAGATGAAAGATGAGGCCACGCCCGAAACCTGGAAATCCGTCTTCGATGCGTTGGCGACGATTCCCGTTGGTGTGCCTGGTCCGTTTAGGCCTGTCGCATTTACCGGCCCGTTTCCGGCGGTGGGAATCGCGACCTTGAGTGCAATTTGCGTTCCGGCTGCGTTGTAGAGGGTAGACCAGCCGGTGTCGTTATCGCTGATCCACCAAGGCGAACCGGCGCTTCGAGCTAATCCCCAGGGATTGGCCAGAAGTGGATCGATGGTCGGGATCGTCGAAGTGACTTGATTCGAAACTAGTTTGGTGAGCTGATACTGTGCTTGGGCCAAAGCCGGAACCATGAGAAGAACAAGGCCGAGGCAGGGCGCGACTACGGTCCTACGAGTCAACATATTTCACTCCACAGAGGTAGATTCAAGAGCAGGGGAAGGCCAAAAACCACTCGCCGAAGCGGCTGGGCACCGAACCCTCTCTAGCCTCTCAGTTCGTGATCGTAGGCCGAGCCGCGGCACCATGTTGTCATCGGTTTGTCACCAGTTTGTATTTTCTAGAGTATGGAAAGTTACCGTCGCGTCTTTGAGGTGAGGAAGCAGTGTGGCGACCTCTTCGGCGACGATATAGAAAAAACTATGCCTGAAAAGTTGGCTAGTGTAACCGCTCCGCAAGGTATTGCGGAGAAGGAGAACTCCCTCGTCAACCTATGAGTGTCCGCTGCTCACCTAACCCGCTCACATCAAGGCATTTTCGGGAATACTGTGAACTTTCTGAAAAGGCTTCGGACTACTCCATTCCCGAAAATGCTTTAGCGCTTTTGGGTCAGGCACCCGCGTTGGTGAGGAACTCAGGCTTGCTTGAGGGCTGCTGTGCGGCGCTTTGCCCACCAATCAAGAATGGGACGTGCAAGGAGCAATACGGCCACAATGATGGTGATGGACATGGGCGCGAGAACTCCGGGCTTCACCTGCCACCAGTAGTGGATGACTCCACAAACGACGGCGAGGTAAACGAGCTTGTGGAGCCGGTTCCAATTCTTGCCGCCCAGTTTGCGGATGGCCCAGTTTGTTGAGGTGAGCGCCAGCGGGAGCAGCAGGAGCCATGCGGCTACTCCGATGAAGATGAACTTGCGCTTGGTGACGTCGTCGATCATGTAGGGCACGCTGAATGCGGCGTAGAGCGCGATGTAAGTGAACAGGTGAAGCGTGGCGTAGAAGAAGGCGAAGAGCCCCAGCAGGCGGCGGAACTTGATGAGCCAGCCTAACTGGGGAATGAGCTTGCGGACGGGCGTGATGGCAATCGTGATGGTGAGCAGGTTGAGCGTGGTGGACCCTGTGGCGAAAGTGATGGTCGCGGTGGGGTCGGGACCGAGGGTGTTTGTGACCGCGCCATAGACGAGCCGGGCGAGAGGCGCCAGGCAAGCGAGCCAGGTGAGGACTTTCAGCGTTATGAGGATCGAGCGTTTCATTGGTGGGATCGTGCGGCTTGTATCGAGGAATTCTTTGAAATCGTGAAGCCCTGAAGTTTGTCGGTATCCCACCCATTCCACGGTGAAACTGTGGAATGGATGGGGCACCCAGCTTGGTGGGTCAGAACTGCTTTTTCAGGTTCATGCCGGTGTAGAGCGAGGCTACCTGGTCCTGGTAGCCGTTGAACAGAAGGGTGTTGCGCTGCTGCGCGTAAAAGGGAAGGCCTATGCGCCGTTCGGACTTCTGGCTCCATGGAGTGTCGACGTCGGGGTTGACGTTGGAGTAGAAGCCGTACGCCGAGGGGGCCATCTCATTCCAGGTGGTGGTCGGCTCATGTTCGAGGAAGTGGACGGCAACGATGGACTTGGCGGACTTGAAGCCGTACTTCCAGGGGAGAACGACGCGTATGGGCGCGCCGTTCTGGTTGGGAAGCACCTCGCCGTAGAGACCAAACGTGAGAAGCGCAAGCGGGTTCATCGCTTCGTCCATCCGCAGCCCTTCTTTGTATGGCCAGTCGATAGTGGACTGCCCAGCCCATTGCTCGACCTTGAAGTTGAAGTAGGAGATGAACTGCACGTATTTGGCCTTGGAGAGCGGCTCGCATTGGTTGATGAATTCCGAGAGCGAGTAGCCGACCCAGGGAATGACCATGCTCCATCTCTCGACGCAGCGATGGCGATAGACACGGTCTTCAAGCGGGCGCAGCTTGAGCAGGGTGTCGATGTCGAAGGTGAGTGGCTTTTTGACGAGTCCATCGACCTTCACGGTCCATGGGCGCGTGGGCAGGCCACCGGCATGCTGGGCGGGCTGGTCCTTCGGCACGCCGAACTCGTAGAAGTTGTTGTAGTGGGTGACGTCGGCCAAGCTTGTAAGGTCTTCGCCGGTGGTGGTCAGCGGGCTCTTGATGGTCTCGAGCTTGGCGCCGGCATGGGCGCGAAGGCTGGGGGCGACGATTTCGGCGGCGCGGTCAAGGCCGAGTGCGGCTGCTCCGGCGGCAGCGGTAGCGCCGGCGGCGCGGCGCAGAAAGCTGCGGCGATTCAGGTATAGATCCTTGGGGGTGATGGCGGAAGAGGGGATTCCGGGCGGTTTTCTTATGAGCATCTTTGGTTGACCTCGCGCGGGGAAGTTGTTGCGCACTAGTTAGACACGGGAAAGCATCCCTGCGTTACAGGATACGTCGCGTGGGGGAGTGTGGATTGCGTGGGATGGAAACTGGCTCTCCCCGACAGGCGGGGTTGGTCAGCCGCTAGTTGGGCTCAGCGAAGGGCCATTGGCGGAGAAAGCGGGCGCGGATGAGGTAGATGAGGGTTCCGCTGAGCGCGATTCCAGCGGCGACGAGCAGGCCTATGAGCGGATCTTTGCGGAAGACGAGCAGGTAGAGAAAGCCGGCCATGGCGAGCAGTGGCGGCAATGGGAACAGCGGCATGCGGAAGGGACGATCGAGTTCGGGGCGCTGAACCCGCAAAAGGATGACGCCGACGTGTTGCAGGAAAAACTGCAGCAGGATGCGCGTGATGACGAGCATGGTGATGACCTGCTGCAGCGAGAGGAAACAGAATGTCGTGGCCACCAGCCCCATGGCGACGAGCGAGCGGTGCGGGATGCCGTGGCGAGGATGGACAGCTGCGAGGAAGCGGAAGTAGTTGCCGTCCCGCGCTGCGGCGTAGGGGACGCGGGAGTAGCCGAGCAGGAGCGAGAAGACTGAGGCGAATGCGGTCCAGACGACGAGGGCGGCCATGAGCGCGCCGGCCCAGCGTCCGAAGGCGGATTGCGCGATTTGCGCAACGAGTTGCAGACGAACGAGGGCGGATTCACCGGCATGGGATGCAGCATCGCGGAGCGAGGGCAGCGCGGCGAGGTTCATGGCTACATAAAAGGACGCTACAAAGAGGACGGAGAGAAGAATGGCGCGCGGGATGGTCTTTTCCGGGCGCTTGACCTCGCTGCCGAGGAAGGTGATGTTGTAGTAACCCCAGTAATCGTATGTGGTGATGAGGGTAGCCTGGGCCAGGCCGCCGAGAGCGATTGCGGCGGATTGGGCAGCGCCAGAGGGCATGTGCCATCCGCCCGTGGCCGCGGCGTGTTCAAAGCCGGAGACGATGACGCCGGCGATGGCGGCCATTACGCCCGCAAAGAGCACCCAGGCAAGCCGGGTGACCTGGCTGAGGTTGCGATAGAGCAACGCCGTGACCAGCAGACACGCAATAGCAGCAGTGCAGTTGGACCAATGAAGAAATGGGAGCGCCGCGATGGGTGTTGCGTCGAGGCCGGGCCAGAACCAGGCGAGAAAGCTGGAGAGACCGATGCAGCCCGAGGCGATGGAGAGAGGCGCGGAGAAGGATAGCTGCCAGACGTAGAGAAAGCTCAGCCAGTTCCCTGCCCCGCGCGAACCGTAAATCTCGCGCAGGAAGGCGTAGGAGCCGCCCGCGCGGGGAAAAGCCGCGCCGAGCTCGGCCCAAACCAGGCCGTCGGCGACAGCGATTGCGGCGCCCAGTACCCATGCCCAGACGGAGAGATGGAATCCGGCAGCGGCGATGACCAGGGGCAGCGTGATGAAGGGACCGACGCCGATCATCTCAAGCATGTTGAAGAGGACGGCGGAGCGCAGGCCGATGCGGCGGGTGAGGGTGGGGCTGGAGGCGATCATTGAGTCGTGAGTTGACCCTGGAGTCGCGCCCGGAGTGGGGCCTGAAGCGAACTTGGCAGCGGGGCCGTCGGTGGGGTTTGCTCGGTCCATGGCGCTCAATGGCTCCCCGGATTGTACACTGACGGGAAGTATGGACATTGACGAGAGAAGACAACTGGGTGAGGGCTTCGCGGCCGCAGGGCTGACGAAAAGAGGCGGCCGGGCTGCTACCTCCGCTTTGCAGGCGGCGGAGAAACGAGGGAAATTGGGCAGTGGGGAGAAAAACCGTCCCTCAGGGGCTAAAGCCCGCTCGTTTTGTTTGGCCCTATCGGCACGACTGAAGTCGTGCCCTGATACAGAACCTAGACCGCGGTTTTTTTCGGCTGCGTCTGCGCCCGCACGGTGGATGAGAAACGGCACGGTTTGGTCCGCGCTGGCTGCTGTCTTGCTGGCTGCGGTAATGGCATTTGGAGTTTGCACCGACGCGCAGCAGGCGTCGAACACAGCGGACCGGTTGGCGGCGATTCCATTGCCGGAGCCGGCGACGATTCCTTTGCCGATTGGCGAAGACCGTGGCTGCGCAGCGCTCGAGCAGGATCTGAAGCGGCTGGGGACGACGGCCAGCGTGCTGATGATTGTGGCGCATCCGGACGATGAGGACGGGGCGTTGCTGACATATCTGTCACGCGGACTTGGCGTGCGGGCAACTTTGCTGACGCTGACCCGTGGTGAAGGCGGACAGAATGCTATGTCGGCTGACAGCGGCGATGCGCTTGGGATTATCCGCACGCAGGAGTTGCTGAAGGCGGGCGAATACTACGGGCGCAAGCAGTTGTGGGGCACGGAGGCGGACTTTGGCTTTTCAAAGACACAGGAAGAGGCGTTTCAGAAGTGGAGCCACGAGCGGGTGCTCTATGACGCAGTGCTGGCGGTGCGGCGTGAGCGGCCGCAGATTCTGGTGTCGACGTTTGTGGGTGGAATTACGGATGGACACGGCCACCACCAGGTGAGCGGCGAGATTATGCAGGAGGCATTCAAGGCGGCGGGCGACCCGAAGGTGTTTCCCGAACAGCTCAAGGATGGGCTGGAGCCTTGGCAGCCTCTAGCTGTGTATTCGATGGTGCCATTTGCGCCGGTAACGGATGGAAGAATGTTCGACTACGCGACGGGCAAGTGGGCGCCGGCGCGGTTCCACAACTATGTGACGGACGAGTGGACAACGGAAGTGCCGTCGGCGGATGTGGTGCTGCAGGTTGGGGCGCTCGACGAGTACCTGGGGCGGAGCTACACGCAGATTGCGCGCGAAGGATGGGGGCAGCAGAAGTCGCAAAACGGCGGGGCGAATCCGACGCTCAGTGGGCCCGCGACGACGCGCTATCATCTGTGGGCGGTTGCTCCGCCGGCGAGTCAGCATTCGATTGGCATGGCGGTACCCGGGGGCGGATCGGGCGGCACGCAGCCAATTGACCACAGCCTGTTTCACAATCGCAGGGTTGCAATCGATACAGAAATTGCTGGTCTGGCGAGGCTGGCAGGGCCCGGCGCTCCGGCGTGGCTTGGAGCTGAATTGACCAAGATTGACGAAGGGGTGAAAGTCATCGAGGTAACGGCTCTGGCCGCCCCGGACGTAAGCGCTGCGTACAAGCTGGCGCCAATCTACAAGCAAACCCTCGACCTTCGTGAGAGAGTAGCGGCGAGCGCGCTTGAGCCGGCGGCGAAGTCAAACCTACTGTTTGAACTCGACACCAAGATCGAACAGTTTCAGACGGTGCTGAAAGATTTGCTCGGCATTGAGATGGTCGCGTTCACGACGCACGCGAGCAAGGTGGAGGAAGGCGGGTTTCGCGGCAGTTCCGCCGACGAAATGCCGCGTAACGTAACGCCTGGCGAAGAGTTCAACGTGCGCATTCACGTCTCGACCGCGACCGCGGAAGCGCGTGTGCTGAAGACATGGTTTGAGAGCACGACCGGGGACAAGACCTGGAAGACGGGCGAACCGATCGGCACTGCAGGGTCAACGACCACCAGCGACGCGATCTTCAAGCTGCACGTGCCAGAAAACGCCGAGCCTACCGAGCCTTATTTCACACGACCCAGCACCGAGCAGCCCTACTACGATTTGTCGCACCCGGAGTATCGCGAGCGCTCGTTTGCGCCGTGGCCTCTGTCAGCGTGGGTGGAGTTCACGTTTGACGGCGTGCCGGTGCGGATGGGACAGGTTGTGCAAACCATGGCGCGGGAGCTGGGGCCGGGCGGGGTCTACGAGCCCCTGGTGGTGACACCGAAGATCGGCATTCGCGTGGAGCCGGAGGCGCGGATTCTGCCGCTGGATGGATCACCGCTGCCTGTGCGCGTTACGGTGCACTCGCAGGGCCCGGCAGATGGCACAGTCGAACTGAAGCTGCCGTCGGGATGGATCTCTGAGCCGAGCGGAACACAGGCGAACTTTCATTTTCATGTGGGAGGCGACAGCGAACCGATGGTGTTTCAAGTGACGCCAGCCCTCGGACAGACGGGCGCGTTCACGCTGGAGGCGGTGGCGCGTTCTGGTGGACACGACTATGCGACCGGGTGGCAGAGGATTGGCTACCAGGGACTCCCGCCCTACAACCTATATCGCGCCGCGGAGATGAAGACGCGCAAGGTGGATGTGAAGCTGGCGCCGGGACTCAAGGTAGCTTATGTGATGGGCACGGGCGACACAGTTCCTGAGGCGATTGAGGCGCTCGGCGTGGAGCCCCATCTGCTCTCCACAGAAGAACTGACGATGGGCGACCTGTCCTCTTGGAATGCGATCGTGGTGGGAATTCGAGCCTATTCCGCGCGGTTCGATTTGGCGGCTGCGGCCCCGCGGCTGCGACAGTTTGTCGAGAATGGCGGAACGATGGTGGTGCAGTACCAGAGCGGGAGCTTTCCTGCCCCGCTTCCACTGACAATGGGCGGATCGCCGGAGCGCGTGGTGGACGAGGGCGATGCGGTGAAGCTGCTGGAGCCGGAGAACCCGCTGCTGAGCTGGCCGAACAAGATCACGACCGCCGACTTTGATGGTTGGGTTGAGGAACGGGGCCACTCGTTCATGAACTCATGGGACGGCGGCTACACGGCGCTGACTGAGACGGCCGACCCTGGGCAGGACCCGCAGCGCGGTGGGCTCCTGGTCGCGCATCCGGGCAAAGGCACATATATTTATGTGGCCTACGCGCTTTATCGGCAGTTTCCTGAGCTGGTTCCGGGGGCATATCGGATTATGGCGAACCTGCTGAGCGCCGGCAAAGAGGCGCGGTAGGGTTTGGGGTATAGGGTCTCGGGTATAGGGTCTGGGGCCCCTACACCCTCCGGCGCAGGGGGGACTTGCCCAACGATGCTTGGGATTTCTTTTTGGATGTCTTCCCAGCGGCGCGCGGGAAACTCAGGCGGCGGTTGGTTCGTCGTGGTGCTGTTGCTGAGTCTCTTGTTCTGGCTCCGGGGCGAGGTTCCGAGCCTTCCTGCCTGGCACAAAGGTTTCGAGCTGGGCAATGATCACGGTGGCCAGAAACAGCACTCCAGAGAAACCGGCAAAGAGAATCAGAAAAATCCAGCGGTCTCGCATTCCCATTGGATTTGCTCTCCCGGAAGTGGAATTGGCAGTTGCTTGCCACCAGCGCTGCAACCGACTGACCAATCGCAGTGATTAGAAAATGAAGGGGTTAGGGACGGATAGAGGGATTTGAGGCGCGCAAAATTTGCGCGAGCGGGTAAAAATGACAGGCTGAGCGAGATGCAGACCGCGGCCGGGCACTGCCGGCTCCGGGGGGAAGTTCAGGCCAGACGCAATCGACGGTTGTCATGATTGGCTCAACCAATCCGGCCCTCAAGGGATCTGGTCAAGAACCCGCTGAAGCGCTTGCTGCCAGGGAGGGAGGGCAATCTCAAAGGTCTCGCGGAGAAGCTCGCAGGAGAGGCGCGAGTTTGCGGGGCGGCGCGCAGGACGAGGAAAGTCGGCAGTCGAGATGGGGATGAGCGTTGGGATGGGGTAGCCGTTGGCTTCCGCCGAGCGGGTCAGGAATTCTCTTGCAAACGCAAACCAGGAGGCTGCCCCCGAGCAGGTGAGGTGGTAAATGCCGCTCCAATCCGCAGGGAGTGCATTTCCGGTGCCGGGCAGCGATCGTGTGCCGGTCTGGACTGAACCAAGACCGAAGCAGCGCGCGAGGATTTCAACGGTGGCCTGGGCAATGGCTTCGCTCGAGGTGGGTGCGCCGACCTGATCGTCGACGATGCGGAGTTCACTGCGCTGCTTTGCCAGGCGGAGCATGGTGAGCAGGAAGTTGACGCCGCGCGGGCCATAAACCCAGCTGGTGCGAAGGATCAGGAAGCAGCCTTCAGACCCTGACATGGCAGCGGTAATGGCTTGCTCGCCGCCGAGCTTCGATTTGCCGTATTCGTTGATTGGGTTGGCGGGGTCGGTCTCAACGTAGGGCTCGGGCTTGGCACCGTCGAAAACGTAGTCGGTGGAGTAGTGGACCAGCACACTGCCAAGGCGCACGGCTTCTTCGGCGAGAATACCGGGAGCCTCCGCGTTAATGGCCCAGGCAAGGTCAGGCTCGGCCTCGGCTTTGTCGACCGCCGTGTAGGCCGCTGCGTTCACAATAAGCGAGGGCCCGACGGCGCGGATAGCGGAGCGAATCGCTTCAGGACGGAGGAAATCAACATCGCTGGAGCCGAGAACTGTTAGTTCGCCGAGAGTGGCGAGTCTCTGCGCGAGTTCCCACCCGAGCTGGCCGGTGCGGCCAAATAGCAATACCTTCGCCATTTGTTCCTTCAGGGAAGACTCTAAAGGGAAACAGACGGGCGAGCAAGGCGTCTGAGGCGGGCAGGAGGGACGCCGCGTCGAATCAAAAGAGCCGAAGGCCCTATGAGCAGACGGGCTCCAGATCGTCAGCGTGGACCTGAATGGCCGCGTGCTGGTTGATGGTCTCAAAGCTCAGCACAAAGCGGTCGCCGCCACTCCGGCGAACCAGCGTTCCCTGCACTCCTTGAAGGACGCCGCTTTTGACGCGAACTTTTTCACCGATGACAAGGTCGCGGTAGGGCTCAACGAGACGGGCGTTGACGCTTGCGCGGAGGGTCTCGATGTCGGTATCCGCGACCGGGACACTCTCGCGTCCGTTGCCGACAATCTGCAGCACTCCGGGCGACTCGAGGACACGGACGCGCTCGCGGATGTTGATGTGCACGAAGAGATAAGTGGGAAACAGGGGCAGAGTGGTCTTGACGCGCTGGCGGTTCTTATAGACGCGTACGGTCTCGTAGGCGGGGAGGAAGGACTCGATCTCCCTCAGGCCGAGATGGCGCACGACCGATTTCTCGTTCTGCGGAACGGTGAAGACGGCAAACCAGCGGCGCTCGGCTGCAGGATCGTAATGGAGCGGTCGAAGTCGAGGCGACGAACAACTGGAGAGAGCGAGTTCAGATACCATGGGCGGGCCCTTTAGTTCCAATATGAGAGTAAGCAATTGCTCTCACGGCGGAATACGACAATGAGCGACATCGTGTGCCAATCGATGTCACAGGTTGCGATTTTGGCAGCCGGAAGTGCAACAACGGGTAGCCGCCGGTATGATGCGCAGCCGCGGGGGTTGAGAGAAAGGGATTACTGACTCTCGCGCTTCCGCAGAATTCATATGCGCGGAGCCTCGTTTGCTCCGCTTGAGGCGGCATTAACCCGCCCGGGTGATTAGCTCCAGGTGACCGGTGTGGGCGCTGGCGCCAAACTGGCCTCCACATCTACGCAGCAAAGCCTGAAAACGCGAATCCTCGCGCAAAGGGTTCAGGATTGGATCGGATCCCAGAGCGAGGCTCCACAGCGAACCCTCGGCAAAAGAAGTTTCAAGCCAGCGGATAGCCTCAACATCGTCGCTCAGTCCGATGGACAGCAGGGCCATGCCATAGGCGTTGCTCCGCTTCTTTGGAGTGTTCATCGCCTCGACTGAATCACGAATCTCGCGCGCGCGGGCAGTCTTGCCGGCGAGAACGCAGGCGTAAGCCAGAACGCACTGCAATGTGACGCTTTGAGGATTGTCGGAGGCGAGGGCGGCGATACGCTTGAGCCGGACGGCGTCGAGGCCTGCCTGAATGAGGGCCAACGACTCAACGATGGCGAGGGTTCCGCCGCAGCCGCCACTCATCCGCATCTGCTCGGCCAGGTCGAGAGCAGCGGTGTTTGCTCCGGCCAGGTACTCAATCCAACAGACAAGGGAACCCAGGATGGGGACAAGCGTGTTGCTCTGCCACGCCTTCCAGGCCCAGATTCTGGCGCCTTCCAGATCGCACTCCGCAATGTGGCAAAGAGTCATTCCGCAAAGAGCAAAAGAGCTGTCGGGCTGGCGCGAGAGTACCTCTTCGAAACCTGCATGCGCCTGCCTCCCTTTGCGCTCGTGGACCAGCATGAGCCATGCCGCCGCACAGCGGGCATCCACTTCATCGGCATCGAGTTGTAAGGTGCGGCGCAGAGCCTCGGTGGCCGCCGGATAGGCGATAGCGCCGTCCATAATCCCATGGAGCACAGATGAAATCATGGCGTTGGCCAGCCCGGTAAGTGCTTCGGCATTCGCGGGGTTCTGATCGATGGCCTTCCGATAGAGGCCTGCGATGGTGTGAAAGCTCTCTTCGGAGCGCGACTCCCACATCTCATGGGCCCGGAGCACCAGTTCCCGGGACTGAGACCCTCGTGTCGCAAGAGTGTCGTCGCCGCCCACATCGCTCAGCCTGTTCTCGTGGGCCAGGCTCGTCAACCAACGGTCAATCTCCGCGGCGTAGGCAAAGACCGACCCCTTGCTCCCGCCAAAATGATGCACCGGCAGCCCATTGTCCGCATGCCACCGCTGCACCGTGCGCGGACTACGCTCAAGATAGTCCGCAATCGACTTCCAGGAATCCAACCGCACCTTAGGCATAAGTTCTCCAACCTCTGAGAGGCAAGCCAGGTTAGGCAGTCTTGGGAGGAAAGAGAAAGAGCGAAAACCCCTCAAGCTCAAAAATGACTTGGACTTTCGCTTAAAGATTACTTGTGCCCTCGAAAGGCACTTAGTTCTGAATGAGCAAACTATAGTTCAGACGCGAGTAGGAGCGCAATGACAGCAAGCGATAATTCGCAGACAATGCACGAAGCGAACCCGAAATGAAACACGTAAGTGCAAACTGCCAATCTCTTTCCCAATTTGGCTTCAAATGGCAGCCCGTAACATGCTTTGGCGCTATTTGACGCGATCTGTCGTACTTCCTTCAGGCGCAAGTGCTTACCGTACAGACTTGCGGACCCATCCGCTCTTTCTTTGTGAAGAGGACCCCATTCTAGCCGCTTGCTCTTCATAAGAGAGTGTGACGTAGAGCACACTTTGTGGATGATGAGAAGAAGTTATCTCGGAGAGTTACTGGACTAAAGTAACTTGTGACTCGGGTCTCTGGACGGGCGAAAGCCGAGTGGCCGTAGCAAAAACAAGGGGTCCACTGGGTGTTCAGGGATTCGCGGGACCAGGGATCTTCCAGCTATTGCCCGCGAGGCTCTCCGGTCGAGAGGAAGCGAACACCGGCGATTTCGCTCCCGGAAGCAAGAATGTCGCGGAGCTTTTCGGGATCGGGGCCGCTCACGCGCTCGGCGGACTGGAGCAGATCGAGACCAGCGGCGGGGGTGGTTGTCGCGGGTAAGCGGAAGATCCAGGGGACATTGTTGGAGGTGAGCGATCGGTCGTCGGCGAGCGCCACAACTGGGACGAAGGCCTTGAGCGCGAGTTGCGTGGCAAGGTGGGCACTCGCACGGTCGAGCGAGAGGATAGCGAGCGCGTGTTCGTCCATGAGCGCGTGAACCAGCGCAGTGGAGGCTGCGCCCCAGCTTTGATTGCTTGAGACTGGCAGGAGTTGCCATGAGGCGAACAAGCTGCGCCAGATTGGGCTGGACTGGAGGGACGCGGAAACGGATTCGGCGTCGGGGCCGAAGAGAACGATGCGAACAGGGCCGTTGAACGAGGAGAGTTGAGCGGGCGTACGGCGAGGACCTTCGAAGGTAACGCCGCCCTCGCCGACACGCGCATAGGGCTCTTGAGCCGGCAGTGCCCCAGCGGCCGGTGACGACCCCGCGGGCTGCGGCGTTTTGAACGGGGTCTCGGGGGGAGCGGGCTTTGACAGGGCAGGCTCAGACGGAGCGAGGGTGCTGCCAGGCACAGTTTCAGCGGCTGGAGCAGGGGTCTTGTCCATGAGAGCGATCCGGTAGCTGATGCTCCCGTTGTGGACGGTGCCGAGATAGAGAGGAGCGGTGTTCTTCAGGTTGGGATCGAAGACCATCCGCGCAGTAACACCGTCATACTGCTCGATATTGCCCAGCGCGTCGTGAATCCGTGCACGATTCAGCCCCGCCTTGCAGATCGAGTCCAGCAGTATATTCATTGTGTCAAAGGCCATCGAGGCAAACTGCTCCGGCTTCTCGTGGAAGCGGGCTTCGAAGCGGCGGTTGAAGTCGAGCCAGCGCGGGTCATTGCGGGTGGGATCGTAGGGATACACGGCTTCAAATCCCTCGGCGGCATCTCCCCCCTCTTTCAGCAGAGTGTCGCCAAGGGTGCGAAACGCGCCAAAGGTGTGCTGCTTCATCCCCGCCGCCCGCAATTGCTTCAGAATCGTCGCCGCCTCGAGCTCGTCTGCCACCAGGAGCACGGCGTCTGGGCGCGAGCTGCGGATCACCCGGAGTTGCCTGGCGTAGTCTGTGTCTCCGGGTTGAAAAACCTGCTCCATCACCACCGGATGGCCCAGCCGGCGCGAGGCATCGAGGAATTTTCCCAGGCCAAAACGGCCGTACCTGCTGCTCGATCTGAGAACTGCGACGCGCTTCAATCCAAGCTCGGTATAGATGCGGCGAGCCAGCGTCTGGTACTGTTCCCGGTCATCCTGCATGGTGCCGAAGTACCACGGAATGGTGGTCTCCGGGACGGTGGGATCGGTATTGGCCGAACTGACGACCGGAAGCTCCGCGCGCAGGGCCACGCGCAGGGCAATGTGGGTGGACTCGGAGCTGATGGAGCCAAAGATCGCCCAGACCTGCTCGTCGTACGCCATCTTTACCGCTTCATCGGAGGCCGAGCCCCAGATAGCGGGTTCGGTGGGCCGGACATCGCCATAGACCGCCTTCGCCTGCCAATTGTTGTAGTCGTTGTGCAGCATCAGCTTGAAGGGTTTGCCCCCGTAGCCGCCACCCGCATTTGCCTCTTCCACCGCCAACTGCGCGCCGTGGAGCATGCGCAGTCCAAGCACCGATTCGGAGTTGTGCTCGATCGGCCCAAAGAAGCCGATGCGCACCTCAGTCACGTCCCTCGGCACAGGTATATCGCGCGCCGCGCCCATATAGATGTTTGGCCGCGTGTAGTTGGCGTCGTAGGGCGCCGCAAATTTGGAGTAGGGCCTCATATCTTCAGGCTCTCCCGCATAGGGCGTAACCTCGCGATCGCGGGGCGGAGGCGGCGGATTCTTTCCGCACTCGCAGATACGAGCTGGCATTGGGGATTGCGCGGCGGCGGAAGCGGCCACGAAAAGCGAGGAAATGAAAAGCGCGGCCATTAAAGGCGCGGCCACCAATGGTGTGGCGAGGCGAGATCCCGTACGCATGGCGAACTCCACATGCCGGAATCTGAAATCCGGCGGATACGTGGCGGAGCGTTGCGGGGAACGTCAATGCGCGCCTGGGTTGTAGCCGGGGACTCGAGCCCCCGGGTTGCTTCTTTCCTCAGGGACGATGGCCCCTGGGTTTCTTGCCCTGACAGACCTCTAGGCCTTGCCGTCTGCGGGCTTATCGGTGCGGAACATGGCGATTGCTTCAATCTCAATGAGCAGTTCAGGGCGGCAAAGGTGGGCCTGAATGCCGGTGGAAGCAGGAAGCGGGTCGAGTCCCTGTTCCTTGAAGAAAGCAGTACGGCCGGCATTGAAGACGTCGTAGTCGCGGTCAATGTCGCGCAGGTAGCAGCTGGTGCGGACGATGTCGTGCCAGGTGCAGCCTTCGCTCTTCAGAAGGCCGGTGATGTTGTCGAATGTGCGCCGCAACTGGGCCGAAAAGTCGCCGATGTGGACGCTGACGCCGTTCTCGTCGATGGAGGCGGTGCCGGAGATGAGCAGGATGCAGACTCCGCCGATGTCGATGCGCATGCCGCGCGAGAACGAACTCGGCTTGGCATAGGCGTAGGCCTCGTTGAGGACGCCGTGGTTGGTCATGGCGCGCTTTTGAATAGGTGCGTGTGCGATGGTCTCCAAAATGTCAGCAAATGCGTTGGTCATTATTTTCTTGGCTCCTTGGGCCATTGGTTCTTCTCTCTGATTCCGTGGCTCAACCCCTTGGCGGTGGCAACCCAGATGTCGTCACCGGCAAAGTCGATGCCGAGTATGTAGTTGTGAGCCGGTGCTGTGGCTACCTCAACAGGAGTCACGTTGCCTTCCGCATCGCGCACCGTCATCTCCGGTTTTCCGTCTTTCAGCGATGGGCAATAGACCGCCCAGTTCACGCCGTCGTAGTAGGCCAGCCCCTTATCCGTACCAAACCATGCGCGCTTGCCGTCTACGCCCTTCACAACATTGGTGAAGTTCGACGGAAGCCCGCTGTCTTTCTTGAGGAAGTTGTGCCAGTAGCGTCCGTCGTAATGGCTGTCACCAAAGTACGTGGCCGCCCATAGAACATTGTCCACATAACTGACAGATGTGACAATCTCGTGAATTAACCCCTGATCCTTGAACAGCACTATCTCGTTTTCGCCGTCGGGATCGTCATACTTGTCCCACTTCCCTGTCTTCTGATCATACTCAAGCACACCGCTGCCCCAGATGCCGTAGTAGACCTTGGTGGGCGTAGCGGAAACTGAATAGGACCAAATCTCCATCATGGGTGTGTTGCGCTCGTTGTACAGCGACCACTGGTTCGTATGCAGGTTTAGACGGCAAGCGCCCGCAGCCGTCGCTATCCACACATTTTCGCCCTCGACGGAGACGCTATAGACCACGTCGTTGCTGAGGCCGGAGTTCAATTGGGTGAAGCTGTCGATGTGGCCGCCCGAGATGCGGCTCAATCCGCCCATCGTTCCGGCCCAGATGTCGCCGGTGCGCTTGTCCAGGGCCAGGGTGAGGACGGCGCGATGCGCCAGCCCATCCGCGGTCGTGTACACCTTCCACGCGTGATTTTCGTAGAGAGCAAGGCCGTTGTCCGTGCCTGCCCAGATGCGGTCTCCATCCACAAGAACGGCATACACATGGTCGTTTGGCAATCCGTTGGCTGTGGTGAAGTTTTCAAAGCGGAAGTGCGGAAGCGAAGCAGTTGTAAGGGCGGGCGACACAAGTCCCTGCTTCGTTGAAGACGCCGGCGGCGCGGCAAACGCTGCCATTGCCGCCACCAAGACCAATGCAATCGTGCAGAACTTCTTCATCACGTCTCCTTTATCGAGTCCGCAGGTACTCGATCAAATCGTTAAGTTCATCTTTGGTCAGGTCGTTGGTGCGGCCGTGCTTATCGTCTGGATTGAATACGGTCCAGATCTCCTCGAGGCTGCGCGCCGAGCCGTCGTGCAGATATGGGGCAGTAAGCGCGATGTTGGTCAGTGGCGGCGCCTTCAAAAGGCCCGTATTGTCGGTGGGTTTGCGCGTCCCTACCTCGAAGATCTTCTGGCTCGTTCCCTTGGGCCCGCTGTGGCAATAGGAGCAGCGGTTGGATTCCTGGATCGGCTTCTTGAACTTGTCCACGGCCCGTTCGAAGATCGTCTTGCCCCGCTCCTGAGCCTGCGTGAGTTCGGAACCAGGCAAGTGAAGGCGGTTGGGACGCGGCGGGATGCTGCGGATGTAGACGGCAAGGTCGGCGAGGGTGAGATCGCTGTACTGCTCGGAGCGCCAGAAGTATTTTTCGGTACGCGGTCCACACTCGACGGGGATGGAGGGGTTAGTGCCGGTCCACTTGTACGGCTCGGTGCCCTTGATATCTTCGAGCAGCTTGTTGTCCACAATGCTGCGGCCAAAGCCGTCCGGCTCAAGGTTCCATGTGAGTCCGTCGAAGGTGGAGTCGATGTGGCAGGTGGCGCAGCCGATCTGGCCCTGGAATGACTGGCGCGCGGTGTAGAAGGTCTGCTCGCCGTGGCGGAGGGCGCTGACGGTGTGAGGTCCGGCGAGCTTGATGGTAGAGGCTACTGCGTTGGTGCGGGTGTCGATGACGCTGATGGTGTCGTCGAGGCGGTTGGCGACAAAGAGTCGGCGTCCGTCGTGGGAAAGGACGATGCCGCGCGGGTTGAGGCCAACCGGGATACGTGCGACGACGTAGTTTGCACTGGCGGATAAATCCTGCACGAAGGAGGCTGACTGCGGGCGAGGATGGGCGTGCACGAAGCGCAGCAGGCGCGCTACGTCGAGGACGAGGACCACTTCAGAGCCGCCGCAACTGACGTAGATGCGTGATTTGTCGGGCGCGATGGCGACGGCGAACGGCTGGGCGGCGTAGCGCTCCAGTTCATCCAGGGGCACTTCGACGGGTGTGCCGATGTCCGCGCCGAAGAGCGTGAGCGTATGGGCGAATGCGCCGCCATGTTCGAGGTGCGCGAGCGGGATGAGGTTCTTTGGGTGGTATTCGGCGACGACGCCAAGGCGGCCATCTGCGCTGAGCGCGACGTGGAACACGCCGGCAATGGCGTGCAACTGGATGCGATCGACAACGACAGCGCGTGCAGCGTCAATCACTGTGATTTCAGATTCGGGGACGGCGCGGTTGCCACCCAGCGTGGACTCGGTGACCGGCCTGGGATAGATGTGGGTGGCATAGACGCGAGAGCCGTCGGGCGAGAGCGTGAGATAACTTGTGCCGCGGCCGCCGGCAAGGCGCTTTTCTTCCGCGCCGGTTTGCGCATCAAGAACGGCAATGTCATTGGTGATGCGATTGGCGACAAACAGGTGCTTCCCGGCCCGATCTTCGACGACACTCGATGGCTCCGCGCCTACCTGCCAGGTGGCGACGACTTCAAGCGAGCGTGTATCGATGACGGAGAGCGTGTCGTCCCAGGAGTTGGTAACGAAGAGCCGAGCGCCGTCGGGCGAAAGCGCGAGACCGCGGGGAACGGAGCCGACGGGGATGGATTTGATGACCGCAAAGGTCGAGGCGTTGAGTACGCGGATTTCGTTGCTGCCCTGGCAGAGGACGTAGAGGCGGGCACCGTCGGGCGAGAGCTGCAATTCGAGCGGCGAGGCGTAGTCGCTGGACTCGACGCTGGGGTGGCGCTCACGGGAGCGAATCTCCTTTGCATAGATCGCTTCGAGGTTGCGAGCTTCGGGGTTGCGCACTGGGAGGTTGGGAGCGGCGGCACGCACTTCCTGGGCGTGCACTGTCGAGCCGAACCGCGGCAGGGAAGCGAACGAGCAGACAACGAGCAGGGCGGTGGCTGCCGCGACGGGACCGACGATTTGGCTGCGCACGTTCACTTCGCCCCGGTCTCCTTCGGCTCTTCGACGGTGAGGACGCGATCGACTGAAAGCTTCTCGATGGTCTGTTGGCGGCCGCTGGGCCAGTGGACGATGAGCTTGTCGACAGTAGTGGCAGCGCCGAGGCCAAAGTGCAGCCTCGCGTCATCCTGGGAGAGATAACCAGAGCCGGCCACGCGCTCGGCAGTCCATCGCTTGCCTGCAGCAAAGACTTCAACGCGAGCGCCGATGCCATCGCGATTGGACTTTGGCTGGGAACTGCGGGGGGCCTGGGGACTGCCAGGGGATTGAGAACTGACGGGCGCGAGGGGTGCGTCGCCGAGCCGCATTGCGCCGACAAGCTTCACAGCAATCCAGTGACCGGTGTTGGTGGAGACATTGTGGACGAGGGTGCCGCGCCCGCCGAGGTTGACGACGAAGGCGTCCACCTTGCCGTCGTTGTCGTAGTCGGCAAAGCATGCGCCGCGCGCCGTGGTGCGCTCGCTCAACACTGGGCCGGCTTCACGCGACACATCGGCAAATTTGTCATTGCCGAGCCCACGAAACAGCGTGTGTTCCTGCGGAATCAGATGAATCAACCCGCCGTGGAAGATGAGAATGTCGAGTTGACCGTCGTTGTCGAAGTCGTAGATGCCTGTGCCCCAGCTGACGTACTGCGCGTTGGCCTGGGAGACGCCGTTGGACGCGCCCAGGTCATCGAAGCTGAGCTTTCCAGTGTTACGCAGAAACCGGTTGTAATGCCCATCCGTGACCCACAGATCCAGCACTCCCCGGCCTTCGAAGTCGGCAAAGACGGGACCCATCGAAGAAGTGGACTCGCCATTCTGACCAAATGCCGTGCCGGTGTCGTTGCCAATTTCTTCGAACGTTCCGTCGTGCTTGTTGTGGAAGAGAAAATTTTCGGTGCGGTCGTTGGCAACGTAGATGTCGTCCCAGCCATCGTTGTCGAAGTCTGCCGCCGTGACGCCCATGGTGCGGCCCACAAACTGGTCGATGCCGGATTTTGCCGAGACATCGGTGAATGTGCCGTCGCAGTTGTTGTGGAAGAGCTGGTTGGTTTCGCCCTCGTAGTCGAGCGGGCCCGGATAATTGGTCGGCGCATAAAAGGCGCGGTACTTGGGATCGAACTTGACGTAACGGCCGACAAAGAGGTCGGCGCAGCCATCGCGGTCGTAGTCCAGCCAGGTGGAGCTGATGGCCCATCCATCCACCTTGATGCCGGCCTTCTGGGTGACGTCGGTGAAATGGCCGTTGCCGTCGTTGTGGTAGAGGACGACCTTGCCGTAGCCAGTGACAAGCAGGTCCTGGTTGCCGTCGTTGTCGTAGTCGGCCGCGGCAACGGCGACGGAATACATGTCGGGATTGAGGCCGGCCATGTCAGTAACGTCGGTGAAGTGGCCTTTCCCGTCGTTGCGATAGAGATGATTGTGCGGCGGTGTCGCTGGCTTTTCTTTCAGCGGATAGGGGTGCATTGAGTCGTCGAGGGGGCGGCCGTTGACGACATAGAGCGAGGGCAGGCCGGAGTTGTTGTAGTCAAGCCAGACGCAGCCCGCGCCAGTGCCTTCGAGCAGCGAGCCGAGCTGACGCGAGCCGAAGCTGTGAACGAAGTCGATGCCGGCCTTGTCGCTCGCGTCTTCAAATTGGATCGAGGAGAGGGATGGGGTGGGGGCTTGCGCAGCGGTGCCCGGGGTCTGCGCGGTTGTGGCGGAGTTTTGCGCGGAGAGGTCAGCTGCGCTGCGCGAAGAAGCAGCAGCAAGTGCCGTTGTTGTCTGGGCCGATGCGGGCAACGCTGCGAGCAGTGAAACCGAAGCTGCACTTAAAAAGAAAAAGATGAGCTTGTGCATATTAGTTGCCCCTCGACTTGGCGGCTTCGGCAGCGGCCGTTGGTTTTGTGCGGGTGAGATCGGCGGGGGTTGTGGTGCGCAGCAAAACGGCGGGGACGCGATTCTCAGAGGCGCGTTCGGGACCGGTGTGGCAGCCAATGCAGTAGCGCTGCTCACCCTTGCGAATCCAGAACCAGCCCTGCTCGCGGCGAACAACAGCGCCCTTCGCATCGAGCAGCGCGAAGCGGATGGGCTGGTCGGCAGGCGTTTGAACAAAGAAGCTGCCGTCAGTTTCGACCGGTGCGGTGCCGGTGACGACAGTGCTGCCGTTGAGGTTGAGCGTTTCAAGGCGGACCTGCGCGGGAGCGGTCATTAGATCGCCCATGCGCGACTGACGAGAGTCGAGAGCCATGAGGTTGGCGTAGTTCCATGGGTGCAGTCCGGTGGGGTGCTGATTGGGGCGCGGTCGCGGCGCAATCAGGACAGGATCGACGAGATCCTTGCCGGCATCGGCGAGAACGGCGGTCATGGAGGGCGCGCCGGGCTTCCAGAGCTTGAGCGCATAGTGCGATGCGGTGCTTGCGCGAGCGCTCAACAGCCACGCTCCATCGGGAGTTTCGCGAATTCCACCAGAGAAGTCTGCGCGGGGCGCGGCGATGGCAGCCTCATGCGCGAGGGACGAGGTGAAGCGCGCAAGAGAGACGCCGTGGGTAAATACGACATCGCCATCCGCGAGCTGGCGGCCACCCCACCGCGCGCGCCCGTGATCGCAGCGGTAGGACTCGACTCCGCTGCCGTCGGAGTAGACGAGGAAGAGCTCTGGGGTAGAGCCGACACCGAGAGGGTAGTAGGACTCGAAGAGGATGCGGCCGTCGTGCAGCACGTCGGCGGGCATGGCGCTGGCCTGGATGTAGCTGAGCGGCAGGATGGTCTCGGCGGCGGCATCGTCGATGGGAGCAAGCTTGAGCGCGCTGGCTTTGCCGGCGACCTCGATGCGATATCCCTGCGGCAGGCGGCGCGCGTAGACAAGCTGACCGGCGGGGAGATAGAGCGGGCGGATCACGTCTTCGTTGGCGGCGATAAGTTGGCGCGTGGTGTGGGTGACCAGGTTGAGCTCCCAAATCTGCCAATGGTCGGCGGGGGAATGCTTGGCAGAAAACAGAATGGAGGTTGCGTCCCAAGAGACGTTTGCGTCTGCGCTGGCAGCGAAGCCGGGCACGAGCGGAACCGCAACACCGTTTTCGATCCGCATGAGCTGAGCACCCTTGGGGAAACGTTCGCCACCCTTGAGCGCGGCAAGCGGCTCGTACGCGGGAGCAGCGGTAACAAGAATTGGGAGTAGGGTCTGGGGTCTCGGGTCTCCGGTCTGGGGTCTCGGCGGAGCTGCCAGGCTCGCGTTCGCAGGGCTCTGCTTTGCGGCGCCCGGGTCACCGAGGTTTTGCGAGGCGGGCCCAAATGCACAAACAGCCGTAACAGCAAGCGCGATGGCGGCAGCCGCGAGAGCCTTGACTGCAAGCCTCATCGCGCGGCCTCCATCGGCGCAGCTTTTGAGACGCCCTCCCGAGTTTGGTCGCGCAGAGCCAGCCACGGCTTCAACTCGTGCATCATGGAGTCGAATCCGGCAAAGTCGAGCGACTGCTCGCCGTCGCTCCAGGCTTCGTCGGGGTTGGGGTGCACTTCCACGATGACGCCATCGGCTCCGGCGGCAACAGCGATGCGCGCCAGCGCGGGAACCAGTTCGCGATGGCCGGCGGCATGGCTGGGATCGGCGATAACCGGCAGGCAAGCGATCTGCTTGAGCAGCGCAATTGCGGCGGCGTCGAATGTGTTGCGCATTGCTGTTTCGAAGGTGCGGATCCCTCGCTCGCAGAGAATGACGTTGGGGTTGCCGCAGTCGAGGATGATCTGCGCCGAGCGGAGGAAGTCGGCAATGGTGGCGACCATGCCCCGTTTCAGCAGGATGGGCCGGCCGCTGCGCGCGGCGGCTTCGAGCAGTGCGTAGTTCTCCATGTTGCGCGTGCCTATCTGCAAAATGTCGGCGTACTCGGCAACCATTGGGACGTCGATCTCGCTCATCACTTCAGTAACGATGGCGAGGCCTGTCTCTTCGCGGGCGCGGGCCAGCATGCGCAGGCCTTCGAGGCCATGGCCCTGGAATGCATAGGGGGAGCTGCGTGGTTTAAAAGCTCCGCCGCGGAGAATCTGCGCGCCGGCGCGGCGCACGTGGATGGCGGTAGCCATCAACTGGAATTCGGTTTCAACCGAACATGGCCCGGCCATGGTGATGAAGTCTTCCCCGCCGATCTCAAGATCAAGGACGGGAACCACGATGCGATCGAGCCGTGTAGAACTCACCACATCCGGCGAATCAGCAAATCGGTCGTACCAGCTTGCACGCACTTCAGTGCGCTCCGTTTCTGGGGAAGCGGAAGCCTCAGACTACTGCGATGCCAGTGGGCGGGCCTCCATCGAAGGGTGGAAGTGGACGAAGTTCGATTAACAGGTGTGATGGGGAACACAATGGGGTGGTTATGGAGCAGAGAAAGTGTGCATCCGGTGGTCGGCGCCACTGCGCTTCTCCCGTTCGCCAGAATTCAAGGCACGCCCGCCAAAACAGGCATACAATTTCGGCAACAGGCTTCCTTTTATCCAGCTTTTTCCCACCCTTCCCCTCGGCTCGAAAAAGAATCAGGTCCAGTTCCAAGCGGAACCTGATCGCGTTTTGAGGTGTTCGATGAGCCGCTTCCCCGGTTCTTTGGCTTTGGTTCGCAGTTTCCCCCTGCTGAATGGCCAGTTCGTTTCATCGGCCCGAAACGTTGCGTTGTGCGTTCTCGGCGGCGTTGCTGTCTTTAGTGTCCCGGTGCTGGCGCAGACAGCGACTACGACTACCCTGGCAATCACCAGCGGCGGCAACGGCGTAACCACGGTTCCCATGGGCACAGTGGTCACGCTGACGGCAACAGTGACGGCGGGTACGACGCCTGTTTCGCCGGGTCAGGTCAAGTTCTGCGACGCAACCGCAGCGCACTGCGAAGACATTCATATTGTTGGCACAGCGCAGTTGACCAGCGCAGGGACAGCCGTGGTCAAGTTAAGGCCGGGCGTGGGAAGCCGCAGCTATAACGCCGTTTTTCTGGGCACGCCCAACAGCTCCACGGCGCGCGCCGGGAGCGCCTCCAGCAACGGCGCGCTCACAGTGACTGCGCCTGCGCTATATCCTTCGACAACCGTGATGACAGTCACCGGAAGCACTGGAACCTACCAGTTGAGCGCCTCAGTCTCAAGCATTGGCACCACGCCGCCCACTGGAGCCGTCTCGTTCCTTGATACCAGCAATCAGAATGCCCAGTTAGGCCTGGCGTCACTGGGCAGCCCCAGTTCATCGATCGGATTCGCGAACGTCTCGAATCCGGCTACGGGTACGCACCCAGCCGTGATCGCGGTGGCCGAGCCGTCAGCCGGGAACTTGATCGCGGGAGGTCACACTTTCGCTGAAATTCATCGTCGTCGCACCCGACTACATCCCATCGGCGGTTCGCACCATCGCCGTCACCGTCCAATAATCGTCTGTACGCGACCTCCAAACACGCTGATCATCCATCCACAGCTTGCCCGCTCAAACTCCTTCAGCCTCATCTTGCGTTGGCAAAGAGCCTGACTGACATGCGACATCCCTGAGGGATTCAGTTGCGCCGCGAGGCGAACATCTCCTCGGAACACCCGAAAGGACTACCTATGGATCGCACCAAGCTGAAGATTTCTCTCGTATATATAGCATTTCTCGTGTTGGGCTCGCAGGCACTGGTCGCCCAGGCATTCCTCGACCTTTACACCTTTTCGCCTCTTGCGGGCAACCCCAGCAAGCGCCAACGGGCCTGGTGGCCGATCCGGTGGGCAACCTGTATGGGATCCTCGAATTCGGAGGCAATACAAATTGCGCTTCGGGGTGCGGCCAGATTTACGAGCTGACATCTCCCGGGGGATCATTTGGAGCATGGACCATGGAAGTCCTGCATGAGTTTACTGGCCAGAGCGACGGCTGCTTCCCTGATGGCCAACTGACGATGGATTCATCTGGAGCTCTTTACGGGGTAACGAACGGATTGTCCTGTTCCAACCCCGGCACTGTCTTCAAGTTGTCGCCTTCTGCAACGCAAAGCTGGACATTGGAGACGATTTATCAAGTTCAAGGTCAGCGGCTGAATACGGTCCTGGCTCTCGACACAGAAGGGAATGTGTACGGAACAAACTATTCAGGGGCATTCGAGCTTGTAAATCCCACGGTTACCGGCGGCACATGGGCCGTTGAGCAGATCGCATCGATCGCGGGAGGTGCCACGGGGGGACTACAGTTTTATGGGGGTAATTTGTATGGGACGACCCAAAGCGGGGGTTCCGGCTTCGGCTCCGTCTTCGAGCTTTCTCCGCCCTCTACAGGCAGTACGGATTGGCCGGTAAGCGAGATAGTAAGTTTCCAAGGGGGCACCGACGGAAGCGGGCCCGCGTATGCTAGCCCGCTGGGCATCAGCGTGGTGAATTCGGAATTGATCTTCGGCGTCACTTAGGGCCTTCCGCCATGCTCCGCGCCAGGCGACTGCGGCACAGTGTATGAGCTTCAAATGCAGAAGGATGGATCGTGGGTGCGATCCGTTATTTACCTCTTCGACGGAACGGACGGCGCATTGCCAATGACGGTGACCGCAAGCCAAGACGGAAATCATGTGTTTGGCACAACCTTTGAGGGCACCGGAGCATTCTCCCTGAACGGGAGCGTGTTTGAGTTATCCGCTACTGCACCCGCTCCTGTCGTGAGCGGCGGTGCATCCTGGCTCATCCAGTCAAACTACTACTTCAGCCAATCGAAAATTATTGACTTAGGAGGTAGTCCATTCGACAATCTGTTGATCGACGACGAGGGCCTGGGCGTTTATGTGGTCCCACAAGGAGCTGGCGCAATCGTGGACGCCGGACAGATGATTCCCATTGTCGGTCCTTACGTCCCAGCCGGATACATGGACGGATACAACCCGGGCGTGTCCTGTATTGAATATAATTTCGCCTATTCTGCTGCGGCCGGACTGGAATTGCAACTAACCAACCAATGCTCGCGGCGCGTTGATTTTTGGTCGTGCCCTGGCCTTCGGGGAACTGGGACTGCCAATTGCTCAGACTATATTGAGTTCCCCTATTACCCTAACTTCTTGGACAGCAACCGAAGCATTACCGTCGAAGTGGATGGGGGACCTAACCCTGAATTTGCCCCACAGGTTCTGGAGTGCCAAGACGGTATGTATCCAATTGATTACATGGGGGCTTTGAATCCGATTCTCGGTTGTGGGGTGCCGGGGGCACTGACCACGAATATAACCTCGACGACGACTACGCTCACCCCCGCGCCCACGCCGAATCCCTCCATCTACGGAGAGCCGGTCACGTTGAGCGCAACGGTTTCCTCAAGCGGAAGCGCGCCGGCCGATGGCGAGAACGTAATCTTCATGAGCGGCACAACATGGTTGGGAACGGCGCAGTTGGCGAGCGGCGTGGCCAGCTTGACGACCAAGGCGCTCACCGTCGGCACGGATTCGATCACGGCAGACTACGGCGGCGATTTCAATCTTGTCGGAAGCACCTCAACAGTAGTCAAACAGGTGGTCGGCAAGGCGACTCCGACGATCAACTGGTCCACGCCATCGCCGATTACCTACGGCACAGCGCTGAGTGCGACACAGCTTAACGCGACTGCTTCGGTGCCTGGCAGCCTTGCCTACACGCCAGCGGCTGGTACAGTGCTTGCGGTCGGATCGCAAGCTCTTTCGGCGACCTTTACGCCGACGGATGCCACCGACTACGCAGTAGCGACATCGACTGTAAATCTAACTGTGAACCAGGCGACGCCGACAATCGCGCTGGCAACATCCGCGACATCCGCCTTTGTGTTGAACCCGGTGATCTTTACGGCGACGATCGCTTCGACGGCAGGCACGCCGACGGGCACGGTCGCCTTTTATGACGGGATGGCACTGCTCAGCACCGAATCCATGACTGCGGGAGTGGCGACGTATCAAACCTCCGCACTGCTGGCCGGAACACATTCGATCACCGCTGTCTATTCGGGCGACACGAACTTCTTGACCGAGACAAGCAGCGCGCTCAGCCAGGTGATCGAAAACTTTACGATCTGCACGCCCGGTGGAACGAGCTCTGTGACCGCGAATCCGCGAGGGCAGGCTGTTTATACATTCACGGTGACGCCGCCTATGGGAGCCACGTTTGCCGGACCAATCAGCTTCAGCGTGACGGGGCTTCCAACGGGAGCCACGGCTGCCTTCGACCACGGTGCCCGCAGGCGCTGGAGCAACCACAGTGACGATGACGGTGACGTTGCCGGCTACCGCGGCTTTGCGCCCGGCAGAGAAGCCGTTTGGCGGAGGCACGCTTCCAGTGGCGCTGGGGCTGATTCTGCTGCCATTCGCGGGCAAGCTGCGCCGGGCTGCACGCGCATGGAAGGGCACGGTTTGCCTGCTGGTGATCGGAGTCGCCATGGCAGCAGGGCTCACCTCTTGCGGTGGCAGCGGCGGTGGCGGTTCGTCGAGTACCCCGCAGAACTACATGCTCACGGTCACCGCGACCGCGGGTTCGCTGTCGAATTCATTCACGGTGGGGCTTGAGGTGGAATAGAGGGCGGCGAGGCGAATTGGGGGGCGATTCTGCGATCGCAGTATGGCCCTGACGTCGTTTGAGGTTTTCAAATCCACATTTCGCGGCTAACCCAGCCCGGGCCGCTATCCTGAAATGTGAACACCGAGCCCTACCAACCGCTCACTTCCACGTTTCGCAAGAGTTCCTCCCGATCACGGTTTCGATCGCCCTTTCGATCGCTTGGCCGACTGTCGATTCGGTCTGCGTTCGAGTGGCTGGTCATCGCCGTTGTAGCGCTTTGGTTGCTCGCCGCGCTCACGCTCGTGGCTGCACGATGGATCGACCCGCCGACAACCGCCGGCCATATCGAACGTCGCTTTCAAGCCTGGATCAATCACAAGCCCTATCGCGAAACCTACAGATTCATTCCGCTCAGCGAGATCTCGCCCAACCTGCAGCACGCTGTGATTGCTGCGGAGGACGGCCGCTTCTACGAACACAACGGATTCGATTGGAAGCAAATTCAGATTGCTGCCGAAGACGATATGGAGGGCGGCCGATCGCGCGGAGCTTCCACCATTACGCAGCAACTGGTGAAAAACCTGTTCTTCGGAACGAACCGCTCCATCCTGCGCAAGGGCGCGGAGGCCACGCTGGTGCCGGTGGCGGAACTCGCCCTTGGCAAGCAGCGCATTCTGGAGCTCTATCTCAATGTGGTCGAGTGGGGCCCGGGTATCTATGGCGCGGATGCGGCATGTCATTATTGGGACCATAGCGGCGCCAAGACTGTGGGCCGCGAACAGGCTGCACGGCTCGCCGCAATTCTGCCCGCTCCCCTCAAGCGCAAGCCCGAGCGGATGAACCACTACACCGAGCTCATTGTTGAGCGTATGCGGCAGATGGGGTGGTAGTTTTGCGGAACGCTCTGCCAATCGGACGACGCTCTAATCCTGCTTTGAGGTCTGCGCTGGATTGTTATTCGCGCGCCATTGGCGGGGGCCGAAAGCCGAATGCCGCATCGACGAAAGCGGCGACGCTCAAGGCGACTTCATCTTCATAGGGGCGGGCGGCGATCTGCACTCCAACGGGCAGGCCTTCGGGAGATTGTCCGACCGGAACCACAGCGGCAGGAGCGCCAAGGGCGTTGAACCACTGGGTGTGACGAACGGCATCGAGGTAGCCGATCTCGTGGCCGTCGATGGTCCATGACCGCTCACCGGGACGGAATGCCGGGATGGAGGCGACGGGGCAGAGCAGTACGGGAAACGCGGCCATCTCGGCGAGCATCTGTGAGCGGACCAGGTCGAGTTCGGCCCACGCATTCAACAACTCCGTTGCGGAGAGTTCTGGACGAGTGCCTGCAATGTCAAGGAACTCGCGGAAGATGGGGCTGAGCAGGTGCTCGCGACCTTGAATCTCTAGCGCGTAGAACATTGCGCCGCACTGCACAAAAAACTTGTCCCAGAGCAGCCGCAGGGGCTCGAGCGAGCGGGGCCGAAACGGCTCGACGCGGAAGCCTGCATCGCGAAGTGCGGCAGCGGCGGAGCGAATGGCTGCGCGAGTCTCGGCCGTGACCGGGACCAGGCCATCGTCTTCAAAGAAACCAATCGTGTTGGCGCGGAGAGCTTGCAGGGAGATCGGGCGCGCAGGAATTGGTGGGCTCGACGGATCTTCGGCGTCCTGACCGCCGAGCGTGCCAAAGAGCAGAGAAACATCTGCGATAGTGCGGGCCATGGGGCCGATGGCGCCCAGAATGGCGAAGGGTCCGACGCAGGGCGGAAGGTGCCCGCGGCCCGGAAAGCGACCGGGCGTTGGCTTGAGCGAACAAATCCCGGTGAAGTGGGCGGGGAGGCGGACACTGCCTCCGGAATCTGACCCGAGGCCGCAAGCAGACAGGCCCGCGGCGATGGCGGCTGACTCGCCGCCGCTGGAGCCGCCGGGCGAGCGCGCCAGGTCCCAGGGGTTGTGCGTTGCGCCGTGGAGCAGGTTGGCGGTCTCATAGGCCATCAGGAATTCGGGGCAATTGGTTGTTCCAAGAATGAGCGCGCCTGCAGTTCGCAGCCTGCCCACGACGACTGCGTCTTCTGTCGCGACTCGGCTCTTGCGAAGCAGGCTGCCAATCTCGCATTTGAAGCCGGCCGTGGCGATGGAGGACTTTACTGTTACCGGTAGGCCGTGAAGAAGGCCGCGCGCTTCGAGCGGGATGGCTTCGAGCCGGGCAGCATTGGCGCGAACTCGGTCGGGGTCGAAATCGGCGAAGACATTGAGCGCCGGGTTGAGTCGGGAAATTTGATGAAGGTGCGCTTCTGCGAGTTCGCCGACGGAAATCTCGCCGGCTCGAAGGAGTTCAAGCTGCCGAACCGCCGGCTCAAGAACGAGCTGACTCATGGCTGGGCGCCCAGCGCGGTGGGCCGATCGGTCGAGGGCGAGGATAGCGTCGTTGCATCCCACCCTTCCCGCACAGAACGTGTGAAGGATGGGGCACTCGAGGTGTTTTGGCCGGCGGGCGCATTCACCGCCGCGCCTGCGGGGGCAATCGAGCGATCATCGGCCGGGGTTGAGGGCAGGTATTGATAGTTGAAGCGGTACGAGCGGACGGGCTCGCCGGAATCGAAGCGATCGTTGAAGTTGAGCTGATAGTCGATCGAGCCGGTAACGTCCGGGAAGTGTTCGCTGGCCGGGTAGGGATATGTGCTCATGTGATGGAATGGCAGCTGCGCGACGGTGAACGGCGAGGCATCCCACCAGTCCATGTCCTTGACATAGCCGTTGGCGTAGAAGAAATAATCGCGCGTCCAGTGGGCGGCCAGCGCGGGCAGCGTGGCCGTATCGAACTCGAGCGCAATCTCCTCGCCCGAGCCGAAGATGGCATAGCGGTCGTCGATGCCCTTCACGAGCGCAGTCACGTCGCCCATGCGAGTGTAGTTGCCGCGCTGGTGCTGGAAGGGGCCGGTGAGGCTGACACGATCGTAGTCATAGTTGAGATCGCCGGGGCTGGGGCCCTCGATCTGTTTCGGATATCCGCGGAAGTGCTCTGTGGCGAAGGCGAGCGGCACTTCGGTTGAGCGCGATGCGGCCTCGGGATGGTTATCGATCAGCACCTGGTCCCAGAAGATTTCGAGGTTAGTCATGAGGCGAATGCGGTGTGCTCCGGCGGGCATGCGGCCTGTGAGATCGACGACGATGGTGCGCTCAAGGCCTGCGGGGAAGCCTGCGTCGTCGAGAATCCGCTTCCAATCGCCATCAGGCATCTCGGCTTCGACGTAGGGCGAGATGGGCTTGATCCCAGCCTGCCACGCTGCATAGAGCGAGGTGGCGCTGAAGTAGTTAACGTAGCCAGTCATTAGCAGCTTGAGCGGAGCTTGCGCGTCCACCGGGCCCAGGTCGAGCGTGAGGGCATGCAGATTGGCGAAGCCGTCGTAGGGCAGCGCGGTGAACCCGCTGGCAAAGGTGTGGTCGGCGTGGCTCAGCGCGGCCAGCGCGTCGTGGCCTTCGCCGTCAAGCGCAGCAACAGGCGGGCGCGTGGCAGTGGATGCGATCACGCGACCCGATGCGAAGGGCGGCTCGTCGAGGAAGCGCTCGTCCGGGTTGACCTGGACGTCCACGGGATGGTCGACGGCGACGAGACGGAGCTGATCGATGTAGTTGACCTCTTCCATCGGCTCCATGAATCGCATGCTGAGCTTGCCATCGACTAGAGCGGCTGAGGCACCGTCGACCTTGATCCACTCGCCGGGGTTGGGAATGTTGCGGCGCTGCGGCGTGAACCAGTGGCCCACGACGCCAGCACCAATCACGTCGGTGACGAGGCGGTATTCGTGGCCGTCCCAGACAAAGAGCACCGGGCAGGAGCTGCCTCGGCGATCGGCTTCTTTCATGGCGATCACGGCCCGGCCGTCCTTCAGCGCCGGCTGAAGATCGATCTCGTCTTGCAGCACGCCGGTGGGCCACAGGATGCGGAGCAGGTCGATACCCGGTGCCTGGCCAAGGCCGATGAGAATCTGCGGCGGGGCCTGCGTCTGGTAGCCCGAAGCGCCGGCCAGTTCCCACTTCTGCCAGAGGCCCCCGGCGAAGACTTCAACCTTCACGCCAAGCGCGGTCTTGTTGTCGGCAAAGCCGGAGAGATCGAGGCGAACGAAGTGGTTCTTGTTGGCGCCGACGTTGCGGAGCAGGACGGGCGGCGCATTGAGTTGCGTAACGATCAGGTCGGGCGCGCCATCGCCGTCGACATCGGCGGCAATGAGGCCGCGTGGGGATTGAAGCTTGACCTGGTCGAGGCCGAGGGCCTTGCTGACGTCTTCAAAGGTGCCGTCGCCGCGATTGCGGAAGACTTTCACGCGCGGGCCGGCGGTTGTGTCGACGATGGCCGCGAGGTCGACCCAGCCGTCGTTGTCGATGTCGATGGCGGTGAGGCCCCAGCCGCGAACTGCGTCCTGAATCGGCAGGTCTACGCGTTCGAAGCGACGGCCGATGTGATTCGGGCCTTCAAGGTTGCGCCAGAGGGTGAGGCCAGGAGCGACTGCGTGGGTGACTGCAATATCCATCCAGCCGTCTTTGTTGAAGTCGAGGACGGCAATGCCGAAGGTTGCGACGGGAAACCTATCGTCTGTTTCATTTAGTTTGAATAGGTCGATTGAGTTATAGAGCGGCTGCGACGGGTATTTGCCCACTCTCGGATTGATGTATAGAACCGGCGCGTTCATGTCTCCGGCGACGGCTATATCGACAGCTCGATCATTATTGAAATCGGTCAGAATTGCAGATTGTGAATATGTATATTCCTCCCCTCCCAGCCCAACTTGCTCGGTCCATTCAGTAAACGTTTTGTCTCCATTGTTCCGCCAAAGGACGTTTGCCTGGCCTCCCGGAGTGAGTGGGGCGCCGGTCAGAAACAGGTCCAGATCGCCGTCGTGGTCGTAGTCGATGAACGTTATCCCGGTGGGCCGGTTCTTCGCGGAGAGGCCGGCTGCGGCGGTCACATCCTGGAACTTGCCTTTGCCGAGATTCTTGAAGAGCAGCACGCGATCCTCAAACGCGACGGCGAGATCGTTGAGCCCATCGCCATCGAAATCGCCCACGGCGCAGGCGACGGCGTGGCCGGAAGCTTTGAGGCCGGCGGCCTCTGCGTCGAAGTCGGCGAAGGTGCCGTCGCCATTCGAGTGAAGCACACGAATGGCGTGCGCGCCGCGCTGCATGAGGACGAGATCCATGTTGCCCGAGCCGGCAGCGTCCATCATGCATGCTCCGCCGGTCGTCAGCCATTGACTGGTCGCACTCCCACCCTTAGCGGACCCTTGCTTCGCGGCGGCTGTCGCCAAGGATGGGGCACCCGCATTCTCAGAGAGAATCGGCTGCGCGACGAGCTTGACCGGAATCATTGCATTCTGCACGGCCTGGGGCTCGGCCACTGGGGTGACGATGGAGTAGTGGCCCTGCTCGCCATAGGCAAGCCCGATGGCCGCGCCAATCTTGGCGCTGATCAGGTGCTGGAAACGCTTGAAATGATCTTTGGCGTTGGTCACGTCACCGGAGCGCTGCATGGCCTTGGCCATCTGGAACTCGCTTGATGCGTGGTTCGGATCGATTTCGATGGCCTGCTTGAAGACGGCGATGGCCTTGTCGTACTGCTTAAGCTCGGAGTAGCAGGCTCCCAAGAAGTAATAGGAATCGGCGTCGCGCGGATCGAGTTCGACGGCCTTCTGGAAGCTCTTGAGGGCATCGTCCAATTCGTTGCCCGCGTGTTGCGCGAGGCCCAGGTTGTACCAGGCCTGCGGGCTCTTGGGGTCGAGGGCGAGCGCGGTTTGGAGCGCCTTTTTGGCGTCGTCGAGCTTTTGAAGAGTGAGCTGCGCGATGCCTTCATTGATAGCGGCCTGCGACAGCTTTGGGTCCTTCTTCATCGCGTCGGCAAACGTGACGACGGCGCGATCAGTGAATTGTTGACCCATCTGCGCTACGCCTCGGTTGTTGAGGCGGATGGCCTCCGCGTCGAAGCTGGTCTGCGCTGCGGCGATGGTTCCTGCGGCAAGACACATCAGGGCAATTGCCCTCAAACTGCGCATCGTTTCTTTTCCCTCTTCCCTGCTCCGGCACGGCCGATCTCGAAGCTCGCTGCCTGACCCCATAGTGTAGACGGCCAGACATTCGCTACGCACCGGCGACAGCGCAGGCTGTTTTGACAAGGTGGAGGGGGCAAACAGGATGCAGGGAATTCGCGCCACGAGCCCATTCCAATCTATTTGTTCGGGTTGGCAGTTTTGAGCTCGGAAAGCCCGGGCTGATGGATGTGAGCGGTAAGGCTTTCAAAACATCCGGGAATCTGAGTGTCCCATTCGTCCCAGTCGTGACCGCCTGGCTTGGTGTGGAATTCGTAGGCGTAATTGCGCGACTGGAGAAGGGCGACGAATCGCTGAATTGGAGGCAGAAGTGCCTCCTGCTCTCCCGCGGTGAAGTAGAGGTATGGTGTACGAGCCGGGTCGGCGGATTTAACCAGAATGAAGGGATCGCTGTGCGCCCGCGTTTCGCTTCCCGCAGGACCGAAGGTGGTCTGGAAGCGCATGCTCTGCGACCACCTTCTTACACTAAAGGCGCGGCTGGGCACATCGATGGCTGGACTGATGGCGCCTGCAAACGCAAATAGATCCGGATGAGTGAGGGCCAGTTTCACGGCTGCAAAGCCACCCATCGAAACGCCTATGACGGCGCGATTCTCCCGGCCGCGTATGACCGGAAAGCGGGACTCGGCGTCGGAAATCAAGTCGTGAACGAAGTAGTCCTCAAACCTGTCATTGGCGTTGAGTGCAGCATTCACGTAATACGAGCAGGCACCATCGACCATGACAAGAATGATGCCGCTCGCGGCAAAAGCTCCTACATCCGAGTAGTTGGACCAGTCCCGGAAGCTGGTGCCACAACCATGCAGCAGGTAGACCGTCGGAAATCTCGTTCCTGCGGAGACATCTCGAGGCAGGTAGACGCGGTATGTCATGTTGCGGTCGAGAGCCGATGAGTAGAAGGTTACGTCCCTGCTAACGACCCCCGGGAAGCTGCGCGGATGATCCAACACCGTCAACTGGCCGCGATGACAACCCACAAACACGGCTAGCGCGGCAATGGCAACGCGGGAAGAAATGAGAACTGCTTTCATCGGAGAGTCGATTATACGCAGCGGATCGCAAAGAACGGGTTTGGGTGGAGAACAGTGATGCTCCTGGTCGTTTGTTGTCCGAGGGAAAACTACGATCTGCTTAAGTTAATCGGCGCGGGAGTAATCGATGCGCACGGCGACTATACTTCTCCTGTGATCGCGCCGGACTCCGGCCCCCTATGACCCATCCCATGCAGAACCCAACGAGAACAGGATCGACGAAGGCGCGTCGGCGCATTGCGGTCGTTACTACGTCGCGCGCTGATTACAGCCATCTCTTTTGGCCGCTCAGGGAACTTGCGGTGCACCCGCAGGTAGAGCTTGGCGTGTTTGTGATGGGGCCGCATCTTTCGCCGGAGTTTGGAAACACTGCTGCGGAGATCGAGCGCGATGGTTTCGAGATCAAGGCGAAGATCGAGTGCCTGCTGAGCTCGGACACGGACACCGGCATGGCCAAGACAATCGGCCTGGCGATGCTGGGGCTGGCCGATGCGCTGACGACGTGGCGGCCAGACCTGCTGCTGCTGATTGCCGACCGCTATGAGATGCTTGCGCCGGCATCCGTGGCCTTGGCGCTGCGGATTCCAATGGCGCACATCGAGGGCGGCGAGATTTCGCAGGGAGCGATCGACGACCAGGTGCGGAATGCGCTGACAAAAATGGCGCACATTCACTTTACGTCGACGCCAACGGCGCGACGGCGGGTGATTGCAATGGGCGAGGAGCCATGGCGGGTTCACCATGTGGGCGCGCCGTCGCTCGACCATCTGAAGCGGTCGACACTACTGGGCAGGGCGGCGCTGGAAGCACGGCTGGGCATCGCGCTGAAAGCGCCAACTGTCCTTGCGGCATGGCACCCGGTAACGATTCTGCGGGACACAAACGCCGAAGCCGATGCCTTGTTTGCGGCGCTCGAGCTGACCGAAGGACAACTGCTGTTTGTCTATCCAAACGCCGATGCCGGGGGCCTGGCGCTGATCGAGCGGATCAAAGCTCTTGCGGCGAAGCGGGCGCTCGCGGCAACCGGAGCCGAAACGCACATCTTCGTAAACCTCGACGCGGTCACTTACTGGAGCCTGCTGGGCCAAGTGGATGCCATGGTGGGCAACTCATCGAGCGGGATCATGGAAGCGGCCTCGTTTGCACTGTCAGCGGTAAATGTTGGCATGCGGCAACAGGGCCGCGAGCGTGCGGCAAACGTGATTGACGCTCCAGCAGAAACCGGAGCGATCGTTGAGGCGCTGACGCAAGCGCTTGACCCCGGTTTCCGCGCAGGGCTCAAGGGCATGGAGAATCCTTACGGCAACGGCACAGCCGCGACGACGATTGTTCGGGTGCTGACGACGGTCGAGTTGGATGGGCTGCTGATCAAGAAGCCGGCTGCAGTTGCCTGAGGCGGATTCGGCGACACAGCGGATCGATTCGGAGGCGCGCGGACAAAACCAATCAAGAGGCGGCAACGAAACCCATCCTTCTGCGACGAAATCTATCGGAATACGCCAAAATTCATCTGGGGGCGGAGTTTTCCGCTTGCCAGCAACGGCCTTGCGGGCATTATGCTTGTCGGGCAGCCCGAGGCCGGGCTCATAGCGGTTCAATTCGCGTAGAGTAGCCGCGAACGAACTCCCCAGAGGGTCGCAGCTCAACAAAACATTTGAGACGCGAACGAATACAGCTCACGGGCGCAACGCCCGCAAAACCGTGAAGAGAAAAGGACCCAAAATGAATGAGATTGTAGATATTCTGCAGCAGAAGGCCGGTCTGAGCCCAGATCAGGCCCAGGAAGTGGCAACAGCAATCGTCAGCTTGATCAAGTCCAAGGTTCCGACGGAATTTCAGGGAATGGTCGATCAGTATCTCGGCGGCGGAGACGCGCAGGCCAGTTCGAGCGCCCTTGGCGCGCTTGGTGGACTTCTCGGCGCAGCTGAAGGGATGTTCGGCAGCAAGAGCTAATTTGGGGCCTGTCGCGACCTATCGCCACAATCATTATTTGTTGAAAAGCCGCCCAGCAGTCCGGCCGAGCAATACGACATGAAGTGCGAAAGAAAAAAGGAGAAACACATGAAAGGAACCCGCTTTACCTCTGCAGTTCTCACCCTGGCGGCAATCGTCCTATTGGGCGTAATGCCGGCCGTTGCTGTCGGCGCCCAGACAGCAGCCCCGGCAAAGGCTCCGGCAGCAGCCGCCGCTCTGATCGACATCAACTCGGCCACCACCGCCCAGCTAAAAACGCTACCCGGCATCGGCGACGCGTACGCGACCGCCATCATCAAGGGCCGCCCATACGCGAACAAGACGCAGTTGAAGACCAATAACATCGTCCCCGCCGCGACCTACGCCAAAATCTCGGCGAAGATCGTCGCGACCCAGCCGAAGCCCAAAAAGTAGACCGGCAGTTCAGGCCCGGATCCGATCGAGTGTGATCGGGTTCGGGCCTTTCTGTTTTTTGCCGTCCCCACGCTCTCGGCCATCCTCGACGCTCCTGTTCGGCCCAGCGCTTCTCCGCGTTTGCCCGTCGTGCACGCCGCCCGGTAACCTTTGTGCGGCCTGGAGCATCTAGTGAAGTAACAGATACCCGCCAGGTAAATTCACGGGACTGAACAGTCTTTTCCAATTGAAGAATGAGCCTGAACGGACTGTTTGAGGCGGGCAGCTTTGGACGGCTCCTTTTGGGATGATTTCATAGATTCATCGTCGTCGCCGTGGCGGTGGGAATG
>Ga0182015_10000760_pt1 | contig 44832 bp, 34 predicted proteins | sample 712P3MmetaG_FD_120478 | JGI IMG/M metagenome (GOLD analysis project Ga0182015, IMG submission 120478) | Permafrost microbial communities from Stordalen Mire, Sweden - 712P3M metaG | ecosystem: Environmental > Terrestrial > Soil > Wetlands > Permafrost | place: Sweden: Stordalen | collected...
CCGGCTGACCGCAACGGTAGCGGCGGCACGCCCGATACCAGGGGTATTGCGCCGACCTGCGCAGGTTGGAACACGGCAAGGACTGTCTGCACCGGAGGCTGGAGCAATCCGCTGCCGCCGGAAGTTCTCGTCGATGCGGCAAGCACGAACCCATACTACGGAGTCACTACGACCTCCAGTCCGACACCCTTGACGTCGAGTACGCTGACTCCGTCGGGGCAGAGCGTCAGCATCTACAATTGGTATCCGATAAATTTCTACGATGCCCGCGAAGGCGAGCCTCGGGACACGGACTGGGGCAATGACAGTTGCACGACCAACGGCGTGATGAATGCTGTTGAAATCGATGTGGGCAACCTGAAGCGATGGTTGGCGGGATCGATCGGCACCAGCGGCAGCAGCGTTAATTATGTCGCGCAGAATGGATACGTGCTGTATTTCTCAGATCGCCGCGGAATGCTGACCAATCCCACCAAGGGTTACTTGACCGGGGACTCGGGTCTGGAGGATGTGGTGAACTCCACCAGCCCCACGGGCGTACCCGACGGAGTGCTGGAACCGGTTCCGGTCGGCCACAATCTGTCCCCCGAGGACGTCAATCAAAACGGAGTGCTGGACGAATACGGTACAGCGAATCTGGGATTGGGCCAATGGAGCGGCACGCTGAATACGACAACCGGCCAGGTCACCAGCACGGTAAACCAGGATGTCCAGATCATCGCGGCTTCACCGGACAATCCCTACACTCCGCGAATCGCAAGTTGCGTCACCACCGCGCGCAAGAACTGGGTCAGCGGTGCGCGCCACGTCTTGAGACTGGTGGATGGTTCGCTCGGCAACGTGCCGCTAAGCCCGGTTGGAACGGCATCGGACCCAGGCGGGTTGACGGTGGCAGCGGAGAATCCGGTGTACATCCAGGGCAATTACAACAGCAATTCGGGCGACACGTTCTTTTCGGGGGCGACGGCGACGGGACCGGGACCGAACATGACGGGACATGCCTCGGCAGCGGTCATTGCCGACGCGGTAACGATTCTATCCAACAGTTGGTCCGACCTGGCCAGCACGAGCACCGATCCCACGCAGCCATCGGGCAACCGGACGGCCACCACTACGTATTACCGGGTAGCCATCGCCGGCGGAAAAAACCTGGCCTTCCCGTTCCCGTCATGGGAGAACTCGACCGATTACGGCTTCGGCACCGATGGCGGGGTCCACAACTTCCTGCGCTTCCTGGAAGACTGGAGCGGATCCACGCTGAATTATGGAGGCTCGCTGGTCAGCTTGTACTACGCAACCTACAATACCGGAGTATTCAAATGCTGTACCTACTCCGTATATATACCGCCGACACGTAACTATATTTTCGACGCAGACTTCACCACTCCGGCAGGCCTGCCGCCGGGAACCCCGATGTTCCGCGACGTGGAAGCCCTGGGATACCGGCAGCTGTTTGTGACACGTACGTACTAACCGCACCGCTCAACCAATCCGCTAACCCCGTATCCGCGAGGAGCGGGGTTTTGTTTGGTCGCAACTTCACGCAACCGCTTAAGCTCCGCCGCTTGAAGAACAAGCTATGCGACGGTTCAGCGCGGTTTGCGAAGAGGTGGAGTGGGTTCGTTTCCCTTCCGGGGAACGGTTTCGGACGGCGGCGCGCTGACAGCCAGATCCGCGGACCAGCAGTCGGCAAGAATCTTCCATGTGCCGGCCGGCTGTCGCACCAGGACGACCAGGTATTTTCCGCGCTCTTCGCGGCGCTTCCCCATGGCGACCGGCACGAGCATTTTGCAACGGCCGAGATCGAGAGCAATCTCACCCAGCACCTCGAGGCGCAGCGACTCCATCTCCACGTCGCCTAGTCCGGCTTCGAGCAGTGAGATCAGAAATTCCCGGATTGCAGGCAGGCTGCGAACCGGCGGAACGCTGGACCGGATGAGCGTGGCATCGGCGGCGTAAAGTTCGAGCAGGTCGTCGATGTGTTTGGTGTTGCAGGCCTGGGCCCAGTCCTGGACAACTTGACGGGCGCCGGCTTCGGCGCGGCCGCCGGTCGAGATACCCGGAGAACCGGGAGCACGACCGCGAGGCGCAGAGGGCTCGGACTCGGCAGCGGGCGCAGCAGAGGCAGTTCCCTCCCCGGGGACAAGATGATGGTGATAGTGATGATGAACGTGATGTTGGCCAATACCGGAGGCGACATCACCAGCGACGTGGCTGGCCGGGACCCCGCACCAGACGCAAAAGCGTGCGCGCGCCGGCAGCAGACCTCCGCAGGCTGAGCAAGGGCTTTCTGGTTCGCCGTCCGCCGCCAGGTCCTGCGCGGCCGCATTGCCACCGGACATGCGCTGGATCGCTTCCACCGCCGCCGCTACTGCCTCGGCATTCGGTTTCGGCCAACGAAAGTTGCCCGGGAGCCGTTGAAAAAACTCCTCGATATCCTTATTTTCGACGGGCTGGTCTCTTTCCGGTTCTGGGTTAGGAGGATTCGGTTTGGCTGTGGTCACGGCAACCTCATCGCTGACATTGTAGGAGAATTCATAGGCTAACGGATGCTGAATCTTACCAGTGCTTCAAAATCCATGGGAACCCCGTTGCAGAGGGCAGGGCGATAACGCCAGGAGCGGATCGCTCGGAGAACAATCCGGTCCTCATTGGGGCCACCGCTATCAAGCACAAAGGCACTATGCACGTGTCCGTCGGATCCAACAATGAAGCTGACGCGTACCTTCAGATCGTCCTCTTGAACGAGCAGTAGCGGGTCGGGGGTGAGCAAGGCTTCGGGCGGACGAAGGTCTCCACATTTCGGCAGGGCCATCGGTTCCGACAGCTGAGAGAATTCGGAGATGTGCGAAGGTACCCGGCGCAATGCTTTTTCCTGCTGCGCGAGCGGGATCGAATACGGGACTGCGGTCGACGGAGACGTGATTGCCCCCCGGCCGGAAACGCTGCTGAGGGCGACCAGCGCCACGGCCGCTGCGAACAGCTTCCTGATCGTCGCTTTCGTGCTCGGCCAGAGACACTCCATCGTAAGCGTGGAGTGGGCAATTCGACTTCCAGCCTAGCGAGGAGTTAACGCCATTACGCTCAGTACTTTAGTAGAAATTTTCTGTCCAGCACTTTACCTCGGGTGCAATCCGTTGCAAAGGAGACCAAGCAGAACCGCAGCCGCAGAACAGTTTGAATGCTAAGACAATGAAGATAGAGAGAGGCAGTGGGGACCAAGGTCTGATGCATTGCTTACATCTCCCAGGCCTGCTGGCGTGGGATGCTTCCGGTCAGGCGCGCGCAGGCTGCGGAAGTTCCACAGCCTGCAAGCGGAGGTTCCAGCGCTCTGAAGATTGTTCTATTGCAGGCCGTTTTGGGTAAATTTATATGCGTAATCTATCTTGTCGCCCATCAGATAAATGCTGGATGCCTGCCCAGCCGTGCTGTAGTTATCGACGACAATCCCACTTGGGCCGCCATCGACGGTAGTCGTAGTGAATGTGCTTGTACCGGTGAGCGCCTCCACACAACCACCAGGTGCACCGGTCGCGGTACAATCCTGAGTCAAGCCGAAGAAAAAGAAATCAGTTCCGCCGTTGATGTTGGGATTAAAGAACTCCGTCCATCCCGTGCAGCGAGCGGCGGTGGAAGTGAGAAGTTGCTGGGAGAACGAAACGGTCGTTCTCATGGTACGTCCTATGAATCCGAAGGAATATTGCCAAGGCGTGGTATCGGCGGCTCCGGTACCGCAAAGACGGACATCTCCATCAGCGGGATTGGTGAAATAGCCGTTGGTGAAAGCCGGCTCGTAGAGTTGGATCGCCGTGCCGCCGGTAGAACCCTCACCAAGGCGAGCTTTCGACAACTGAGTCATAGAGGCGGTGTCGGCCTGGACAAGCACAGCGGAAGTACCATCATTGGCGCTGACAGCAAAGGTTGTCCCGTTGGTGACATCGACAATCGGTCCGGCTATGATACCGGGGCTGGTGCCCCCGCTCTTCCCGACCACGAGAGTCGAGAGAGCGCCGGTGGCAATGTTGATCCGGTAGAGATTTCCGTTCGCGCTTCCGACCATCAGGTAGCCCAGATTCGAGTCGAGAACTGGAGGAGTCAGGCGGAAGCTGGTGCTGACCGTTACCGGCCAGGGAGATCCGGCGAGCGTGGGCGTTCCCTTGAAGACACCCGTAATTTTGTAAACCTCGCCGTTGTCCGCGCCCAAATAGACAGTGTCCGTGCCGTAGTCTACCCACGGCGATGACGTAGTGCTATTGAAGGACGGGGAGTAGGTCAGTGAAGTCATGGTGGGCGCTGCGGCGTCGGTCAGCGTGCCTTGGCCAGCGGTCCAAGTCAAGACATGGAAAATAGCGGAGGTACCAAGACTTTCAACAAAGGCGATCTTCGTTCCATCCTCGGAGAGAATCGGGGAAGTTACGATCTCGCCCCCGGTGGCAGTCGTGATGTTATAGGCAAACAACACGGTCTCAGTGGCACCGCACAGGCCGCCGGTCCCGGCATAGAGATTGTTGAAAGCGACAAGATTGGCGCGGCCTCCGGTGACACCGGGCGTTCCCAGTCCAAAAACAACGTAATCACCGGAGCAACTCGGAGGCGACGCGGGATTGAAGGAGTACTTGGCGGGAAACATATCCGGGGCTAGACGCCCGCCCAAAAGCACATTCCAATCGCGGCCCTGGCCGGAGTCGTGGGCGGAGGCCGGCAGCGGATCGGCGCCGCGGAAGACATCCGAATTCGGCTTTTGCCAACGCTGCATGGCTTGATGCAAAATGCGCGGCTCGCGGTAAATCAGGTCGGGGTGCAACGCGAGCCCATCGCGGCTGAACAGGATATGGCGCTCAGACCAATCTTGCGGAACTCCGGTGTGCGTGGGAGCAACTGCTTCCTGAGCGGACATGCTCGACCCGAGAGCGAAAAACACCACACACCACACTGCAACCGCACCGTAAGCATGCTTTGGGTTCACAGCTACCTCCGGAAAAGATGGGGATTACGGCAATTGTAGCCGCTTTTGTCCAGCGTGGAGTAACTATTTTGGACGAACTGGCCGTGCCTCGCGGGAACTCCTCCGATTCGACGCGCCACACCGGTAACTTTCCTTAGAGTACGTAACAGTACTTAAAGGTTGGGCACAGCCAGGCACACTAAATGAATATATTTGGCGAGGACGGCATAGGCAGATCGTGCTTTTTCTTCGGTTCGCGACTGCTGCGCTTTTAGTTGCACTCACGGGCCGACGGCGATCCATCGACTGGCGGCTGGCGCCTTCTTTCTTCTCGCATCGATAGGACTACTACCAGGCCACGGACAGAACTGTGGGCGGAGCGTCCGGAAGCAGGAACAGTTAACCTCCGATCATTACCTCAGACATTACCCTCGAATCGTTGTCCACGGGTCATTTGTCTGCGGGTCGTCGAGGCTCTGGGTAATCCGTATTTTGTCAACAATAAATTCTGCCCGAAACGGATAGTTAGTAATACAATTGCCGACGTAGTTATCCGAGGGGGTTTTTGATGACCAATATTGCTAAGGCAATCGACCGGCTCCGAATGGAACGCCGGGATGCGCAGAACCAGGTCCAAAAGCTTGGGGAAGCTATTTCAGTTCTGGAGAAACTTACCCGAGGCGCGGGCGTGACACTGCACGCAGTGCCACATCGTGCCAAGCGCGTTCTTTCCGCAGCAGGGCGCCGGAGAATTTCTCTGGCCCAGAAAGCGCGCTGGGCAAAGATCAGACAGATCAAAAAGGCAGCCTAAACACCGGGCGGGCCGCAGGCTTCGCGAAATTCCGCTCGTGAGACTGAAGCCCGCCGGATTTACCTGGCAGCCTGAGCGCAAGAGCGATTCGTAATCAGCGCACCGCAGCTTGTGAATGCACGCCCTGATTTAGCCTCACTTACACACCACGGTCTTCTAGCTGTGTCCTCCGCTGAACTCGCGCACGATGCTTCCGACAAATGCCTTGGCATCTCCAAATAGCATCAGGGTGTTATCGAGATAGTAGAGCGGGTTATCAATGCCCGCGAAGCCAGGATTCATGCTGCGCTTGATGACCATCACAGTGTGGGCTCGGTCAACGTCGAGGATCGGCATTCCGTAGATGGGGCTGGAAGCGTCGGATCGGGCCGCTGGGTTAGTGACATCGTTGGCCCCAATTACCAGCGCGACGTCGGTCTGAGGGAAGTCGCCGTTGATCTCTTCCATCTCAATCAGGCGGTCGTAAGGAATATCAGCTTCGGCCAACAGCACATTCATGTGGCCCGGCATGCGTCCGGCAACGGGGTGGATGGCGAAGCGAACGTCCACACCGCGTTTAGTGAGACCATCATAGAGTTCGCGCACTTTGTGCTGCGCCTGGGCCACGGCCATGCCATATCCGGGAACCACGATGACACGGTTCGCGGCAGAAAGGATGGCTGCAGCTTCTTCCGGAGTCGCGCTGCGAACGGGTCTGGCTTCTTCTCCCGCAGCAGCCGAAGTTTGCACCTGACCAAAGGCTCCGAACAGAACGTTGGTGAAGGAGCGATTCATGGCCTTCGACATGATGATCGAGAGAATAAGGCCCGATGATCCGTCGAGCGCGCCGGCAATGATGAGCAACTTGCTGTCAAGGACGAAGCCCATCGCCGCCGCGGACAAGCCGGCATAGCCGTTGAGCAGCGAAATGACGGTAGGCATGTCCGCACCGCCGATGGGGATGATCAATAAAACACCGAACGCCAGCGCAATCAGGATCATGAACGGAAAAAGAGATCGTGCTTCCGGATGCAGGACCAGAGATATGGCGATCACCAGGGCGCCGGCGAGAAGCACAAAGTTGACCAGGTTCTGACCTTTGTAGGTCAAAGGTCGCTGCGGCAGGATTTCCTGCAGCTTGCCGGCGGCCATCAAACTGCCCGTGACGGTCAAGCCGCCGAGAATCACTTCCAACGACAGTACTCCCATCATGAAGCGCGAGATCGCGGGCGTGCGCAGGTAAAATTCGGCCGAGCCGACGAGCGTCACGCAGAGTGCGCCAAACGCATGACTGAGCGCGGTTCGCTGCGGAACCGCCGTCATCGCCACACGCCCGAGTGGAACGCCGATGATGGTGCCGAGGACTAGCGCGATGGCAATCAGCCGGTGGTCGACAATGCCCTGGCGCAGCAGCGTGCCGCAGATCGCAAGCAACATGCCCGCTTCGCCCGCCCAAATGCCGTGGCGGGCCGTTGTCGGCGAGCTCATCCACTTCAGAGACAGGATGAACAGCACGCTCGCGATGAGATACAAAAGCTCGATGATCACCTGGCCGCCCGCGAGTTCACCAGTCATTATTTGGTCACCGACTTAGCCGCGGGACGGCTGGATTTGAACATTTTCAACATACGGTCGGTGATCAGGAAGCCGCCGACGATGTTGCTGGTGGCCGCGACCACGGCGATGAATCCGAAAACGGCGGAGAGCGTGCTCTTGTGCTCGCCCACGAGAACGATCGCGCCCACCACCGCGATCGCATCTAATGCGTTGGTGAGCGACATCAACGGAGTGTGCAAGAGGGGTGAGACTCGCCGAATCACTTCAAATCCGATGAACCCGGCCAGCACAAAGATAAAGAGTGCATTGATAAGGTTCGAACTACTGTTCATCTTGCCTCCATTATTAGTAGCAGCATTAACCGTTCACGGACGCCGGCGCAGGCAACTTAAAAAACTCGCGGACCCGTGCATTTGCAATCTCGCCGCCTCGGGTCATTAAAGTGTCGCGAACAATTTCATCCTCGAGGTTGAGATTCAACTTCTGTTCTTTGATCAGGTGTGTCAGGAACGCCGTGATGTTGCGGGCATACATCATGCTCGCGTGATAAGGAACACCCGAGGCCACGTTAATCGCTCCAATCACGGTCACACCATGCTTGACTACGGTTGTGCCCGTCTCGGTGATCTCGCAATTGCCGCCTCGTTCGGAGGCCAGATCGAAGATGACCGAACCGGGCGCCATCCCCTTCACCATGCCTTCCGTCACCAGAACTGGCGATTTTTTGCCGGGAATCACAGCTGCGGTGATTACCACATCGCTTTCCTGCACTACTTTGCCGAGCAACTCGCGCTGCCGGCGGTAGAAGTCTTCATCCTGCGCGCGGGCATATCCGCGGGCGTCCTGCGCGTCTTTGGCTTCGATCGGAAGCTCGACAAAACGTCCACCCAGACTCTGCACCTGCTCCTTCGCTGCGGGCCGTAAGTCGTAGGCCGAAATCACCGCACCCAGACGACGGGCAGTTGCGATTGCCTGCAGTCCGGCAACACCACAGCCGATCACGAAAACGCGGGCGGGGGTAACCGTTCCAGCAGCGGTGGTAAGCATGGGGAAAATTCGCGGATGGGAGTCAGCCGCCACCAGCACCGCTTTGTATCCGCAGACTGTTCCCATCGAGGAGAGCGCGTCCATGCTCTGGGCACGGGTGGTGCGCGGCATCAATTCCACGGAAAATGAGAGGACGCCGGCGCGCGCAATTTCCTGCACGACGTCCGACGAACCGAACGGACGCAGAAATCCAATGAGCATCTGATCGCGGCGATACAGCGGGACGTCCTGTTTCCCGGTTATGTCGTTGGAACCGTAACAGAGAACCTGCACGACAATGTCAGCAGCAGCAAACACCGCAGCGCGCTCCGCGACGATCTTTGCACCCTTGTCGACATACTGGGAATCGGGATAACCGGCCTCGACTCCCGCGCCGGACTGTATGTGAACTTCGAAACCAGCTTTGGTCAGCGTCGGGAGAACCGAGGGCACGAGCGCAATCCGCCGTTCCCCCGGATAACTTTCTTTCGGAACACCAATGATCACAAGGCCCCGCCTGTATTTTCTGTATCGCGATCGAGAAGATTCGGAGCCACCCGGCTCGCATCAAGTCTGCTCCTGCGGGTGACTTCCGAAGAACCGAGGATTTTAGTTGAGCGAAGGGGTGCGCGTAAATGCCTTGTTGTGAAAAGATCAGACTTCAAAGTTTGAGGTTCAGGTGCAAAGCGCCGTGGGCATCATCCGTATCAATACCCGACACCGCGATTTCAGCGCAGTCTTGAACGATCCAATCGGCACCGGCCTCTTCCAGGTCGCGGCGAATCATCGTCGTAAGAAACGCAATCACTCTGGCGCCAGCCGCCTTTCCGGCGCGAACTCCAACCGGCGCATCTTCCACCACGATGCAATCGGATGCCGCAAACCCCAGCTTGGCCGCCGCTTTCAGGTAAGGCTCGGGATCCGGCTTGCCAATCTTAACATCACTCGACGTGATCATTGTCATTGGAACAGGCAACCCGGCAGCCCGCAGACGAACCTCGGCAAGCGGGCGTGTACACGAGGTCGCAATGGTCCAGCGTTCGGGAGGCAGTGCGTTCAGAAGCTCCCGAGCGCCCGGCAACAGGACGACACCGTCAAGATCCTCCATTTCCCGGCGTTCGACTTCGCGATCTTCGCGGGCAATGTCCGCGTTGGGCAGAAGCTCGCGAAGTGTAGTTCGACTCGGGCGCCCGTGCGCCATGTGGACGACGGTGTCCGGATCAAAACCATGTTCAACGGCCCACCGATGCCACACCCGCGCAACCGCCGGAGTGGAATCGATGAGCACGCCGTCCATGTCAAACAGCAGGGCACTGCATTGGATCTTAGTCATTCATCTGATCTTTTCTTTATTGCCGGGATTCACGCTGCCCAAACGAAATGGGAACTGGACACAGTCATCGTTATACAGTTTGGCGCAAAATAATTTGGCCCTCGCACCGAGGGCCAGTAAGCGCGCCGGGTAACTGGTGAGCGCGGCAGGAATCGAACCTGCGACCCACGCCTTAAAAGGGCGTTGCTCTACCAACTGAGCTACGCGCCCCACCAAATTCAATCTAACACATTTTCCTGACTAATCTTCCCGGCACTCCGTTGATTCGAGGGCTTCCACCGTGACGTTGTCACCGCAAAAGCGATACACTTTGCGTTAATGTTGCGTCCCTGTTTCTCTTGGGCAAGACTGGCATTTGTTGTGTGGGCAATCCTGTCGCCGCCGCTTAGCCACACGGACGAAAAAAAACATTTGCCCACCGTGCGCTGGACTGCCGGCGCCCCCGGTTGCACATTCGAACGCGGCGATGACGGGCGCTACCGTTGGACGATGACCGGAAATGATCTTGCCGTCACGATCATTGTGGATTCGCAGGAACTGACAAAGAGCCGCCGCCGCTTCTATCACCTCCTCGGCGCCTACCTGAGTGTGACTTACACCGGTCGCGATAAATTTGAATTCCCGTCGGATGTGCGGATCGACTTCGTTCGTCATCGCGATGTTCTTGAAGGCTTTGAGGACCCCGCAGAACTTTCCAACAAATTACAGAACGATGTGGATACTCTGGTGTTCGAAACCGAGCGCCAGATCAAGAAGAACCCCGCAATTACCGAAGAAAAAACGGCGCGCTTGCGACAGTACGAAAAGGATGCGGCCGAGTTCATCGAATTTGTGAGCACGCAAGGCCTCGATCCCAACACGGTGATGCTGAGCCCGGGCAATCCCGAATCCCACGGCTGGGTCTTCTTTTCAACCAGCAATAAGTGGATCGGCCCGTGGAAGGAACGGGAGGATTTCATTTTTGAGATCTGGATGAAAGACAAAGTCTGGCAATTTCCGGTTATGCTGCCGCCGACGGAAGGCGACCTGATCCTGCGCAAACCGCCGTAGTAAGTGGGATGCAAGCGCGTCGGAAAATTGTGTTACAGTTTCGTGCGCACCGTCGGAGATCGTTCAACCTCATGGAGATCGCGCCGAAAGCCCCAGACGCCGGGAAACCCACAGTGGTGTTCTACTGCCCAGTCTGCGCAGCGGAAGTCAGCGATCCGTTGTCCTGCGGAGATTGCTCGGCCGTCATCTGCCGCCGCTGCGGAACGCCACTGGAATCCTCCGATGAACTGGGCATGGGATGACGCAAACCGCTCCCTCCTCGTCCGCCGAAACCGAACCATTCGATCAAAAGCCAAGCCTGGTCCGCGGGCTTAGTTTGCTTGACTCCGTTCTGCTGCTGGTGAGCGGCATCATCGGTTCCTCCATTTTTCTTACTGCCAAAGATATCGCCGGACCTTTGCCGAATCCAATGTTGTTTTTTCTGGTGTGGATTCTCGGTGGAGTGATTTCGCTGTGCGCCTGCGTCGCCTTCGCTGAACTCGGCTCGATGTTTCCCGACTCCGGCGGACAATACATTTACCTTCGCGAAGCGTACGGCGATCTGGTCGCATTTCTTTATGGCTGGATGCTATTTGCGGTCGCCAACGGAGGCAGCATCGCCGCACTCTGCGTTGCTTCCGCAGCCTACATGGGCAACATCGTTCCCTTCATGTCGCAGCAGCATGTGATGGCAAACATCAATCTGCCATATCCCACGCTGGCCGATAGTCACCTGTCCTGGCATATATTCACAATCGTTTTCACTCGCGCTCATGCGGTCGGAGTGCTTCTGATCGCGATCCTCACCTGCGTGAATGTTTTTGGACTACGCTGGGGTGCGCTGCTCCAGAACATCTCCACGTGGACAAAGTTCACCGCTATTGCAGTCTTCGTCATTCTCGGATTCGCTATCGGAAAAGGGCATTGGTCGAATTTCAGCGTGCAGGCACCAGGCGGATTGAGCATGGGATTGAACCCCGGACATTTGATCTCCGCTCTCGGCATCGGTTTGATCGCCGTGTTCTGGGCTTACGACGGTTGGGTCTACATCACCTGGGTTGCCGGCGAAGTCAAGAATCCGCGCCGCAACGTGCCCCTGGCGATGGTGTTAGGCGTGCTCACGGTAGGCGCGATTTATCTCGCTCTGAATATGACGTATGTTTACGCCCTGCCGCTCAATGAAGTCGCAAAGTACGAAACCATCGCCCACGCCGCCGCGGCAAAACTCTTCTCGCCCGCAGCCGCAGTCTGGCTCTCGGCGATAATCGCGATCTCGTGCTTCAGCGCGGCCGCGACCTGCACTCTGTCGGGCGCGCGCGTCTACCTTGCCATGGCGCAGGACGGCGTGTTCTTCCGCCGCATGGCCGTCATCCATCCCAAGTGGCGCACCCCTGCCTTCAGTCTGATCGGCCAGGGCATCTGGGCCGCGGTGCTAACCCTGAGCGGACGCTACGATCAGCTCTACACCTACGTCATCTTTGGCATGGTGCTCTCGTACACTCTAACCGTCATCGGCCTGTTCATTTTGCGCTGGAAAAAACCCGACATCCCCCGTCCCTATCGCTGCGCCGGATACCCATGGCTGCCCGCAATTTACATAATCGTCGGCGGCGCCTGGACACTCAATACCATAGTCGAGCGGCCAAGCGAAGCCTTCTGGGGCGCTTTGATTGTGTTGGTCGGCATTCCGGGATATTGGTATTGGAAGCGCAAGAGCCGCGCCGAGGCTGTATAGGTCTCGTCATCCCATTCTTCTGTGGACCACGAAAGTCAGACAGAATATCGTCCAACATTGAGGAGATTTGTTCACGCCATGGCAACCACCTCTGTCGGTCATTCCGCAAAGACGGTCGATAAAAGCGAAGGGCTGATCAGCTTCGAGGAGGCGATGCAAAGTCTGTCTCGCGAAGATCGGTTTCGAGCTACCGTTTACGCCATGAATACTCTTCTGGTGCAGAAGGGAATTTACTCGCCCGAAGAATTTGAATTTCAGTTCCGCCAATTCGCAAACAAAAACCTGGGGTAGGAGTCAGCTATTTCCCGCCAGCTTTTCGTTCGTCTTTTCTATTTTTCCATTTTGGCATGTGACACTCCGGAGATGAGCGCCGCTCGTGGGAGGTTTTTGTTTCTTTGTGACCTTCGCCATTCTTCATCTCCTTTTTCTGGATTAGCGTGCGGCGGCTTATTGATCGAAGCCCTGACTCTACACCGGCGTCGCCGTCTTCCGTTTTGGATTGAAGAACGGTAACGGCACGATGGTCGCCGTCGTCTTCATCCGCTGCGCTTCGATGGTCAACTCCATTTGCAGCTTTGTTCCAGGCGCCGAATACTCGGTGCCCACGCTAGCCAGTGCAATCAACTTCTTCAGCAGCGGAGAGAACGCCGTCGTCGTTGCCTTTCCCACCTGCTTGTCAGCGGTATAAACGGGCACCGCAACGCGCGATGCCTGGCTCGGCGCTGCCGGCGAAAGTCCGAACTTATCGAACTGCTCTTCCACTTCCATCCAATCTACTTCCAGGCCAACTAATTGCCGCGGCACACCCTGCTTTTGATCACGCGCCAGGGCACGCTCGCCGACGAAGTTCTCTTTGTCGAGATGCACCATCTTCCCGAAGCCCAACTCATACGCCGAGTACTTCTGTGAGGCAATGAGCGCCTTCTTGGAGCTCGTGTAATCGACTTCGATCAGCAGCAATCCGGCCTCTACGCGCGACACGTCCAGCGCCAGCATTCCGGCTGCATGAATATCGAACTGCTTGCCCGCATCCATCAGCGCGTCCCAAACTCTGACCGCGTCGTTTCCGTTATTCAAGGGAATCCATATTTCGTAGCCGAGGTCTCCGGTGTATCCGGTACGAGAAATATCGACCGCCACGCCGGCAATCTTGCCCGAAGTTTTTCGGAAATACTTCAGATTAGCGATGTCGGCATCCGCGACCGTCTTCAAAAGCTTTGCGGAGGTCGGCCCCTGCAGCGCCAAAGCCGCCGTTTGCTCAGAGATGTCCTCAATGTCAACATCCATGTTCAGACCGTTCTGCCGGAACCAGCGCAGGCTCGGATCGGCGGCCGTCCAGCGATACTTGTTTTCTTCGAGGCGCGTAATCGTTCCGTCGTCGATGACCTTGCCGTTTTCATCGCACCAGCAGGCGTAAATCACTTGACCAACGGCGACTTTGTTAATGTCACGCGTGATCACGCGATTCACAAGTTTCGTCGCGTCTTTGCCGGTGATCAGATACTTGTAGAGCGGCGAAATATCAATCAGGGCGCACGCATTGCGGATCGCGTTGTACTCGTGCTCGTGGTGCACTTCATAAACGCTGACCGTGTAATATCCCGACCACTCGCGATAATTCAGACTCTGGCAGAGAGCGAAGGTTCTCTCGTGAAATGCCGTTCCAATGGGCAAGGCGACCTCGTGGGGTTCCCCTGTGAACCTCCGTGACCTCGGTGGTAGAGAACTTCTCAACAGCGGTCACAGGGATTCGCAGGTGAAATCTTGTAACTCCGACGCCGAATTATATGCACCCGCACGGTCCTTCAGCAAGCGTTGAGATTCGGTGACTATGGGTCAGACATCACACGTAAATAGAGACAAACGGATGGTTTCTCGATAGAATGACGAGTCATTTTCTGCGGAGCTTTGTCAATCTGAGTCGACCTATCAAGTCAATCTTATGTCTGGTGTTTCAAGCGGTACTAAGTATGACGTAATCGTGATTGGCGGAGGCCACAACGGCCTCACCAACGCCGCCTATCTCGCGAAGGCGGGAAAGAAAGTGCTTGTGCTCGAGCGCCGGCACCTTCTCGGCGGCGCGGCTTGCACCGAGGAAGTTTTTCCCGGCTTCAAGTTTTCCGTTTGCTCGTATGTGGTCTCGCTGCTGCGACCCGAAATCATCCGCGACCTCGATCTCCCTCGCCACGGACTGGAGATTCTGCCGCTCGACGGAACCTTCACCCCCATGCCGAATGGAGACCATCTGTGGCGCGTCAACGATCACGGCAAGACTCATCGCGAAATTGCCCGCCACTCCCGCGTGGATGCCGAAGCTTACGATGAATTCGGCAAGGCCATGCAGGCGATGTGCCGCTTCGTGAAACCGATCCTCAGCATGATTCCGCCCGATCCGGCGACCCTGAATCCGAAAGAATTGATGAAGCTGCTCTTCATCGGACGCCGCTTTCAGGGCATGTCGGGCGAGGACAAATACAACCAGGTCCAGCTCATGACCATGAGCGCGATCGATTTTCTCGATCAGTGGTTCGAGACCGATGTTCTCAAAGCAACCATGTCGGCCTCCGGCATTATCGGCACTTTCCTCGGCGTGCGTTCGCCGGGCACAGCCTACGTTCTGCTGCACCACTACATGGGCGAGATTGACGGCGCTTTCCGCGCCTGGGGATTCGCGCGCGGGGGCACCGGCGCGATCTCGAATGCGATTGCCGATGCGGCTCGCGAGGCCGGAGTGGAGATTCGAACCGAAGCTCCAATTGCCCGGATCATCGTAAAGAACGACGCCAAGAACGGACGCGCCGCCGGCGTGGTGCTCGCGAACGGCGACGAGATTTACGCCGACGTTGTCTCCTCCAGCGTCGATCCGCGGCTCACATTTACAAAGATGATCGAGCCCGGCCATCTGCCCGACGAATTCATGGAAGGGGTGAAACGCTACAAGTTCCGCGGGTCTTCCGGCAAGGTGAACATGGCGCTCGATGGGTTGCCGAATTTCAAGTGCATGCCGGGAGTCGGCGCGCATCTGCGCGGCGCCATGTCGATCTCGCCGAGCGTGGAGTATATGGAGAAAGCTTACGACGAAGCAAAATATGGGCACTGGTCGTCACACCCATACATCGACATGGTGATTCCGACGCTCACCGATACGTCGCTTGCGCCGCCGGGTAAACATATTCTCTCGTGCTTCGTGCAATATGCGCCTTACAAACTTGCGCCTGGTCTCGACTGGGACACGGAAAAGGAAAAGTTCGGCGACAACGTGGTCAATACTATCGCCGAATACGCGCCTAACATCAAAGACATCATCCTTCACCGCCAGGTCGTAACACCGCTCGATCTGGAACGGACGTGGGGGCTGACCGAAGGCAACATCTTCCAGGGCGAACTCTCACTCGAGCAGTTATTTTTCCTGCGTCCGGTGGCGGGATGGGCGCAATTCCGTTCGCCGATCAAGAATCTGTATATGTGCGGATCGGCCACGCATCCCGGCGGCGGCATCATGGGCGCTCCCGGACGTCTGGCGGCGCTGGAAATTCTGAAAGACGGGAAGGCGCCCTGATGCCGTCAGAGAAAGGCATGGCCGAAACGCGCGACGTGATCATCGTCGGCGGCGGACACAACGGTCTGGTCGCCGCCTTCTATCTCGCGAAAGCCGGATTCGAACCGCTGGTGCTCGAACGGCGCGCCCAGGTGGGCGGCGCGGCCATCACCGAAGAATTTCATCCAGGCTTCCGCTGTTCCACGCTCGCGCACAACACCGGCCCGCTCCGAGCTGATATCGCGCGCGACATGCAACTGGAGCAGCATGGCCTCAAGCTGGCAATTCCCGAGGTGAGCACCGTTTCCCTTCTGCCCGACGGCCGGTCGCTCATCCTTTACGCCGATCCAAAGAGAGCTGCGCAGGAGATCGCGCACTGGTCGCAGAAAGACGCTGCCTCTTATGCGGACTTCAGCGCCGCCCTCGGCAAAATTGGCAGGGTCATCGCCAAAGCGCTGGCACTCACGCCACCGAATATTGACAACCCCAGCAGCGGCGATCTCTGGGGAATGCTGAAGACCGGCCGCTCCATAAGAAATCTCGGTAAGAAGGATCTATATCGCGTCCTGCGCTGGGGACCGATGGCCGTCGCCGATCTGGTCGCCGAGTTCTTCGACACCGAACCGCTGCGCGCCACCGTCGCGGCTCGCGGCATCTTCGGAACATTCCTGGGTCCGTGGTCGGCGGGCAGCGCGCTCGTGTTGCTGTTGCGCGCTGCCGCCGATACATCCCCAAACGCGTCTCCTGCAGGAAGCGTTCAGTTCCCCGCCGGCGGTGCTGGCGCCGTCACTTCAGCAATGGCTGCAGCGGCGAAACAGGCGGGCGCTGAAATTCGCACCGGCGCCGACATCGCCGAAATTCGTGTGAAGGATGGCGTCGCCACCGGGGTCGTGCTCACGTCGGGCGAAGAAATTTCCGCGCCTGCCATTGTGTCGAACGCCGACCCCAAACGCACGCTGATGCGCCTGGTCGATCCCGCGCACCTCGCGCCGGATTTCGTGCAGAAAATCAAGAACTACCGATGCATGGGAACAGTCGCAAAGATCAATCTCGCGCTTTCCGCGCTACCGGAATTCACCGCGCTTAAGGCAAAAGGCAACGGCAACCTGCTCCACGGCCGAATTCAGATCAGTCCCGAGATTGATTACCTGGAGCGCGCTTTCGACGAATCGAAGTACGGAAACTTCTCACGTCATCCGTACATTGAAATTGCTTTACCGTCTATTTCAGATCCTTCGCTAGCCCCGGCCGGCCAGCACGTGATGTCCATTTACATGCAGTACGCGCCGTACAAGCTGAATAACCGCGACTGGGAAAGCCAGCGGACCGCACTCGGCGAAACCGTCGTGAAGACGATCGCACAGTACGCACCGAATCTGCCGCACACCATTTTGCATCACGAGATCATCACACCCAAGGATCTCGAAGAAACTTACGGCCTTACTGGCGGCCATATCTTTCACGGCGAACTTGCGCTTGATCAATTCTTCACCATGCGCCCGTTACTCGACTGGGCGCGCTATCAGACGCCGATCGAACGCCTGTATTTGTGCGGCAGCGGAACGCATCCCGGGACCGGGCTTACGGGCGGCTCGGGCGCGAATGCTGCGCGGGAAATTGCTAAGGCGCTGAAGAAGTAGGTCCGGTCCGTCGTTATACCCCACACTTTGGTGGGGGTGCAATCCCTTCCGTAACCAGGTAACCAATTGCGCTGCGGTTTTCTTTCCGCTTTACTAAAAGATAGTACCCATTTGGAAACATTACCGAGCGATCTCGAAGGAGCTGACTTTGGTTGAGGATCCCAAGTGGGAACTGGCGTTGCTGGCCACTGTGCAGGGATTCTACCAGCGGCTGCTGAGTGATCAACTCGGCGGCGAGCTACCGGCACCCGCCGAACTCGCCCCTGAAGTTATCAGTCACTCCGACGATGTGCGCGCGACGCTGGTTCAGATGCACCTCTGGATCCAGCTCCTCGACATGGCAATCACTCCCGCCATGCTAAGACTTGGGGTATCTGATCTTGATCCCGAGGTTGCCGAAGCGCTGCTGCGCTACTTTGCGCGCCACCGTGGCGATTCCGGGGCCAACCGTGACAAGACCGATCTGGTCGCAACCTTTCTTTTTCGCCATCCTCGTGTGGTTGGCCAGTGGGAGCAGCGCGGCTACGGGCTCGATGGATCGATTCCTCTGTCGCCGTTTGAGATTGCGCTGCTGGAAATCCTGTCGGAGTCCGATGTTCCTGTGCTCTCGGATACCGACGTGCAGCAGTTGCGCGAATTTGGTCCCTTGCTCGAGCAGGCGAACCGCTTCACGGACTTCAGCGCGCTCATGGACTCCGGCATTATCCAGCGTGTGCGCGAGTTGAAAGCCTCGCTCGGCGAATCGATTTATCATCCCGGAGTGCTGGCCACTCTCGCCCCGTACAATGCCGCATTCGGCGATCGTTTCCACACACTGTTCTCCGCCGCCGCGCAACAGATCAAGGATTTCGCTCAGCGTCTGGAAGAGCTTGGCGGCAGCATTCTCAGCACCATCGATGGAGTCGAAGTTACCGTGGAGCATGTCGCCGCCCTGAATCAGCAGGCATTGTTGAAGGTTGATTACAGCGCGGCCCTGGAAAAATTCCGGCGCGTGTCCCGGCTGAAAAAAGAATTGGAACGCAGGCCGCCCATCCGGCGCGCCAACTTGGATTTGACCCCGTCCGCCCATGCGGTTGGCGCCGGCGGCGCAGCTGCCGCTCCGGCGCTGGCCCCCAGGTATGTTCCCTCCGCCATTACGCCGCAGGCGCTTTCGGTCGAAGAAGCGAAGTTGCGGAGAGTGGAAGAATCGATCCGCGTCTTCGTGCGCGTTGCCGATCCCAAATTCCGCCAGATTGTGCCCATGCGTTATTTCAACCTGATGCTCAGTCCTGCCGAGATCGAAGCCTGCACCGCCGACTATCTCGAACAAACGGGACCCCGCGCAGACGCTGCTCGAGTGCTGCTTCGTGTCGTCGCGGTGACGGCACGCATCTCCACCGAGATCGAGGAACTCAGGCGCTCCCGGAATTCCCACTCTGTCTGGAAGCTGCACGCTGATTCCCTGGCAGTCCTCATTGATCTCGCCAAGCGCCTCGCCGAAGCCGTAAACCGTCTCGCGTCGATCATCGCCCAGCCCGGCCAGCAGCCGGAGACAAACAGTGGGCCTCTATACAATTCCCTCGAAAAGCTGCGCCTGCGCACCGTCGAGGCTGCGAAGCTTATCGCCGTCACGTAGCTGCAAAATGAAAAGGGACAGGTTGTTCACCCGTCCCTCACTCCAGAAACCCAGCTCAAGCCACGGCTAGAATCTAGTGAATATCAAACTGCTCCTGATGCAGCGCCGGATCCGACTTCACGATGATCGTCTTCTTCGTGAGTTCTTCCATCTCATTCAGCAGTCGCGCGTTATCCGCCTTCAGTAATTTCGCAACCTCCGGGTTCACTCGCAACATAACGTCGCTATGTTCCAGATGCTTTGAGATCTTGCGCATCTCGACGTAAATCTCGTTGCAGATGGTATTCACCGATTTCACGAAGCCAGTGGACTGGCAATAAGGACATGGTGTTCCAATCGTCCGCTCAAGCGACTGCTTGACCCGTTTGCGTGTGATCGCCACCAGACCAAAATCATTGAACTGTAGCACCTTGGACGGCGCACGATCGGCGCGCAACGCCTCTTCGAGGGCCTGCATTACTTTCTGGCGGTTGCGCCGCTCGTCCATGTCGATGAAGTCGATGATGATGATGCCGCCCAGATCACGCAGCCGCACCTGCCGCACGATTTCGCGGATCGCATCCACGTTCGTCTTTACAATCGTGTCTTCCAGACGAGTCGTCTTTCCGACGTACTTGCCTGTGTTGACGTCAATCGCGACAAGAGCTTCGGTCTGATTGATCACGATGTACCCACCGCTCTTCAGCCAGACTTTCGATTTCAATGCCTTGTTGATTTCCTCATTCAGGCCGAATTGATCGTAAAGCGGCGTTTCCTTCGTGTAGAGCTTGACGCGCTTGACCAGAGCTGGCTGGAATCGATTCGCAAATCGCACGATGCGCTCGTACTCCTGCTCCGTGTCCACCCAGATGACCGAAAAATCCGAGCTCACCTGATCGCGCAGCACGCGCTCCACCACGTTCAGATCGTGATAGATCAGCGCCGGAGACTTGCTGCTGTCAGAACGCTGCTTGATCTCGCTCCATAGATTTTTCAGAAAACGGATATCTGCTCGCAGCTCCTCGTCCGAAGCGCCCGCCGCTGCAGTCCGCACAATGAAACCACCGCCGCCGTTTTCGCGCTCGCTCTGGATGATTCGCTTCAGCCGCTGCCGCTCTTCTTCGGAAGCGATCTTGCGCGACACGCCCGTGTGATTCACCGTCGGCATAAACACCAGGAAGCGTCCTGGAAGCGCGATGTGACTGGTGATGCGCGCGCCTTTTTTCCCGATTGGCTCCTTCGCAATCTGGATCAGCACTTCCTGCCCTTCCTTGAGCAGTTCGCTGATCTGCGGCACTACCTGGTTCTCCCGGCTGCGGAAGCGCCGTCCACCGCGCCGTCCGCGCCCCCGATCGGAACCGCGCTCCGGCCCGCGACGCTGTGTCCGCTGCAATAGCCGCACCTCGGGCGCCGGACCGCGAACTTCCGCGCTCGCCTCTACCGTGCCGTCACCAATCGCTTCGGCCTCCAGCAGCGCCTCCGCTTCCGCTTGCGCCTCTTCGAGTTCCAACTCCTGGGCTTCTCGCTCTTCGGCTTCCAGGATAGATTCGGGAACGGCTTCGCCATTCGCCACCGGCTCGCCGCCGGTCGCCGGCACTGGAGCGCCCGCTCCAGGCACGGACCCCGACAACTCTCCGCCGGCCGCCCGCGTCTCTTCTTCCAATTCCTCGAACCCCGCGTCGTCTCCCGGTTCTTCCCCATAGGACGCGAGGTCTACCTCTTCTTCCTCAATCTCCAGTTCTTCCAAGTTGTCGTGCGCAATGTCGCGTCGAACATCTTCCCTGACATCTGGTGCAACCTGCGGAGGTGCATCCGAGTCTGCTTCGGGCTGCGTCGGGTGCACCGTTCGCCCTGGTGCCGAATAAGTCGCTGCCGCTGCTCGCGCCTCGTTCCCCGGCTCGGTTATTTCCGACCCGACCCTAGACATGGTCCCTTGGACTTCTTCATAAACTTCCGCGTCGGACTCGTGCTCATGCTGTTCGTGGAGCGGCTCGGCAACCTCAGCCGCGAAGATTGGCTCATCCTCTGGAAAATTCGCTGCGATAGGCGCCGGCAGTTCCACGCCTGCACTCTCTCGCAGCAAAGTTGGAACGTGACTAGGACTCGGCGCCTGACGCTGATACTTCGAGATCGATTCGCCGGGAAGCAGGATGGGTTGATATCCCGGGGGCGGTCCGTAATCGTAGTCGCGTCCGGCGCGAGGGGGGGCCGATGCCACTGGCCGCTGGAATCGCGAATCCGATCCGCCGCGTCCCGTACGGTCGCCGCGGTTGAAGCGTTCGTGACGCTGATCATTGCGGGGTTCATTGCGAGGCTCGTCGCGCGATTCACTCCGTGGTACGCTACCGGTCTCACTCCGCGCCTCATTGCTGGTTTCGTTTCGAATCTCGCTGCTCTCCGGATGCTCGCCGCGGCCCGCACTCGCTCCCCGACCACCTCGGTCGCCGGTCTCCCCACGACGTCCGCGACGACGCCGTCGTCCGCGAAAATCCCGCGAAGAATCGGTGGAGTGGCCCGCAGCTTCCGAAGAAGCCGCTGACGGTGCTGCTTCCCCTGCGCCCGCCACGGTTCCGCTCTCGGCATATTGGTCGTCAACCGCCCCATCCGTTTCCAAACCGGGACGCGGCCGCGCCTCCGTCACCGGACGATTCGCCGGGATGGCTTCATCCAGGTCTTCATCCTGCTGTTCCAGATCCATGAAATCGGAAACGTATAGAAACGCGTCGCGGTCCAACCCAATATCCACAAAGGCGGACTGCATGCCGGGCAGCACGCGCGTTACTCTGCCCTTATAAATCGAGCCAGCCAGAGTATATTCATTTTCCCGTTCGAGGTAAATTTCCGCTAGTTGATCGTCTTCTGTGATCCCCACTTTGGTCTCGTGGGGCGTGGTCGATACAAACAATTCCTTGTTCATGTCTACTCCGGTTCTTCTTTACCGGACCAGAAGCGCAAGGCGGACCAGGGGATCGATAGCGTTCAGCGCCGCTCCGGGTAGGAACGGGCGCGGTCCCGGAGTTCTTCCCAGGGCCTACACTGCAGTGAATTGTTCTTACTCGTCTGCACTGATCGCGTTAAGCCTTCTGTCAGGTCTGTGACCACTCTCTCTATTTCCGCTGAGGGGGTCGTTCCCCGCCTGACTGGCTTCAATCCTGTCCGGCTTCGACTTCTGCCGGCATTCTGCCCTCCTTTTTCGCGAGGGCCTTCGTAATCTTATTTCTTAATCTGAATCTTGTTTCGTGGCGCCGTTCTCAAGGGCACCCCAACTTCTACCGACCGTCTCAGTTCACGAAGCGGCGCATCCTTACATTCATTACCATTCCCAGCGCCAAGAACATGAAAAGAACGGAAGACCCACCGTAACTCATGAGCGGCAGAGGTATTCCGGTGACTGGCATAAAGCCGACCACCATGCCGACGTTGACCAGAATATGGAAGCTAAGCACAGCCACCACACCCATCACCAGAAATGCCCCGGCGCGGTCGGGCGCCGTTTGTGCATTCTGAGTCAACCGCATCAGCACTATAAAGTATAACAGCAGAACCGCCAGAGCTCCTACAAACCCATGTTCCTCAGCAAATGCGGCAAAAATAAAGTCCGTCTGCGGCACCGGCAGAAACGCTAAATGCGTCTGCGACCCCTCACTACTACCCCAGATCCCGCCCGACCCCACGGCAATCAGCGATTGATTCACTTGATACCCAGAGCCCTGCCGATCCTCATCCGGATTTCTAAAACTCGTCAGCCGTTCCTTCTGATACGGTTTCAGCACCTTGACCCACGCCACCGGAACCAGCAGCCCGGCGATAGCCAGCACGATCATCGCCTGTTTCCATCGCAGACCACCAAGAAATAGGCCCATGATCGCCACTGGCAGATAGGTCAGCGCCGTCCCCAGGTCCGGTTGCGCGAGCACCATCAGCATCGGCACACCGACGATCGCGCCGGCCTTGAGAAAGTCCGGCCACGACAGTTCTCGCTCATGCAGATCCGAAAAGTACTTTGCCACCGCCAGAATCAGGATCAGCTTCACCCACTCCGACGGCTGAAAATGACCGCCTGCGGGCATCTTTATCCAGCGCCGCGCCCCCAGATATTTCTGACCAAACAGAAGCACCGCAATCAGTGAGGCCAGCGAGGCAACATACATCCAGTGGACTTGTTCGAGAACGGCTTGGTAGTTGACCAGGCTGACCAGAAACATCGCGGCCACGCCAGCCAGAATCCAGTAGATCTGCTTGATGTGGGCTCCGGCGAATTTCGTGTGTTCGGTCGCACTGTGAATCTGAACCACGCCCAGCGCGCAGATCGCCAGCACGAAGCCCAGCAGGACCCAGTCGAAATCTCGGTAGGAAATATAGCGCGCCATGAATTCAGTCGCCCACCCCAGAACTCAATGGCAACAACTTGCAACCACAACTCGCTCGCAACAAAATCAATCGCAGGGATTCGTCGGACATGCCGGACTCACAGGTTGCCCCTGCTGCACCAACACCCACACCCCAACCCCGCCCACGATAGCCAATCCGCCGATAACCGCCGGCGTCGAACTCATGATTCCTCCACCTGCCGCCGGCGCCGCCCCGTTTCCGTGCCGATGTTTTTTCTTCTTTTTCTCCGTATCGGAGGTGTCATCGCGTGTGGTCTCCTGCCCTTGGGTGACGGTTGTAGTCTGTCCCTTATCGTCCTGCACGGTCACATCGCCCTTGTTGGCAGCGATCTGAACGCGCCCATCCACGTCGGTTACCTGAAACTCTGTCCACGTATCCGCCGCTGGCTTTACGGTCACGTCGCCGGCGCGTGCCGCCATCCCATGCGAAGTCGTAACTCGCACTGTACCGTGCTCAATGTCCACCGCCGGCCCCTCAAATTTCACCAGCGAGTCCGCCAGCACCATCACGTTCGATCCGTTCGACTGAATACTGGCCGTCGCACCAGTCTGAGTTTGCAACATGTCTCCGGAGAACACCGCTGCCGATTTCGGCACCTCGTTGCCATTCAACCAAGCAGCGCCGTTCGTGTACAACATAGCTGACGCCGTCTCTCCCGCCAGCATCATTTGCGCCGGAAACAGGATCGCCAGCAGACAGCACACCGCAGAACGAAACGCCGATTGTGACATGGGCACGATCACCCCGCATCTCTGGATTTTTGCTATCGTAAGCCTTAAAAGATTAACGGTCAATGCGTTTGTTCCTGTAGACGTACTCCCCAGTCACCGCCTGCCGGGTGGCTTGGCTCGCCGAAAGCAGGCTCCCGAGACGGGTTCACCAACGGCTTCCCAAGGATCATCTCGCCGCTCACGCCTTCAACTTTCAAATCGATCCAGCGGTTTGAAGCATGATGTCCGAAAACTCTCATCTTTAGATAATTGTCCGTCAGCGCTTCGGTGAATCCCTTTCCACCAGACTGCAGCGTGATCGCCTCGACTACCGTGCCTACCAGCGACTGCATAAACGCCGCTTTCTTCTTGGATGCAATCTCCCGCAACACGCGGTTTCTTTCCCGCGCTACTTCTACCGGGACCTGACCCGGTTGCTCCGCCGCTCGGGTTCCCGGACGCGCCGAATACGTGAACACGTGCAGGTAGGTAAACGGATGCTCCTCGATCATGCGCCGGGTCTCGCCGAACTCCAACTCTGTCTCAGCCGGAAATCCCACCATTACATCCGCGCCGATCGCTGCCGTCGGCATGGCCGCTCGAATCTTGAGGATCTTATCCCGGTAATGCCAGGGCCGGTACTTGCGATGCATTCGCCGCAACACTGCGTCGCTTCCGGACTGCATCGGCACGTGCGCATGCTTGGCGATCCGCGGAGACGACGCCACGAGCCCAATAAGTTCATCGCTCCAGTCCATAGGCTCGACCGAACTGATCCGCAATTTCTCAAGAGAAGTCTGCTCGAGAATGTCGCGAATCAGATCGACCAGTCGTCGGTCGTTAGCCGTCGGTCGTTCGGGGTTCGAATCGGGATGCTCGGTTGGCGAAATCGAGGAACTGGAATAACTGTGCTCGCCAACGACTAGCGACCGACGACCAACGACCAAGTCTTTCCCCCACCGCCCCAGATTGATTCCAGAAATCACAACTTCGCGATAGCCCGACCCCACCAGTGTCCGCACCTCCGCGATGACGCGCTCCCTCGGCAGCGAACGGCTCTGTCCCCGAACGTACGGAATCACGCAAAACGAACAGCGGTTGTCGCATCCATCCTGCACCTTCAGGTTCGGACGCGTGCGCTCGTTTGCCGCTTCAAACACCGGAGCAGCCAGCAGTTCGGTATGCGCAAAAATATCTCCCACAATTACACTACCCGGTCGATCGGAAAGTTGCCCCAGCGGCACGAAACCAGAAGTTGAGGAACAAGAGCCAGAAGAAGTCACATCATCCCGCGAAAAAGGAAAAGAAGAAGTCGCAATGTCCGCTGCCTGGTGCTTGTGCGAATTACCCACGACCCAGGTCACACCCGGCAACGCCGCCAATTCCTCCGGCGCCCGCTGCGCGTAGCAGCCTGTGACCAGAATGCGGCAATCCGGATTTACCCGCTGCAGTCGCCGTATCGATGCGCGCGCATCTTTGTCCGCGCTCCCGGTGACCGTGCAGGTATTCAGCACAACGATTTCGGCGTCGCGGGCCGCGTCGGCGCGTTCCAGTCCACGTTCCAGAAATTGCCGTTCCAGTGCCGCCCCGTCCGCCTGTGTAGCGCGGCAGCCAAAGTTTTCGATGTAGAAGCGAGCCACGCTCCTATACTAAACGAGGGAACGCCGCGACTGAAGACGTGATCGCGACATCGTCCGGCGAAAGTCCTGGTCCGTCGCCACGCCGATAAGCAATTCCGTCAGCACAACCCTAGCCGTAGGCAAAACACGCCTGCCGCCGCGCAGGATGAAGCGTCCCGGCGGCCCCGATTCTTCTTCGGAGTGATGGTCAGGCGCTCGCGGTCTGCCGCCCGTGCTGAAAGCACTCGCGGCACAATACCGGCCGTCCTTGGGTCGGCCGGAAGGGCACCGTGGTCTCTTTCCCACACTGCGAGCACTTCGTCCGGGTCTCTGTCTTCGCGTAGGAGTGCCCCCGCGAGGTTCCGTGCGAGGTAGCTCCAACCACTGCCACTCGTTTGCCCTTGCAGTTCTTGCAGCGTTTCGGTTCGTTCTTGAACTGCTTGTCGTGGAAAAACAGCTGTTCGCCCGCTGTGAACACGAAATCCGTGCCACAATCGATGCACTTTAAAACCTTGTCCTGGTATTCCATTTGAAGAGGCGCTCCCATTTCGCGTCCCTGCTCTGCACGGGGGACCCGAATAGGGAAGGATCCGGTTCACATCGTGGGCAGGAGATTTACATCCCCCTCATGCGTACCCCTTGGATTCGGCCCACCATGCGGTGTGCTCCGCATGGTTTACTGGTTTACCGATTAAAGACAATTGCCGGGAAAGTGCGAACAAATTGTGAATCCGCATCCTCCCGGATTCAAATCACTCTCGATTGTGAGGAACGGCCGTCCCCAGCAGGAACGGCCGGTTCTTGCTTAATCCTGTTCCTTACGTGCTTTCTTGCGGCTGCGCTTGCGAGCGAGCGCTTCTTTTACTCGCTTCCTCTCGCCAGGCTTCAGGTAAAACGAGTGACGCTTTACTTCCTTGATAATGTCCTCGGTTTGTACTTTCCGCTTGAACCGCCGAAGCGCGTTTTCGAGGGACTCACCTTCTTGAAGTCGAACTTCCGCCAACGGACCACACCCCCCTACTCGTCCTAACTGGACTCGTTAGTTATGGCAAGCAATGCACCCTAAGTCAAGTGGATTGTGCAGGAATCTTCACATCACTCAGAAATTTAACCGCATCGACATTTGCAACTGCCGCGGGCCGAACGCGCTCGCCGGCTTCATTAAACTTGTAGGTTGCTGATAATAAGCTGGATAGTAAGTGCTTCCCACTACTTGTGTATATTTTATAAACTGCCCCGCTGAATTGTAGAAGCCATCGTCGTTCACATCGTATCTCTGATTGTCGCGATTGAAGAGATTGAACGACTCTCCAGTTAACTCCAGATGATATCGTCCGCTCAAATTCATCTTTCTGGCAACTCTCATATCCATGCTCGCATAATCCGGACCGATAAATGCATTGCGTCCATACCCTGACAGACGGTCATTGCTCGTGTTCCCGTCCTGATTCGGATCACCCGATACCATTGCGTTCGCCGGCCGTCCGCTGCCGTAAGTCATGATGCCTGAGAATTTCCAGTGATCGAACATCGTCGCAAGAGCTGTCTGTCCCGCTGAAAACGGATTCGTCTCCTTGATCGCGGAAATCGTCAGCCGGTTCCGCTGATCCGTCACACTCGATGCTTTCTCACTCTTCATTGAATAGGAATCCTGCACCGTTACCGGCTGTCCCGCCACCAGCGCATCCTGCCCGTCGTCGATCGCGTGCGCCCACGTATACGCCAGCCGGAAATACATCTCTCCCGACATCCGCTTGTGCACCGAAACTGTCATGCCGTTATAAACACTCGAGGCCGCACTCTCAAACTGGTCGATTGCCCCCAGTTGCGAGATCGGGTGAACCAGGGGGTTGATACACGGCGGAAATGGGCAACTTATACTGTAACTCGTTTGCCATGTCGCAAAGGACTCCACGTTATAAGATTGGTTCGGAACGATAACACCGGCCGCGTCATAGACCGGATAACTGTAATAAGTCGGCGGCGGCAGATTCACATCTCGCGCCCGGATCATATCCACCCCGTGTACCAGCAGATAGGATAGTGTGCCCATGAACCCGCCGGGCAGTTCCCGCTCCAGGCTGAGACTTGCCTGCTGCACGCGCGGCGTCTTAAAGTCCGGCGCAAAAGCTGAAATCTCGCTGCTCGCATACGGCTGCCAGGCAGCCGGCAACGTGCAGGAGGCCGGACGCGGCGGACAGTTCACCGCCGCATTCGGATAGGAAGGAAACACCTGCGCCTCGTAGGAATCCGAATTATCCAGAGAAAGAAAGCTGTCGTTCAGCCCATTGTTAGTAGTTACAGCCGACTGATAAATCTGTGGAATGCGAGTATAGAAGATTCCGAATCCCGCCCGCACCATGACCGGATGATCGTTGCCGAAGGCATATCCGATTCCCAACCGCGGCGCAAAATTCGTCCTGTTCTGCGGCATTTTTCCCTCGGGCGACCACAGCGGATTACTTACCATTCCCTTTTCCGAAAATGTCTGCAGGTCGTAGCGCGCTCCCAGGCTCAGGGTAAAGTGCGGCGTCAACCGTGCCGTGTCCTGCACGAACCCTGCGTAGTCGTTGCTGTCCGGATGCGACGCCGGATTCCCGAAATTCTGCAGGTAATATCGCGGCACGCTGCGCGCCCACGCCCGCAGCGGTGTCAACTCCAGCCCCTCGTGCTGCGGCGCAAAGGTAAAAGGATTCACGGAAATGTCGTCGTAGAAATACTCGCCCCCGAACAGCGACGGAAAGTAGTTGTAGTCCCAGGTCAACATCCCGTCGCCCCCGAACTTCCACTGGTTGCGTCCGCGGTTCAGGCTCAAGGTCTCCGACATATGCAGCCGGTGTTCCCGTGTCTCCCGCGGCAATATCGACGACTGCCCAAAATCCTGCATCCAGCTGTAAATGCTCGTCTGCACCCCGGTTGTGTTGGGGAACGACTGTTCCAGATCGCGCGAAAATTGCACCTGCAGGTGGCTCGACATACTCGGCTTAATGGTGCTTAGCAAGCTAAGCGAACCGCTTTCCGTCGCCACCTCCTCTTCCCCATTCGCGCTGATCGAATAATTCGTTATCGGACTCTCCGGATCGGAGAAGACGTTGTTCGTCCCGTAATACCGCGATGTGCTCAGCCGCGCCGCAAGATGCTGATGCGGGGCCAACGCCCGATCCACTTTCAGAATCCCGTGTCCCCCAGCGACTGCCCAGGAAACGTCCCGCCCATCGTGGAAAGCTGCGCCGCTGATGCAAACACCAGCGCCTGGTCACAGGCCTGTCCCCCAATCGCGGGATTGCAGATCTCATAGTCCCCGGGAGTCGGGTAGGTGCCCAACCGCGGCACCACCAGCGTCGAGCCGTTCTCGAACTGCACGACTGCCGGCACCTGAAAAATGTGCTGATCGTATCCCGCAAATACGAACGTCTTGTTGCGCTGGATCGGACCTCCGATCGTCGCTCCAAACTGTTGCTGCTGATCGCTCGGATTGAATCCGACAAATGCCGGCGCCGCTCCCCCCAGCGCACTGTCGCGCAAATAGTAAAAGGTGCTCCCGTGCCAATGATTCGTTCCCGACTTGGTCACCACATTCACCACCGCGCCACCAGCCCTCCCCGACTCCGACCCATAACCGCTGGACGACACGCGAAACTCCTGCACCACCTCGTTCGAAAACTGGTAAGGCGCCCGATAACGTCCCGCCGCCTGCGCATAGAACCCGTTATTGTCGTCCCCTCCATCCACTAGGAAGCTCGTGTTGTATCCACGAATTCCCCCATAAGAAAGATCCCCGTTCGATCCCGACTCCAACCCTCGCGGATCCTCCGTCCCCCCCGGCATCAGCAACAAAAGGTCGGTGAACCTCCGCCCATTCAGCGGCAGATCCTTAATGGCTCGCTCATCCACTAGCGCTGATAATGCACTCGGATCCATCTCCACCGTGCGCGGTGCATCCGACACGGTGATCGTTTCCTGTGGACCCGCGACTTTCAGCTTGAACGTCAACAGCGCCGCTTCCCCTATTCCCACGCGAATCATCGGAGAAATCTCCGGCGACATCGCTTCCGCTTCGGCCCGCACCGCATACTGCCCCGGCGGCAGCAGGTCAACCGCGAACCGTCCCGCCGAATCCGTGGCGGCGTGATAGCGCGTTCCCGTCTCTACACTAATCACCACGATGTCCGCGTTGGTGATCGCCGCTCCCTGGGCGTCCCAGACCGTACCCCGCAACGCGCCCGTGGACGCGTCCTGCGCCCAGATTCCGCAACTAACGAAAATCAAAAAGAGGAGTTCACAGAGAAATAGCCGGAAAGCGACCGCCAGAGACACCTTGCGAATCGTCGCCAGAAATGGCGCACTGCGGTGGCACATATGAATCCCCTCGCTCCGAGACTTCGGAATCGGGAGGGGATTCCAGAGACCCTACGAATCTATATACCACCGTGCAGTTCGCAGGGCCTGTGACGCACGTACGCGCAATATGTTCAGTTTTGTCTGATTGTTGGTCCCAGCTCGCAAGTCGCTGGCAACACGAGTCAGATCGCAAACGACTAACGACTAACGACCATCGACTAACGACTTCTTCAGCCGCTCAATGCGCCGGAGCCGTCGCCGGAACCGCCGGCTTCGCGCCAAAGTCTACCTTCGGTACCTGCCGCGAAGCTTCCGTAGCCTGGAAGTACGCCGGGTTCTGCTTGAAGCCCGCCCACCCCGCATACAGACTGTTGGGAAACTGCAGCACGTAAGTGTTGTAATCCTGCAGCGTGTCGTTGTAACGCTTGCGCTCGACCGCGATGCGGTTCTCGGTCCCAGCGAGCTCATCCTGCAATCGCAGGAAGTTTTCATTCGATTTCAATTGCGGATAATTTTCAACGATCAACAGCAACCGCCCAATTGCGCCATCCAACTGGCCGTTCGCGGCAATCTTGTCGGACGGAGTTTGCGCCGAAAGCAGCGCCGACCGCGCCTTGGCGATATCCCCAAACACAGTCACTTCCTGCTGCGCATATCCTTTCACCGTCTCCACCAGGTTCGGAATCAAATCCGCGCGCCGTTGCAGCACGATGTCCACCTGCGACCACGCCGCCTTTACGGCCTGATCCTTGGCCACCAGTTGATTCTTTACTCCCACGTACTGCCCAAACAGCGCCAGAACAATCACCACCAGCACCACCAGCACAATCAAGCCTTTGCCCATGTCATTCTCCTGAATACAAAATTAATCGCAACCAGCCAGCTTTATAGATTGTCATCCCGAGCAGAGCGAGGGATCTGCAGTCCGCCGCAAAATGGTTTCCTTCGCTTCGCTCGGGATGACAAGATTCGTGGAGTTGCGCATTAGGCAGCCCTGGCCACGTGCTGCTGATCGCAACCTTACGCCGCCCGGTCCGGCATCTTATCCACCGCCGCCGTCACTTGTTCCACCAACTTCAGATAGCGAGCAAATATCTCATCTACCTTCGCAGTCTTTCGATCTTTCTTTCGCTCGCGAATATCGAGCAGCTCGCCGAATACGCCGGCATTGATCCCCAGCTTGCTCCCTAGTGCAGCCGCAGCCTCGCGCTTCGATCCCGCACCCGCGTCGCCCAGCGCGATCAGCGCATGACGGAACAGCGTCCCAAACGCCGGCAACGACCGCAGCAACAGATCCCACTTCGCTTCCGCGTTTCCCGACATTACCAGCAATCGCTGCCGCAGCAGGATCGCCTTCTCCGACAGCTCGTACTCGACCTGCGCCCGATGCAAACGCATCGGGATTTCCAACGTCTTCAGCACGTCTTCTCCCCACAGCAGGCGATAGTGCCGCCGCATGTCCAAAAACTCGATGGAGAAAAGGTCCGCTGACCGTCTCATCTCTTCCGCATTCATTAGCAGCGGCGGACGATGCTTTTGCTTCCCCCACCATTCCACCGCCGGACCCAGCACCTCAATCGCGGCAAAAGAAGTCTCCCGCAGCACGCACAACAGATTCACGTCCGAGTGATCGGCAACAAAATCTCCAGCCGCCGCCGAACCATAAAGAATCACCGCCAGCAGATTCGCACCCGCCGCTCCGCGCATCCGTTCGACAAACTCGTTAATCAGTTTTTCTGGAACCATTCCACGCCTCTCACTCTCTGCCAACAGCCCCTACCAACTGCCGCCCGCCCCGCCACCACCCGTACTCCCACCGCCGAAACCACCAAATCCGCCGCCACCGAATCCGCCGCCACCAAACCCACCTCCACCAAACCCACCACGGCCGCCGCCCACGTTGCTCAGCAGCGTGCCCCATAGCAATCCTGACCAGAACCCAGATCCGCCTCCACGCTGTCCAGGGCCGCCGCCCCGAAATATCGCCCGCAAAATGGGGATCACAACAAAGATGACGATGAGGATGACAACAATCGGCGGCAGGCCACGGCTCGGCGCGGGTCGCCCACGAGGCGCGACAAGAGGAGGCTGATTTTCCAGCGTCACGCCCGCATCCTGCGCAATCACCGAGGCCACACGCGACGTCATCAAGCTGACCGCGCCCGCGTAGTCACCGCTGCGCAGTAGAGGCACCATCTCCCGGCCAAAACCGCCGACCTTGCCATCCGGAAGAATCGCCTCCAGCCCATATCCCACCGTAGTCCAATACTTGTGATCGTCGGTCGCCACTAGGATCAGGACCCCGCGATCTTTTCCTTTCGCTCCAATCCCCCACTTCTGATACAGCGCCACGGCGTAACTCACTACATCCTGCCCATCAACCGACTTGACTGTAACCACAGCAATCTGCGCGTTCGCCTTTTGCTCCACCTGGTGGCAAAGATCGTTTAATCGCGCCTGCGTAGCTGCATCGAGCACTCCGGCAAAATCGTTGACGTAGTTGGTGGGGTGCAAAGAAGCAATCGGCTCGGCGGCAACCCCCACCGCCGCCCCCAGCAAAATCCAACTAATCCAGAGGATTGTCGAAACTTGAGCCACGCGCTTCATTTCGAGAAATTGTACAGGAGTGCCGAGCCCTCGCCAGACAGCGACTCTCCGTGACCCTACAGGCTGCGGAAAAAAGTCGATGTTGCACTTGATTTTGGGTGGCGCAGCAGTGTTGCACTTGTTTTGGGTGGCGCAGCGGTTCACCGCTGCGGTTACCGCACTATTTCAGAAAAGGCTTTAGCCGCTGAGGGCGTAGCTGTCGCTCAAAAACGACTTTTCCGCAAGCTGTCTAGCTGCGCCGCGGAGCACGCTTCTTCCTGGTCCCCGCCTTCTTTTCGACCCTGAGCATCCAGGCGGCGCGCAGGGCGCCCGCCAGCACATCCTCACTCGCCTTCGCCAACCGAATGTGGGTCGCTCCATTCCGTCCCCATCCGCCATGAATGGGCAGAAAAACCTCGGGCAACTCGCGCACAAATTCCGCCTGCTGCTCCGGTGTGAGCATCAAGTTACCGTAGCCATCTTTTTGCGACGCCAGCGTGGCGAAGATCCTGCCTCCCACGCGAAAATCAGCCGCCCCCATGTGCGAGCCTTCTTCGGCTCCTTCGAAGCTCAAAGCAATCCGTCGGAAATCTGCCGCTTTCATCGTGAATCACTCCGATTCATCATTGAGTGTGCCCGCTGCCGCCTCGTAATTCTATTGGATTATTGACGTGAAACAGGCGATCACCATGGCCCCTCCGTCAATCAGTAAAATGGCGACTTTTCGTCAACAACCGGCCATCGATCTGAAACCGGCTCACGCCCGTCCCGCAAACTCCCGGCTCTCCGTCGACACTTTCACTTTTTCCCCTTCTTTGATGAAGAGCGGAACGCGGATCTCCAGGCCCGTCTCCAGCCTGGCCGGCTTGGTCACGGTGCCGCTCGACGAGTCGCCTCGCACCGCCGGTTCTGTGTAAGCAACGTTTAGCTCAACTAAGACTGGCAGATCTAAACCGATGGGATTGCCGTTGTATTTGCGCAACTGAATCAATGCACCTTCGATCAGGAAGTCCAACGCATTCCCGACCATTTCATCCGTAAGGGTGAGGGTCTCATAGCTTTCCTGATCCAGAAAATGAGAACCATCGCCATCGCTGTAGAGATAGGAGGCCTCGACCGACTGTAGGTCCGGCTCCTTGAATTTGTCGCTCGCCCTAAATGTCTTCTCGAAGACCGCGTTCGTCAGAAGATTGCGCATTTTCAGTCGTACCAGGGTCTGCCCGCCACGGGCGGTAGGCGTATTCACCTCGGCTTCCAGGCAGTAAAACGGAGTGTTTTCAAGCTCAAACAATGTCTTGCGCTTGACGTCAATAGCATCAATTAGGGCGGCCATGAACTCCTTAAAGGCAGGTTGGCACCGAAACTGAATGCAAACCTGATCCCAATTTTCCCCTCCAGTATAAGTGAAGGCATCATCTACGGAGGAGAGGGCTTGCGCGCGTTGTCGAGCGGTTGTTCAGTGTAGTCTCGATATTTGCGACAATGGCTTGCTCACGAAACCTCGGTCAATGAGTGAAATCACGATGCTGTTCCGCCTTTCGAACGCCGCGCTCGGCATGGTATGTTGACTCTTCATCAAGCGGACGCCATCCCTATTCGTCCATGTTTTGCGAAGCGATGGGTCCGATAGAACTTTTCAGCATCTGATAAATCAGCATCTGATAAATCCATGATCCGCTCCTACAAAGGCGTCACTCCCCAATTCCCCGACACCTCTTACATCGACGATTCCGCGCAACTCATCGGCGACGTCATCCTCGGCGAGCACTCCAGTGTCTGGATGAACGCCGTCCTTCGGGGCGATGTCCACCAGATTCGCGTCGGGCACTATTCCAACATCCAGGACAACTGCGTCCTCCACGGCATGAAAGAACAATACGGCGTCAACCTTGGCGACTATGTCACCGTGGGCCACGGCGCCATCCTCCACGGCTGCACGATTGAAGCCCGCTGCCTCATCGGCATGGGCTGCATCATCCTCAACGGCGCCGTCATCGGATCCGGCTCCATCATCGCCGCCGGCACCCTGATCCCTGAGAAAACCATCGTGGAGCCGAATTCCCTCTGGATGGGCTCCCCGGGAAAATTCCGTCGCCGGCTCGACAAAAAAGACGAGGAGACAATCCTTCGCTACGCCGACAATTACGTCGGCTACAAGAAGTCATACTTGATGGAGAGAAAAAGCTTTTAAACCAAATAACGATTGTCATCCTGACCCTGAGCTTGCCGAAGGGGAAGGACCTGCTGTTTTGCCGGCCGCCGCAGTTCCAGCCGCGCCCATGATTCCCGGAAATCCGATTGGGGAATCCAATTAGTAAGATTGCCCGGCCCGCCGCTTGGGTGGCGGCTGTGTGGGGTCGTGAGGTAAGAGCCGGGCAATTTCTTTCTACCGTTCAGGGTGTATCTTGCAGTACTTGTACCGTATCTGGGCATCCCCTGCCTGTGACCGCCATCACCGTTCTCTGTGACTAAGTTGCTGAACCTGGCGATTCCCCCGGCACAATCTCCTATGCACAGGCTGGCAAATCGTGCATACTGCCAATGCTCGTCGAACAATGCTCGTCCAACCAGGGGGCCTAACTGTCCATGGCTTCTCGCCGAACGCTCCTTACCGCCATTCTACTCACCTCTTTTCTCCCGCTCTATGCTGCTGATACCCCGTCACCCGCTGCTAACTCCGACCCTACTTACCAGCAACTCCGCAACCTCACGCTGGGAGGCGAGGCGGTAAAGGTCACTAACTTCGTTTTGAAGCGCGACGCTGGCAGATTCAACCTCCGCTCGGGAACCGTGTGCTTTGTGGCTCCCGTACAGGGCAAGGTCACAGGCGCAGTCTTCACCGGCGACGGCAACTTCGTTCTCGACCCGGCGCAGGAATCCGAGCGCAAGAGTCTGAAGCTGCTCACCAAAGAAGACGAGTTCAGCGAGAACTTCAGTCAGGCAGTTCTGCGCTTCACCGACTCCACTTATGACGACATCAAGAAAGGCGGCAGCCCAGCATCTGGGGGTTGCGACGCGAACCTGCTGAAAGACAGCCAGAACACGACACGCCACAAACTCAAGAACAATCTCGAAGCCCGAATTCTGCAGGACGTATTGAGCCCCGAGCCGGGAGGTCTATTCGTCGCTTTCATCCACGGCAAGCGCTACAGCGACAAAGAAATCTACGAGATTGAGCCGAACTGGAGCTCCGATCAAGTCAGCTTCCGAACTTACGAGGACAACAAATGGGGCAACTGGGCGTCATTCAGTGTTACCGGTGAATATGCGCGAGGCAGCACCGGCAGGCTGATGCGGATTGAGCATCAACAGCTCGACGTGACCTTCGAAAAAAGTGGCGCTCTCGCTGGCAAGGCAACGACCGATTTTCTCGCGCGGCGCGGCGGCGTGCGGGTTATACCACTCAACTTATTCCGTCCTTTACGAGTGCAAAGTGTGACCAGCAACGGGCAACCTCTTTTCTTCATTCAAGAGGACAAGAACGACGACGGCAACTTTGCCGTCATCCTCCCCAAAGCTGTCAACGCCGGAGATAAATTCACCATTACGACGACCTATGGTGGAAAAGAAGCGGTGAGCAATGAGGGCGGTGGAAATTATTTTCCGGTGGCGCGCGATGATTGGTATCCGAATGATCCAGGCAGCAGTTTTGGACAGTATACGTTGTATGACATGACCCTCCGCATTCCCAAGGGAATGAAAATGGCCGCGACCGGCGTCCTGGTCTCCGAGAGTAATCAGGGCGGCCAGAATGTGACCGTCTGGAAAAGTGAAAACCCGCAGACCGTCGCCGGATTCAGCTTCGGCCGCTTCAAGGAAGAGGAAGCCAGGCTCACCAAGCCGGAATACTTCATCCAGTCGTACGCCAACGAGGAGTCGCCAGACTGGGTAAACGGGCTGCAGCATGCCGTCAGCGGTGATTTACCCACTCTAGGGTCGCATATGGGAGCGCCAGTGGCGCTTGGCAGCATGAGCACTACGTCACTGAATAAGAAAGCGCTGGCGGAAGGCGAATTGGCCGTAGAGCTCTACAGCGACTATTTCGGCCCTTCCCTGTTCAAACACATGCAAATCACGCAGCAGACGGCGTGCAACTTCGGACAATCGTGGCCGGAACTGGTGTGGATCCCGATCTGCTATTACTTCGACACCACAGTGCGCCATGCACTGGGTCTGGACTGGGGTGATCGCGGATACTGGAAAGTAGTCACCCCGCATGAAGTCGCACATCAATGGTGGGGACATACGGTTGGCTTCGCCTCCGGTCGCGACCAGTGGATGAGCGAAGGCTTCGCCGATATGTCCGCATCTCTCTACATCAGCATGATCGAGAAAAATCCGAAGAAATTTATCGACTTCTGGAATGACGAGCGCGAGTTGTTGCTGGAACGCGACGCTCAAGGTTTTCGCGCGATAGACGTCGGCCCGTTAACCATGGGATACCGCGCCGACAACTCTCGCACCGGCAGCGGCGTTACTCGGCGCCTCATCTATCCCAAGGGAGCGTACATTCTCCACATGGTTCGCATGATGTTGTGGGACCGCAAAACAGGCGACGAGAATTTCAAGGCGACCATGCAGGATTTTGTAAAAACTTATTCCGGCAAAGCAGCTACTACCGAAGACTTCAAAGCCATGGTCGAGAAGCATATGACTTCGGATATGGATCTCGACGGCAATCATCGCATGGACTGGTTTTTCAATGAGTACGTTTACGGCACCGCCTTGCCCACCTACAAAATCGACTACAAGTTCGACAAGGACGCGAACGGCGACGTTGTATTTGACTTCAAGGTCACCCAGTCTGGCGTGGACGACAAGTTCCGCATGGTCGTACCAGTCTATTTGGAAATGGCGGATGGTCACACCATCAACTTGGGACACGCGCGCCTGATCGGAAACACCTCGTCAGACAAGAAAGTCTCGCTCAAGGGATTAAAAGATACGCCCAGGCGCGCCCTCCTGAATTACAACGACGACGTCTTGGCCTCCAACTAGCACGCTTTCTCGTAGTGGTGCAGTTTGAATTGGTTTTGAAAGGGCACGGCTTCAGCCCGGTGTGGGGACAGGCGCCTCGCCCGCCCAGCCGTGCCATGCGGCTTTACAGTTGCTGCAAAAACTCCGGGTCGGTATTGAGGATATAGCGTTTCCTATCACGGTGTCGCCTGGCAAACTATCCGTCCCGGAGGGACAACCGATAATAGCCCGGCGCTTCAGCGCCGGGTTAGAGCACCGATGGGAAGAGCAAGCCCCGGAGGGGCGACTGAACCCCGACTCGAGCCATGTTTGGGGGCAGTCTCGGCCGTCCCTCCAGGACTCACTCGGTTCTTCGATCTAGTCCCGGCGCTGAAGCGCCGGGCTATTTTCAATCGCCCCTCCCGGGGCTCAGAACCGGCGGCAACCGGCTTTATACCCGCTGAGGGACAGCAACTTCAAACTGCACCACTACCCGATTTCTCGTTCCATGAACCTCCTGACACACCAATCAAATAAGTAATCACCAACCGGCCACTCGCTCCTGAATGGTCGCCGATCTCCCACTGATACTCGTTCGCGGTCAGTTCCCCAACCATCTCCCGCAGTTCCTGGGGTCGATAGGTCCGTAAGCACGACACCACCCCATCGAACAGCAACACCAGCGGAATGATAGGAACCAGATAGGTCCAGAACAACCGCGACCAGCGGAACGGACGAATCCACGGAGCGCCGACGAAAAGCATCAGAATAAAAGCAAACGTAAGGGCGATGGTCGACAAAGCGCGCCTCGGCACTTCAAATATGCCGATGCTTTCTCCGGAGTCGACGGCATTCTGCAGTATGGCGCGAGCCTCTGCTGGCGGAAAATGATGGAAGGACGTGAACATCGTTCGCAATCCCTTCAATTCGGCGGGAACATCCACCGCGTCCACCGAGCCTGCATAGAAACTGATCCGATTCTCACCGGCCGCTCCGACCATTTGCGATGCCCCAGGATTCGGATACTTATCCGTGAGCCAGATCTGCAGACCCAGCGTCTCTCCCTGCCGTGTCCGAGATTGCAGCTTTCGAGAAAGATCGAACCAGGGTCCGCCCGCGCCGGAACATAGATCGACAATCGACCGGCTCTCCGTAGAATCAAGTACGCCTTGAAGCAGTAGGGCAACGGGCGCATAGGCCTTTACGAGATTGAATCCAAACTGAAGCGCATCCGTAACATAATCTCGAAGAAACGATGGGAACCAAGGTTGATCATGGAGTTCGATGAACTGTATGCGGCGCATGGCAACTCGGCTCTGGTGAGTAGTATCAACCGGGTTGAGATTCCCGTCCATCGCGCGAACCCATCTGCGACATCCGCAAAACGCCGATTCAACGTTAAACTAAAGAAGCAGGGCCGATCGCAGCCGCCGCGCCTAACGACCAACGACTAACGACTAACGACCAACGACCAATGATCAAATCTCCCCGAGGAACGCGCGATCTTCTCCCGCCCGACACCGCGCTCTGGAACTTCGTCGAAGCCACCGTGCGCGACGTCTTCCGCGCCTACAATTTCCACGAAATCCGCACCCCCATTTTCGAGTCCACGGAACTGTTCGCCCGCGGCGTAGGCGAAGAGACCGATATTGTCAGCAAGGAAATGTTTACCTGGGAAGATCGCGGCCGCGCCCAAAGCGATAAAGGTCAATCCCTGACCCTGCGCCCGGAAAACACCGCCGGCATCGTCCGCGCTTACATCGAGCACAAACTCTGGGAGCGTGGCCTGAACAAATTCTTTTCCATCGGCCCTATGTTTCGCCGCGAGCGCCCGCAAAAGGGCCGCTACCGGCAGTTCTACCAGATTGACGCCGAAGTCATCGGACCCGCCTCTGCGGGCAGCCAGTCTCCGGCAAGAGACGCCGAGATTCTCGATCTCGTGGCCACGCTGCTCGACCGCGTAGGCGTCGCCAACTGGACGCTCGAACTGAACTCCGTGGGCTGCCCCGCCGACCGCGCAAAATTCAACGAAGCTCTTCGCCAGGCGCTCGCACCCGTGGTCGACAAAATGTGCGCGGACTGCCAGCGCCGCGTTGTCACCAATCCGCTGCGTGTCTTCGACTGCAAAGTTCCCGAAGACCAGCCCATCATCGCAACTCTCCCCACCATCAACCAGTTCCTCGACGAAGCCTGTCGCGCCCACTACGAAGAAGTAAAGAGTATCCTCAACGCGGTCCAGATCCCCTACGTAGAAAACCCACGCCTAGTGCGGGGTCTGGATTACTACACTCGCACGGCGTTTGAATTTACGCATGGCGCGCTGGGGGCGCAGAATGCGATTCTCGGCGGCGGCCGCTACGACGGTTTATCCGAAGCGCTCGGCGGCCCGGCGGCTCCGGGAATCGGTTTTGCTATCGGAGAGGATCGTCTCGTGCTCTCACTCATGGAGACCACGTCGGCGGAATCGATGGTCCGCGAGCCCGATGTTTACATCGCGCCGCTTGGTGCCGGGATGAATCGCGAAGCTGCGCGCGTGGCTCGCGAACTGCGGCGGCACGATCTGGTTGTCGGGCTGGGCGACGAAACGTTCCGCTTGAAGAAATCGTTTGAGGCGGCCGACAAGATGGGCGCGCGATACATTCTCATCGTCGGCGAGAACGAAGTGGCGGCTGATGCGTTCGCGTTGAAGCATCTAGCCTCCGGCGAACAGGTCACCATTGCGCGCGCGGAGCTGGCGCAACGGATTTTGACGAAGAAATGACACCTTTCGGTTGCACTTGATTCTGGGTGGCGCAGCGGTTCACCGCTGCGATAACTGCACTATTTTAAATAAGGCTTTAGCCGCTGGGGGACCGCAATTTTCGAACTGCACCACTACCGGAAAACCAGGAGACTTATCATGCGACGCATTTTTTTGCTGGGTGCAGCCATTTTTGTTTTCAATCTGGCAGTGGCACAAACTTCCAAGCCGGTTCCTGCATTCGACCAGCAACTCATCGAGCAGCAGAAACGGTTCCTGGAGGCTTCCCGGCTCAAGAACGCAACCGTGATCGACCGCGCCGTAGCGGACGATTTTCAAGGTATCGAAACCAATGGCGACCTCTACGACAAAGATGAGCTGGTCGAATCTGCGCAGGATGTGCCCAAGGGTGCTCGCTCCTACGACTTTCGCGTCGTCAAACTGACGAACGACTCTGCGGTCGTCGCCTATAACCTCATTGTGCCGGGAGAACATCCGCGTTATCGCCACATGGCGGACACCTGGGCAAAGGTCGATGGCCGCTGGCAACTGAAATTCCGCCAGATCACTCCCAATCTCTGGAGCGCAAACGATCTGGAATAAAAACGATCCGGAATAAGATGTCACCGTGGCGGGTTCGCAGTTTTGAGGATAGAGCAAGAATGTCCTTCGATCTCTGCCGCGCTAGTGAGCGCCCATCTGCCGGTGGTAGACTTCGCTTATGGCCACCAAAACAACCAAAAAGAAGCGAACCAAGCTGAAAAAGACGGCTGCGAAGCGCACGCCCATGAAGCACACGGCAAAGAAACAGACGGCAAAAAAGAAACCGGTCCAGAAGAAGAAGGCAGCCCCTAAGAAAAAGCTGGCGAACAAGAAGCCCGCCGTAAGAAAAAAGACAGCTGTAAAAACGAAGGCAATCGCAAAGAAGAAAACCAGCGCAAAGGCTGCAGTCGGCTCCAGGAGGCAACTCCAGGACAAAAGTCAGAGCGCGAATGTCGAATTCTTTGCCAGCGAAGAAGTGAGAGCAAGGGCAGCGGGACAGTCGGGAAGTTTGCAGGGATTGTCCGACGCCGCGGGTGCCGATTCGGAGAGCGTGGACGAGTTGCTCGAGGAAGGAAACGCGTTCGAAGCTGAAGCCGTGTCCGGAGTCGAGGCCGCCGACAGTAACGACGAAGAGGAGGTTCACACTCACGAGGTCCCGGAGGATGATGTTCCCGGCGAATATCTGGATGAGGATCAGTAGGGTTGGGTAGCTCTGGTCTTCTTTATTGCTGCAGGTGGCCCTTATTACGTAGCAGGGAATATTCGTTGACTGGGCGGTCATCCTGCAGAGCGGGCGCGTCTGGATCCTGAGCGATGAGCCAGTCGATGGAAATTTCATTGCGGAGCATGGCCGCAAACTGCTGTTCGGCGCTGGGGAACGGCCCCCATTCGACCAGGTCCGCAGCTGCGTCTGGCGGCATGCGTTTTGCCAGGTCCGCGGCGGAGCGATTGGGGATCGGCTGGCGGCTGGCCAGGTAGTGGATTCCCCAGCCACCGATTCCGACAAACCCGCGAACGTAGGGGAACGACTCTTTTAGAGCGCGCGCAACCGAGACAGCGGTCATCATATCTCCGCCGGGAAACCATTCCTGCAGGATGCCGTCGGGCCGCAACCGCTTCTGCGCGGCGGAATAGAACTCGCGCGAGTACAGCAGACTGGACCCCGCTGCCCCAATCGGCGGGGGCGGATCAACCACGATCACATCGTACTGCCCAATCGTACGTTCGAGAAAACGCCGGCCATCGTCAATCACGACGTGGGAGCGCGGTGACTTCAGCAGTTGGGGAGCATCCGCGTGGTAGTACCAGAACAGTGCGGGAACGCTGGGGACCAGTTCCACCGCCGTGGAATCGATTCCCCAGGACAGCACGGAACGATGCGTTGTGCCCATCCCAAAACAAATGACCAAGGCACTCTGCGGAGGATGGTCGAGGAACGCCAGCGGCATGGAGGCCATTATTTTTGTGACCGGCGTGAGAATGGTCATACCGATGCCGTTAACGAGAAGCGCCTTGCGCATTCCCTGGCCGGCGGCGATCACGGTGGCCGTGCTGTCCCGGCGCACCTGCGCCACCGGAACCCTCTGCACATAGCTCCGCGTCATGGCGATCAAAGCGAACGAGGCACATAAAATGACGCCCGAAGCGAGCACACGCCGAGCGGTCAGAGGGGTTGCCGACCCAGGCTGCCGGGAAAACGCGGGCGCCAATAGAAACGACAACGCAACCAGCAACCAGGGGAGCGCGAGGATCGCGAGGGCGTAGCGCTCATCGATATGCGGCAATAAGACGAAACCGGCAAACAGCGGGCCCAGGATGCAGCCGGCGACGTTCACGGCATACCCGATTCCGGCCCGGTTGGGATCGCCATCGGAGAAACGGTCAACCAGCCTCGGAGTGATGAATCCCAGCAGACCGCTGAAGGCCGCGATACCCAAGGGAACGCGCAACCACGCGGAAATCTCGACCCGCCAGTCGGCGGTGAGCAGAGGGATTAAGGCAGCCAGCCAGACGAACAGCCAGAGCAGAGATGCGTCGTTGTTGTGGCGTCGGCCCCGGAGCCGATAGATGCTGGATCCTACGAACGTCGCCGTCAGGTAAATGGCCAGGATGGTTGCGAAGGAATAGACGAACGTTCCTACATAGGGCGTGAACTGCCTGATCCAGACCACCTCCATCCCCATGCTGGTGAGTCCTGTTGCGAACAGCAGCCAGAGAGTGCCGCTGGCCACCGCCGGACACCAGGTCCGGGAGGCTTGCCCCGAGGTATCCGGTCTTGTTGGGTCGTCATTATTATTATTGCCGCGCCCCATCGGCTTGCGCGCGAGCGCGAGAGCAGCGCCGCAGATCGCGAGATTGAGCAACATCCCCAATCGCAGGGTGCCGGTGAAGCCCCAGACTTCCACAAACAGCAATGGAACCATCGCGCCCAGCACCGCACCGAACACATTCGCCAGATAAAGAAAGCTGAACGAGTATTGCCCATCGAGGCGTTGGTCGCTGCGGATCGCAAACATGCCCAGGGGAATGGTAGCGCCCATGCACGCGCACCACGGAATCAGACTGCATGCCAGGCAAAGACCGGCGGCAACATAGTAGCCGGATGACGACAGCGAGAGTTTGCTACCCACGTGCTCCAGCAAGTAGCGGCCAGCCCGCAATTCCAGGGGCACGACTACAGCCGAGCAGGCAATACATAACTCGGCAATTGCATAGAGACGCAACGGCGAAGTCAGATGCTGTCCATAGGTGCGCACCAAGCGCCCGGCGGCCAGGGATCCCACGCCTAATCCTGCCATGAAACTCGAGAGCACAATCGATACCATGGCGGTGGTGACACCGAATTGCGCCATGGCAAGGCGAAGCCAGATCAGTTCATAGAGGATGCTGCAGAATCCGGAAATGAAGAAGAAGCAAAAATACCAACGCTGACTGCCGGCCTCGGAACCTGCCGGTCGTTCCTCCGAAACTCTTGAGGGGAGAATTCTCACTTTGGCCGGCATTGTTCCAGTGCTCACAGGCGACTCCGTCTGTCTCGGGAAACTCGAATCATGCGGTTCGTTGTCCCTCCGAGGCAAAGTGCCTTCGCGGCAACCACGAAGGAATGTTCGCTCAAGTCTCGCAGACAGCGCCAAGTGCAGGCAAAAGTAACTTGCCGTAATGGTAACGAAAGTCATCCGCAAGCAGAGTACAACTAAATGTACCCTCCCGGCTGTCTCGCTCGCATCTTAGCGGTGGTGCAGCTTGAATTGGTTTTGAAAGGACACGGCTTCACAGGCTGCGGAAAAAGTCGTGTAGAGACGGGGCTTGCCCCGTCTAACGCCACCAGAAAACTCTGGTTCGACGGGTTTTTGAAAGGGCCCGGCTTCAGCCGGGCCGTAAGCATCGTACTTTCATTGCGACTTTATAGCCGCTGAGGGACGGCAATTTTCAAACAGCGCCGCTACCCGGATCTTCATCACTTCGGTAGCCTGCCCCTAAATTACCTGGCGATGTCACAGTCCTGAAGATCCCTCCAGCCTGCCGCCATTTATAATCTTCATTTCCATCGGGACGAAATTTAGGAGGCAAGGCGAAAACGTGCTCGATTTTTTAGGCGACCTCAAGCGAACTCATATGTGCGGGGCTCTGCGGCTTTCCGATGCAGGAAAGAAAGTTGTGCTCATGGGATGGGTCAACCGGCGGCGCGACCTGGGACAGATCATCTTTGTCGACCTGCGCGACCGCACCGGCGTGACCCAAGTCGTGTTTAACCACGA
>Ga0182015_10000762_pt1 | contig 44752 bp, 43 predicted proteins | sample 712P3MmetaG_FD_120478 | JGI IMG/M metagenome (GOLD analysis project Ga0182015, IMG submission 120478) | Permafrost microbial communities from Stordalen Mire, Sweden - 712P3M metaG | ecosystem: Environmental > Terrestrial > Soil > Wetlands > Permafrost | place: Sweden: Stordalen | collected...
GATCACCGGCAACGACCTGCCGTTCGTCTACAGCTCCGTTGTTTTCTCGCTGGGCGCCTTCCTCACGGCGGCGTGGCTCTGGCTTCGGGTTATCCGGGACCATTTCCCGAGGTCCGGCCTCGTGACAAGGCTCGGGGGCCTCGCCGCGGTGGGCCTGGCCGGCGGGCAGCTCGACCTGGCGCGAAGGGCCTCCATCTGGGAGATGCCGATAGCCGCCGGCCATTTCTATATCGTCTGTACGCTGGCCTCGGGCTACTTGGCGCTCCGATCGCGGCGTCCCTGGGCCTGGCTCGCCGTCGCCGGCGCGTCGCTCGGCCTCGCGGTTGGGTGCCGACCCACCCTTGCCGCCGCCGGAGCCGGGCTGGCCGTCCTCGTCCTCGCCGTCGGGTGGGACGGCAGGTCCGGGGGAAGCGGGATCGGGATCCTGCGCCGGACGGCCCTGGCGGCCATTTCCACGGGGCTCCCTCTCGCCGCAATCCTCGCCTGCCTACTCGCCTACAACAAGGCGCGCTTCGGGAGCCCGTTTGAGTTCGGCATCAATTACCAGCTCTCGGGCAGCTTTGAGCGGCAGGCGCGCCATTTCAGCCTCTCGTATATCCCCTACAACTTCTGGCTGTATTTCCTGAAGCTCCCCCAGTGGGGACGCTATTTCCCTTTCCTTCACCCGATAAGGTTCTCGCCGCAGCCGTCGGGGTACTACGGCTATGAGTTCGTCTACGGCTCGCTTGTTGTCTGCCCGGTCCTTTGGTGGGCGGCGTTCCTTCCCGCCTGGCTGCGGAGGCTTCCTGCCAGGGCGGAGATTGGCGCCTTCGCCTCAATGGTCGCCGCGATGGCGGTCCCGACAACCTTGCTCCTCCTTTGCTTCAACACGGCGGCGGCGCGCTACACGGTCGACTTCCTGCCTTGGTGGGTGTGGCTTGGCGCCCTCGGTTGGGCCGTCCTCGAGGCCCGGGTCGGCTCCGGCCGGGGAAGCCTCGCCTTCGCCTTCGGTTCGACCGCGGCCGTCTCGTTAGTCCTGGCGTTCTGCGCCAGCGTCGAGCTGCACGGGCTCCTCCAGTACTGGAATCCGTCCGGATACCGCAAGCTGGCACGCGTGTTCGACGCCCCCGTCGCGCTCGAGGAGAGGGTGTTCGGGTCCCAGGCCGGCCCAGTCGAGATGGATGTCACGTTTGCGCCCCGCCCGCTGGCCTCGTACGAACCGCTCATCACGACCGGCGTCGAATACCAGAAGAACTATGTGTTCGTCTACTATCAGTCGGACACGGTGGTGCGCCTCGGCTACGCCTCCGCGGCCGATAGCCCGATCACCAGCAAGGACATCACGATCGTGCCCGGGCGCAAATACCGGGTCAGGGTCGAGTGCGGCTCCCTTTATCCCCCCGAGGGGATTCTTTACTTCAGGGGCTGGAAGGTCAGCGAGATCAACTCGCTCAAGGGCTGGGTTCGGATCGAGGTCGCCGGGACGCCCGTCCTCACGGCGAGGAGGGCGTGGGACGAGGCGACCCCGGGCTCGATCGAAATCGGCCGTGACTCGGGGGTGCACCGCTTCGGGCAGAGATTCGCGGGAACCATCAGCGGGGTCCGCCGCGAGAGCGGGTTCCCGCCGGTCGGTGAATTCTCGCCAGGAGGTGACGTGAAGCTGGAACTCGGATTCCCCGACGAAGGGCTGGAGGGAACCCAGCCCCTCATATCCGCCGGCAAACCCGGCAAGGCGGACATCATGGGGATCGCGATGCCCGACATGGGCCACATCGAGCTCCAGTACGAGAGCTGGGGGATCGGGATACGCGGAAGCAGCCCGATCGCGCTCCCGAAGAGCCGCATGGCCGACCTGCGGGTGCGATTCGGGCCGCTCCTGCGCGTGAACGCCGCGTCCCCGCTCTCGATACTCAAGAGGTCCATAGTCGTGTGGATGGACGGGGAGCTGATATGGTCCATCCACACCAGCTACCCTTTGGATCCCTCCCCCTCGAGCAACCTGAGCGCGAACGAATTCGGCTCTTCCGCAATGGCCAAGAGTTTTCAGGGGCGCGTCGAGTTCGCGGTCAACGAACCGCCGCCCGCGCCGTGGCGCGCCGGCCCCTTCTCCGCCCTTGAGCTGGACCTGGTGGGGCGCGGCGAGGGGAAGGAGCCGCTCGTGACGACCGGCGAGGGTGACCATGCCGACATGCTCGCGATCGAGTGGCTGCCGGGCGGGCGGGCGCGCCTTCTCTACGCTCACTCGGGCGGCCGGGTCGTCGCCAGCCCCCCGTTCGATTGGGCGGAGAAGACGATCCACGTGCTGCGTGCCGGGATGCCGTCCCTCCCGGCCCTCGATGCAAAGGAACCCCCGGGCGTCCGCGAGGGCGTCCTTCGCGTGGCGCTCGACGGGGCGAGCGTATGGGAGCCGAATGTCCCCTACTTCCCCGCGACCAGCGCCAGCGTCTCGGCGGGCCTCAATTCCGCGGGGCTGGCGGCGGCGGGCCCCGAGCTGCGCTGCGCCGTGGCCGGCCTGCGCCAGGCGCCGGAATAATCCCCGCTGCGGGGTTGCACGCGGGCGTGCGATTGCCCACTTTGGGTCGCTCATGTCGCTCTTCAGCCTCCTCGACGTCAACCTCTGCTTCGGTGGCCCGGCCGTGCTGGACAAGGTCAATTTCCAGATCGATCCCGGCGAGCGCGTGTGCCTGCTCGGGCGCAACGGGGCGGGCAAGTCGACCCTGATGAGCGTCATCGCGGGCGACATGAAGCCGGACAGCGGCGACGTCTTCAGGCAGCCGGGCTCCCTTTTCGCCAGGCTGACGCAGGAGGTTCCCACCGGGCTTGAGGGAACCGTCCTCGAGATCGTCTCCTCCGGCCTCCGCCCCCAGTCCGGACACGAGGAGGACTGGGAGCGCGACGTCCTGGTCCATGACCTGGTCGACCACCTCCAGCTTTCCCCGGACTCGGGATTCGGGACCCTCTCCGGGGGCCTCAAGCGGCGCGTCCTCCTTGGGCGGGCGCTGGCCGCCAAGCCGGACCTTCTCCTCCTCGATGAGCCGACCAACCATCTCGACCTGGAGTCGATCCTCTGGCTCGAGGAGTTCCTCATATCGGAGAAGATAACCCTGTTCTTCGTGACCCACGACCGGGCGTTCCTGAGGCGGCTGGCCACGAGGATCGTGGAGCTCGACCGCGGGCGCCTCTCGGGCTGGGCGTGCGACTACGACACCTACCTGGTCCGCAAGGAGGAGGTCCTGGCCGCCGAGGAGAAGCAGCAGGCCGCATTCGACAAGCGCCTTGCGCAGGAGGAGGTGTGGATCCGCAAGGGCGTGCGCGCCCAGCGATCGCGCGCCCAGGGCAGGATCCACGCCCTCATGAAGATGCGGGCCGAGCGCTCGGCGCGGCGCGCGCGCCTCGGCAATGTCACCCTGCGCCTCTCCGAGGCCGAGCGATCCGGGGTCAAGGTGATCGACGTCGAGGACATGTCGTTCTCGTACCCGGACGGCCGCACGCTCGTGCGCGATTTCACGACGACCCTCACCCGCGGCGACAAGATTGGGATCATCGGGCCCAATGGGTCCGGAAAGTCCACCCTCATCAGGCTGCTTCTCGGCCAGCTCCAGCCGACGAAGGGGACGATAACCCACGGCACCAAGCTGGAATTCATCTACTTCGACCAGATGCGCAACCAGCTCAACGACGACCAGACCGTTGCCGACAACATCGCCGGCGGCAACGAGACGGTCACGATAGACGGGCGCACGCGACACGTGATCAGCTACCTGCAGGACTTCCTGTTCACCCCCGACCGCGCCCGCACCCCCGCCCGGGTCCTCTCCGGCGGGGAGCGCAACCGCCTTCTCCTGGCAAAGCTCTTCACCAAGCCGGCAAACGTCCTCGTCATGGACGAGCCGACGAACGACCTGGACGCGGAGACACTCGACCTTCTTGAGGACCTCCTGGTCGAGTACCAGGGGACCCTCCTCATAGTGAGCCACGACCGCGATTTCCTGGACAACGTCGTGACGAGCACGCTCGTCTTCGAGGGCGACGGCCACATCGGGGACTACGTCGGCGGCTACGCGGACTGCGTGCGCGAGCGCTCGAAGGTCGCCGCGGCGAAGGCGGCCCGGACCGAGGCGGCGTCCGAGCCCGCCCCCAGGGCTGCGAGGGCGGCCCGAAAGCTCACGGCCAAGGAGCGCCGGGAACTCGAGGAGCTGCCGGCAAGGATAGAGGCGTACGAGGCCGAGCAGGGCAGGCTTGGCGCAAAGCTGGCCGATCCGGTCTTCTACCAGCGGGAACGAAGCGCCGCGGCCGAGGTCAAAGCCCGTCTCGATGAACTCGACCGACAGCACGCCGACGCCTTTGCACGTTGGGAGGAACTCGAGGCCGTGCGCGCCGGGGGATGACCTTGGGCCCTGCGGCCCACTGCTCGTAACACCCCATACAGCCGGTCCGAGCCAGGCGGTATCATAAGGGCTATTCCACTCGAACAATGGCCCACGATGCGCAGCTAACGTGTCCCCTCTGCGGCGAGGTCCACCGCCCGGTTTCCCTCAGGCCCGGTGAACGGGCGAGCTGCACCCGCTGCGGCACGGTTCTGGCAAAGGGAAGGAGGCTGGGGCCCGAGGCTCCCCTGGTGTTCTGCGTCACCGGGCTCATACTTGCCGTGCCCGCGTGCCTGCTGCCCTTCATCACTGCGGGCAAGCTCGGCGACGTGCGGGTCAGCACGCTTTTCACCGGCGTCGGCGCGCTCTTTGACCATGGCATGCGCGCCGTCGCCATGCTTGTCATGCTGTGCGGGGCATTCCTGCCGATCGCGCTCCTTGGGGCGCTGGCTCTTCTGAAGGCGCCGGAGCGCATCCGCGCCCAGGTTGCGTCCGCGGGAATCCTGTCGCGGACCGCCGAGGCGTTCGAGCATTGGGCGATACCCGAGGTCCAGGTTCTGGCCGTCCTCGTCGCGCTGACGAAGCTCGGAAGCGTGATTGAGGTGACGATCGGAGCCGGCTTCTGGTGCTACTGCGCAATGGCGCTCTCGCTCCTCCTCGCCCAGCGAAGCTTCGACTATGAATCCCTTGCCTCGCGCCCTGGCGGCGCAAACGCGGCCCCCCGGCCATGAGCCACTCCGTCAGCTTCACGACCAAGGGCAGCTCCGCCGCCGCCGCGCTCGCGCTGGCCGCCGCGGTCATGCTGATACCCGCGAACCTGCTCCCGGTCCTGACGACCTCGACGTCGGGCGATACCCGCGATGACACGATCTTCTCCGGCGCCGTCCAGCTCTGGCGTCACGGCTTGGGCGCCATCGCGATCATAGTCTTCGCCGCAAGCATTGTCATCCCCTTTCTGAAGCTCGCGGGCCTCGCGTGGCTCATATTCGGCGTGCGCAATGGCCCCCCTAGGAATGCACGCCGGCTGACGCGCATCTACGCGGCCCTCGATTTCATAGGCCGGTGGTCGATGCTGGACGTGTTCCTGGCCGCGTTCCTGACAGGCCTCGTCCAGTTCGGGCAGCTCTCCTCGGTGCAGGCCCGCAGCGGAATCGTCGCCTTCGCCGCCGCCGTCGTCCTGACCATTCTCGCCACCCAAGCGTTCGACCCCCGCGCGCTGTGGAGCGGCCGAACAGATGCCAGTCCGACATCCCCCCCAGCATGACCACCTCGCCGGCGCCGAAGATCTCCAGGGACCATTCGATACCGCTCATATGGATCGTTCCCGCCATCGCGGTCGCGATCGGGGTGTGGATGGGAATGCGCGAGATTCGCACCCGCGGCCCGGTGATCACGATCGACTTCTCGGACGGCTCCGGCGTCGAGGCGGGAAAGACGACGCTCGAGTACAAGGGAATTTCCGTCGGCACCGTCGAGGAGGTGGAGCTGAAGCCGGCCCTGGACGGCGTGGTCGTGCAACTTCGCCTCAGGAGAAAGGCCGAGGCGCTCGCCAGCGCGGATTCAAAATTCTGGATCGTGCACCCGGAGATCGGGTTCTCGGGCGTCCATGGGCTGGAAACGCTCGTCTCGGGCGTGCGCCTGAATGTGACCCCCGGAAAGGGGCCCCCCGCCCGCCAGTTTGTCGGCCTCGACAAGCCTCCGGCGCCGGATGTCACCGACGAGGGCCGGGCGTTCATCCTGCAGAGCGACCGGCTGGGCTCGCTCACCACCGGCGCGCCGGTGTTCTATCGTGAGCTCAAGGTCGGGGCGGTCGAGGCCAGCCGCTTTTCCGATGACTCCACGTCCGTCCTCGTCCGCGTGCACATCGAGGCCCCCTACGTCGACCTCATCAGGACGAACACGCGATTCTGGAACACGGGCGGATTCTCCTTCAAGGTCAGCCTGTTCGGCGCCCAGCTGAAGGACACGTCGCTTGAGTCCCTAGTGACCGGCGGGGTTGCGTTCGCAACCCCTGATGCAGGACCGCTGCAACCCGCCGCGGCCGCGGACACGCAGTTCCCCCTGGCGGCCGAGGCCGAAAAGGACTGGATGAAATGGTCGCCCAAGATTCCCGTGAAGTCCCCCGAGAGCATCGTCGACAAGCCGCACGGGAGCGGCCTCCTGCCGGGACTGATGAAGTAGGGCCGCCCCTTACGGGCGCTCGGCGCCGGGACACATCAGCTGATGGCGTAGCTTCGCACGAGGCCGAGTGCCTCCGCTGCGGCAGTCTTCGCGTCCGTCTGGCTCGGCTCAAATCCCTCCTCGAGGAGGAATCCCTCCGCGCCAATGATGGCCCAACGCCAGATCTCGGGCTGCTTGCGCTCCGTCAGGGCGAAGCTCGCGGCCTCCGGGGCCGAGGCGACCTCAAGCGTGGAGAGGGAGAAGGCGCACGAGGCGGCAGCGGAGGCGGCCTCCGCGCCGCAGGCGATATTCTCAAAGCAGCGCCATGTGGGCTCATACGCGGCCGAGGGTGAGGGCGGAGTCTTCATTTTTGGAGGAGGGTTATGTTTCCTTAGTAACCTAGAAATCGATAAGGTTCATTTCTAAATACCGATGGATTAACACAATGCATAATGCGAAAGGAGATCTTGAATTCGTTGCAAAGTGCCTGACAAACGCGGGGGAAAAAAGGCCCGGAATTATTTTAACCTGTTCGGGCCAGATCACTTACGCAGATTCGGAATATGTGGCACTGCGAATGCGTAGTAATTCCCAAAGACATGCCGCGAAATTCTCACTCCGAGGGCGCGATAAAAAAACAAACCACTCCCGAAAATGCCCAGACTTCCCTCCATCGCCCTCCTCGTGACAGGAATGTTCCTCCTGGTCTACGGCCTCGACGCAGCCGACAAATCGTTCTCGGCCTCGGTGGCGATGTCCGGCGCCGGAGCGGCCGCCGACAAGGCCGCGTGGCTGGTCATCTTCGGCGTCGCCGGGATCCTCGCCGGATCTTTCGGCCTTTTCTCCCGGCGGGAAAACTGACCTCGAACGCCCGCGTCCCATTTCGATCACTGAAACCACAACAATAAAACAAAACTCCGTCATGTCCGACTCCACCACAGAAGTAAACGATCCGGTAAGCACCACCGTCGATGAGCTGAAGGCCCTTATCCGCGAGGCTGAGGAGGCCCTGGGCAGTTCCGCCGAGGGCGATGAAATCGAGGAGCTACGCGAGCGCCTCCGCGACGCCGTCGCGAACGGCCAGAACCTGATCGCCAACCTGACCGACACGGTCAAACGGCAGGCCAGGCGCGCCGACGACGCCATCCGCTCAAACCCCTACCAGACGATCGGCATCGCCACGGTCGTTGGGCTGATCGCAGGCTACCTCCTGTCGCGCAGGTCCTCAAGCGGCGCCGATTGATCCCAAGGTCTGCGGCGAGGCCCATGAGCTACTCCGACTCGAATCCCTCGGTGGCCACGCCCGGCGCAGCGCCGCGCGTGGTTGTCGAGGCCCTGATCCACCGCGGGGAGCTGGCCTCGATAGAGCTCACCGAGGCCAGGCAGCACGGCGCCGGGACGGCGGTAGCCGCCGTCCTTTCGGTCGGGCTGCTCCTCCTCGGCGGCTTCGCGGGCACGTTCGCCCTGGCGGCCGCCGTCTGGCAGCGTCCGGACCGCGGGCTCATTCTTGGGCTTGTCACATTTGCGTACCTTCTCGGCTCGGCCGCCCTGGGCTTTGTCGCCTTCCGCAGGCTGAAGGGCTGGCAGCCCTTCACGGAGACCCGCCGGCAGTTCCACAGGGACTGCGCCTGCATCCACGATATGTTCAACTCGGGCTCGCGATGAATGGAGAGCATCCTCTCACCCTGGCGGAAAAGCGCGAGCGGCTCGCCTTGGCCTGCCAGCTCGACCGGCTCAATCTTCGCTTGGCAATGCGCCCGACGCCCATTGAGAGAATCTCGCTGACGCTCCTGGAGAAGGTCGCGCCCCTCGTCCCGCACCTGCCCGGCAAGGTCGGGAGGTGGGCGAGGAGCATTATGCGGGGAACGAACCTCTTCAAAGGTGTCTATGAATCTATATTCACCTGACATTCCCCCGTTCCGTTCATTTCCGCCGAAAAGATAACCACAACCCTAAACCTGAATAATCCCATGTTACGCTGGATCCTAGTATTCCTTGTATTCGCGATTCTTGCGGGCGCCCTCGGCTTCACCGGCATTGCCGGAACGTCGATCGGAATTGCCCAGACACTGTTCTACATATTCCTCATCCTGTTCGTCGTCTCCCTGATTGTGCACCTCGTGCGCGGCGGTGGGCCAAGGACAGACCTGTAGGGAGGCTGTTCTGCGGCTGCGCTGAGGCGCAGTCGCAGGCCTACAGCCGCGCGGCCGGGGCCGCCGGCAGAGGCCGGGTATCGGGAAGCCCCAGGCAGGATTCCACCGTCAGGCCGTCCACGTCCCCGAGGACATAGGCCTTGGTCCCCGGAAAGGGGACGCCAGAGATGTGTTCCAGGTTGGCGCCGTGCACATCCTCCAGCGTGACGACGCTGCGCAGGTCATCGGACTTAGTCGTTAGAAGGACGTGGTTGACCGAGAGGTTCTTAACATGGCGCGCGAAGAGGCCCCATGACGGCGTTGGGCCGAAGCTTCCCGGTTCCGGATAGGCGCGCTCGAGCTCCGGCACCTCCCGGGCGGACTCCGCGGCGGTCCCGCCCCCCTCGAATTCCACCCTCAGTCCGTCGAGCGTGACATCCTCAACGGGATGGCCCGGAAGGCCAACCACGAGGATCGCCTGGCTTCCCGCCACGCCCTCGGCGACCACGTTGCTTATTATGACCCGCCGCAGGTGTCCGACAGGGGTGCCATCCGGCCCGCGCATCCTCGCGCCGACGCGCAGGAAAATGGGCGCGCTGAATATCCTCCTCATCGCGATATTCGAGATCGCCACGTCCTCGATCTGCGCGCCGTCGACGGTCTCAAGCGCCAAGCCGCGGCAGCATTCGAATATGCAGTTCGTGATGGTTATCGCCCTGAAGCCGCCGTTCGACTCGGTCCCGAACTTGATGCGGCCCGTGGGCTGCGGGTTGCCGGAAGGGTCGTGCCTGCGAGTCCCGTCGAGGAGCGAACCCTCGTCGTAGCCGCTCACGAGGCAGTCAGAGATGGTCACGTTCTCGGTGGAGCGAAACTGCCCGAGCCCGAAGGAGCTCTTGAGGCAGATGCCGTCGTCCCATGGGGAATTCACCGAGCAGTTGGATATCCTCACGTTGTGGCAGCAGTCGATGTCCATCCCGTCGCGGTTGGTGTCGATCGTGAGCGCGTCGATGACGAGGTTGTCGACGCCGGTGGCCAGGATCCCGAACCAGCCGCCGTGCTGGATCGTGAAGTCGCGCAGGATCACGTGGCGGCAGTTCTTGAGCGCGATCGCCTTGTTGCCGACCGCCTGCGGGGGGATCTCCCTGCCGAGGCCCCGGGTGAGGCCCCTGCCGAAGATGCGTCCCGGGCCCGTAATGGAGACGTCCTGGAGGTCCTCGCCCCAGATGAGGCTGTCGTGCCAGTGGCTGTGGCCTCCGTCCTGGTAGTGCAGCTTGTCCCCCCAGGGATTGGGCTCCGGGCTGTCGTAGGCGGCCCCATCCGAGGAGGCGACTATCGTCGCCCCGGGCCCGAGGTGGAGAGCGACCTCGCTCCGCAGGCGGATGGAGCCGGACAGGTAGGTGCCGGCTGCGAACTCGACCGTTCCTCCCCCGGCCGCGCCCGCGGCGTCAATGGCCTTGTTGATCGCAGGCGCGTCATTGGACACGCCGTCCCCCGTCGCCCCGTACGATCTCACGTCATAGCAGGCGGGAGCGGCCGCGCCGTGGAGGGCCGCGCAGGAAAGGAGGAACACCGCCGCAAGGAATCGGCTCACCTCGGGCGTATTCACGGGCTTCATTGGGACTCGCTTCCGCCCGGGCCTACTTTGCCGGCCCCCAGCGCCGTGTGAAGGGATAGTATATGAAGAGGGGGCGCCCGATCACGTCGGCTGCAGGGACATAGCCCCAGAACCTGCCGTCAAAGCTGTCGAATGAGTTGTCGCCCATGGCGAGGTAGGAGCGGTCGGGCACCCGTATCGTCTCGCCGGGGAAAAGCTGCGTGTAGCGCGCATCGTCATGCAGGGCGTTGAAGTAGCCCTTGTAGAGGCCGACCCGGTTTGCGTTCAAGTCGAAGGCCTCGGAGCCGGTGATCGGGGCCCCATTGCGGTAGATCATCGGCTGGCGGATCTCGATCGAGTCGCCCGGGATGCCGATCAGCCGCTTGACGAAGTACTGGTCGCCGAACTGGCTCTCTATCTCCGGGATGTGGTCCGTCCTGAAGACAAATCCCTGGCCCACCGTGGGCCTCGTGAACTGGTAGGTCACCCTGTCGACGAACAGCTGGTCGCCCGTCATGACGTCAAAGCGGACGATCGGCTCCCCCGCCCGCACCATGCGCCCCATGGGCACCCTTAGGGCCAGGTAGACGCGGCTGCGGGTCTCGTCACCGGTGGTCTCGTCCAGCTGCTGGCCGACCTCCTCGATCGTTCCCGCCTGCTTCGCGCGCTCGATCTGGGCGAGGAGCGCGGCATGGTCCGGAAAAAACGTGCCGAACACCACGTCGTCAAAGTCGTTGAAGTCCGCCGGCACGTCAACCGAGGTCGGGACCCCGTCCACGAAGAACGTGTACTCCTTCACCTGCGAGGGGAGGATGAGCCAGCTGCGGCCGGCCTTCTTCGTGTAGGCCACGCTGATCCTGTCCCCCCCCGCGCTGAAGAAGAGCGGGACCGTGACCTCGCCGTCCCTCGGCGCGACCATCGTGCGGCGCTGCGCCCCGAAGGCCAGGAACCGGAGCGCCCGGACCGCCATGTTCGGAGCGGGGGTGCCCGGCGGGAAATTCTCCGCCTTCATGCCGTAGTAGGTCGGCCACATCGAGTTCGTCGGTATCTTGAACGGCTGGACGAAGTAGGTGCGGATCCCGAGGATGACGATCGCCGCGACGAGGAGGAACTCGACGTTCTCGACCAGGGATGTCTTCGGGTAGATGGCCCCGCCCGTCCGCATGAGGACGCCCTCCAGGGACTCGATCCCGAGCTTCAGCCTCGCGGCGTCCGCGCGCTCCTTGAGGAGCTTCTCCAGCTCGCCCGTGCGGCTCACGAGCTCGTCCGATTCCTTCGCGCCCAGGCGGTCACGCCGGTAGCACCAGACCCTCGAGGCGAGCTCGAGCCAGTTCGACGCGTTGTCGCGCATCTTTTTTTCCTGGGATTCGAAGAGTCCGAACATGGGGATTGGGACAGCGCGGGCGGCGTCAGTTGTTCCTGAGAACCTTGATGAAAGTGTCCGGGGGGATGGAGACTTTTCCGATCAATTTCATCTTCTGCTTCCCTTCCTTCTGCTTATCAAGCAACTTGCGCTTCCTGGAGATGTCGCCGCCGTAGCACTTTGCCGTGACGTCCTTGCGCATCTCGCGCACGCTCTCGCGCGCGATGATCTTGCCGCCGATCGCTGCCTGGAGGGCTATCCGGAACATCTGCGGCGGAATGATCTCCGAGAGCCTCTTGCAGAGGTCGCGTCCCCTCGCCTCCGCCTTGTCCCGGTGAACGATGCTCGCGAAGGCGTCGACAGCGTCCCCATTGACGAGAATCTCCATCTTGACGAGGTCGGCGGGGCGGTAGTCCCCGAGCTCGTAGTCCATCGAGCCGTAGCCGTGCGTCACGCCCTTAAGCCGGTCGTTGAAGTCGACGAGGATCTCGTTGAGTGGCAGGATGCAGCTCACCATGACCCGCGTGGAATCGAGCGTGTGGGTGTCCAGGACCACGCCGCGCTTCTCCATGATCAGGGCCAGCATGTCGCCCATCGAGTCGTTCGGGATGTGGATCGACGCCTTCAGGGTCGGCTCGAGGATCTCCAGCACCGTGCCCGGGTCCGGCATGTTGACCGGGTTGTCGACCTCGATCGTCTCCCCGCCCTGCTTCACCACCTTGTAGATCACGCTCGGGTAGGTGGAGATGATCTCGACGTCGTGCTCGCGCCGGATCCTCTCCTGGATGATCTCCATGTGCAGGAGCCCCAGGAAGCCGCACCTGAACCCGAAACCGAGGGCCACCGAGCTCTCCTGCGAGTAGACGAAGGCTGAGTCGTTCAGCCTCAGGCGGCCGAGGGCCGCCTTCAGCTTCTCGTAGTCGGAGCTGTCGATCGGGTAGAGGCCGCAGAAGACCATCGGGCGCACCTCCTTGTAGCCGGGGAGCATGTCCTTGGCCGCCTTGGCCGCGTGGGTGATCGTGTCGCCGGTCTTCATCTCGCCGGTGTCCTTGATGTTGGAGACGATGTAGCCCACGTCACCCTGCGAGAGGATGTCGCGCTTCTCCATCTTCGGCGTGAAGACGCCGACCTCCTTGATGTCCGACTTCTGGCCCGTGCTCATCAGCATCATCGTCTCGCCGGCCCGGAGCGTGCCTGAGAACACCCGGGCGTAGGCGATCACGCCGCGATAGGAGTCGTAGATCGAGTCGAAGACCAGCGTCCTCATCTGGGGGTAATCCGTCCAGCGCGGCGGGGGCACGCGGGCGATCACCGCCTCGAGGATGTCGACGATGCCTATCCCCGACTTGCCGCTCGCAAGGATGGCCTCCTCGGCCGGGATCGTCAGGATGTCCTCCAGCTGCTTCAGGCAGAGCTCCAGGTTGGCGCTCGGCAGGTCGATCTTGTTGATGATTGGGATGATCTTCAGCTTCTGCGCGAAGGCCAGGTGGGCGTTTGCCACCGTCTGGGCCTCGACGCCCTGGGACGCGTCGATCAGGAGAAGCGCGCCCTCGCACGCGGCGAGGCTGCGCGAGACCTCGTACGAGAAGTCCACGTGGCCCGGCGTGTCCATCAGGTTCAGCTTGTAGGTCACCCCGTCCAGCGCCGTGTAGCTCATGGTCACCGGGTGGGACTTGATCGTGATGCCGCGCTCCCGCTCGAGGTCCATCGAGTCAAGGTGCTGCGCCGTCAGCATGCGGTCGGAGACCGTGTGCGTCTCCTGGAGCAGCCGGTCGGAGAGCGTGGTCTTGCCGTGGTCGACGTGCGCTATGATGCAGAAATTCCTGGTGAGGGGTGCGTCCATCGTGATTCGGCGCCCCTCAGGCCGCCAGGTCCGCGTACTCGGAAAAGCTCCTCACGCTCCAGGACTTTTCCGTGCGCCGCGCCATGCCGGCGAGGGCGGTCCCCGGCCCTAGCTCCCAGAACTCGGTCGCGCCGGCCGCGGCGGCGCCGCGCATGCAGTCCTCCCAGAGGACGGGCGAGACGACCTGCGCCACGAGGGCCCTCTTGATCTCGGACGGCTCCGAGACCGTGCGGCCGGTCGTGTTCGTGAAGATGCGAAACCTCGGCGCGGAGAACGCGACGGGGGCGAGGAACGCCTCGAAGGCGGCCCGCGCGGGCTCCATCAGGCGGCTGTGGTACGCGCCCGCGACATTGAGCACGATGGCCTTCTTGCCGCGGGCCTTCACCGAGGCGACCGCCGCGGCCACCCTGCGCTCCTCGCCGGAGATGATGATCTGGCCGGGCGCGTTGAAGTTCGCGGCCTCGACGCCGCACTCCGCGCAGAGGGCGGCGACCGCCTCGCGCGATTCGCCGACGATGGCCGCCATGGCGCCCGCGCATCGGCCGCATGCCTCCTGCATGAGGCGCCCGCGCTCGGCTACAATCCTGAGGCCGGTCTCGAAGTCGAAGACGCCCGCTGCCGAGCATGCGGTCAGCTCGCCAAGGCTCAGGCCGAGCGCAAAGTCCACGGCCGGAAGCTGGCCCTTCTCACCCAGGGCTGCCATGACCGCGAGGCCGTGGACAAACAGGGCCGGCTGGCACACCCGCGTCTGGGTGAGCTCCGCCTCGGGGCCCTCGAAGCTCACCTTTGCCAGGTCCCAGCCGAGCGCGTCGGCCGCCCGCACGTAGAGGGCCCTCGCCGCAGGGGAAGACTCGTGGAGGGACCTGCCCATCCCGATCTTTTGGGCGCCCTGACCTGCGAATAGGAGTGCCAACACGGTTATGCGGAGTGAGTTAAGAGTTGAGATTGTTCGAAGGCAGCGGCGGCGCAGCCATTTTCACCTGCCACCCGCCATGCCAAAATGACACGACGACGGCCATGGAATCGTGAGATTTGAATGGGCCGCAGCTTGGGTGCAAGCTCCCTCTGTGGCCAGGGCTGTCCTCAGGTAGAAATGGCTGCCTTGGCGAGGGCGGCCCGAAGGCGTGTCGCCTCTTCAATGCCCATGGGAAATTCCGCTGCCGAAGGGCGGCGCCGCGCGGGCCCAACGGAGCCGCCGTTGCCCGATTCCATCGAGAAGATGGCCCGGATGTTCGCTTCAATTATCCAAGGCGCATGGAACGCGGAAAGCGGGTCGCGTACGTAATTCTCACCTTTGCCGCCCGGCGCTCCCTCTCTTGGGATACCGCTGATGAGGAACCATAGGCGCATTTCGCCCAAGGCAGCTCGGAAGTATTCGCCCGAGGAGATCCGCGATGCCTGTGCCAACCTTTACAAGGTCGCGGCGGGCTGCATGGACCCGAAGGACGTCGAACTGCTGAGATCTCGTTGGGAGAGGGCCTGCATCGAATGTTTGCTCGAGGCGGCAACAAGGCTGGCCGACACGATGCCGTGAGCGAATTGCGCTGAGGACGGTCCGTCGCGCTTGTGGTGAGGTTGTGTGATGAAATGATCTGATCCAACGATGGCGCGAGTCCTGCGTGGGCGCGGGCCGCGGTCAAAACCGCTTCATCTGCTTGAAATACATGTCGTCGTCCGACGGCTGCGCGAAGTCGGGGAGGAACGAGTGGCCGATGTCGAGCGGCCCAGGTTCGACCCCGGCCGGAGCCGCGCCGCGCTGGCCGCCAACCGGGGCCGCCGGGGCGAAGCCCGAGACGTCCGGCGCCACGAATATCTTCAGCGTCGAGGCCGGCGCCAGGGAATCCATGACCGAAAGGTAGGGATTGGAGGCCTTCGCATCGACCGGGCCGGCGGCATCCGGCGCGGGCAGCGGGATCGCGGCCGCCTGGGCCTGCGCGAGGTCGAGGCCGGGAAGTGTGTCGGCGCGGGCCTTTCCGGGGTCGCCGGCTGCGAGGCCGTCGCCCTTGCCCGCGGGCAGGAGAAGCTCGTGGTCCCTGGCCGAGATCCAGCCGCCCATAAACGCGTCGAGCGGGTTGTAGGCGGGGCCGGTCGCCTCCTTCGAGGCCGGCTTCTCGCGGCCATCCTGGAGGGCGGCCTCGATCCTCGAGTCCGGACTCTCGCCGTCACGGAGGAGGTCGTCCCTCCCCTTCGGGGACTGGGAGTGGTCCGAGTTCTTGTCCATGGCGTCGACAAGCCAGTTGCCGGTCCCCTGCTTCTTCTTGGCCGGGTCGAGCGACAGGTCCGGGTCGAGGAGCGAGCGGGTGTCCTGCCGCGGGGCCTCCTGGACCGGGCCGAGGTCCCTCGTGTCCGGGGGCGGCTGGACCGCCGCGGGGTCCTGCTGCGGGGCCGGGGCCTTGATGGTCGCGATGTCCTTGCGCGCCTGCGCGATGGAGTCCGCCGCTGGCGCATCGGCGCCGCGGGCGGCCGCCGCGGCGGCGACCAATAGGAGTGTCACCGATAGTCGCATCGGACGCGGGGCCGCCGGGCCCCTAGCTCTTGATGAAGATGCCCTTCAGGTTCATCTCAAGCTGCTGGGGGTTCGGCGAGAACCTGACCCCGTCCGCCTTGCTGATCCGTCCGGCCTTGATCAGCCGGTAGAGATCCTTGTTGAAGGAATAGCTGCTGCCGTCGATGCCGCTCTCTAGGAGTGTGGTGATCTTGTCGAAGTGGCCCTCGAGGATGAGGTTCCTGATCGTGGCGTCGGTGTTCAGGACCTCGTTGCTGGGCACGCGGCCGCCGCCCTCGAGGCTCGGGATCAGCTTCTGGCAGATGAAGCCGCGGATGGAGCCGGAGATCTGCCTGCGGGCCTGCGCCATCTGGTCGGGCGGGAAGAACTCGAAGAGGCGCGTCAGCGACTGAGCGACCGTCGCGGCATGCATGGTGGAGAAGACCAGGTGCCCGGTCTCGGCGGCGGAGATGGCGGTCTCGAAGGTCTCCCTGTCCCGCATCTCCCCGATCAGGATGATGTCCGGGTTCTGGCGAAGGACGGACTTGATCGCCAGCTCGAAGGTCGGGACGTCGAGCCCGATCTCGCGCTGCTGGAAGACCGACTTGTCGTCCTGGAACGTGTACTCGATCGGGTCCTCGATCGTCACGATGTGCTTGTCCATGTTCGCGTTGATCCAGTTCAGCATGGCGGCCATCGTCGAACTCTTGCCCGAGCCCGTTGCCCCGCAGACAAGGAGGATGCCGTCCTTCGCGTTCGCGAGCTTGAGGAGCGGCTCGGCCTGGAGGCCCAGGTCGTCGAAGTTAGGGACGCGGCTCTTGATGTGCCGGAAGACGATGCTGACCAGGCCCCGCTGGTGAAACGCGTTCACGCGGAAGCGGCCGACCCCGTCGGCCGCGTAGGCGAAGTCGATCTGGCCCATCTCGTCCCAGCGCTTCTTGAAGACCTCGGGGACGTGCTCATCGACGAAGGCCTGGGCCTCCGGGCTCGAAATGGCGTCCATGTCCACCGGCTTCAGCCGGTTCGAGATGCGCACGTACCCCGGCTTGTTCGACTTGATCACGATGTCGCTCGCGCCGCTGTCGACGGCGAGCTTGAGCAGGTCGTTGAAAATCTCGGTGTGGGGGGTGACGGCGTTCATTCAGCAGAATAGCGTTGCTCTGGATTTTGTAGCTTGGCCTGCTCCACGCGGCAAGGCATCTTTGCCCTGATCCGACACCCACGAACATGAAGCCAAGGCCCCTCACAGGAGCGATCACCGCTCTCGCAACCCCCTTCAGCGGGAAGGACGTAGCGTTTGGGGACCTCAAAAGGCTGGTCGAGCACCAGATCCGCGGCGGCATCGACGGGATCGTGCCCGTGGGGACTACGGGCGAGTCGCCCACCCTCACGTCGGAGGAGCACATGGACGTCATCCGGGCGACCATCGAGTTCGCGCGCGGCCGCGTCCCCGTGATCGCCGGCACCGGCTCGAACTCCACCGCCGAGGCCCTCGAGTACACAAAGCTCTCGGACGAGGCCGGCGCGGACGCCGTCCTCGTCGTCACCCCCTATTACAACAAGCCGAGCCAGGAGGGCCTCTTCAGGCACTACTCGGCGATAGCCGAGGCGACCGACCTCCCGATCATCCTCTACTCCGTGCCGGCCCGGTGCGGCGTCGAGATCGGCGTCCCGCTTGTCGAGCGCCTGCGCTCAAAGTACTCGCACGTGCGCTGGATCAAGGAGGCGGGCGGCTCGGTGGACCGCGTCGACCAGATGAAGCGCGCGATGGGCGATGACATCATCGTCCTGAGCGGCGACGACTCGCTCACCCTGGCCTTCATGGCGAGCGGCGCAGAGGGCGTGATCAGCGTCGCCTCGAACCTCCTGCCGCGCGAGGTGACCCGGCTCGTTCGCCTGGCGCAGCAGAATGACTTCGCCCGCGCGGCGAAGCTCCACGAGAGGCTCTACCCGCTCTTCAAGGCCCTCTTCATTGAGCCGAGCCCGGTGCCGCTCAAGGCGGCCCTCGCGCGGGCGAAGATCATCGGGAGCGATGCCGTCCGCCTGCCGCTCTGCACCATGGAGCGCGCGAACCGCGCTGTCCTCGCCCGGGCGGTGGACGCCCTCCGGCGCTGATCCCCCCATGTCCCTCAACATTCTCCTGAACGGGGCCCGCGGAAAGATGGGAGCGGCCGTCGCAGCGGCTGCCGCCCAGATGGGCGTGACCGTGGCCGCGTCGACCGACCTGGGCGACGACCTGCGGGCCGCCATCAGGGCGGTCGACACCGTCGTCGACTTCAGCTCGCCCGAGGCTACCCGGGGGCTCCTCGAAGTCGCCGCGGAGAACGGCAAGCCGATCGTCATCGGGACGACGGGGCACACCCCCGGGGAGAAGGCGGAGCTCCTCAGGCCGGCCGCGCGCGTCCCGTGCGTCTGGGCCGGAAATTTCTCGGTCGGCGTCAACCTTCTCTTCGCCCTGACGAGGCGGGCGGCCCGCGCGCTCGGCGACGAGTACGACACGGAGGTCGTCGAGATGCACCATCGCATGAAGAAGGACGCTCCGAGCGGCACCGCGGAGCGGCTGCTCGAGATCATCCTCGAGGAGCGCAGGCTGGACCGCGACGCCCTGCGCCACGGGCGGAAGGGCATCACGGGCGAGCGCGCGCGCTCCGAGGTCGGGATCCACTCGCTCAGGGGCGGCGACGTGATCGGCGACCACACGGTCGTCTTCGCCGGGCCCGGCGAGAGGCTCGAGCTCACCCACAGGGCGAGCGACCGGGCGGTCTTCGCGCACGGGGCCTTGAGGGCCGCCCTCTGGGTGGCAGCCCGCGAGCCCGGGGTCTACGACATGCAGGACGTGCTGGGCCTCAAGTGACCCGATAGGATGATCACCTCGATCCAGGGAACGCTCGCGGAGTCGGCCCTGGTCCGGGCGGTCATCGAGGTGGACGGCTTCGGGTACGAGGTGAATGTCCCGGTGACGACCGCGGAGCGGCTTCCGGCGGTGGGCAGCGTTGTGAAGCTCCACACGCTCGTCATCTACCGCGAGGATTCCCAGACGCTCTACGGCTTCGCGACGAGCGAGGACCGCGACTTTTTCCGCCTCATGATCGAGAACGTGACGGGTATCGGCCCAAAGGGGGCGCTCTCCATCATGAGCCGGCTGTCGCTCCCCCTCCTCCAGGGGGCGATCCGCGCGGGCGACATCGCCACCCTGTCGAAGGCCCCGGGGATCGGCAAGAAGACCGCCGAGAGGCTGGTCATCGAGCTGAAGGGCCGGGTCGGCGGGGCCGCGGTCGGCGTCCGCCAGGCCCCGGCGGACGGCGACGGGGCTCCCAAGAGCCCGCATGCCGACGCCGTCGCGGCACTGGTCGCCCTGGGATACAAGGTCGGGGACGCCGACGAGGCGGTTCGCAGGGCTTCCCTAAGCCTGGGAGCATCAGCGACAACCGAGGCCCTGATCAGGAAGTCGCTCGCCTGAGCCCGCCGCGCGGGTCAGCGCTGGAAGCGGAACGCGGCCATCTCGGCCGGCTCCTGGAAGTCGCCCCTGCCCGCCGGGTCGCTGAGCGCGGCCGCCCTCAGGTCGGTCCTGGGGTTCAGGAGGAAGTCGGGGCCGGCGGCGGAAAGCACCGGCTGCATGTGGATGTCGCCAATCCAGTTGAGCTGGGCGACCTGGGAGGGCGCAACGGCGTCCGCGAACATGGAGCGGGGGGCGCCCTTGGCCGACTGGTCCGAGGGGAGGCGGGCGAAGAACACCGGCTTCATGGACTCGGGGGAGGCCGTGAGGTCGACCGTGTCGGCCACCGTGCGCGCCGGCGCGGGATCCGCGGCGACCGCGCCCGGGGACGCATCGACGCCGTGGTTCCTGACGCCGAAGAGGAGGACGCCGCAGGCCGCGGCGGCCGCCAGGCCGGCGAACAGCGGGCCGAACCTCCACTGGCGCGTACGCGGGAACGCCATGATGTTCGAGTCGGGATGCTCCACGGGGAACTCCTCGGAAAGCTTCGTGCACGCCTTCTGGATGCGGCAGTACTGGTCGTAGATCCGGCGGCGCCTCGGGTCTCTCGCGACCTCGGCCTCGAGCCTCATTGCATCCTCCGCGCCGATCTCGCGGTCGACGTACAGGTTGAGGAGCTCTATGAATTCCTGGTCGTTCATTTGAAGTCTTCTCCCAGCTTGGAGCGCAGGCTTTCCCGCGCCCTGGCGATGCGGCTCTTCACGGTCCCAATCGATATGCCGAGGATCCCGGCTATCTCCTCGTAGGACTGGTTCTTGATGTTGCGAAGGACGAGGATCTCGCGGTGCTTGGCGCCGAGGCGCTCCATGCCGCTGCCGATCCGGGAGACGAACTCGCGGGTGACCGTGATGTCGTCCGGGGTCTCCACCTCGGCCGCGATGACCTCGGCCAGGGTGGTGCTGTTGTCCGGGCCCATCGGGGCGTCAAAGGACACGGACTTGTCGCGCTTTCGCCTCCACCAATACCAGTACCGGTTGCGCGCGAGGTTGGTCGCAATCTGGTAGAGCCAGGTCGAGAACGCGGACTCCCCGCGGAAGTTCACAAGGCCCCGGTGGGCCCTTATAAAGGCATCCTGGGTAACCTCTTCGGCATCCTGGGGGTTGCGCAGGAGCTGGTTCACCATCGAGAAGATGCGGTCCCAGTAACGGGACACCATTTCGTCAAAAGCTGACGCGTCGCCATTCTTGAAACGGTCTACAAGAAGGCGGTCCAGGGCCACTTCATGAGCTTTGGTCGACATTCGGTCTTCCGTGCTCTGACGGGCATATTTATGAATTGTTCCCAATGATTGAATGGCGCGCCTCCCAAACAAATGGGCTCCTTGGTCTGGGTCAACGCCTTCGACCACTTCGCCAGCCGAAACCGCCATCGCCATCCGCGGGAATCCGGGCCGCGCTACGTACATAGCCCCCGAGGTTTCCTCTTGCGATGTGCCAAGGGCGGACCCTTAAAAGCTGCCGGTTCAACCCATGCCACCCGCCATCGACTTTGACGATCCGTCCGAAGTGGCCGATTTTATAACGGCCAAGTTCGGAGCGCTTTATCCGTCCTCCGGAGCGGCGTGGCTCCAGGGGGTGTTTGACGACGTGGGGGCCATGTTCGCGGGGCGCACGCCGTCCTACCTGCCGGTGGACCTGAAGTACCACAACCTGCGCCACACCCACATGGCCACCGCCTGCATGGCGCTCATCCTGGAGGGCCAGCGCGCCGCGGAAGGGGACGCGCATGTCAAGTCCCGGGACTTCGAACTGGCGATAGCCGCGGTGCTGCTCCACGACTCCGGTTACCTGAAGCTGAAGAGCGACCCGGAAGGCACGGGGGCGAAGTACACCTACTGCCACATCCTGAGGAGCTGCGCGTTCGCGGCCTCGTACCTGCCCCACGTCGGCGCGACGGACGTGGAGATCGAGAGCGTCCTCTCGGCCATCAACTGCACAGGGCCCAATTCCGAGATCGGCCGGCTGATCTTCCGCGACAACGTGAGCCGGATCGTCGGCTGCGCGCTCGCGACGTCCGACTACCTGGGCCAGCTGGCCGACCCCCGCTATCCCGACAAGCTGGGGGAGCTCTACGCCGAGTTCTGCGAGTCGGACGAGTTCGCGAACGTCCCCGCCGCGAGGCGCGCCTTCAAGTCTGAGGAGGACCTGGTTCGCCGCACGCCCGGCTTCTGGAGGAACTTCGTCAAGCCGAAGCTCGATCGCGACTTCCAGGGCGTCTACCGCTACCTCGACGAGCCGGCCGGCTCGGGCCACAACGACTACATGGCCGCGATCGAGATAAACCTCGCCAAGATCGAGCGCAGGATCGCCGGGACCGCCCCTTCCCAAAAATAGCCGGGGCCTCGCGGGTCATTTGGACTTGCGGGCGCGTGCGGATCACAGGTACAACCTACCGCTCAACACGCTCTTTAGGAGAGTTGGATTCGCGCGGTCCGGATGGTGCCCGCGCAGCATCCAGCCCATCCCTTTCGTGTCGGGGGTCGGGGGCCCGGACGGGTCCCAGTTGCTTGCGCAGTCTTTTCACAAAACAAATTCTTCGGGTTGGTAGCTCAATGGTAGAGCAGTTGCCTTTTAAGCAATTGGTTCTGGGTTCGAATCCCAGCCAGCCCACCACCTTTTTCCAGGCTCACATTGAAGAAAAGACGAATCGCATGCACCGACTTGTCATAATCGAGGACCAGACCGCCGTCCGCGAGATGCTCGTCGAGCTCCTCGCACTCGACAAGAACTACAGGCTCGTGGGCCAGTGCGGCGAGGGCCAGGCGGGCCTTCAGATGTGCCTCGAGCTCAAGCCCGATCTGGTCGTCCTGGACGCCAAGCTGCCCGGCCTGAACGGCGTCGAGCTCCTGCGCAGGCTGGTCCGCAAGCTCCCGGCGCTGCGGGTACTCGTGTTCTCGGGCCACGAGGACGCCGTCGTCGTCCGGCAGATGCTGGAGGCCGGCGCCCACGGGTTCGTCGAGAAGACGGCCGGCTTCACCGAGTTCAAGAAAGGGCTGGCCACCATCGCATTGGGTGGGACCTATTTCGGTCCGGCCATCGCCAGCGTCCTCAGGAACGTGGTCGCCAACCCGGAATCGGGCGGTTCGCCCGATTTCCTGACCGAGCGCGAGCGGGAGATCCTGCAGCTGGTCGCCGAGGGCCATACGACCAAGGAAATCGCCGCGAAGCTCGGGATCAGCGCCAAGACGGTCGACAACCACCGCACGAACCTGATGCGCAAGCTCAACATCCATGACGTCGCCAGCCTCACCCGCCATGCCCTGGAGCGCGGGCTTATGGACGACCGGGGCCGAAGCTGACTTTCCCTCTTAAGTTCTTGCGGCGATCAAAAGTTTGGCCAAAAATGTTCCCCTTCGGTTTAGTCATTTCAACAACCACATGAAATTAGCCTCCAAGTCGCTCTGCATCCTCGCCGCCAGTGCCGCCGCCGTCCTTTGCGGCTGCCACAAGAAGCCGGTTCGCCCAGACCCGAGCTCGACGGCCCTGGGACCCCAGTCCGGCGGCGGCGGAAACCTCACGCCTACGGACGTGTCGACGACGGCGGACGCCAACTCCCAGCTCCAGTCGCGCGACCCGAACATTCTCGAGGACGCGAACACGATCCGCGGGCTCCTGCAGCCGGTATACTTTGCCTTCGACCGCGACGCGATAACCGCCGCCGAGCGCCCGAAGCTCCAGGCCGCCAAGGACTACCTGGACAAGAATCCCCAGTACCGTCTCCTGCTCGAGGGCCACTGCGACTGGCGCGGCACCTCGGAGTACAACCTGGGCCTCGGCGACCACCGGGCGAGTTCCGCCAAGAAGTACCTCGTCTCGATCGGCGTCTCGGCCGACAAGATCGAGACCCTCTCCAAGGGCAGCGAGGAAGCCAAGAAGAACGCCGACGCCGACACGATGTCGAAGGACCGCCGCGACGATCTGGTGGTCCTCAAGAAGTCGTAATTCCGGACAGGATACGCTTCGCGGTCTCGACGCCCTTCTTCATGACGTCGAGGTTGAAGCTCTCGTTGGGGGCGTGAAGGTTGTCCTCGGGCAGGAAGAGCCCGAGCATGACCGAGTCCAGGCCGGTGGCCTTCTTTATGTCGGCGATGATCGGCACGCTGCCGCCCTCGCGCAGGAAGAGCGGCGGCCGCCCCCAGACCGCCGTCACGGCGGCCTCGGTTGACCGGAATGCCCGGGCGAGCACCGGGGACTGGTCCTTTGGCGTGTTCGGGCGGCCCGGCGGGACGACCACGTAGGGGTCGCCCTTGTGCTGGTCCACGAACTCGATCTTCACGCCCTTCGGCGCCCTGGCAAGTATGGCGTCCCTGACGAGCCTCTTGATCCTGTCGGGCTCCTGGTCGGGCACGAGGCGGCAGCTGATCTTCGCGAATGCCCTGCTCGGGATGACGGTCTTCGTCCCCTCGCCCTGGTAGCCTCCCCCGATCCCGTTGAACTCGAGGGTGGGCTGGAAGCGGATCGCCTCGAAGGGCGAGAAGCCGGGGGGCGTGTAGAAGGCGTCGATCCCGAGGAAGTCCATGTAGGCCTTCGGGTCGCCGGCGAGCTTCGCCAGCTCCGCCCTCTCCCACGGCTCCACGTCGAGGATGCCGTCGTAGAACCCGGGGATGTTGACCGACCCGTCCGGGGTATGGAGGGTCGCGCAGATCTCGGCCAGGGCCTGGATGGGGTTGCGAAGGACGCCCCCGTGGAGCCCTGAGTGGAGGTCCACCCGGGCGCCGGTCACGACCACGTCGAGGAGCGCGAGGCCGCGAAGGCCGCAGGTGATCACGACCTGGTTCTCGTTCGGGAGCGCCGTGTCCGAGAGATACACGAAGTCGGCCTCCCTGAGGCGGCCGGCGTGCGTCTCCAGGAACTTGGGGAAGCTCGGGCTTCCCATCTCCTCCTCGCCCTCGACGAGGAATGTGATCCGGAGCGCAATCTTGGGGTTTTCCTCGAGCAGCTGGGCCACCGCCGCGATGTTCGTCATGAGGGGCCCCTTGTTGTCCGCGGCGCCGCGCCCGTAGATCCTGTTGCCGATGATGGTCGGCTCGAAGGGCGGCGTCTTCCAGAGGGCCACCGGGTCGGCCGGCTGCACGTCATAGTGACCGTAAATGACGACGTGGGGCCAGCTCGGGTCCCCTCCCCGCGTGGCGAGGACTATCGGGTGGATCTGCGTCTTCACCACCTCGACCTTGAATCCCAGGGAGCCCAGCAGGTCGGCGACAAACCTCTGCGACCCCTGCATGCCCTCCTTGAACTTCGAGTCCGTGGAGACGCTTGGGAAGCGGATGAATTCCTTCAGTTTTTCAACGTAGTCGAACATGGGAGCACGTTGCCGAAAGGCCACGCCGCTGCCAATCCCGAAGCGGCCGGACGCCCCCCTTCAGTGCCTGAAGTGCCGGATGCCCGTGAAGACCATGGCCATGCCGCGCTCGTCCGCGGCCCTGATGACCTCGTCGTCGCGCAGGGAGCCGCCCGGCTGGATCGCTGCCGTGGCGCCCGCCTCGGCTGCAGCCACCAGCCCGTCCGCGAACGGGAAGAGCGCCTCGCTGGCGACCACCGAGTTCGCCAGGTCGAGGCCAGCCTCCCCGGCCTTCCAGACCGCGATCCTCGAGCTGTCGACCCGCGCCATCTGGCCGGCGCCGATCCCGAGGGTCTGCTCGCCGCGGCAGTAGACGATGGCGTTCGACTTCACGTGCTTGCAGACCTTCCAGCCGAAGATCATCGCGTCCCACTCCCCGGGCGTCGGCTGCCTGCGGGTCACCACCTTGAACGCCGAGCGGTCGCCGAGCGTCCGGTCGCGGTCCTGGACCAGCACGCCCCCGATGACCGAGCGGACCTCCTTCAGGGCGTCGGCCCCGAGCCCCTCCTTGGCCACCATCAGCCGCAGGTTCTTCTTCCTGCCGAGGACGGCGAGAGCCTCCGGGCTGAAGCGCGGGGCGATGATGACCTCGGTGAAGATGTCGGCGATCCGGCCGGCCAGGTCCCCGTCCATCGTGCGGTTGACCACGATGACCCCGCCGAAGGGGGCCTTGCGGTCGGTCGCGTAGGCCTTTTCCCAGGCCTCGGCGAGCGTGTCGGCGCTTCCGAGGCCGCAGGGGTTCGTGTGCTTGAGGATCGCGACCGTCGGCCGCTCGAACTCGCCGATCAGGTAGGTTGCGGAAGTGATATCCAGGATATTATTGTAGCTCAGCTCCTTTCCCTGGAGCTGCTCGTAGTGGTCGTGAAACGTCCCGTAGAGCGCGGCCTTCTGGTGGGGGTTCTCCCCGTACCGCAGGGACTGCGCCCTCTTCCAGGACAGGCTGAGCGTCTCCCCGAACCCCCCAAGGGCGTCGAGGTCCGGGCCGGCCTCCTGGAGCTCGAGGTAGCGCGCGATGGCGGCGTCGTAGGCCGCGGTCCTCTGGAACACCTTGAGGGCGAGCTTTCGCCTGAGGTCGTGGAGGGCGCCCGGGCCCGCCGCCATCGCCGCAAGGACGCCGGCGTAGTCGCCGGGATCGCAGACCACCGTCACGCTCTCGTGGTTCTTCGCCGCGCTCCGGAGCATGGACGGGCCGCCGATGTCTATGTTCTCTATCGCCTCCTCAAGGCTGACGCCCTTCCTCGCGACCGTCTCCTCGAAGGGGTACAGGTTCACGACCACGAGGTCGATCAGCTCGATCCCGTTTGCCGCGGCCTGCGCGAGGTGCTCGGGACTGTCCCGGCGGCAGAGGAGGCCCCCGTGGATCTTAGGGTGGAGCGTCTTCACGCGCCCATCCATGATCTCAGGGAACCCGGTGTGCTGGCCGACCTCGGTCACCGAAAGGCCCTTCTCCTGCAGCATGCGCGCGGTGCCCCCGGTCGAGAGGAGGACGTAGCCGTGGTCCCGCACGAGCGACGCTGCGAATTCCGCCAAGCCGCGCTTGTCGCTGACGGAGAGGAGGGCAAGTTTTCGCATGGATTCAGGGCGTTTGTGCGGCCCCTGCCGCCGCGCATCAAGCGGAAAGCCGCTTGCGGAGCGGCCGAAGGGGCATCTCCTTGTGGTGTGTCCTGCTCCTCACTTGAACTTCCCGGCCTCACGGCCCGGCTGGACAAGCTGGTCCACCACCACGGCGGCGTCAGCCTGCCCGAGGACAAGCCGCACGCCTTCGTCTACTATATCACCATACGCAACGGCTCGGACCGGACCGTGACCCTCCTTGGCCGCAAGTGGGTGATCGACTACGGCGCAGGCAACCGCCAGGTGATCGAGGGGGACAAGATTGTGGGCGAGACCCCGCGGCTGGCCCCAGGAGAGGAGTTCTCCTACAACAGCCACCATGTCACCGGCTGCGACGCCCACGTCATGGGGGGTTTCCACGGCGTGGACGATTCCGGGTCCAAGGTTCACGTGCTCCTCCCCCCGTTCGACCTCGTCGTGCCCCGGTGAGCATTAATTTCGGCCTTTTGCGTGGGCTGCGCTTGAATAGTTGCGGCACACCCTCCTAAATCCGCGGCATTAATGAAGCTCACTGACCTGAATCGCGATGGCGGCATTGGCGCCAATTCGATGTTCATCCAGCTGGGCGACCTGAACATTCTGATAGACTCGGGCCTGCACCCGAAGAAGGTCGGGCGGCGCGCCGCCCCGGACCATTCGCCCCTCAGGGGCAAGCACCTGGACCTGATCATCGTCACCCACTGCCACCTGGACCACATCGGCAGCCTGCCGCTGGTAATGAGGGAGCATCCGAACGCGACGGTCGTCATGACGACCTCGAGCCGGATGCTGATCGAGCGGATGCTGCACAACTCGGCGAGCGTCATGATGCGCCAGCGCGAGGACCAGGACATCCCCGACTACCCCCTCTTCACGCACGAGGAGATCGACCGCATCTCGAGGCGGCTAACCGGCCTTGCGTTCGGCCAGGTGAAGAAGTTCAAGGGCGGCCGGGACGAGATCGAGTTCATCCTGCACCCCGCCGGGCACGTCGCGGGCGCCGCCGCGGTCGAGATCCGGCACAAGCACCGGGCGATTTTCTTCACGGGCGACGTCCTCTTCGAGAACCAGCGGACGCTGCCGGGCGCCAAGTTCCCGGCGGGCCACTTCGACACGCTCGTCATGGAGACCACCCGCGGGACGACGGAGCGCCACCCGGACAAGACACGCGGCGCCGAGATGGCGCGCCTGGTCGCGTCGATCAACGACACGATCCAGAAGGGCGGATCGTTCCTCATCCCGGTCTTCGCGCTCGGGCGCATGCAGGAGGTCCTCTCGATCCTCCACGACGCGCGGAAATTCAGGCGGCTCGTCGACTGCCCCATCTTCGGCTCGGGCCTCGGGATGGACCTGGTCGACTATTTTGACGAGGTCAGCCGCAAGACGAGGCACATCCAGTTCAACCGCGGGATCGTCAAGGAGCTGAAGATCCGGCCGCTGCCGCGCGTGCTCACCCCCGGGGAGGACCCGAAGCAGAACGCCCTCTACATCATCAGCTCCGGGATGCTCGTCGAGCGCACGCCGAGCTACACGCTGGCCTCGGGTCTCCTCGGCCACGCGGGCAACACCATCGGATTCGTCGGCTACTGCGACCCGGACACCCCCGGAGGGAAGCTCCTGGCCTCGAAGCCGGGCGACACGTTCCTCTTCGAGACCGCCCACGTGAAGACGAAGATCAAGGCCCGCGTCGAGCGGTTCGAGCTGAGCGGCCACGCGGACCGCGAGGAGCTCCTGCAGTTTGCGGTGCAGACCGGCGCAAGGAGCATCGTCCTCACGCACGGCGACCCGGCCGCCCGCGAGTGGTTCGCCCAGCAGCTCGCCATCCTGCTTCCCTCCGCGAAGATCATAGACCCCGTCCCGCTGAAGGAATACCTGGTCTGAGGGCTAGCGGACGGCGATGAGCTTTGCCAGCTGGGACGCCATCGGGGGGGCGCCTGCGACGTACATGATGCGCTTCATCTTCAGGTCGAACACCTTCATCGGCAGCTGCTCCCCGTTTATGAAGATCACCTCGCCGCCCGCGGCGCGGCAGAGCGGGATGGCGGCCGCCAGGTCCCAGATCTTCACGTTGAAGTCCACGGCCCCGCCGAACAGGCCCGCGGCGACGTAGGCGAGGTGGAGCGTCGCGCTCCCCAGGCCCCGGATCTTGAAATGCGTGAGGACGGCGTCGGCCGCGGGGACCATCGCCTTGTCCGTGGGGCTATGGAAGCCGATCAGGGTCTCCGGGGTCGGCTTCTCGGAGACGACGACCGGCCTGCGGTCGCCGTCAAACATGCCGAAGCCCGGGCCGCCGTGCATCAGCACCCGGCGGCTGAAGTCGTAGACGACGCCGTACACGGGCTCCCCGTGGACGATGAGGGCGAGGGAGATCGCGCAGTACGGGATCCCGAGGGCGAAATTGTTGGTCCCGTCGATCGGGTCGAGGACCCAGCCGAAGCGCGACGTGACCGGGATCGGCCCGCCTCCCTCCGGCAGCTCCTCGCTGAACATCTGGTCCCCGGGGAACTTCGCGCGCAGCGCCTTGAAGATGTTCTCCGAAATCGCGATGTCGACGGCGGTCACCCGTGTCCCGTCGCTCTTCCAGCGGCTCTTGGCACGGCCGAATTCCCGGTGCAGGAGCCCCGTCTCCATCTGCACCGCGGTCTTGGCCGCATCAATCCGCCGCACCAGCTCTGGCATGTAGTTGCTCATGGGTGATCGAAAGGTCTCGGGCTGCGGACGGCCGGGGCAGGCCCCGCGCAAAACGGGTGGATCCGCTGGTTGTCGGGACTGTGGAACTCAAGTATCGGCATTGCCTCTGTTTTTTTCGCGAGCGGGCGTCAGGGTGCCACGGCCCGGACGTCTCAGTCAAACTTGGACAGGGCCATGGGGCCTATCCCGGGAACTTGATGTCGCCCGGGATTGCCATTTTCGCCCCCAAAGGGGACATTCGGCCGATGCGACTATACCCTGGACTGGCTCTCGTCCTCACCGCGGCCGCGACGGCGGCCGCTCAGACTCCCCCATCGGACCAAGGCGCGGCTGCGGCAGCCCGGATGCTCGAGCACATCAGGGTCCTCTCCTCCGATGACTTCGAGGGGCGCGGGCCCGGGACGCCCGGTGAGGACAAGTCGGTCGCCTACATCCAGGGGGAGTTCACGAAGCTCGGCCTCCAGCCCGGAAATCCCGACGGCACGTTCATCCAGAAGGTCCCGATGGTGGGCGTCGTCTCGACTACCAGCGCAACGTTCGAGGCCGGAGGCAAGGCGCTCACCCCCGCGATCCTGAACGACTACGTCGCCGTCTCCCGCCACGTGACCCCGACCGTCGAGGTGAAGGACAGCGACATCGTCTTCATCGGCTACGGGTGCGTCGCGCCGGAGTACGGGTGGGACGACTTCAAGGGCGTCGACGTGCGCGGCAAGACGGTCATCGTCCTCGTGAACGACCCGCCGGTCCGCGACCCGAAGGACCCGACGAAACTGGACGACTCCATGTTCAAGGGGAAGGCCATGACCTACTACGGGCGCTGGACCTACAAGTTCGAGGAGGCCTCCGCCATGGGCGCCGCGGCCTGCCTGATCGTCCATGAGACCGGGCCCGCAGGCTACCCGTTCTCGGTCGTCCAGGGAAGCTGGGGCCGCGAGAACTTCTCGCTTGTGAGCCCCGACGGCAACGCCCGCCGGGTCGCGGTGGAGGGATGGCTCACGCTCGCCTATGCCAAGACGCTCTTCGCCGCGGCCGGCTTTGACTACGAGACCCTGAAGGCCGCGGCCGTCAGGAAGGATTTCCGCCCCGTCGCCTTCAACGCCAAGGCCAGCTTCTCGGTCACGAACAAGACGCGTCCCCTTGATTCAAGAAACGTCCTGGCGAGGATGGAGGGCACGGATCCCGCCCTGCGGGACGAGTACATCATCTACACCGCCCACTGGGACCACCTCGGGAGAAACCCGCACCTGAAGGGCGACCAGATCTACAACGGGGCGGCCGACAACGCGTCCGGGTGCGCCGGCGTCCTCGAGATCGCCCGGGAATTCACCATGCTGCCCCAGGCGGAGCGCCCCAAGCGAAGCATCCTCTTCCTCGCCGTGACCGCCGAGGAGCAGGGCCTCCTCGGGTCGGAATACTACGCGCAGCACCCCCTCTACCCCCTCACGAAGACGCTCGCCGACATCAACATCGACGTCATGCAGCTCGCCGGGCCCTCGCGGGACATCGAGGTCGTCGGCTTCGGAAACTCGACTTTGGACGACCTCGCGGCATCGATCCTGACGAAGGACGGGAGGGTCCTCGTCCCCGACGCCGACCCGGAAAAGGGCGGCTTCTACCGCTCGGACCACTTCGAATTCGCGAAGGTCGGGGTGCCCGCGTTCTACACCGGGTCCGGTCTCGACATCATCGGCCAGCCGGCCGGCTATGGCCGGCAGAGGCGCGACGAGTACACGGCCAACGACTACCACAAGGTGACCGACGAGATCAAACCCTGGTGGGACCTGCGCGGCGCCGCGCAGGACGCCGACCTCCTCTTCCAGATGGGGCTGCAGCTCTCCCGGGGCGACGCGTGGCCCGAATGGAAGCCCGGCTGCGAGTTCAAGTCGCGCCGCGACGACATGATGGCCGCCGCGGCGCATTGACGCCGCGCGCACGCGGCCATTTGATCCGATCATGACTCGACGATCGTGGCGGGCGGCTCTTGTCCTTGGCCCGCTCGCCCTTATCTCGGGCTGCGGGAAGACGGCCCCCACCGCGGAGCCGCCCGCCGCCGGGGGTGCGCCGGCGCACACCCCCCAGGTGCTCCGCTACGGCAACACAGCCGAGCCCCAGGACATCGACCCGCAGGTGGTCCAGGGCGTCCCGGAGATGCACATCATCACGGCGCTCTTCGAGGGCCTCGTCGAGGCCGACCCGAAGGACCTGCATCCCATACCGGGCCTCGCCTCGTCGTGGGAAATCTCCCCGGACGGGCTCGTGTACACGTTTCACCTCAGGGACAACATCAAGTGGTCGGACGGGAGCCCGATCACGACGGACGACTTCCTGCTTTCGTGGAAACGGATGATCAGCCCCAGGCTCGCCTCCGAGTACGCCTACCTGATCTACAACTTCGTCAAGGGGGCGAAGGACTTCTACGAGGGGAAGACGACCGACTTTGACCAAGTCGGCCTCAAGGCACCGGACCCGCGCACGCTCCAGGTGACGCTTAACAGCCCGATCCCCTTCCTCCTCAAGGTCATCGCCAACCACTACGCCTGGGATGCGCTGCCGATCAAGGTACTCCTCAGGTACGGGGCGCTCGAGGACCGGAGCACGCAGTGGACGCACGCGGGCAACTTTGTCGGGAGCGGGCCCTTCATGCTCAAGGAGTGGGTTCCCCAGGAGCGGATTGTCGTTGTTCGAAACCCGAACTACTGGGATACCGCGAATGTCAGGCTGGATGAGGTGGATTTCCTGCCGACCGAGGACATCGACGCCGAGGAGCGGATGTTTCGCGCGAACCAGATCGACCGGACGCAGGAGATCCCGCTCTCAAAGATAGACGTCTACAAGAGGGAGCATCCGGAGCTGATCCACATCGACCCCTTCCTGGGTGTCTATTTCTACCGCTGCAACGTGACCCGGCCGCCCCTCAACGACAAGCGGGTGCGCAAGGCCCTCGCCCTCGCGATCGACCGCGAGAGCCTGATCAGGAATGTGACCCACGGCGGCCAGCTGCCGGCCTACGCCGTCAGCGTCCCGGGCAACGTCGGCTACACGCCCCGGGCGCGGATTACGGGGACGCTCGACGACGCAAGGAGGCTCCTCGCGGAGGCGGGATATCCCGGCGGCAGCGGGCTCCCGACGATCCAGCTCCTCTACAACACGAGCGCCGCCAACAAGCAGATCGCCGAGGCCGTCCAAGAAATGTGGAGGAAGAACCTCGGCGTGAACATCGAGCTCCTGAACCAGGAGTGGAAGGTCTACCTGGACAGCCAGCACACCCACAACTTCCAGATGGAGCGCGCGGGATGGATCGCCGACTATCCGGATCCGCACGTGTTCCTCGAGATATTTGAGACCGGCAACGGCAACAACGACACGCTCTGGTCCAATGCGGCGTACGACAGCCTGGTTCACCAGGCGCTCAGAGCCAAGGACGAGGCGACCCGGTACGAGATCTACCAGAAGATGGACGCGATCCTGGTCGACGAGTGCCCGGTGATCCCGATGTACTATTACACGCGGCCCTACCTGATGAGCACGCGGGTCAAGGGCTACTCGCCCAACCTGATGGACAACCCGTTTTTCAAGACCATCCACATGGAGGACTGACCGATGATCCGATTCGTACTCCAGCGCCTCCTGCAGACGATACCCGTGGTCTGGGTGATCATCACGGCGACGTTCTTCATGATCCGCTTCGTCCCGGGCGGACCCTTCACGGCCGAGCGCGCGGTGACGCCGGAGATCATGAGGAACCTGGAGGCGCACTACGGGCTCAACAAGCCCCTGTACCGCCAGTACCTCGACTACTGCAGCAGCATCCTCCACGGCGACCTCGGGCCCTCGTTCAAGTACCCCACCCGGACCGTGAACGAGATCATCGCGGAGAAGCTGCCGGTCTCGATCCAGCTCGGCCTGCTGTCGCTCTGCGTGGCCCTCGGGGTCGGGCTTCCCCTCGGGATCCTGGCCGCCGTGAAGCGAAACACCTGGATAGACTACGTATGCTCCTCCTTTGCGATGGTCGGGATCTGCATCCCGACCTTCGTGATGGGGCCGCTCCTGATCCTCGTCTTCGCGATCCATTTCGGCTGGTTCAATGCGTCGGGCTGGTACAGCCCGATCGACCGGGTGCTCCCGAGCCTGACGCTTGGCTCGGTCTACGCCGCCTACGTCGCCCGCCTGACGCGCGGGGGGATGCTTGAGGTGCTGAGCCAGGACTACATCAGGACGGCGAGGGCCAAGGGCGCCAGCGAGAGCCGGGTCATCCTGCGGCACGCGCTTCGCGGCGGCCTTACGCCCGTCGTCTCCTTCCTCGGGCCCGCGATCGCTGGGATCGTCACGGGGTCGTTCGTCATCGAGACGATCTTCCAGATCCCCGGGATCGGCCGCGAGTTCATCAACTCGGCGTTCAACCGCGACTACACCCTCGTTCTCGGCACTGTGGTCCTTTACGCGGGCTTCATCATCGGGATGAACCTCGTCGTCGACGTCATCCAGGTATGGCTCAACCCGAAGCTCAAGTTCGAGTGAAACCCGCCGAGAGCGAACGGGGCCATTCCCTGTGGAGCGACGCCTGGCACAGGCTGCGCCGCAACCGCCTGGCGTTCGCCGGCGGTATCGTCCTCATCGTCCTCGCGCTCGCCTGCGCCGCGGGCCCTGTGTTCTCGCAGTCGTACGAGGAGCAGAACCTGGACCTCGGCGCGGTCCCGCCGTCCCGGGAGCACTGGCTGGGCACCGACACGCTCGGCCGCGACCTGCTCGCCCGCACGCTCTACGGCGGGCGGATCTCGATCACGGTCGGCCTCGTCGCGACCTTCGTCGCCCTGGCGATCGGCGTGACCTACGGCGCCGTCGCGGGCTTCCTGGGCGGCAAGGTCGACGCCGTTATGATGCGAATCGTCGACATCCTCTACGCCCTCCCCTTCGCGATATTCGTCATCCTCCTCATGGTGTTCTTCGGTCGGAACATATTCCTCCTCTTCTTCGCCATCGGCGCCGTGGAATGGCTCACGATGGCTCGCATCGTCCGGGGGCAGGTGCTGTCCATAAAGAAGATGGAGTTCATCGAGGCGGCCCGCGCTCTCGGGCTCGGCCGCCGGCGGATCATATTCCGCCACCTGATTCCGAACGTCCTCGGGCCGGTCATCGTCTACACGACCCTCACGATCCCGGCGGTCATGCTCCTCGAGGCCTTCCTCAGCTTCCTCGGCCTCGGCGTGCAGGCCCCGATGAGCTCGTGGGGCGTCCTCATCAAGGACGGCTCGGAGAAGATGGAGGAGTTCTGGTGGCTGCTCGTCTTCCCGGGGGCCCTCTTCTCCCTGACGCTCTTCTCCCTCAATTTCCTCGGCGACGGCCTCAGGGACGCATTGGATGTCAGGGCCTCGAAAGACTGAGCCGATGCGCCGCTTCCTGCCCTATTTCAGGTACCTCCGGCCGGTCCGGCGCCAGATCTGGGCCGCGATCTTCTTCTGCATCGTGATGGCGCTGACGAGCGCCGCGAGCCTGCCGATCCTGATCAAGTACGTCTTTCCCAAGATCTTTGACCCCGCCCACGGGGGCATGCCGCTCTCGAGGGTCATCCTGTGGGCCGCCGCCATTCCGATCGCATTCCTTGTCCGGGCGCTGAGCGGGTACCTGAACAGCTACTACGTGCAGCACGCCGGGATCCGGATCCTCGAGGCGATCCGGACCGACTACTTCCGCAAGCTGCAGGTGCTTCCGCTCTCCTTCGTGCAGAGCAAGTCGAGCGGGGACCTCATTGCCCGCGGGATGTCGGACACGAGCCAGCTGCAGACGACTCTGAGCCTCCTGGCGAGCGACGGCATAAGGCAGCCCGTGACTCTCCTCGGGGCCCTGGCGACCCTGGCGTGGTTTGCCTTCACCACTCCCGGCGTCGGGCTAGTCCTGATAAGCCTGGCGATCGTTCCCCTCTCCGTCCTGCCGGTTCGCTACGTCGGCAAGAAGATCATCAAGCGCGCCCACCAGCTGCAGTCGCACCTGGGCTCGGTCACGAGCCATTTCTCGGAGAACCTTGCCGCGGCCCGGGAGGTGCGGGCCTTCGGCCTCGAGGAGCGCGAGACCGGCCGCTTTGCCGCGGCCTCGAGGGACCTCGTCACGGCGCAGACCAAGATTGCAAAGTATTCCCAGGCCATAACGCCGGCGATCGAGTTCATCGCGGCGCTCGGCATCTCCGTCACCCTGGTCTACTCGCATATCGCGGGCGTCGACGAGTCGACGTTCGTCGCGATCTGCACGGCGCTCTACATGAGCTACGAGCCCGTGAAGAAGATCGGCAGCCTCAACAACGAGCTCAAGCGGGGACGCGCCGCGCTGGACCGCATCGAGTTTGTCCTCAACGCCCCGGTGACCATCACCGATCCCGCGAATCCCGTGAAGATCGGGAGGCTGCGCGGCGACATCGCCTTCAAGGACGTCGAATTCCACTACAATCCCGGCGAGCCCGTGCTGCGCGAGGTTTCCGCCCGAATACCCGCCGGGTCCGTCTGCGCCCTTGTCGGCCCGAGCGGCGCCGGCAAGACGACCTTCGCGAACCTGCTGCCCCGGTTCTACGAGCCGAGCAGCGGCACCGTCACGGTCGACGGGATCGACGTCCGGGCGCTCCGGCTGGCCGATTTGCGGGCCAACATCGCCGTCGTCTCCCAGGACCCCGTGCTGTTTAACGACACGATCTACAACAACCTCCTCCTTGGCCGCTCCGGCGCCTCCCGCCAGGAGGTTGAGCAGGCGGCGCGGGACGCGTACGCCCACGATTTCATCAGCAAATTCCCGCAGGGCTACGACACCGTGGTCGGTGAGCGCGGCGTCCTCGTGTCCGGCGGCCAGAAGCAGCGGCTCGCGATCGCGCGCGCTTTCCTGCGCAACGCGCCGATCCTGATCCTCGACGAGGCGACCTCGGCGCTGGACTCCGAAAGCGAGGGCGCAATCCAGGCCGCGCTCGGCAAGCTGCTGGTCGGCAAGACCGCGCTCATCATCGCCCACCGCTTCAGCACGATCCGCGACGCCTCCATGATCCTTCTCTTCGACGGGGGCCGCATCGTCGCCGCCGGCGACCACTCCCAGCTCCACGCAGGCAACGCCCTCTACAAGTCCCTCTATGACCGCCAGAGGACCGAGGCCGTCTGACAAATAAGCCCATTTTGCGGCGACCTTTTGCGGGCCGGAGCGTCATTCGCTCTGAGGCATGTCGAAGGCACCCCAACCCGAGCACAAGGTGATCATCAGCGGCACGGGCCGCTCGGGAACGACCTTCCTCGTCCGCCTCCTCGGCGAGCTCGGTCTGGACACCGGCATAAGCAGGCGCAACTGGGACAGGAAGTACTTCGATCACTGCAACGCGGGGCTGGAGCACGACATACTCGACGCCCGGACGCCCTACATCATCAAGAACCCGGCGCTGTGCGAGACTCTCGGCCCGGCGCTGGCCACGGGCCGCTTCGTGATCGACCACGCCTATGTCCCCGTCCGCGAGCTGGCGGCCGTCGCCGCAAGCAGGGCGGACGTCGGGGGAGCCGATGGGAGCCGCCCGGGCGGCCTCTGGGGAACGTCGGACCCGGCCCGCCAGGGCGCGATCATGGCCGAGCTCTTCCACAGGTTCGTGCACACGCTCGTCGAGAACGAGATCCCCCACACCTTCATCCTCTTCCCGAGGATGGTCGTGGATTCGGAATACACCTACCGCCAGCTTGGCTTCCTGGTGTCCGGGATCGGCCCCGCCGCCTTCCGGGAGGCGTTCGTCAGGGTCGCCGACCCGTCGCTGGTGCACACCTTCGGCGCCGGCTCGCCGAAGATCGAGCGGGCGCCGTTGCCCGCCGGACGCCCCCGCGGGCTCCGACGACTGCTCGGTTCCTGGGGTTAGCCCGCAGCGTCGCTATAGCGTTGCGGCGGCGAAGCGGCTGGGCGTTCCATGGTGGGGCGCAATCCGCCGTCCCAATGCCCGCGACCCCGAAGATACTCGTCATCCGCCGCCGGTACCTGGGCGACGTGGTGCTCCTGGGGTCGCTTTTCAGGAACCTGCGGCTCTTCTGGCCGGATGCCCGCATTGTGGCGCTGGTCGAGGCCGCCTACGCAGGCATCCTTGCGCTGAATCCCGACGTGGACGAGGCGATGATGCTCCCGGCGCGGGCCCTCGACTGGCCCGGCTTCTCGGCGCGGATCCGGAAGGCCGAATTCACGCATGTCCTCGACATCGACAACACGGAGAAGACCGCTGCGATCGCCCGGCTGAGCGGGGCGCCCATGCGGGTGGCGCTCCACCACGGCCCGCACGCGCTCAAGCTGCGGGCGCTCTACACGCACGTGGTCCATGACCCGGCGGCGGAACACGAGAACCGGCCCATCACCGAATATTACCTGAAGGCGCTCGGGCCCGCCGGGGTCCCCATAGTGGCCCGCGAGGTGCGACTCGTCCCGCGGGAGTCCGACGTCGCCGACTGGCGGCGCTACATCGGGGCCCGGGGAATGACGCTTGTCCTCCATCCCGGGAGCCGCAGCCCCTGGCGCCTCTGGCCCGCCGACCGCTTTGCTGCGGTCTGCGACCGGGTGCAGGACGAGCTGGGGGCGCAGGTCGTCCTCGCGGGCGGACCCGCCGACCGCGCGCAGGTCGAGAAGATCCGCAGCCTGGCGAGGAGCCACGTCCTCGCCCTTGACGCGCCCCCCAGCCTGCCGCGCCTCGCGGCGCTGGCGCGCGCAGGGTCCGCCTTCCTCTGCCACGACAGCGGTCCCATGCATGTGGCCGCGGCGGTCGGAACCCCCGTGGTGGCGCTCTACGGCTCCCAGAACACCGTCCTTTTCCGGCCCCACGGGGAGGGCCACACGCTGGTTGCCCCGGCCATGCCGTGCACCGCATGCGTCGCACCGGGAGAGTGCGTGCCGGCCGATTCCTACCACAACCGGTGCGTGCGCCTGAACACGGTGGAAGAGGTTTTCGGCGCCGTCAGGGCAACCTTGGGCCGCGCCTGATGGGGGCCTCGGACGGCGCCCGATATTCTTACCCAAAACAGGCAACCTTTCCCGGGCAACGTCGTCTGGCGGGAAAGAATGACCCAATTGCTGTGGCCCGCCGCCCGTCAGCAGCCGATCCGTCACCGTTCGACGCCCCCGGAGGAATCGCCCCTCGTCACGATCGCGGTGCCGGCCTACAACCGGCCGGCCATGCTCGCCGAGACGCTGGCCAGCATCGCCGCCCAGACCGCGCGCATTCCCCTCGAGGTGATCGTCTGCGACGATGGCGGAATGGCGGAAACCCGGGCCGTGGTCGGCAGGTTCCGGGAGGAGGGATTCACGTACCATCCCAACCCGGTCAGGCTCGGCGCCGTCGCCAACTGGAACGAGTGCCTGCGCAAGGCGCGGGGGCAGTTCGTCATGATTCTCCATGAGGATGACACGATCTATCCCTGGTTCCTGACGAGCGTGCTGCCCCACCTGGCCAACGGGGCTGACGCCGTCTGCATGATGACCTCGCGCGGCCCGGCGGAGCCGGCGGTGCCGCGCCCGGCTCCGGGGACTCCTTCCCTCGCCTATCCCCCGAGGTATTTCCTCAAGAGCTCGATGACCCCGTTCCCGGGAGTCCTGATGCGAAGGGACCTCGCCCTTCGCCTCGGCGGCTTCGACGAGGCGTGGGGCCCAATCGCCGACTATGAGTTCTGGTACCGCCTCGCCTGCGCCGGGCGGGTCGAGGTCGTCCGCGCCGTCGGTGCCTTCTACAGGGTCGCGCCCAACCAGTGGACCGAGCGGATCTGGCAGCGGATGCTGAGGCTCACGCACCTCCTCAGGCTCCGGATCGCCCGCGAGCAGCTCCCGGGATACCCGCGCGCCGGCCGGTGGCTCGCCCGCTTTTTCACCTACCGCAACGCCCGCTGCTACTGCGAGCGCTTCGGCGCAGGCCCGGCAATCCTGCGGCGCTGCCTCGGGATGGGGCGGGTTACCCTGGCCCGCATGCCCGCGGGCTGGGTCTGGAGGGCGCTAAAGTTTGCATCCGCGGGCGATCGGCGGCATCCCGGAACCGAAGCAAATGCCGGGAGAACCCCACAGATTCAGCAGGGCGGCCGAGGACCTTATCGCGTCGCTGCGTAGGATACCCTCCGAGGACCCCCGGGGCATCCGCAGGCGTCCGTCCCATGACCTGGTGGAGCTGATCGACGGCCTCCGGGCGAAGCATGGGATCGGCAGGCCGACGACCGAGCAGTCCATCAGGGACCACTGGCCCGAGGTCGTCGGGCCGGCCAACGCCTCCTATTCGAACGCGGTGCGGATCGACGAGCGCGGCCGGCTGGTTGTCCATGCGACCCACGCCGTCGTCAGGAACGAGCTTTTCCTGAACCGGGCCGAGATAATCGAGCGCATCAGGAAGATACCCGGCTGCGGCTCCATCCGGCAGCTGCACCTCTCCCAGGGTTGACCCCCCTTCGGGCCGGAATTTTGGCCTTGCGCCTTGGACCCCGGTTTTTGAAGTTATCCCCTTGCGTCAGTGGGTTCCCGCCAGTTGAGGGGCCCGCCATGACTGGCCCGGCATCCCGCCGGGCTGGAACGGTGACGCCGGCGAGGCCGGGGAACCCCCCCGGTGGCGCGGGCGGCACGGGGCCCGAAAGGGCCCTCTACAGTCATGCAACTCAACCACATACCAATGCCCACAGTCGTTAAGCCAGAGATCATAGCAGAGTACAAGACCCACGATAAGGACACCGGCTCGAGCGAGGTGCAGGTCGCCCTCCTCACCGCCCGCATCAACCACCTGACCGAGCACCTGCGCACCCACAGGAAGGACTTCCACTCCCGCAGGGGCCTGCTGCAGATGGCGAGCCGCCGTCGCAAGCTGCTCGATTACCTCAAGCAACATAACCTACCCAAGTACAACGAACTGCTGCAGAAGCTGAATCTGCGCAAATAACGCTTTCGCCAAGCAGGCGATCCGATCCGCGGGTCGCCTGTTGCCGTTAAGGCACTCGACACAGCACCGGGACATTTCCGTTTGCCGCCCCGGCCGGCCCCCCAAGGGCGCCAAACGGAAATCTCTCGAGTCTTGTAGCGAGACCGACGAAAGCCCGCCCGGCCTGCGCGCCGCGCGCCTAGCCAACATCCCCCGGCCCGCCTCCACGGCATTCCGGAATCCGACCCTTAAGTAAAAGAAAACCAAGACATGAATCAGAAACATATCGTCACCGTCCCGGAATACGGGATCCAGTTCTCCACCGGCTCCCTCGCGAAACTCGCCAACGGCTCCGTCAACGTCACCGTCGGCGAGACCAACGTCTTCGTCGCCGCCACCGTCGCGGCCACCACCAAGCCCGGGCAGGACTGGTTCCCTCTCACCGTGGACTACCGCGAGAAGTACCACGCCGCGGGACGCTTTCCCGGCGGCTACTTCAAGCGCGAGGGCCGGCCGACCGAGAAGGAAATCCTCACGTCGCGCCTCTGCGACCGCCCCTGCCGCCCGCTCTTCCCCGAGGGGTTCCTGAACGAGGTGCAGGTCATTGGCATCCTCCTCTCCGCCGACCAGAAGAACGAGTCCGACATCGCGATGGTGAACGGTGCCAGCGCCGCGCTCGCCATTTCCGACATCCCGTGGAACGGCCCGATCGCGGCCTCGCGCATCGGCCTCATCGACGGCCAGTTCGTCGCCAACCCGACGATTGAGCAGATGTTCTCGTCCTCGCTGGACCTGATCTACGTGGGCAACGAGAAGGACATGCTGATGATCGAGGGAAGCGCCGACCAGCTCCCCGAGGACCGCTTCATCGAGGCCCTCGAGTTCGCCCACAATGCGATCCAGCCGATCATCAAGGCCATCAGGCAGCTGGTGGCCGTCGCGGGAAAGCCCAAGGCGACATTCCCGCTCGTCGGCGCGACGCCCCAGGCGCGCGCGATCATCGAGCGCATCGCCGGCCCCAAGATACCGGACGCCATCTTCGGCAAGGAGAAGGCCCTGCGATCGAGCAACATGAAGGCCATCAAGGACGAGACGAAGGCCGCGCTCATCGCCGAGCTCGGCGACGGCAAGTTCACGGACGTCGACCTGAACGTGGTCTTCGAGGACCTCCAGTACAAGGCGTACCGCAAGACCGTCCTCGAGCGCGGCGTGCGCTCCGACGGCCGCGACGCAAAGAGCCTGCGCCCAATCGCGTGCGAAGTCGGCGTCCTGCCGATGGTTCACGGCAGCGCCCTTTTCGAGCGCGGCGACACCCAGGGCCTTGTCATCACGACCCTCGGGCCGACCAAGGAGGCCCAGGACATGGACGGCCTCACCGGCGGCGCCACGTCCAAGAGCTTCATGCTCCACTACAATTTCCCGCCGTTCTCGGTCGGTGAAACGGGACGCTTCGGCGCTCCCGGCAGGCGCGAGGTCGGCCACGGGGCCCTCGCCGAGCGCTCGCTTGTCCCGGTGCTGCCCCCCGAGGACGCCTTCCCCTACTCGATCCGCGTCGTATCCGAGATCATGGCCTCGAACGGCTCGACGTCGATGGCGTCGATCTGCGGCGGGTGCCTGTCCCTCATGGACGCCGGCGTCCCGATCATCGCTCCGGTCGCGGGGATCTCCTGCGGCCTGATGACCGACAATGCGCCGGACGGCTCCATCGCAAAGTGGGTGACGATCACGGACATCCTCGGCGAGGAGGACCACTTCGGCGACATGGACTTCAAGCTTGCCGGCACGACCAAGGGCATCACGGGCTTCCAGCTCGACCTGAAGATAAACGGCCTGCCGTTCGAGATCGCCAAGGCCGCGATCTACCAGGCCCGCGACGCGCGCATCGAGATCCTGAGGAAGATGCTCGCCGTCATGCCCGCGCCCCGCGCGGACCTGAGCAAGTACGCCCCGCGCATCCAGACCATCCAGATCGACCCCGAGAAGATCGGGCTCCTCATCGGGCCCGGCGGAAAGACAATCCGCCGCATCACCGAGACAACAGGGGCGCAGATCGACATCGCCGAGGACGACTCCGGCAAGGTCTTCATCTACTCGAACAACGGCGAGGCCATGGCCCGCGCCATCAAGGAGATCGACGGGCTCTGCGGCGGCGGTGCCGGGGGCGGCGGCGGCGGCGGCGGGGCGCCGATCGAGGTCGGCAAGCTCTACAATGGCCGCGTCACCGGCATCAAGGACTTCGGCTGCTTCGTAGAGTGCACCCCCGGCAAGGAGGGGCTCGTGCACATCTCCGAGCTGGCCGACTTCCGGGTGCGCCGCACCGAGGACGTCGTCAAGATGGGCGAGATGATCTGGGTCAAGTGCGTCGGCGTCGACGAGCGCTCCGGGAAGGTCCGCCTTTCCCGCAAGGCGGCCATGAAGGACATGGAGGCTCAGAAGCAGGGCGAGGGCGCCCCCGCCGAGCATGTCCAGTCCTGAGTGAGGCTCCTCGTAACGAACGACGACGGCATCGAGTCCGTCTTTCTGCATGAGCTGGTTCGCGCGCTGATCGCCGCGGACCACGAGGTCTTTGTCGTCGCCCCGAGGGTCGAGCAGAGCTGGACGGGCGCGTCCAAGTCGCGCCACCGCGCCGTGCACTCCTCAAGGTCCGACTGCGGCCTGGGATGCCCGACCTGGGTCGTCGACGGGACGCCGTGCGACAGCGTCAACATTGGGCTCGCCCACCTCCTCCCGAGGGAGCCGGACGCCGTCTTAAGCGGGATAAACGTCGGGCTGAACGCCAGCCTCGCGTTCATACTGGGGAGCGGGACGGTTGCGGGAGCCTGCGAGGGGGCCCTTCACGGGCTGCCCGGGGTCGCGCTCTCCCAGAGCCTCCCCATCCCCGTGTATGACGACCTGAAGGAGAAGGGCGGCAGGCCCGACCCGGCTCTCCTCTCCGTCCTCAGGGCCACGGCCGCCCACGCGGCGCGGATCGCCCCCGCCCTGGCCGCCGGGACGCCCGGCAGGAGCTTCATCGTCCACAACCTGAACTTTCCGCACCCCTGCGCCGAGGGCGCGGAGATGCGCCGCACGATCCCGGCCCGGGTCATGCTTCCGGGGCTCTTCAGCCCGCAGGCCGAGGACGGAACCCACCGGCTCGTGTTCAGGATCGGCGAGGAGACTCCGCACGGGGGCGCCCTCACCGACCAGGCCGCCCTTGAGGCGGGATTCATCAGCCACACGGTCCTCGATTTCTCGAAGCTGGGTTCGATCTGACGGGAAAATTGTGCTTCCTTCAGGAACGTGATCGAAGTCCAGAACCTCACGCGGATCTTCCGCACCTACAAGAAGCAGCCCGGGTTCTGGGGCGGGGTGAAGGGGCTGTTCAACCGGACCTACGACGAGACAGCCGCGGCGAAGGACATCTCATTCTCGATCGCGGAGGGGGAGTTTGTCGGCTTCCTGGGGCCGAACGGCGCGGGAAAGACGACCACTCTGAAGATGCTCTCGGGCCTCATCTTCCCGACTTCAGGCACGGCGCGCGTGGCCGGCTACGACCCGACCAAGCGTGAGAACGCCTACCGGCGGATATTCGCGCTCGTCCTCGGGCAGAAGAACCAGCTCTGGTGGGACCTGCCCGCGATAGAATCCTTCACCCTCCTGAAGGCGATCTACGGGCTGCAGGAGGCCGACTACCGCAGGACGCTGGACGAGCTGGTGGAGCTCCTCGGCATCCGCGACAAGCTGAACGTCATGGTCCGCGAACTCTCGCTGGGCGAGCGGATGAAGATGGAGCTGATCGCGGCGCTCATCCACCGCCCCAAGGTCCTTTTCCTCGACGAGCCGACGATCGGGCTCGACGTCGTCTCCCAGCGAGCGGTCCGGCTCTTCCTGCGCGACTACAACCGCCGCCACCGGGTGACGATCATCCTCACCAGCCACTACATGGCCGACATCAAGGAGCTCTGCGAGCGGGTGATCGTGATCCACAAGGGAAAGAAGATTTACGACGGCGCCCTGGACATGCTCGAGTCCGGGTCCGACAGCAGGAAGAAGATCGTGCGCTTCGTGCCGAAGGACGCGACCTTCAGCGAGACCTGGCGCTCGCGGTACGGCGAGACCACCCGGTCGGACGACGGCACCTTCACCCTGCGCGTCTCAAGCGACGATATCGTCGCCGTGGCCCAGGAGGTCCTCGCCACGGGCCCGGTCGCCGACATCACGATTGAGGACGTCCCGCTCGAGGACGTGATCGCCGAGCTATTTCAGTCGAAGTAGGGCCGAATACGCCGAACGTGAGTCGCCTCGCCGCGCGGGCGCCCCGGCAAAGGTCTTGCGGACCCCTGCGAAGCCGCGCTGAAATGTCCCATGGCAACCGCTGCCGCGCAGGTGCCCGCAACCTCCCGCCGAATGTCGCTGCCGGCCTTCCTCTGGGCGCGGCGGCGCCCCCTTAGGTTGATGGCCGAGATCGGCCGCTGGCCGGGCGAGATCGCGCAGGTGAGGATCGGCAGCCAGATGTTTGCGCTCCTCAAGAGCCCGGACCTCGTTCAGGAGCTCCTCGTCGGCAATGCGGGCAGGATAGCCAAGGGCCACACCGCGGAGAGGCGGCGATTCTTCGCTTTCCTCGGCGACGGCCTCCTCAACAGCGACGGGGAGGCCCACAGGCGCCAGCGCAGGCTGGTGCTGCCGGCGTTCCACCGCTCGCGGCTGGCCGGATACGGAGAAACCATGGTGCGCACCACGGACGCTGCGGTCGCCACCTGGCGCGACGGCGAGGTCCGCGACCTGGCGGCCGACATGATGAGCCTGACGCTCTCGGTGGTCGGGAACACGCTCTTCTCGTCCGACGTCGGCGGCGCC
>Ga0182015_10000764_pt1 | contig 44684 bp, 34 predicted proteins | sample 712P3MmetaG_FD_120478 | JGI IMG/M metagenome (GOLD analysis project Ga0182015, IMG submission 120478) | Permafrost microbial communities from Stordalen Mire, Sweden - 712P3M metaG | ecosystem: Environmental > Terrestrial > Soil > Wetlands > Permafrost | place: Sweden: Stordalen | collected...
CAGACCCTGATTCATCAATTGGTTGTCGCTGCCGCATTGTTCACCTATCTGTTCGATCCCGAAGACATCGTGTGGCGCTTCGTTAAAGACAGCGCTTCCTCGCGATCTCTTGAACGGGCTCTATTCATCGCGGCCACAATCGCCATTGCCCTTGGCGCTGCCACACTCACCTGGGCCCGCGCTCACGGCAAGACCGAAAGCACAACCCGTGTCGCGTCGCATCGGTCTCCGCATCGCCCGCAGTTTCTCGGCGATCTTCTCTATGCCCTCGGATTAGCCACTCTCTTCCCGCTATCGGGATTCATCGTTCTCGTCCTCGGCGAGCTCCTCCGCGTCTACCGATTGCACGGTTTCGCGAACCATCCATCGCAACGCGTTGAACCGCAGCCCGTCCCCACTCCTGCACCAGTCGCACCAACTCATCCAAACGCTTCCAACCCAAGTTGGGCAAAGGCCATCCAGAAAGAAGCGGGGAAATGGGGAGTTCTTCTCACCATGATTGTCTTTGTCATCACTCTTACCGACAGGCTCGCTGAATACCTGATCGCCGCCAGTTTTCTGGTCGGATTGCTCCTCAATGCACCCGCGTTCAATCGCTCATCCACCATCAAACGGTCCCGTTAAGTTGCAGCCACTTTTGAACCCGCCGCCGAGCTAGGACTTCCCATGCCCGACAGCGTATAACGCTGAAATGGGGCTCCCAGCGCACAACACTGACTTCGAATCGAAGGACAATATCGACGCATGGCTCGCCCGCGGTGGCCTCGTCGTCGCCGCCAGTGAGCGCGCCGCCCACGCCCTCACGTCAGCCTTCCATCGCAACCGCCAGCGCGAAGGCCTCACCGCATGGGCCGCCCCGCCAATTCTCGATTGGCACAGCTTCATTCACGCCGCCTGGCTCGAACAATCCACAGATCCCCGCCTCATCCTCAACCCAATTCAAGAGCAATCCCTCTGGGCCGCCATCGCTCGCGAAAGCCAGATCTCGTCCGCAACCCTCCTTCCCGGCCCGCTCCACCGGCTCGCCCAGCTTGCGATTGAGGCCCACGGCCTGCTCTGCGCATACGCGCCAAAGCTACTCCGCACCGCCGCCCGCGCCGGTTGGCAAAACGACCCCGCAGCATTCAGCCGCTGGCTAGCCGCCTTCGACGAATCCTGCCGCGCAAGCAGCACCCTCAGCCCTGCTCGACTCCCTCTTGAACTCATCCCCATTCTTGAGGCCTCGTCTGCCAGACGCCCACCGTTGCTTCTCGCCGGATTCGACCGCATCACGCCAACCCAACGCGCCCTGTTTGCCGCCTGGGGCGAGTGCCACGAACTTCAGGATCTCAGGCCCTCCGACTCCACCGCTCCCATTCATTTCCACCGCGCTGCCCATGAGCAAGCCGAATTCGAAGCCTGCGCTCTCTGGGCTGCCCAGCGTCTCGCCGCCAACCCCGCCGCGCGCATCCTCATCCTCACCCAGGACGCATCAACGCGCCGTGGCGAGCTTGAGCGCGCATTCTTCCGCCATCTGCCCGCGCCCGCAGCCGCGCCGCTCTTCGAGTTTTCGCTCGGCATCCCGCTCAGCCACATTCCTTTGCCCCGCGCAGCCCACTTCCTGCTCCGTTGGCTCTCCGAACGGCTCGCTGAAAACGAGCTCGACTGGTTGCTCGCCTCCGGCCACGCTTGCGCCACCGACCAGGAGACCACCGCACTCCAGGCACACATGCGCACGCTCCGCCGCCACGGCCTCGAGCAACCGGAGTGGACCCTCCGCGCCTTCCTCAACTCGGTTGCCTTGAGCCGTGACTCAAGATCCTCTCGCACCACGCCTCTTCCCGCCGAATGGGTTGCGCGCATCAACAATGCGCAAGCCCGCCTCGCCCAGGCCAGTCGCCAGCCGCAAAGCCCTCTCGAGTATGCCGACCTCGTTCCGCGCCTTCTTGAAGATCTGGCCTGGCCCGGCGCACACCCGCTTTCGAGCGCGCAGTTCCAAGCCCATCGCCGCTTCCTGCAGGCCGTCGACTCTGCCGGTTCGCTCGGCTTCGATGGCCGCCGCATCCGATGGAGCGAATGGGTATCAATTCTCGCCCGCACCCTCGATCAAATGCTCTACGCGCCTGAGTCCCGCGACGCGCCCATCCAAATCGCTGGCCCCGCCGAGTCCGCCGGCCTTCACGCCGACGCCATCTGGTTCCTTGGCGCCAACGAAGACTGCTGGCCCACCCCAGGCTCCACGCATCCACTTGTTCCGCTTGAGGTTCAGCGCGCTCACGCCATGCCGCACGCCACGGCCCAGCTCGATTGGGATCTCGCGCACTCCATCACCGATCGCCTCGTTAACTCCGCCACAGAAATCCGCTTCTCCTGCGCCGACCAAAGAGAGGGTGTCGAGTCCCTTCCCTCTCGCCTCGTCGTTCAGGTTGCCGGCCAGCCCCAGCCTCTGCCGCCTGAGTTCGTAGCCCGGCCCCATCCGCAGCCCCTCGCCGTTCCCTTTGAAGACTTCAGCCGAATCCCCTACAATCCCGGCCCACTCCATGGCGGCGCCGCCGTCCTTACCGCTCAGTCGCAATGTCCCTTCAAGGCATTCGCAACTGCGCGGCTCGACGCTAAATCATGGAATCTCGCAGAGGCCGGCCTCACCCCAGCTCAGCGCGGTCAACTCCTCCACTCCGTACTCCACTCCGTCTGGGCCGGCCCGCCACACGGTATCCGCACCTCTGCCGAACTACTCGCCAAACTCGACTCGGGTCTCGCCCAATTCGTCGCCCAGCATGTCCAGCGCGTCTTTCGAGACAAGCTCCCCTCCGGCGTGCGCGACCGCATGCCCGCTCGCTACCTCGACCTTGAACAAGTTCGCCTCACCGCTCTCCTCACTCAATGGCTCCAGTACGAGTCCGCTCGCGCTCCATTCAGCGTTGAAGGCACCGAGGTCCCCGCCGCCGTCGGCATCGCCGGCCTTGAGTTCAATCTCCGCCTCGACCGCATCGACCGCCTCATCGACAACACGCTCCTCGTCATCGACTACAAGACCGGCGATGTCAACCCCAAGTCATGGAACCCGCCCCGCCCTGACGATGTTCAACTCCCGCTCTACGCCACATTCGCCCCCGGCGTGAAAGACAATCTCGACGGTCTCGTCTTCGCCAAAATCCGCCCCGACAAACGCGAGTTCTCCGGCTGCGTGATCGAAGCCAAATCCACCCTGCTTCCCAACCTCTCCGGTAGAACTAACTTGGTCAAGCGCCCGTTGACACAAGACCAACTCTTCGATTGGCGCGAAAAAATCGTGCAACTCGCCACTGACTTCCTTGCCGGTCGCGCCGATGTAGACCCTCGCGCTTACCCCGATACCTGCAACAACTGCGGCCTGCAAACCCTCTGCCGAATCCTCGAGAATCGCCAACCCGTCGATGACGACGCGGAGACGGAGGAGGCTGCGGATGAATAACATCCAGTCCCGCCCAGTACCCGCCGATCAAGCCGCGCGCGACCACGCCCTTGATCCCACGCGCTCCGTGCTTGTGCAGGCGCCCGCCGGTTCCGGAAAAACCACGCTCCTCGTTTCTCGCTTCCTGCGCTTGCTCGCCACAGTTGACGACCCAAGCCAGATCGTCGCCATCACCTTCACCAACGCCGCAGCCGCCGAGATGCGCAATCGTATTCTCTCCGAACTGGTCAAGGATTCCCCCAGCCCTCTCGCTCAAGCCGCCCTCAACCGCTCCGCGGCTCGCGCCTGGAACCTTGTCGATCTTCCCGCACAACTCCGCATCTCCACCATCGATTCCTTCTGCCGCGAGCTTGCCCTGCAGCAGCCGCTTCTCTCTGGCCTTGGCGGCGCACTCAATATCGCGCAGCCGCCCGATGCTCTCTATCGCGCAGCCGCCCGCCGCACCTTGCAGTCCATCGACCATGCCGACGCCAATCTCCGCGAAGCTCTTTCCGCCCTGCTCACATGGCGCGACAACAACTGGAACGACCTTGAGCAGCAGCTGGTCGACATGCTCGCCAATCGTGACCGCTGGATGCAGGGCTTCCTGTTCGAAAGCAATCCCAGCTGGGATTCCCTGCGCGACCGCCTTGAACGCTCCCTCGCGCCCAACCCGTATACCGACGAAGAATGGCGCATTGTTCGCGCCTCCTTCACCCTCCTGCGCTACGCTGTCGCCCAGCTCAAAGTCGTCTTTGCTGAAAATGCTTTGGTCGACTTCATTGAGGTCGCCCAAAACGCCCAGGCCGTCCTCCGTGCTCCCGACAATTCCCCCTCCGATGCAGCGATCGTCGTTGCCGAAGGCATACACCATCTCCTCGTCGACGAGTTTCAAGACACCAGCCGCCGCCAGCATCAACTTCTCGCCTCGCTCGTCGCCGCGTGGCCCGACCACTCCAACCGCACCTGTTTCGTCGTCGGCGACCCCATGCAGTCCATCTACTTCTTCCGCAACGCCGATCCCGAGCTCTTCTTTCGCGTTCGCGACCTTGGCCTCGAGATCCCCAACGCCCCACCGCTTCAATTCGACTTCGTCCAGCTCACCTCCAACTTCCGCACGACTCCTCCGCTGGTCGAATATCTAAACCAAAAGTTAGAAAAGATCTTTGCGGTGGATGATGGCAGCGGCATTGTCTTCTCGCCGTCCGTTCCTGCTCGCGCAAATTCAATCTCCACCAACACGCCCCTCTCGCTCCATTTCGAGTTCGTGCCTCACACAGCGCCGTTCCACGCCGTCCCTCCGGCAGCGAAGCTCCGCCGCCAGCAGGCCCATGAGCTCCAAGTTCAACAGATCGTCTCTGCCATCCAAGACCACCTGCCCCGCATTCATCAGGCTCGTGCCTCACGCGAGCACGATCGCCACAGATATCGAATCGCAGTCCTGGCCCGCGTCAAGAGTTCGTTGATTCCCATCGCTCAGGCGCTTCGCACTGCCAAAATCCCTTTCCGCGTCATTGAGCTGGAAGGGCTCGCCGACCGCCCTGAAGTCCTCGACGCACTTGCTCTCGCCCGCGCGCTGCTCAATCCGCAAGACCGCGTTGCGTGGCTTGGAGTTTTGCGCGCCCCCTGGTGCGGCCTCTCGCTTGCCGACCTCGCCACAATTGCCGAAGGCCCCGATCCTGCGGCAGCCAATCAGTTGGAACCTGGTCTCACCAGATCCAATCGCACAGCCCAGCCCATCCCCGACCTGCTCGCCGCACGCATCAACCTGCTCAGCCCTCAGTCCCGCCCCGCGGCCGAGCGCGTTCTCAACGCAATCATCGCCGCTCCCAAACTCCGCGCCGCACAGCCCTCGGCCGCACTCGGCACGTGGCTCCAGCAGGTGTGGCTCATGCTTGGCGGCGACGCCACTGTCGACCCCACCGCGCGCGCCAACGTCGATCTCCTCTTCGCCCGGCTCGACCAGCTTCCGCAGGTGGACTCAGACCTCATCGGCCCCGCGCTCGACGCCGCGCTCGCCAATCTCAAGGCGCTGCCCGATCCCGAAGCAGACCCCGAATGCGGCATTCAGCTCATGACCATCCACAAATCCAAAGGACTTGAATTTGAGGTCGTCCTCGTTCCCGATCTCCAGCTCGAAGACCGAAAATCCCAGCCTTCCATGCTCTCCTGGCTTGAGCGCGGCCTGCCGCCAGACTCATCCGCCGAGGACGCCAGCGAGGTCACCGAATTCCTCATCGCCCCCATTCAATCCAAGGGCTCAAAAAAAGGCTCCACCAAAGAGTTCGTCGATCAGGCGCGCAAACTGCGCGAACAACAGGAAACTCGCCGCCTCATCTATGTCGCTGCAACGCGCGCCCGCGACGAGCTTCACCTCTTCGCGCGGCCCGAGGTCAAATCCGAAAAAGCCGCGTCGCTCTCAAGCGAAGCCTCATTCGTGCTCGTTGAACCATCCAAATGCCTCCTCGCCACTGCTTGGCCCGCCCTCGAGCAAGAGGTTCGCCAACACTTCGATGCTTGGAAAAATGCGCAGGCCGCCGCACTCCCATCCGAACAACTCCCATCCCCGCCGCTCCCATTCGATCAGCCGCCAGCATCCGACCATCAGCCCGCCGAGATCGCCACTCTCGCTGCCGCAGCCGACACCAACCTCCTCCAAATGCCTTCGCCGCCCAGGCCCACGGTCATTCGCCGGCTTCCACCAGACTTCTCTTCCGCCGATCAATCCAGTCTCGCAGTCGAGCGCTCGCTCACCGTCGATTCCGCTCCGGCAGACGCGCCACTCTACGCTCGTCACGAAGGCGGTCTCGCCTCCCGCGCGCTCGGCACAGCCGTCCACGCCCTCCTGCAGCAGTTGGCCCTCCTGCGCGCCAGCTCCGACTGGCCCTCCGCCCGCTCCGCGCTCCTGCAATTTGCCCCCCGCATCCATGCCTCAATTCGCTCAGCCGGCGTCGATCCAGCACAGGCAGATTCACTCGCCGCCGAAGCCATAAGCCTCGCCCTCAACGCATCCAGCGATCCCACCGCCGCCTGGATTCTCTCCCCCCACCCAGGCGCAGCTAGCGAAGTTCGTTGGACCGGCATTCTCGACGGCACCATCCATTCCGTCCAGATCGACCGCCTTTTCCAGGCCGGCCCAGCCCCGCACTCTGAGAGCCAATCCGTCTGGTGGATCGTCGACTACAAAACCGCTCACGCGCCTGCCGCACAGCCCAACGTTGCCCCCAACCTCGCTGCTCTCCGTTCCCTCTACGCGCGCCAGCTCGAAATCTATGCCCGCGTGCTGCGCAATCTCCACGGCGAAGACGCCGCCGTTCGCGCCGCCCTCTACTATCCCCGCATGGCCGCCCTCGACTGCTGGGAACTCTAGGATCGAGCTGGATGCGGTCGATTTGTGTCAGGGCACGACTTTAGTCGTGCCGATGAGGCCAAGGAATCGAGCGGGCTTCAGCCCCTGGGAATCTTCGATCAACGAAAACTTCACTCGCGAAGAGTTTCCCTTCGGCCGCTTCGGGCTCTCGCCATTCCAATTCAGGCCGGTCCCATCGCCCCACGACCAAAAGTGCGCCTCAAAATCAAGGCGCACTTCGCAATCCCAACAACTGCTTTCGCTCTTACTCGGCTGCCGGTTTGGTCTCTTCAACGACGGCCGCTGCGGGCGTCCGCCCCGCATTCGGGTCGCGCCCGCCCGTCACGCTCTTGTGGTGCCGAACGTCCGCGCCCTGCACCCAGAAGATCACGTCCTCGGCAATGTTGGTCGCGTGATCCGCCACCCGCTCCAGGCTGCGGCTGATCATCAACGCATTCAAGGCCTGCGGAGCGAGATGGCTCTGTTCCCCCATCACCTTGGTCAACGCCTTGTAGGCCGCGCGATTCATCGCGTCCACTGCATCGTCCATGGTTAGCACGCCGCGCGCCATATCGGCATCCCCTTCAATGAACGATTGCAGGCTCTTGCGAACCATCTCAGCTGCGAGCGATGACATCTTCGGAATGTCCACCGGCAAATCGGCCGTTGCCATCTGTTCCATGCTCCGCACGCGATCGCTGATGCTCTTGGCCGCGTCGCCCACGCGCTCCAGGTCGGCGTTGATGCGAATCACGCTCAGAATAAAGCGCAGGTCGATGGCCATCGGCTGCTCCATCGCCAGCAGGTCGAGCGCGGCCTGATCGATCTCCCGCTCCAGCCGGTTAATGGCCAGTTCGCTGCGGCTCACCAGATCGCAAATCGACAGATCGCGCACTCGATAGGCCTCGATGGCTCTCTGAATCGCCTGCTCGGCCAACCCCGCCATTACCAGCAGCTTTTCTTTCAGGTCGTCCAGACTTTGTTGAAACCGTATGCGCGTCATCCAAACCTGCCTGTGATGTAATCTTCTGTCCTCTTGTCGCTCGGGTTGGTGAAGATCTTGTGGGTCGAATCGAACTCCACCATGCGCCCATTGAGGAAGAAGCCGGTCTTCTCGGCCACTCGCGCGGCTTGTTGCATATTATGCGTCACAATCACGATTGTGTACTGCGTCTTCAGTTGGAAGATCAAATCCTCGATCTTCGAAGTCGAAACCGGATCGAGCGCCGAAGCGGGCTCGTCCATCAGCAGTACCTCGGGATCCACCGCCAGCGCGCGCGCAATGCAAAGACGCTGCTGCTGACCGCCTGAGAGGCTCGCTCCCGACTTCTTCTTCAGGTCGTCCTTCACTTCGTCCCACAGCGCGGAGTTCTTCAGCGATCGCTCCACGGTTTCGTCCAGCACCCGCCGGTTGCTATAGCCATTCAGCTTCAGGCCCGCGATCACGTTATCGTAAATCGACATCGTCGGAAAGGGATTGGGCCGCTGGAACACCATGCCTACGCGGCGCCGAATCTCCACCGGCTTGGCGTCCTTGTAGATGTCCAGGTCGCCAATTCTAATCGTGCCCGTAGCGCGAGCAATTGGGTTCGTCTCGTGCATCCGATTCAGGCAGCGAACAAACGTGCTCTTGCCGCAACCCGAGGGCCCAATCAGCGCCGTCGCATGGTTGGCCGGGATGTTCAGATTGATGTCCTGCAGCGTGTGTGTCGTGCCGTACCACGCGTTCAGGTTCTTTACCTCAATGCCAACGCCCACTCAGCTTGCTCCCTTCAAAACACCGCGGCTGGTCACATACCGCACCAGAGAAACCGCAGCCACAATCAAAACAATCAACACCAGCGATCCCGCCCACGCCAGCTTGTGCCACTCATCATAGGGCGAGAGCGCGTAAACATAAATCTGCAGCGGCAAAGCCGCCATTGCTTCATTCGGATTCACGGTCCAGTTCGAGTTACCAAAGGCCGTAAAAATCAGCGGAGCCGTCTCACCAGCCACGCGCGCAAAGGCCAGCATGCAGCCCGTGATCACGCCCGGCGAAGCCGTCTTCAGCGTAATCGACAACACAGACCGCCAGTTGGGAACGCCCAGCGCCAGCGCCGCTTCGCGCACCGCGTGCGGCACCATCAGCAACATCTCTTCCGTAGTGCGGCAAACCGTGGGAATCATCATGATGCCCAACGCCACGCCGCCCGAGTAGCCTGAGAAGGTGTGCGTCGGAACCACAATCAGCGAGTAAATCGCAATGCCCATCACGATCGAAGGCACGCCATTCAAAACATCCGCCGTAAAACGAATCGCATTGGCCAGCTTGCTGCCCCGTCCAAATTCCGCCAGAAAAATCCCGCCCGCAATGCCAATTGGAATTCCGATCGAACTCCCGATTCCGAGCAGGATGGCCGAGCCCACAATCGCGTTGGCCATGCCCCCGCCCTCTTCACCAACCGGCTTGGGAATCTGCGTGAAAAAATTGATGCTCAGCGAGCTGGCGCCCTTGATGATCAGGTAAACAAAAATCGCCACCAGCGGCACAATCACCAGCACCGTCGATAGAATGGCAAGCCCCGTCGCCACGCCATCCATCAATGCCCTGTACTTCGACCGCAAGCTGTTTTGCCCTGTCCTCAATCCAATCTCCCGCGTCTTTCCCTATTTCACCACTTCACTTTTTCACTTCTTCACTGTTTCACTTCACTTCTTCACGGCTTCACTCTTTCACTGCTCTTAATTCCTCTGCGCCGGTGCCCCGCGCGTCACCGCCCACACCAGTATGCGCGCCAGTGCATTCACAATAATGGTCACCACAAACAGCGCCAGGCCAATCTCCATCAACGCGCTCAGGTGCAGATCGTCCGATGCTTCACTGAATTGGTTGGCAATCACCGAGGCCATCGAACTCCCGTTCGCCAGCAGCGAATGACTCTTCCACAGTGACTCCGGCAGGTCTGTGCTGTTTCCGATCACCATGGTCACAGCCATCGTCTCGCCCAGCGCGCGTCCCAGCCCAAGAATCACGGCGCCAACAATTCCGATCCGCGCGTTGCGCAGCACGCCCATGCGAATCATCTCCCAGCGTGTTGCCCCCAGCGCAAGAACCGCCTCGCGCTGCGAATGGGGCACCGCGCTCATCACCTCCCGCGTAAGCGACGAAATGATCGGCAAAATCATGATGGCCAGAATTACGCCCGACGACATATATCCAAGGCCCGTCGGATTCTCATCGGTAAAAAGTGTCGTCCAGGCCAGAGTCTTTATCAGAAACGGGTTTACCGTCTCGCGCAGGATGGGCACCAGCACAAACACGGCCCACAATCCATAAATCACGCTTGGAATCGCTGCCAGCAACTCGGTAAGAAAAGCCAGCGGGCCGCGCAGCCGCTGCGGGCACATCTCAGTCAAAAACACCGCTACCCCAATCGCCAGCGGAACCGCAAACACCAGCGCCAGCAGCGACGACAGGACCGTTCCGTACAGGAACGGCAGCGCGCTAAAGTGCCCGTTCACCGGATCCCAGTAGCTGGGCAGATGCGTGTCCGGATCGATAAATACCGAAAAAAAGAACCCCAGCCCAAACTTGCTCCACGCCAATTGCGACCGCTCAACCAGCTCATACGCAATCAGCAGCACGATGCCGAAAATGCTCAGCGCACTCAGCACCATGAGCCAGTGAAAACCCGTGTCCGCGATCGCCGAGTTGCCTCGCGACAGCAGGAACCGCCGTATCGCAGAAGCCTCTTCAACTGGCACTGGCTGCGCCTCGGGGCCTTGCCCACCGGGCGATGGCGCTGATTGCTCAGTTGTGGGCTGGGTTCCGGGAATCTCTTGCACGTGGGAGCTCACCTCGGTTTACGCTAACCGGCCAACATGAATAGAAGGTTACAAGGCTGCAAAATCAGCCGCATACAAGAGGGAATTCTCGCCAAACCAAACCTATCCGGCCACTCCACCTGTGGAATTCAGCTCGAATTATCGCTCGTTTCCGCATGAAATGCCTCTCGTCCGCGCTTTCTTCCCGGCTTTCTCACTTCCAGCATCCCGCTCTCGCCCGCCTTCGCCCTCATCCGATAAGCTTGTGTGTCTTCAACATTGGTCGACACTCATGCGCCAAAACCTATCTCTCCTCGCTCTTGCGGCGGCTCTCGGTTCAACCCTCACGCAGACCCTCGCCCAAGCACCCCCGCCCGCGCCCGACCCGCCAACGCGCACCTGGCACGCCGCCTGGATCACCCATCCCACTGCCCCGCTCCGCGAGCCCATCGTCCTCCATTTCCGCCGCGCGCTCACGCTCACCGCCGTGCCCGCCACCTACACCGTCCGCGTCAGCGCCGATAATCGCTTCATCCTCTATGTCAACGGCCACCGCGTTGGCGACGGCCCGGCCCGCGGCGACCTGCTCCATTGGCGCTACGAACGCTTCGACCTCGCACCCTTCCTCCAGACCGGCCCCAACCTCATCACCGCCACCGTCTGGAACTTTGGCGTCCTCGCCCCGCTCGCCCAAATCTCCGACCGCACCGCCTTCCTGCTCGAAAGTGAGACTGAAGGCCCCGACTCCATCAGCAGCGGCGTCAAAGGGTCTGGGGACTGGCAGGTCGAGGTCGAGCCCGGCCATCGCTCTCTGGATCGATCCACCGTAACCCTCCAAACCTACTTCGCCGCCGGTCCCGGCGAAGAGATCGACGCCGCCCATTACGACTGGGACTGGCAATCCCCCACAGCCGCCGGCACAGCCTGGGTTCCCGCCGCCTCGCCCATGCGCGACATCTACTCCGGAGACAATAGAGCCCATTCCGCCGGTGTCACCGGAAACAATCCCTGGGGACTCATCCCAAATGATCTCCCGCACATGGAGTACACGCCAACTGACCCAGGAGTATTAGTCCGCGGCTCGACCGCGTCCTTTGTGGGTTCCCCTAGGTCGGCTGACCCCAATACAGAAATGGTCGGCATCGTGGATGGCGTATTGGAGCCCAAAGGCATTCCCATAGACTCCATCACCGTCCCCCAGCATTCGGTGATTAGAATCATCCTCGACCGCAAGACCCTCACCACCGCCTACCCCCGCCTCACCGTCTCGGGCGGCAAAGGCTCAAAAATCCGCATCACCTACTCCGAAGCCCTCTACGACAATAAGCAGCAAAAGGCCGACCGCGACTCCCTCGAATACAGCGGCGAGGACGCCATGTCCCATCCACGCCAGGCCCTCGGCCTCACCGACCGCTTTCTCCCCGACGGCGGCCCTCACCGCATCTTCGAGCCGCTCTGGTGGCGCACCTGGCGCTACCTCGACCTCGACATCGAAACCGCCGACGAACCCCTCACCCTCGAGTCCCTCACTGCCACATTCACTGCCTACCCCTTCAAAGAGCAAGCCAGCTTTCACTCACCCGACCCCGGTCTCGACAAAATCTGGGAAATCAGTTGGCACACCGCCCGTCTCGACGCCCACGAAACCTACATGGACACGCCCTACTACGAGCAGCTCCAGTACATCGGCGACACCCGCATCCAGATGCTCATCTCCTACACCGTCGCGGGCGACGACCGCCTCGCCCGCCAGGCCATCCAGGCCTTCGACCAGTCGCGCATCCCCGAGGGGCTCACCAACAGCCGCTATCCCAGCTCGCTCTATCAGTCCATCCCCACCTTCTCGCTCATTTACATTGGCATCCTCCACGACTACTGGATGTACCGCCCCGACCCCGCGCCCGCACGGGCCGCCCTGCCCGCCGCCCGCTCCGTCCTCGACTGGTTCTCCCGCTACGAGCAGCCCGACGGCCTGTTGCGCCAAGTCCCCGGATGGTCATTCATCGATTGGGTCAGTCCGAAGCAGGAGATCCCTACCTACGACGCCAACGACGAATCCTGCATGACCACCCTCCACTATCTCGGCGCACTCAGCGACGCGGCCGACTTGGAGCAAGCCCTCGGCGATCCGCTCTTTGCCGATCGCGACCGCGCCCGTGCCGTCCGAGTCCGCACCGGCCTCCGCCAAAAGTGCTGGTCCGCATCGCGCAGCCTCATCGCCGACAACCCCACCCTCAAAAACTTCTCCCAGCAAGCCAACATCCTCGCCGTCCTCTACGACGTCATTCCCCGCGCTCGCCAGGCCGAAGTTCTCAAGCGAATCCTCGCCTTCGATCCCGGCACCACACCCGACGGCGTCCTCTCCGCCTCCTACTACTTCCGCTTTTACCTCGCCCGCGCCCTCGATCATGCGGAGCTTGATCAAGAAAACGATAAATCGGCTCACGCCGACATCGCCGACCAATACCTCGCCTCCCTCGCCCCCTGGCGCAAACTCCTTCCGCTCCACTTCTCCACTTGGCCTGAGACTCCCGGCGAGACTCGCTCCGACTCCCACGCCTGGAGCGCCCACCCCATCTACGATCTGCTCTCTCTGGTGGCCGGCATCGAGCCGGCCAGCCCCGGCTTCGCCACCGTCCGCATCGCGCCCCACCTCGGCGACCTGCCTTCGCTAACCGCCCAGTTCCCTCACCCGCAAGGCCTCATCGTCGTCGACTACCATCGCAACGGCGCGGCTCTCGACGCCACCATCACCCTCCACGGCACGTTAAGCGGAACCTTCCTCTTCCACGGCAGGCCCTACCCTCTCCACCCCGGCGTCAACAAGGTCCACGCACCGTAATGCGAATCCTGATGCAAACCTGGGTAGGACGCCTGGTGTGAACCACATCACGATCCCTGATGCCAGCCTCAATTCGCCGTGCGCGCGCACCTCCGCGTTCGCGCTTGAAATCGTTTGGCAAAATCGATGTACTCGCGTGGTTTCCTGTCCTCTCCCTCAATAAACGTGTTACAAATCCAACATGGCTAAGGGAAAGACTTCTACGCCACCCGGGCACGTCAACCTCCGCATGCTCGCTGAACATCTGGCGCTCTCCCAGACAACCGTCTCCCTCGTTCTCAACAACTCTCCCTCCGCCAAGTCCATCCCGCAAGAGACGCGCGACCGCGTCGTCGCCGCTGCCCGCGAGCTCAACTACCGTCCCAACTACTTCGCCCGCTCCCTCCGCCAGAGCCGCTCCATGAGCGTCGGCGTGCTGGCCCCCGACCTCAGTGAGGGCTACTTTACCCGCGTCATGAGCGGTGTAGTGCAGGAGCTCTCCGCTGCCCACTACTTCTACTTCACCGCCTGCCACGACTGGAACGAAGAGCTGCTCGAAAAGTATCCACGCATGCTCGTCGAGCGCGCCATCGACGGCTTCCTGCTGCTCAACACTTCGGCTGACAACATCGATGTTCCTCTGCCCGTGGTCGCCATCTCCTCCCACAGCGCAGTCAAAAACGTCACCAACATCGTTCTCGATCACCATCTCGCCGTTGGCCAGGCGCTGGTCCATCTCTATCAGCTCGGCCATCGTCGCATCGCCTTCATGCGCGGCCCGCAGGCCATCCCCGACTCCGAATATCGCTGGGAGTCCATCCAGATCGTCGCCCGTGAAATCGGTCTCAAGCTCGACCACTCGCTGGTCATCCGCATCGACTCAGCCGGTTGGTCCATGAAAGATGGCTACCACCCCATGGCCCCCGAGATCGGCTACAAGCCCATGCAGGCGCTGCTCGAATCGACCCGCGATTTCACCGCCATCTTCTGCTTCAACGACATCGCCGCCATCGGCGCTGTCCGCGCTCTCAAAGACGCCGGCCTCTCAGTCCCGCAAGATGTCTCCGTCGTCGGCTTCGACGATATTCAATCCGCCGCCTACTGCACGCCCTCACTCACCACCGTGCGCCAGCCATTGGCCGAGATGGGCAAGCGCGGAGCGAAGATCCTGCTCGAACGCATCGCCAATAGCGCCGCGGAATTCCCCTCCGAGATCGTCATGGCTCCGGAGCTCGTCGTCCGCGAATCCACCGGCCCCGCTAAGCCAGCCAGCTGAGCGTGTTCGGTATCCCTCTCTCGCTGAAATAATCCCAGCAGAGGGCTTGCTCCGTGTTACTCTCTCTTCGCATTGCTAAAAGAGAATTCAGGAATGACTTCCCCAGCCAGATCCAAGTCCATCGGAGCCAGTCTCTTCGCTTTTGGGTTCATGCTTTCCCTCGCGTCGATCCTTGCGCAAAACCCATTTCCCTCCACCACCTTCGGAGGGACCCTTCCGAGCGCTGCCAGCCTGCCCACCGGCTGTCTCGTCTGGCAAGCAGCCGCCACCGATAAGAGCGACTTCAATGTTCGCTGGATACTCACTGCCCAGTGCAAAAACGGCAGAGTCGATGCCCAGGGGAAGCCGATCTTTGTCGCGGCATCCCTCTTCGGCTACCAAAGCTGCCTCAACAGCGGCCTTGCTATTCAGAATGTCGATGGAAAGCTGCAGTGCACTCTGCCCCCAGGCTCCTGGAAGAATGACTGCATCAACGCAAGAATCACAGCCGTTGGCGGAGAAACGCCCGGCGGCAACATTCTGGTCGCGGACTGTACGCTGAGTGGGCCGCCCCAGAAGGCAAATCCCTCCCAGTTGCAGACGCTCAAATTTTCCCTCGTCGACCAATGCACCACCGACATCAAGGTCAGGCAGGATCCGTACAACTCCAGCCTCCTAGAACTATGGTGCGGAGTGCCCGCCGGATCGTACACGCAAACCTGCAACGCTGCGGTTGCGCGCGACCCATGGAACGTCTTCAATGGCGCCTCGAAATTGTATGCGGTCTGCAAGAACAGGGGCGGAAACATGCAGGATTCCAATCCACTCCCTTACCCCTATCTATGCATCGGCTTTAGCCCAAATAGCGGAATATGGGCAGGCATAGACATCGCCAACAACAATGGCAACCTGGTTTGCACTCCGATCCCAGGGGGAAGCCCGCCGCCCCCTCAAGGCTGCTTCGGGCCCGGCACTCCCCCCTGTGTCCAATCGGGAACCGGCGTACCACAGGGCGGCCAGAGCCAGGGCTGCCCCGGCAACCCCTACAGCAGTTGCCCGTAGCATCTGTGTTGCGGGCCGCTCACCCATCGTGCGCGGCCCACCCAATTACCCGCACAACGCCTCAAGCCACCTGCTGATATAAACCTGCGCGTGCGCCTCCCCGCAATAATGCCGCGCCCCATGCGCATCCGCCGCCTCTTTCGTCCACTTGAACACCGTCAGTTGCGCACTGTTGCACTGAATCACAATCCACTTCTGCGGATTCTGGCTCTCTTCCCCGCAAATCTCACACCGATATATCGTATCGATCATCCGCCGCACTTCAGTCGATTATTCAGGCCTCGCTTTTCGATTATCACCCGCCGTCTGCGCTCTTCAACATCAATGTAATTCGCCTCGTTCCATGAGCCGTCTCGCGATCAGCTCCGAGCCGGGCTCATTCAAATGGTCCGCGTCATTCATCAAAGGCACATTCTGCGCCTGGTCGGCGTACTCTGTGCATGCGCCGCTGCCGCAGGTCGCCTGGTAGAGGGACACATAAGGCACGTGCCATTGAGTTGCTGCGAGGCTTTGCATCTCCGCGTCCACCTGCGGGTTAAGCGTTAGCAGGTGCTCTCCCGCGAGCCCCGGCTTGTGGTACGAAATGGAGTAGGCAAGCAGCCGCGGCAGGGGCGCATCGTACTCCGCGACCGGCCCAAAGACGATCATCGGCAAGCCATGCTGTTTGGCCCATTCAACGGTCTTGCCCAGGTCCTTCATATCGCCTGGCTTCCATCGAGCTTCGAGCAAAAGCTCCTGCATTGGGTGCGACGGCAGGTATTTTTCAAAGATGTAGTTCATCTCCTGCACGCAGTCGGAAGTGCCGCTGGGATGCATAAGCGGCTTGCAATTGGACACGCTGGCCAGCATCACATTGTCATCTGGAAGCACGTTATGCAGGCCCATCCACAGTGTCCATGCGTGGCTGTCGCCGAGCACCAGATAGTTGCGCTTTCCAGCCACAATCTGCAGGCACTTGTCGTTGTCCAGCACCGCGGACCGGTCATCGCTGGTAATGAAGCAGCTACCGAGTTGTCCGGAGTTTTCTGCCTCGTGATTGACGAGATACGACGCGATCTTTACCGATTGCGCGGAAAAGCGGCCGGTAAATCCATGTGCGAAGATCACCGTCGACGAGAAGGCGATGAGCGCAACCATCGTGGCCGCCGATAGAGCAAACAACGGCTTGCGAGAGATGCGCAATGGGCGGCTGCGGAAAGGCCGCTCCACAAATCTCCACGACAGGGTAGCAATCACGAACGGAGCCACGGCTTCTATGATCACGTCGAAGCGAAAGCCTGGCAGCCGCGTGACCCAGCTATGCGGTAAAACGTCGTTCACGTTGATAGACAGCCCAGCCGCATGCAGCACGATGATCGGCCAGTGCCAAAGATAGAGTGAATACGAGATGAGCCCGACAAAGACCACGGGCCGCCACGCCAGCACTCGGCCCACCAGCGAAGGGCCGAACTCACCCGCACCGATAATCAGCATTGAGCCCACGCATGGCGCCAGCGCGGCCAAGCCGGGGAAACGCGTCTCCTGGGTGAATTTGAAGACTGAAAACAAGATCAGGCTGACGCCCGCCAGCGTGGCAATATTCCGCAGCACAGCGTTGTGCAAACGCGGAAACATCCCCAGCGAAAGCATGGTGCCAAGCAGCAGTTCCCAGGCCCGCGTGTATGGCATGTAGAACGCAGTGGACCGATTGTAAGCCACAGTCACGGCGCTGGCCGCGAGCGAAAGAATGAATAGAACCAAAACACCGAGACGCAACCGCGTGGGAAAAAACCGGCGAACGATGACCAGACAAATGGGAAACAGAATATAAAACTGCTCTTCAACAGCCAGGGACCAGGTATGCAGCAGAGGGCTCGAGGTGGGCGCGTCAAAGTAACCGGAGTGTTGCCAGAAATAGAAGTTCGAAACCGAGGTTGTGGCTGACAGCAGAGACTTGCCATAGTCGACAAACTCTGTGGGCAGCAGATAAAAACTGCCAACCGCGCTGAATACGATCAACATGCAAAACAGCGCCGGAAAGATGCGGCGAATGCGGCGCTCATAGAAGCCCAGCACGGAAAACCTGCCCGAGGCAATCTCTGAAAATACGATGGCACTGATCAGATAACCGGAGATGACGAAGAAGACATCTACGCCGACAAACCCACCGGACATGTGGAACACGCCAAGGTGATAGGCAATCACGCTCAGGACAGCAACGGCTCGCAGGCCATCGATGTCCGGTCGGTACTTGATGCCGTCCTTCCCGTCTTGCACTTTACTCCTCAAGTTGCTCCTCGGATTCTTACGGAAATTGGCCAATGCGCTTTGCTAGACGCGGCCCTGCACTCGACAGGGAGGCTCAACGATTCGGCTTACAATGGCGGGTCCCTCCGTTGCACCACGCTAGTCACTAACTCAAAATGAATTGTATCGGTGGTTCAGACTCGGGCTATTCAAGCATCTGCAAATCCAGCGGCTCGCCAATCATATAATCCTGTTTCTTGATCCCTTCGAGCGCCCGCTTCAGCGCCGAGCTCTTGCACGGCTCCACGGTCACGACAAACGGCAACGCCTCCGCCGGATAACCCGGCTTCTGCACGATCGCGCGAATATTGATCTTCTCGTGCGCCAGCGCTCCAGTAATCTCCGAGACAATCCCCGGCCGGTCCGCCACCGTGAACCGTATGAAGTGCGGCACCTCAAACTCCGCGCTCAAACTTGCCGTCGCCGCCGGAATCTCCACCCGCCGCGATCCATGCGCCAGCGCGAGCAGGTCACTCACCACCGCCACCGCCGTCGGATGCCCGCCCGCTCCATGCCCCGAGAACACCACGTCTCCGCCATAGTGCCCATTCAGAATCACCATGTTCTCCGTGCCGCGCGACCACGCCAGCGGTGAGTGCATATCCACCAGCATCGGCCCCACCGTCGCGGCCACTTCGCCGTTCGTCTTCTCCGCCCGCGCCACCTGCCTTATCGTGCATCCCAGGTCGCGCGCATAGCTGAAGTCCACCGCTGAAACCGCAGTGATCGGCCGCGGCACAATCTCTTCCGGATTCACTGCCACGCGCATCGCCAGCCGCATCAGGATCGCCAGCTTCGCCCGCGCATCAAATCCCCCCACATCCTCCGTCGGATCGGCCTCCGCATAGCCCTTCGCCTGCGCCTCTGCCAGCACCGTCGCGTACTCCGCCCCACCCTCCATCTTGCTCAGGATGAAGTTACACGTCCCGTTCAAAATTCCCTCGATCCGCTCGATCCGGTCCCCGGCCAGCCCCTGCTCCAGCCCCGGAATCACCGGTACTCCGCCGGCCACCGCTGCGCCGTACTTCAAATGGCCGCCCTTCGCAGCAGCGATCTGCTCTAGCTCAATTCCATGAAACGCGATCAGCTTCTTGTTCGCCGTCACCACGCTCTTGCCGGACTCGAGCGCCTTGCGCACCCAGCCACCCGCCGGGTCCAGGCCGCCCGCCAACTCCACAATCACGTCCACCTCCGAGCCAAGCACCGCCTCGGCGTCCTCGCTCCACTTCACGCTCGCCGGAACCCAATCCGCCTTCTTCCGTGCTACACCGCGATTGAAGATGTGCGTCAGCTCCAGCCCTTGCGGTTTCGACTCCACCAGGATCCGCGCCACCGAACTCCCCACCGTCCCAAATCCAAATATGGCGACGCGCAACGGCCGCCGCACTCCAGCCTCAAGCCCATTCCCTGCCGCTTCATCCCGCACAATCGTCCCGACCTTTCCCTCTGCCAAAGCAACTCCCTTTCACTCGCGTGCTCTTCTCACATGCCGTCGGAAACCGTAGCGCCGGTCTCCTGACCGGCTGTCCTGAGGGCCTCCCGGCCCTCAGAGACCTCGCCAGTCCTTGAATCTTGGTCTTGTAGCTTCGTCTGTAAGAAATCCGGGCTGTTGATACTCGATGATAACTGACTGCCTGTCCCGCTCAACTCCTTCCGCACCATCCCGCAAACCCCCTCCTGTACACTGTGTTCCATATGCGGCGCGGCGCTTCCATTTTGCTACTAGTCATCTTCCTGCTCGGCCCTCTGGCCGCAGCCCTGGGAGATGACGACCCCAGCCTTCCGCCCTGCTGCCGCCGCAACGGCGCCCATCACTGCTCCATGGCCCGCCTGCGCGCTGCAATTCTCGCCTCCGGCCAGCCGATCGTTACTGCTCCTTCCACCTGCCCCAGCTATCCCAGCGAAAATGCGCTAACCCCCGCTCCTCTCCACGGCCTCGCCCCCGCAGCCTCCGCCGCAATCGCCCTTCCTGCCGCACTCCACACCCCCGCAGCCGCTCGCGCCTCAGCCCGCGCCTCCGCCGCGCGCACCCGCTCCAGCCGCGCCCCTCCCGCCCTCGCCTGATCCGCAATACAACGATTCCGCTTACAAACAGGCCGTCGCACCATCAATCCGGCCCCATACACAGGTGCCCCATCCTAGACGCGTCTTTGTTTTTTGCGGCGAGGGTGGGATAACTGGAGGCCGGGTGCCCCATCCTTTCCGCGGCTTTTCGCCGAAAGGGTGGGAGATCGTCCCACTTTATGTCTGCTGAATCGACAACGACTCGTCTCCTCTCCCCAACCTGCGTGAAAGGCTCGACCCTTGTATCTTGTTCCAACACGGATCTACCGCCCGACGCCGGCTCGGCGCAGAGCCCGCGCCTCATGCCGCATTCTTTCCGCGCTTGCCTTTGGTCTCGCGTGCACGTGCATCCCCGCGCTCGCCACCGTCTTCGCCACACTCCACGGCATCGTTCACGATCCCCAGCATCGCCCCATCGCCCACGCCGCCGTCACGCTCCAGGCCACCGGCTCGACTTTCGCGCTCCACACCACCACCGACTCCCAGGGCGAATTCACACTCCCCCAGATCCCCCTCGGCGTCTACACACTCTCCGTCGCGGCCTCCGGGTTTGCCCCAGCCTCCCAGCCCCTCACCGTCGCCTCCGGCACCAACCCCGTCGTCCATGTCCCCCTCGCCGTCGCCACCGAAACTGAAACTGTAGCCGTCCACGACCAACCCTCCGCCGATTCCGTTACCCCCACCACCCTCGTCACCCGCGCCGACATCGAACAGACTCCCGGCGCAAGCCGCACCCTCGGCATGGAGATGATCACCGACTACGTCCCCGGCGCATACATGACCCACGACATGCTCCACATGCGCGGCGGCCACCAAACCAGTTGGCTCATCGACGGCGTCGCCATCCCCAACACCAAGATCGCCTCCAACGTCGGCCCGCAGATCGATCCCAGCGACATCGACGCTCTTGAAGCTCAGCGTGGCAGTTACTCGTCCGACATCGGCGACCGCACCTATGGCGTCTTCAACGTCCTGCCCCGCAACGGCTTTGAGCGCAGCCGCGACGCCGAGTTGCTCGTCTCAATCGGCAACTTCTACTCTGGAGAATCCCAGCTCTCTGCCGGCGACCACTCCGACAAGTCCGGGTGGTACTTGAGCCTCACCGCTTCGCGCTCCAACTACGGACTCGCCACTCCGGTCGCTCAGGTCCTCCACGACGCCACAAACTCCCAAAGCGGCTTCCTCTCTTTCCTCCGCAACCAAACTCCCAAAGATCAGCTCCGTTTCAACGCGCAATTCCGCCAGGACCACTTCCAGGTCCCCTACGATCCCAACCCCAACGACTGGGAGCAGGCCAGCCAGTACTACCGGTCCTACGGCCTCCGCGACGCGCAAACCGAACGCGACTCCTTCGTGATCGCCAACTGGGTCCACACCATCTCGCCAAAAGCTCTCTTCTCCGCCGCCCCGTTCTATCACTTCAATCAGGCCGACTTCGACTCACTCCTCACCGACCTGCCCACCTCAACGACCTGGCACCAGAGCTCGAACTATGCCGGTGGCCAGGCTGATGCGCATATCGATGCCGGCCCTAACAGCTTCTCCACCGGCGCTTACTCCTTTTACCAGACAGAGAACGATCTCTTCGGTGTCCAGGTCAACGACGGCTCCGCCCCATCCCAGCCCAACACCCCCGCCAGCGCAAGCGCCGCACTTGCCGAGTTCTATCTCTCCGATCACCTGCGCCTCGGCCGCAACTTCACCCTCCTCGGTGGCGAGCGCTTCTCCGTCTACCACGGCGGCTATCAGGGAGGCACAACCGAGTCCGCCATCTACCCCCGAATCGGCGCAACCCTCCTCATTCCCCGCCTCCACTGGGTCCTGCGCGGCTTCTACGGACACTTCTTCCAGCCCGCGCCCCTGCTCACCGTCTCCAGCTCAGTGCTCAACTACTCCGCCACGCTTCCCTCTGGCCAGAACACCTTCACGCCGCTACCATCCGAGCGCGATGAAGAGCACCATTTCGGCATCGCCATCCCCTGGCGCGGTTGGAACCTCGACATTGCCAACGTCAAGAACCGCGTCAACAACTTCCTCGACCACTCCAACCTAGGCGAGTCCAACATGTACTTCCCCATCGCCGTCGATGGAGCACTGATCCGCGCCTGGGAGCTCACCCTCCGCTCGCCGCAACTCGCCCATCGCGGCCAGTTCCACCTCACCTACTCCAACCAGATCGCCCAACAGCGCGGCAACATCGTCGGCGGATTCACCTGCGCCCTGCCCACCGACCCCGTCTGCGATCTCGGCCCCAACTACATCCCCCTCGACCACGACCAGCGCCACACCCTCAACACCGGCTTCACCGCCAGCCTCCCCCTGCGCACCTGGTTCTCCACCAACGTCTACTACGGCTCCGGCTTCTCCAACGGACTCGCTAACTCAGGCCAGGGTCCGTATCAGGGCCCCTACCTGCCGGTCCACACCACCTTCGACGTCTCCGCTGGCCACGCCCTCGGCGAGCGCTGGCGCATCTCCGCCACCCTGATCAACGCCACCAACCACCGCGTCCTCCTCGACAACTCCATCACCATCGGCGGATTCCACTTCAACGATCCCCGCCTCATCACCGCCGAACTCCGCTACCGCTTCAAGTTCTAATACCCACTCACTCCTCGACAATCCTCTCTTCCCCAGCCTTACAATCGAAACGTAACTTCCAACGAGCAAGCATGCCCAACCCCCACCGCGTTCCCTTCGACATTGTCGAGAAAACCCTCACCGCTTCGCTCATCCGTCTTGGCTGCTCGCCCCAGCGCGCCGCACACTGCGCCTTCCTCTTCGCAGACACCACTGCTGACGGCGTCTACACCCACGGCGTAGCCCGCTTTCCGCGCCTCGTCAAGATGATCCAAATCGGCGAAGTTCATCTCGACGCCGAGCCCAAAGTCGTCGCCGCCTTCAATGCCATCGAGCGCTGGGACGGTCAGCGCGGCATCGGCAACCTTGCCGCCTGGGCAGCCATGAACCGCGCAATTGCCCTCAGCACCCAGTTCGGCATCGGCTTTATCGCCCTCGGCAACACCAACCACTGGATGCGCGCCGGCACCTATGGCCGTCAGGCCGCCAAGGCAGGCCGCATCGGCATCTGCTGGTCAAACACCCTGCCCAACATGCCCTTCTGGGGCGCATCCGATCCGGTCCTCGGCAACAACCCCCTCGTCATCGCCGTTCCCCGCGCCGCCGGCCCCGTCGTGCTCGACATGGCCATGTCGCAGTTCTCCTACGGCACCATCGAGGCCTACAAACTCCGCGGTGAGCAACTCCCCGTCGACGGCGGCTTCGACACCGAAGGCAACCTCACCCGCGACCCCGCCGCCATCGAAGCCTCCCTCCGTCCAATCTCCATCGGTTACTGGAAAGGCTCGGGTCTCGCCATGCTCATGGACATGGTCGCCAGCATGACCTCGCTCGGCCTCGCCACCCACCAGCTTTCCACCGACTTCCTCCACGAGAGCGGCATCTCCCAGGTCTTCTTCGCCATTCATCCCCAGGCCTTCGGCTCCGATCCTCGCGTCGACCATCTCGCCGACGACATCGTCGCCTCCATCCACAACACCAAACCCATCAAGCCGGACACAAAAATGCGCTACCCCGGCGAAAGAACCATCGCCATCCGCGACGAAAACATGCGCCTCGGCATCCCCATCGACAAGGCCCTCTGGGACGAGGTCCTCACGCTCTAGCAATAAACATCTTGGGTGCCCCAGGTCCCTCGCTTTTGGGGACCTGGGAGACGACAATCTCAACCAATGGAGATTCACAATCACCGGTGTTCTAAAAATCGAGCTTTCAGCTTTTAGCCAAAGGCTAAGAGCTAGAAGCTAGGAGCTAGAAGCTAGAAGCTGCTTTTCAATCTCCAGGAGGTCCCCATGTCCGAGACCATGCAGGCAGCCGTACTCCACGGAGCGCGCGACCTTCGCATTGAAGACTTCGCCCTGCCCACCCTCGCCCCAGGCATGGTCCTCGTCCGCAGCCGCAGAGTCGGCATCTGCGGCTCCGACCTCCACTATTTCCATCACGGCTACTGCGCCGCCTTCGTCCCCGACCGCCCATTCATCCTCGGCCATGAGGTAGCCGGCGAAATCTACGCCGTCGCCCCCGACGTCGCCTCAGTGAGGCCCGGCCAGCGCGTCGCCATCAACCCCGCGCGTGCCTGCGGCATCTGCAGCTACTGCAAAGCCGGTCGCATCAATCTCTGCCGCAAGACAATCTTCCTCGGCAGCGCCAGCACCACTCCGCCCACCAACGGCGCACTCGCCGCCCTGGTCACTGTCCGCGCCGACCAGTGCCACCTGCTTCCCGACGATATGGACGATGCTCTCGGCGCAATGATCGAGCCTCTCGCCGTCGCACTCCATGCCGTCAAGCGCGCCGCCCCCATCGACGGCAAACGCGTCCTCATCACCGGCGCTGGAACCATCGGCCTCCTCGCCGGCCTCACCGCCTGCGCCTTTGGCGCCCTGCCCGTCACCGTCAGCGACCTCGTTCCCGAGCGCCGCGCCAAGGCCATCGAACTCGGCCTCGACGCCGCCCTTGACCCCGCCTCACTCAACTTCGCCGCAGCGGCAGCCGAGCTCGCCCCCGACGGCTTCGACATCGTCTTTGAAGCATCCGGCGCGCCTCCCGCCCTGCGCGGAGCCTTCGACCTCGTCCGCCCCGGCGGCACCATCGTTCAAATCGGCACCCTCGGCACCGCCGACATCCCGCTCCCCGCCAATCTCGTCATGAACCGCGAAATCAACTTCATCGGCTCCATGCGCTACGGCGACGTCTTCGACGAATGCATCCGCCTCGTCGCCGCTGGCCGCATCCCCCTCCGCCCGCTCCTCAGCCAGGTCTTCCCTCTCGGCGAGTCCGTCCGCGCCTTCGACCTCGCCTCCACACGCAGCCAGGCCTTCAAAGTCCAAATCACGATTTAAATCTCCATCGGCAGAGCCGGGTGCCCCAGGGTCCCTCGCACTTGGGGACCTGGGAATCAACAATCAACCGCGCCATTTGCACATTATTTCCGCCACTCCTCTATCATCCTCACTCATGGCCACCATCTGGGAAAAACTCAACCTCAAAGATCATCAGGAAATCCTCGTCCTCAACGCACCCGCGAGCTTTGAGCCCGAGCTTGCCCGCCTGCCTGTCCTCACTATCCACCGCCATGTCGAGTCGGTGCCGCACATCGCCTTCGCCTTCGCCTTTGTCACAAACCTCGCCCAGGTCGACACCCTCGCGCCCAAGCTCGCCGCCCGCGCCCCCGGCGACCCCATCCTCTGGTTCGCTTATCCCAAAGGCACATCAAAAAAATACAAGTGCGACTTCAATCGCGACACCGGCTGGGCCGCGCTCAAAGCCGCTGGCTTCGACACCGTTCGCTCCGTCGCCATCGACGAAGACTGGACCGCCCTCCGCTTCCGCCGCAACGAATTCATCAAGGCCTCAAAATAGCTGCGGGTGCCCCAGGTCCCTCGCAGTTGGGGACCTGGGAATGAACGTTCTCAAAGAGAATTGAAAACTGGCGCACGGACCGGAGGGAGCAGTGGCCTTCAGGTGTTCAGGCCTCTGAATGAAATCCAAAATACACGATGGCTTTAGCCACGGGTCTTTCGCCGGCGGCCCATAACTTGTTCGCCCTCGTCCTTATCGCACCTGTCGGAAAGCTAGAATCCGCACTCAAACAACCCCGGCAACACTTCCCCGGCCTTCCCCTCCACCACATGCGTAAACGCACTCGCGTTCAACGGCCGCTCCGGCCCCACATACACCGTTCGCGCCCCCGCTTGCCGCGCCCAGTGCACAAAGTTCGCCGCCGGATACACGCTCCCCGACGTCCCCACCACCACCATCAGCGTCGCCTTCTCAATCTGCAGCTGAATCTGCCCCATCTCCAGCGGTATCTCGCCGAAGAACACAATGTGTGGCCGCATCCGCGCCCCACACGTGCACCGCCCCACCGCGTTCAAGTCCTTATAGACCATCCGATCCTCGACCGGCTCCGTGCCACACTCATCCCCGCATCGCGACTTCACCAGCTCCCCATGCATGTGCACCAGCCGCTCACTCCCCGCCCGCTCATGCAGGTCGTCCACATTCTGCGTGCAAAGAAAAAAGCGCTTCCCCAACTGTTCTTCAAGCTCGGCCAGCGCAATGTGCCCCGCATTCGGCTGAGCCGTCTTCAGCGCCGCCCGCCGCGCCGAGTAGAACTCCCACACCAGCCTCGGATTCCGCTCCAGCGCCTCCGGCGTGCACACATCCTCAATGCGGTGTCCTTCCCACAATCCATCCGACGCGCGAAACGTCGGCAACCCGCTCTCCGCGCTGATCCCCGCCCCGGTCAGCACAAACACCCGATCCTCCGCCCCAATCCGAATCGTCTCCATCGTCCAACTCAAATTCCTGCGAACCTGCAATCGCCCCGACCCGCGACTCCCACTTCACTCATTCACTCATTCACTTCTTCACTGTCCAATGTCCACTGTCTTCAAGGCTCCAGCAGTATCTTCCCCGTCGTCTTCCGCGCTTCCAGGTCAATCTGCGCCTGCCCCGCTTCATCCAGCGGATAAAGATATTCAGTCCGCAGCTTCAGCTCCCCTTTCGCCACCCATCCCAGCACATCGCCCGCGCGCCACTCGAGCTCAGCCCGCGTCGCCACGTAGTGCCAAAGCGTTGGCCGCGTCAAAAAAAGCGAGCCCTTGCCGCTCAGTTGGATCGGGTCAAACATTGGCGCCGGCCCGCTCGAGCCGCCAAACAGCGCCAGCAGCCCCCGCGGCCGCAGGCAGTTCAGGCTGCCTTCAAACGTCGTCTTCCCCACCGAGTCGTACACCACATCAACACCCTTGCCGCCCGTCAACTTCTTCACCTCCGGCTCAAACTCCTTCTCGGTGTAAAGAATCACGTCGCTCGCACCGGCCTCGCGCGAAAGCTCCGCCTTCTCCTTCGTCGAGACCGTCGTGATCACCCGCGCCCCAATCTTTACCGCCATCTGCGTCAGCAGAAGCCCCACGCCGCCCGCCCCCGCATGCACCAGCGCCGTATCGCCCTTCTTCAGCGCGAAAGTCGACTTCACCAGGTAGTGCGCCGTCATGCCCTGCAGCATCGCCGCCGCGGCCTGCTCCATCGTCACGCCCTGCGGCACCTTCACCAGCCCCGCCGCAGGCGCCAGCGCATACTCGGCGTAGCTCCCCAGCACGCTCACCGAAGCCACCGCATCGCCGGCCTCAAAGCCAGTCACGCCCGGCCCCAGCTCTTCCACAGTGCCGGCAGCCTCGGTCCCCGGCACCAGTGGCAGCGCCGCCTTATACACGCCCTTGCGGAAGTAGATCTCGATGAAGTTGACTCCCGTCGCTTCCACGCGAATCAACACCTGCCCCGGTCCCGGCTGTGGGATGGGCAACTCAGAGAGCTTCAGAACTTCGGGCCCGCCCGTCTCGCTGATTTGGATAGCTTTCATAACAGGGCCAGAATGCACCCTCACCCCCCACCACTGCAAGCGCGCCCGACAAGTCCCGGCGGCCCCACTCATCGCAACAGTGAAAAGCCCCGCCCAGGCTTTGCCCTGGCGAGGCTCGATGTGCTCCAAATCTCAAAGTCCCTGTTCCCTGTTCCCTGTTCCCTGTTCCCTGTTCCCTGTTCCCTGTTCCCTGTTCCCTGTTCCCTGTTCGCTGTTCCCTGTCCTTCACTCCCTGTCTTCCGACAAGTCCTCCGACAGCAGGCTCCGCTCCTCCGTCGAGGCCAGCCTCACCACACGATCCACCGTATACGGCGAAGACTGACGGTGACTGTGGTAGTGCCGCACCTGCAACTCGCCCAACAGGCCAATCGCCAGCATCTGAATGCCGGCCACAATCAGCACCGCGCCAACCGCAAACATCGGCCCATGCAAATCCATCATGTTTTCCCGCGGGTTCATCACCTTCAGGCCCAGCAAGACGCTGGAGATCAACCCACCCGTGATAATCCCCAGCATGCCCAGCCCGCCAAAAAAGTGCAGCGGACGGCTCATGTAGCGCAGCAGAAACCGAATCGTCAGCAGGTCAAAAAACACGCGAAACGTGCGCCCGATCCCATAGTGGCTCCTGCCCCGCTCTCTGTTCACGTTGCGGATCGGCACCTCGCAGATCGAAGCGCCATACCAGCTCGCCAGCGCGGGAATAAACCGATGCATCTCGCCGTAGAGTGGAATGTTCTGGATCACTTCGCGGCGATAAGCCTTGAACGTCGTGCCGAAGTCGTGAATGTTCACGCCGGAAAGCTTCGCCATCATCCAATTCGCGCAGCGCGAAGGAATACGCCGCATCATGAAGTTGTCGAACCGCTCCCTGCGCCAGCCTGAGACCACATCGTAGCCCTCTTCCAGCTTTTCAAGGAATGCGGGAATATCGTTGGGATCGTGCTGCAGGTCGCCATCCATCGCCAGCACATACGCGCCCCGCGCGTGGTCAAAACCGGCCGCCAGCGCCGAAGTCTGCCCAAAGTTCCGCCGCAGCTTCACCACCAGCACCCGGCTATCCACGGCCGCAATCTCTTCCAGCAGCTTGTAGGTCCGGTCCCTCGAGCCGTCGTCCACCAGCACCAGCTCAAACGGCTCCCCCACCTGCTCCATCACCTGTTTCAGGCGTGCATACAGAGCGGTGACGTTTTCCTCTTCATTGTTGAAGGGGACCACTATCGAATACTTCACCATCGTATGCGTATAGATGCGATTCTGCTTCAAAAGATTACCTTTCATGCAATAGATTGAGCTCAGCGCCTGCCCGCGCCCAAAACTCATACCTGCCCTGAAGAAACCCGACCCAAAATGAAGAATTCCTTATCTTTTGCGCCCGCTCTTATCGGTCCAGCTCATCCAGCATCCCTTGCATTTCGCTCAACGCGTGCCGGTTGCCGGTACGCGCAGCACAACCGATCCCCGCCTTGAGCCTTTCGATCGCCTCTGCATTCCGATTCGCCTTCGCCAGCGTCTGCGCCGCCATAAAATACCCCGCCGTGTAGTCCGCATCGTTCTTCAGCAGCGTGTCAAACTCCTCGAGCGCCGCCGCAGTCTCTCCGCGTCCGGCCATCTCCATCGCTACGCCATACCGCGCAAAGCTGTTTTTGGGATCAAGGGCAAGAATCTCCCGCAACCCGGCAATTTTGTCTACCAAGCAAACCTCTTCAGTACATTATGGTTGGCGCTTCCGTCCAGCCCCCGCTCCATTTGCACATTTCGTCGGGATTCACGAAACTGGAACTAGGCCTTGATCCGCCTTCTTCTATTGTACCGTCTGCCGAGATTTTTCTCGCCAGCGCACCCGTTTCGAAAGGGATTTGCAGAATGGTTTCAACTGCCGCGCATCCAGACTTCCGCACTGTGGCCAGCACCCAGTCCGAAATGACAGAGATCATCCTGCCCAACGACACCAACACCCTGGGCAATCTCCTCGGCGGCCGCCTCATGCACTTCATCGATCTCACCGGTGCAATGGCTGCCTACCGCCACTCCCGCACCCATGTCGTCACCGCCGCCATGGACCACATCGACTTCATCCGTCCCGTCCACCTCGGCGATCTCATCACCCTGCGCTCCAGCGTCAACCGCGCTTTTTCCACCTCCATGGAGGTCGGCGTCAAGGCCTGGGCTGAAAACACGCGCACCGGCGAGCGAGCCCACGTCGCCAGCGCCTATCTGGTCTTTGTCGCCATCGATGCAGAGGGCAACCGCCAGCGCGTCCCTGAACTCCGCCCTGAGACTGCCGATGAGATTCGCCGCTTCGAAGGCGCTCTCCGCCGCCGACAAAATCGCGAGGCCGAAGCCGCCCAGCGCAGGCAAGCCAAAATTGAATCCCGCGCCCAACAGCAGCCCTAGCGCGCCCCTTGAACTGATCTCTGATCTCTTACAACTACGAACTGTGAACTGCGAACTCAGTAAGGAGCACCCACCCCAAATGGCCCACGCGCCCAACATGCCCACTCCTCTCGCCCTGCCCGGCGTCTCCAAAATCGTTGCCATCGGTTCCGGCAAAGGCGGAGTCGGCAAAACCACCGTCGCCGTCAACCTCGCCATCGCCCTCTCGCGCCTTGGCCAGCGCGTCGGCCTCATCGACGCTGACATCTACGGCCCCAACGTCCCGCTCATGATGGGCTCGTCCCAGCAGCCTGCCGTCGGCCCGGGCAACATCATCATCCCCAACCTCACCCACGGCATCAAAACCATCTCCATCGGCTACATCTCGCCCGGCGATAAGCCCCTCGTCATGCGCGGCCCCATGCTTCACCAGATCATCCGCCAGTTCCTCCAGCAGGTCGACTGGGGCGAGCTCGACTACCTCATCATCGATCTGCCGCCCGGCACCGGAGACGTCGTCATCTCTCTCGTCCAGACCGTCCCGCTCACCGGCGCAGTCGTCGTCTCCACGCCCTCCGACGTCAGCCTTCAAGACGCGCGCAAGGCCCTCGAAATGTTTGCCCAGGTCAACGTCCCAGTCCTCGGCATGGTCGAGAACATGAGCCACTTCACCTGCCCGCACTGTCACCAGGAGATCGACATCTTCTCCCGTGGCGGCGCGGAACACACCGCCAAACAGTACAACCTTCCCTTCCTCGGCTCCATCGAACTCATCCCCTCCATCCGCGAAGGCGGCGACCGCGGCCTTCCCGTCACGCTCGCCGGACCAAAGAGTCCGCAGGCCACCGCCTTCTACGAGATCGCCGAAAAACTGATGGCCCAGGCCGAAACCGCCGCTGCCTCCGCTTCCGACGTGATCGAAATCAGCTAACGAGAGAACGAACCCACCTTCGAACATGCCTGGATCACAGCAATGCAGAGCGATGACCGATTCTCGTGCCCAGTCTGCGGATTCGATGGACTGACTGACCCGGCGTACGGCATTGCAGGGAACGCCTCGTTCGACATCTGCCCGAGTTGTGGAACAGAATTCGGTTACGACGATGCTAAGACGTCGCATCAAGAACTTCGAAAGTTGTGGGTTACATCGGGCGCACTCTGGTACAGCCGCACGACCAATCCGCCACCCAACTGGAATGCTGAGGCGCAATTACGTGCCGCTGGATTGAGGGAGCACAATTGAACTAAGAAGTGCTGACTCGCCCCGTCATCCCCACCGACTTCCCCTAGTGGAAGCCCCTCTGGGACGCCTACAACGCCTTCTACGGCCGCTCCGGCCCCACCGGCCTCCCCGAAGAAACCACCCGCCTCACCTGGTCCCGCTTCTTCGACGCCTACGAGCCCATGCACGCCCTGGTCGCCGAACGCAACAGCCAATTACTCGGGCTCGTCCACTACATCTTCCACCGCTCCACCATCGCGCCCACCTCGAACTGCTACTTGCAAGATCTCTTCACCGTCGAGGCAGCCCGCGGTCAGGGCGTCGGCCGCGCTTTAATCCAAGATGTCTATCGCCGTGCCGAAGCTGCACGCTGCGCACGCGTCTATTGGCTCACCCACGAGTCCAACTCCACCGCCCGCGCCCTCTACGACCAAGTCGCAGAAAACTCCGGCTTCCTCGTCTATCGAAAAACTCTTCCCCTCTGAAGAAGACCCGGCTGTCACGCGCCACCCGTATACTGGCAGCGCCATGAATTCCTCCCGCCGCGACTACCTCCGCCTGCTGTCTGCGGCTGCACTCTCCCCAACTTTCTCTCGCCGATTGCCGGCGCTTGACTCGGCGCTTGACCTGGCGCCTCCGACTCCATCCCTGAAAGATGCCGCTGCGGCTGCCGGCCTCATCTATGGATCGTGCAGCGACATGCCGTTCCGCAACGCGCCGACGGAATATCTCGATCTCTTCGTTCGGCAATGCGCTCTCTTTGCCCCAATCCTGTCGTGGCAAGACGTCGCGCCAACCCTCACCCTCGAAGACGACGCTTACGACCCGAATGCAGCCATTGCCCTGACCCACGGGCTAAGCATCACCGGTGCGCACCTTCTGTGGTACTTGCGCACGCCGCCCTGGCTCGAAAAACTTCCTCGCGCTGAGGCAGAAGCGGCGGTTGCCGCGCACATCAAAAACATCGTGACCTTCTACCGCGGGCGCGTGTTTTCGTGGAACGTCGTCAATGAGGCCATTGAACCTCCACAGCATGACCCCGACGGCCTGCGAATGGATAGCCCCCTCATCCGCGCGCTGGGCATGGACTTCTTCGCTTCGGCTTTCCGCAACGCTCGCGCGGCTGATCCAAAAGCGCCGCTGCTCTACAACGAATACGATCTGGAACTGGATAACGCAGGTCATGCGGCGCGCCGCGACGCCTTGTTTCGCTTGTTGGACCGCCTGCAGAAAGCCAATGCGCCCATCGATGGGGTGGGCCTGCAATCGCACCTCAAATACCGGCAGTTCGGCGATTTCAACGAGAAGGTTTACCGGCAGTTTTTGCGAGAGATCGCCGGCCGGGGGCTGAAGATCGTCATCACTGAGCTCGATGTCGACGACCGCGGCAGCCCGGCGGACCTTCCGGCTCGCGACCATGCGATCGCGGATATCTATGCGCGCTTCCTGGCGGTCGCACTTGACGAACCGGCGGTCTGCGCGCTTGTCACGTGGGGCATCTGCGATCCATATAGCTGGTACAACAGCGCCTGGTTTCACCAATACGCACGGCCTGACCACGTGTCGCAGCGGCCGCTGCTCTTCGATGCGGAGTTTCGGCCCAAGCCATCGTTCTTCGCCGTCCTCAACGCCCTGCGGCAAGCGCCGAAACGGCGCGGTACAAATTCAGCGCAGTCACGCTCGACAAATCCCGCTAGGTAACCCTTCGCCTACCCGGAATCCTCACATTTAGCCCCTGCGGGACGTCGTGGTCGAACAACGGAGGGAGCAGTGGCCTTCAGGCCACTGAGAAACGCAGGGCGTACCGAGGGCTTCAGCCGCGGGCCTTCTGCGCTCCCCTTGACGAACCTTGAAAGCAACAAAAAAGGGGACCACTCGGTCTCCTTTTTTGCGTTCGAATCTCTTCCTACCGCCAATGACCTTCCACAAGCACCCAGTGATCACCCCTGTGAACCCACCGGTGCGCAACCCAACGTCCACCAGGATGCGGCGGCCGCTCCCAGTGGCCGGGCGTCCACACATAGTGGTCCCCTTCATAACGGTGATAGCCATCCACCCACACGTAGCCTCGGTCCGGCGGATTGCCGCGGACCTCGACCACCGGTGCCGGTGGCCCAATGCGAATCGCAACCTGCGCCAGGGAAGCCACAGGTGCAAGCATCAGAGCAAGCAGTATTGCCATTGCGATTTTCTTCATGGTCTCTTCAATCCTCCAGGTACTTGATCGTTTCCGGAATCCATCTTGCCTTCCGGCTTCTTCTCGTTTCCACACCTTTGTTTCCCCACTTGTTACGTGGTTCAGCCCATTGCGCGGCCCCTCGTTGCGTGAGCTTCTCAAGCCTCACGCACACCTTTTCTACCACCCATCATTTCCTGGGAATGTCCCAAATTGCTCAGTCAATGCAGGCGCGTGGAATCAACCCACCGCAATCCCTTGAACCAGCAAATTCATCTCCACAATGCAATTTGCCGGCAAAGACAAAGAGGGACGCACCCGGCCCCCCTTTCTCCTACAATCGCGGCTCTTCTTACCGCCAATGCCCTTCGATCAATACCCACTCCCCGTGGCGATGCACCCAGTGATGCCCGACCCACACCGCGTGCGGATGAGGTGGGCGATCCCAAAATCCCGGCACCCACACATAGTGGCCGCCATCCCAGCGGTGGTAGCCCGCAACCCACACGTAGCTGCGGTCCGGCGGCGGCGGGCGCCGTTCTACGATGGGCGCCGGCGGCGCCACCACAATTCGCACCTGCGCAAAAGACGCTGCGGGCGAAAGCACAGCCGCAAGCAATCCTGCCATGATGAGTTTCTTCAGCATGAGGCAATTCCTCCTTCGATTTCGGTAGCCGGATCATTGCGTTCCGTCCGCCCTGTTGTCCTTATCAACGCCCCGCCGCCGGAATAGTTGCGGAGTGGACCCGCATTTCAACATCAACTGAATTCGCAATGCACGCAGCCGCAAAGGAAACTTCTATGCCGCGATCACGCGCACAAAGCAGCGACGGCTGGAAGCAGGTTTCTTCCGGCAGCCTCGTCCATTTCAACAGAAGAAAAAAAGGGTAGATCTTACTGAAGGGTCGCGCAAACATTCAACACAATGCTGCGCTTGAACGCCTCACTCAACCGCATCGCAAGGTACTCTGCCATGTTCACGGCGTAGCGCCCCGGGCCCAGAAACTTTCTGTAGCGCTCAACATTCACCTTCGACGAAGTATAGCTTGCATCCACCGAAAATCCATTCCGCTTCAGCAGAGCCGCAATTCCCGGCAATGAAAAGTAATTCAAATGGATCGGCGGCGTGATGAAGAAATCCTTCTTGCCCATCAGCGCGGTAAGGATCGAACCAAAGTGCGGCACCGCGATGATGAGCGAACCGCCCGGCTTCAAAACAATGCCAATGTCCTGTACGAATTTCTCGATGTCCAATATGTGCTCCAGGACGTGAGACACCAGGGCTGCATCGAACAAGCTGCGATTCTGTTCCGCATACTCTTCGCTGAAGAATGTCGGGTCCGGTTCAAACCCCATCCGTTTGGCAAATGCCCTGCACGCATGAGGGCTGGGTTCGCATGCGCGCACCTTAAAGCCGCGGCGAACCGCCTCAGCAGAGGCAATGCCTTCTCCTGAGCCGATATCCAAAATACTGCCCGCAATCAAAATGCGCGTCCCGAATTTCCTGAAAATTCGGCGTGCATCCTGTTCCGCGGTTGGCCAGTAGACGCCCGATTCATTGGCGCCGCTAACCTCCACCAGGCTCGAGTAAATCGCCTGAATGTCACGTAGATTTGGCCGCGGCCATACATACGCTGACTTGCAGGCGCTACACCGAACGATTGGATAAATCGATCCGCGGGATTCTTTTTCAAACCAGGAGTCAACCGAGTTTTCACTCTTGCAAATCATGCAACTTGATTCGACTGGCAATTGCATTCTCCCGGCAGACTTCGTCATCTATTTTTCCCGCATCCGCGATTCAACAAAGCATAAAACGGCCGACACGTCTGTTCCGGTCGAAGTATCGCCATTTACGCAATGAAGGTCGATTGCAGGCTTCCAACTAACTCAATTCTTAAACCCTGAAAGCCTGCCACTTACCCCTGACGCGGGCTTGACGCTAATGGCTGCCTTTCTCCCTCTCCTCCGCCAGCGCCTCGGCCGCTGTAAGGCAGTCGCCGCGGCTCACGTCGAGATGCGTCACCAGCCGCACCGCATCCGGTCCAATCGCCGACATCAAAATCCCCCGCGCCTTCAGCCGCGCAGTCAGCTCGTGCGCACTGCGTCCGCCCATCACCTTGAAGATCACAATGTTGGTCTCCACTGCGTCGAGATCGATCGCCACGCCGTCCATGTGTGCCAGCGCCTCGGCCATCAGACGCGCGTTAGCGTGGTCCTCGTGCAGCCGCTTCGGTCCCTGTTCCAGCGCCATCAGCCCCGCTGCCGCCAGCACGCCCGCCTGCCGCATTCCCCCGCCCAGCGCCTTGCGAAACAGCCTCGCGCTTTCCATCAGCTCTGTCGATCCCACCAGCATCGATCCAACCGGCGCGCCCAGTCCCTTCGACAAGCAGAACATCACCGTGTCGAAACCCCGCGTCAGTGCCGGCACATCCACGCCCAGCGCCGTTGCCGCGTTGAATATCCGCGCCCCATCCAGATGCGTCGGCAGCTTGTGTTCCTTCGCACCCTCCCAAATCTCCTCCAAAACGTGAACGGGCGTGCAGCCGCCGCCCGCGAGGTTCGCTGTGTTTTCAATCTCGATCAATCCCGTCGCCGCGCGAAACGCACCTCGCTTCTGAATCACCGGCTCAATGTGCTTCCACGTCAGAATGCCGCGCTCCGCCTCAACTGCTCTGATCAGGCACCCGGAAAACACCGCGGTCGTCGCCATCTCCCAATCCAGAATGTGCGCCCGCGACTCGGCAATCACTTCATTCCCCGGCTGCGTGTGCAGCCGAATCGCAATCTGATTTCCCATCGTGCCGCTCGGCACAAACAGTGCAGCCTCGCGCCCAAACGTCTCTGCCGCGCGCCGCTCCAGCAGATTCACCGTGGGGTCTTCGCCATACACGTCGTCCCCAACCTCCGCCGCCGCCATCGCCGCGCGCATCACCGCCGAAGGCCGCGTCACCGTGTCCGAACGCAGATCGATAATTCCCACTTCCACCCCTTTGTAAAAGAAAAACACGGGAAGGCGCGATATTTGACGCAATCCCAACTAGCTCTTGCTCGCGCCATTCCAGACTCTCGTCATCCCTCGCGCTCCAATGCATGCGGCCCCGGAAAGCAGCGATATGAGAGGGATGATAATGGGCATAAAAATCAGATCCTTGCCATCCCCGAAAACTTCACTGGCTTTGAACGCTTGAGCATCGACCTGCATGTAATTCTCGAGAAACAACATGCTTGCGCTTAGGACCATCCACGTGGAAAAGGAAACAATCCCCGCCACCCACCAGGCAGGCCATCCTCGTGGAAGCATGAAGACCAGACCCCAAGGCACAACTGCAAGCGCGACTGCCACAGATGTCGCATAGAGAAGTGCGATTGGATCAAACACCATGGATCTTCCGTTGTCGGGCGACCTTGTCGGCTTGGCCATCACGAATAGCAACCAGCCCGTTGCGGCCCACAGCACCACTGCCATAACGCACGACGACGCCACCGTTGGAAGGTGAAGTTTTCTCGTTCTAGCGGCCAAGACCTACCTCCCCACCGAGCAAGTCGGCGTCCAGTTGCTATGTGCGCGCATCTCCCTCAATTCGAGCGCGCTTTGGCACCTAGCTCCCCTAGCTCAACGATCCCCGCCAACCCCGCCGCCTTTCACTTTCCACTAACCACTAATCCCTAACCCCTGTCTTTCACGGAATCTTGTCCATCGGCAGCTCCATCACCGGACTCCGCTTGCCGTCGTGCAGCGCATAGGCCCACAGCCCGTGAAAGCTTGTCCGCAGCGCCGGTTGCGCCTTCAAAAACGCGCTCAACGCGGCCACCGCTTCCGTTCTCTGCGCCGCCGGATCGGTAATTCCCGCCGAGTCGTAGGTCACGCCGAGGTCCGCCTGACGCAACGACAGGTCTGCCTGCACCGCTTCAATCTTCCACGTCCGCTCCGTGTCCTGGATCGTGTAAGGGAACACGTCCTGCGCCGAAGCCCCCGTCGACGACAACTTCACGAGTCCCTGCTCCTGGTTCAGCTTGTCCAGGTTCGGCGACGAAAGAAAATCCACCGGTATCAGCAGCGCCCGCGCAACCTCAAAGCAATACCACGCGCTCCACGCTTGCCCCGCCTTCGCCAGCTCGCGCGCCCGCGACCAATACCAAACTCCGTCGTGCCCGTCGATCGCACCCTGTCGCACCGTCAGGCCCGCCAGCTTCCATCCCTGCGGGCTGGCTGCCGCGTCCCATGCCAAAACCACGGCCATCTGCCCTGCCAGCGGCGCACCCGCGGCATCTGCCAGAACCACGGCATACTTGCCCGGAGGCAGCTCGCGCATGGTGATCGTCACCGTCAGCGAGCCTGAAGCATTCGAACAAAAAAACTGCGTATCGGCCGGCGCCTTCTGCGTGCTCGCGTCCAGCACATACAGGCTGCGCAACTCCACGTGCCCGCCCTTCACCAGCGGTGCAGCCGCTTCCACGGCTTCGCGCATTCCGTCCCACTCGCCGGCTTCTGCGGGCAGCAGCGCCGACTTCAGCGCGCTCGAGTCCTCTGACAAAATCGCCGTTGTCAGTCGCCCGCCCGCCGCTACCAGCACGTTCAGATCGTCCGGCAGCATCGCCGACTGCGTAATGCAACTCGCCGCCCGCGCCTGCGTAGCGACTCCCAGCGCGAGCGCTAACATGCAAACTTGCAACTGCTTGCCACGCTGGCTCAACCTGCCAAATCCCTGCGGAAACTGGGTAACACGCCGCATTGTCCCAGGATTCCTCTCCGCCGCGCAAAATCTCGTCTTGAGACTTCGCGGGCCTGCCCGCCTAGAACGTCCGCGGGCAACTACCCGTTCCGAGCGTATCCGGGCAACTGTTAGTCTAGTACAGTAGGCTGGCCGCGCTGCATCCCTTTAAGCCCGCAGACGCCGCTCGTTTTTTTCGGTCGTGGCGACGCCGAAGTTCACGCCGCAGCAGCCGCATCGCCGGGAGTTGTTTCACATGCCCAGAGCTATCCCGCACCGCTCGCCATCCTCAGCGCTCCGCGTCGCGCTCGCGTCTTTCGCCACCTTGCCCTTCACTGCCGCTCTGCTCTGTGGAATAGCCCCTGTGCTCTGGGCCCCGACGATCCTCGCTGCGCAAACACCCGCTCAAGCCTCGCCGCAGGACTCCTCAACAACCCAGCCCATCACCCATCCCGCGCCCACCTTCCACCAATCCCGCAACCATCTCCACCCGATTCCCAAACAGCCTCAAACGCCGCCCACCGCAGACATCACCGCAGCCCAGACCCTCGTCACCCCCGCTCCAGAACCGCCCCACTGGCCCGCAAACGACCACCCGGCCCCCGCCAGAATCGTTTGGGACAGCCAGGGACTGCGCATTGAAGCTGCCAACTCCAGCCTTTCCGAAATTCTCACTGAAGTCTCCAATATCACCGGTGCTCACGTCGACGGATTTGCCTCAGATGCCCGCGTCTACGGCCAATATGGCCCCGGCCCCGCGCGCGACATCCTCTCCCAACTCCTCGAGGGCACTGGCTACAACGTGATCATGATCGGCGACCTGGGCCAGGGCGCTCCGCGACAAATCGTCCTCAGCACTCGCACGACCGGCAGTTCCCTCCCTGCGGCCCGCACCGCTCCTTCAAATGACGATGATGCCGATGTGGAGGAGCCGGCCCAGGCGCAGCCTCAGCAATTTCCCGGAGGCCCGCCAATGCGCGCCCCATTCAACCCCGCCGGCATGCGCAACCCGCAACAGTTCCCGCCCGACCTGCAGCAGCGCCAGCAGGGCCTGCCCGGTCAACAGCCCCAACCCGGCCAGCCTCAGCAGAACCCGCAGCAGCCAAATCAACAGTAAATATCCCCTGGCAGAGCTGGAAAAATATCCCATGGCAAGGCTGGAAGCTTTATGATTTGCTGTCCTCAAACCAGCCAGTCTTGAGAGGATTCAGCACCTTGTTCATTGGCTCAAGCGCATCGTAACGGATCTTCATGGAGCGTCTGCTGCTCGGAGCCGCAACAATCCCCGCGCCGTAGGCGCAACGTTTTGTTAGCCCCGCGCTTCAGCGTGGGGTTGGCGCATCGCAAAAATAGGTCCGGAGTCCCGTAGGGACGGCGCTTCTTGCCTCAATCCAAATTTTCCAGTCAATTTCGTGGCGAGTCCACCACCCGCAAGCACGCCCGCTCGCGCCTCACACCGCCCTGCAAGCCCTTACTGGCTGCGCGCCACTGAAAGCTCGGGCTTCACCGCCGCGCGCCTCGGCTGCGGCCGCATCAGCCGGAACCCCACGCGCAAAACCCCATACGCCGCCATCAATCCGAATCCCGTCGATGCCACAACCGCGCAAATCAGCGCTGCCAAATTCATCCAATCTGTCATACCCTGCTCAACCTGCCGTTCCTCAATCTGGCCTTGCCGGCTCCGCGTTTCCCTGCTGCGGGCTTCCGTCGATTGTCGCAGATGAATTCGCCAATCATACTGAACCTCTATTGACAAACAAAGTACCCCGCCCGATTTGCACCCGAGTCCCATTTCAGCATCAAGCCCGTCCCGCGCCGCGCAACGCGGGTTCGGCGCACCGTCGCCCCCTTCGGCGATAATCGTCTCCAGAACCTCGTTTCCAAAGGCCCAGTCCAAGGAGATCGTTCATGTCCGAACCCGTCATCGCGCAAAAGTCCCCCATTCCCATCGCTGTCGAGGCAGGCAGCGCCTACTACTGGTGCGCCTGCGGAAAAAGCGCCAATCAGCCCTTCTGCGACGGCTCCCACGCCGGTTCCGGCATTACCCCCGTCCTGTACGAAGCTACCGAGACAAAGACCGTCTTCTTCTGCGCCTGCAAACACTCTGGCAACAAGCCCTTCTGCGATGGCACCCATAAGTCCCTCTAACTCGCCGGGGACCCCAACCCTTCCGAGTTCTTTCCGGAAGGGTTGCAGGGGACCCAGCCGTCCATCTTTCTAAGTCATTCCAGAATCCTCTTGACACTGCGCTTCCTCAACGTCAAAATCAACTCCTATTTCCTGCGCGCTGTGCTTGTAAATTCCCCTCGAGTTTTCCCCAATCAGACAGTCCGCAGGACAACCCAATGAAGGAGAGAATTCTATGCACTTTCTTTTCAGCGCGGCTAACAAAAGGAATCGTTTTCTGGCAATGGTTGTCGTCGGCGCTCTCGCGCTAGTCTCTCTTCCGGCTGGTGCAGACCGGATCAACGTCAAAACGCTCAAAAAGGGCATTACCAAGGAAATCGTCCGCGGAAGGATGGACCGTCATCCTGACAAATCAGTCGTTGGGCTGCCTTCCCTGGGCCAGGCCCTCCCGCTGGCCGCAGACGCAGCTGCGCCGCCGATCCCCGCCACCATAGTCTCCCCCTTCATTGAACCGAGCTCGCGCAGCAATTCAATGAACTACGGATTCCTGGTTGGAAACAGTCCATTCGCTACCACCGGGGTAGGCATCTCTTCCATCAAGACCTTTGTGGCTCCCATCGTCATAACGGTGCACCAGGTTGCAACGGACTTCGGTGTCGACGCCGACGGAAACCTCATCCTCACTGGCATCACCAACCAGGACGCGACGTTTGACCCAACTCAGCCCTCGCCCGCATGCCTGGGCAAAACCAATAACGTTCCCTTCACGCTCGCCGTCCAATCGCCCAATTTCACGAATCTGCCTTATGTCTGGGGCGGCACCAATCTCGGCACCACGCAGTACGGGGATGCATTCCAGCGCGCGAATTACTGGAAAGCTTCGGCCGAGGTCCCTCATCAATACCACATGCGTCTGAGCCCGGTTGAGGTCCTTCCGCCGGTCGTACTTGACTTCCCGGTGGGCACCGGCATCGCGTTGCCTCAGTCGTCAACTTTCGCCGGCTACTCCAACTGCGCGCCTACAGTCCTCGTCGACTTTGCTTATTTCGATGCCTTGCTCGACTACCAGAACATCCCCAACTTGGCCTCATCTGGCGTGAACTCCGGAAACTTCCCGATTTTCGTCGGCGGCAATGTGCTCTGGGGCCAGGTCATAGGCGAACTGCCTATCTTCAACGCACAGGCGGCTGGTTATCACAGCTTCAGCAGTGTGGATCCGGCCCAGACCTATGCTGTAATGCAGTTTGGCGACGAGAACTTCTTTACCTGGCCCGATGCAGTGGTGCTCTCCCACGAGATTGGCGAGTGGATGAACGACCCCACAGGCTCAAACGAAACGACTGCCTACACCATCAGTCTCCCCGGCTCTGCCCCATATTGTCAGAGCAACTATGAGGTGGGCGACGCCTTGGCTGGCACCTTCATGCCTCCCATCAAAGGGAGCAACGGGTATACCTACACCGTTCAGGAGTTGGCCTTCTTCTCCTACTTCTACGGCGGTCCGTCGTTCGGCGTGAACGGCTGGTATTCGAGTAACGACACGTTCAAGACCGACGCCGGGGCTGTCTGCAGTCCGTTTTGAGGTAAGCCGCGACGCTCGGCGCGAGGTGGCGCGATCCGCCACCTTCATTCCCTCCAGCTTCAAAGGCATCGGAGAAACCCGCCGGGGCGAAGCTCTGCAATTTGACGGCTGCCCTCCCTCGGCAGCCCTCCATATATCATGGTGAGGAACGCGGTCTCTTCCTCGTGCCCCGATTGCTTCCAGCGAGTCGCTCACGATTTCAGGGGCTTTGTCGAACTTCACCATGGCCATAACTCACATCTCGGTGCGGGGCGCGCGCCAGCATAACCTGCGCGACATCAACGTGCGCATCCCCCGCAACACCCTCACCGTCGTAACCGGCCTCTCTGGCTCCGGCAAGAGCTCGCTCGCCTTCGACACCATCTACGCCGAGGGCCAGCGCCGCTACGTCGAAACCCTCTCCGCCTACGCCCGCCAGTTTTTAGACCAGATAGAACGACCCGACGTCGACTCCATCGAAGGTCTCAGTCCCGCCATCTCCATCGAGCAGAAGACCACCAGCCGCAGTCCCCGCTCCACCGTCGGAACCATCACCGAGATCTACGACTACCTGCGCCTGCTCTACGCCTCCATCGGCACGCCCCACTGCCCCAACTGCGGCCGTTCCATTGCCCGCCAGACAGCCGACCAGATCGTCCAGCGCGTCCTCGAGCTCGGCAAGGGCGAACGCGTCACCGTCATGGCGCCCGTCGTTCGCGGCCGCAAAGGTGAATTCAAAGATCTCCTCGACCAGCTCGATCAACAGGGCTTCCGCGCCCGCATCGATGGCGAAGTCCACGACCTCGCCGAACCCCCTGCCCTCGACCGCCGCAAGAATCACACCATCGAGGCCATCGTCGATCGCGTCCTCCTCAAACCCTCCGACCCCGCCTCGATTGCAACTCCGGCTGCCCCATCCTTAACAAATGCGGGTGCCCCATCCTATCCGCGCACCTCAGCGGATAGGGTGGGAATCAAGGAACCCCAATCCGCAACCCCCGGCAAACCCTCCGTCGAAAAGCGTCTCGAATCCGCCATTCAGAAAGCCCTCCAGCTTGCCAACGGTCTCGTCCTCGTCGGCCTGGCCGGCGGCCCCATCGGCGAGAAACAGGAACAGCTCTTCTCGGCATCCATGGCCTGCCCCGACTGCGGCCTCGACGTCCCCAAGCTCGAGCCGCGCAGCTTCTCCTTCAATTCCACCTTCGGCGCATGCCCCGAGTGCCATGGCCTCGGCTCGCTCTACGACTTCGACCCCGCCAAAGTCATCACCGACTGGTCCAAGCCCCTCCTCGACGGCGGACTCGGTCCCGGCTCGTCCTCGCAATACCTCCTCAAGCTCATCCACCTCGCCGCCGAGCGCTACCAGATCAACCTCAAGCTCCCTTTTGAAGATCTGCCCCCAAAACATCAACACATCCTCGTCTACGGTCCGCCCAAGGGCGAAGGCCCGCGCACCGGCTTCCACGGCATCCTCGCTTACCTGCGCGACTCCTCTGACGAAGCCCGCAGCGACGGCTATCGCGAGTACATGATGAACTTCATGTCCGCCACGCCCTGCACCGTCTGCCGCGGTAAGCGACTTCGCCCGGAGTCGCTCGCTGTCAAAATCGGCGGCCTCTCCATCGCCGACTTCACGGCCCTCCCGCTCAACCGCGCGCTCTCCGCCGCCATCAACCTCACCTTCACCGCTCGCGAAGCCCTCGTCGCCGACCGCATCAAGCGCGAGATCGTCGAACGCCTCGAATTCCTCTGCGCCGTCGGCCTCACCTATCTCTCTCTCGACCGCAACGCCGCCACGCTCTCCGGCGGCGAAGGCCAGCGCATTCGCCTTGCCACACAGATTGGCTCCCGCCTCCGCGGAGTCCTCTACGTGCTCGACGAGCCCTCCATCGGCCTTCATCAGCGCGACAACATCCGCCTCATCGAAGCCCTCATCAAGCTCCGCGATCTCGGCAACACCGTCCTTGTCGTCGAACACGACGAAGACACCATCCGCCATGCCGATTTTGTTCTCGATCTTGGCCCCGGCGCAGGCCGCCTCGGCGGATTCGTCGTCGCTCAGGGCACACCCGAAGAGATCATGGCCTGTCCCGACTCGCTCACCGGCCGCTATCTCGCCGGTTTGGCCCCTATGCTCCATCGCGCCCATCCCCGCAAGCTCACCGGCAAGTGGATCACCGTCACCGGCGCGCGCGAGCACAATCTCCAGGACCTCACCATCCGCATTCCCCTCGGCGTCATGACCGTCGTCACCGGCGTCTCCGGCAGCGGCAAAAGCACCCTCATCAACGACATCCTCTACCGCTCGCTCGCCAAAACAATCTACGGCTCGCGCGAAGAGCCCGGCTCCCACGACGAGCTAACCGGCGCAGAGCAAATCGACAAGGTCATCCGCATCGACCAGTCCCCCATCGGCCGCACCCCGCGCTCCAACCCTGCCACCTACACCCAGGTCTTCTCGCCCATCCGCGACCTCTTCGCCATGCTCCCCGAGGCCCGCGAGCGCGGCTACAAGCCCGGCCGCTTCAGCTTCAACGTCACCGGTGGCCGATGCGAAACTTGCCAGGGAGACGGCCAGCGCCGCATCGAGATGAACTTCATGCCCGATGTCTATGTGCAATGCGAAGTCTGCAACGGCCGCCGCTACAACCAGGAAACCCTCGCCGTCAAATTCAAGGGCCACTCCATCGCCGACGTCCTCGACCTCACCATCGAAGACGCGCTCGCCGTCCTCGAAGACGTCCCCACCGTCCGGCAGAAGCTGCAAACCCTCGTCGATGTCGGCCTCGGCTACGTTCACCTCGGCCAGTCCGCCACAACGCTCTCCGGAGGCGAAGCCCAGCGCATGAAGCTGGCCCGCGAGCTCAGCAAGCGCCAGACCGGTCGCACGCTCTACCTGCTCGACGAGCCCACCACCGGCCTCCACTTCGACGACGTCCGCAAGCTCCTCGAAGTCCTTCACCGCCTCGCCGACCTCGGAAACACCGTCATCATCATCGAGCACAACCTC
>Ga0182015_10000766_pt1 | contig 44617 bp, 36 predicted proteins | sample 712P3MmetaG_FD_120478 | JGI IMG/M metagenome (GOLD analysis project Ga0182015, IMG submission 120478) | Permafrost microbial communities from Stordalen Mire, Sweden - 712P3M metaG | ecosystem: Environmental > Terrestrial > Soil > Wetlands > Permafrost | place: Sweden: Stordalen | collected...
CCTTGCTCCGGTACACTTGGAACAAAGCAGTAACCAAACGGGTTCTGGCATGTATCATCCGATTGTCAAAGAGCAGGTACTCCCAGGTCAACTGGAAGAACTACAGACGAACCCCCATCCTACTCAAACATGATTTCCGAGTCAAGCATTTAATCTAAAAAAATAATTAAGAAAGATCAGGCTTTAAGAGATCGTGGAGATTACTCGATAGGAAGTTCCGAAGGTTATATTTTGCTCCGAAGCACTGGGCGAAACTTGGTAAGGAAAGACGCAAATATCGAGATCGCCAATCGCTGTTCTGGCGTCGGTTAGAAATTTTTCCGTCGTTTGTTTTCTGTAAGTTAGGTTGAATTCTACTTGTGGTGCACTGTCGATTAGAAATGGGCGCACCAACTTACTCAAGTGAGCGAAAGTTCACTAAAGATGCGCGCGACGGGCGACAATATTCCGGCGAAAATAGCCAGATGTTCGCGAGACCCTCGTGAAGGATTTCCAATCATTCTTCGCTCGTGCATTTGTATTGTCCCCAAGCTAACTAACCACTTCCATCCATATTAACATAGTAGGGTAATAATATACTTGACACATCAAGCCGTTCCTTGTAGTATCTGCTCATGGCACACGAACCTAAGACACTTCAGCAAGCGATTATTTACTTCTCCAACCCTGATAACTGCGTCGCGTACTTGGTTGCGCGGCGCTGGCCTAATGGCGTTGTCTGCCCCACCTGCGGCTCGACTGAGGTTAGCTTCGTGGCCTCGCGACGCGTGTGGCAATGCAAGACTCGGCATCCCAAATGCCAGTTTTCCGTGAAGGTCGGAACTATCTTTGAGGATTCTCCTATTGGCTTGGACAAGTGGCTGGCTGCGATGTGGATGATTGCGAACTGCAAGAATGGTATCAGCAGCTACGAGATTGGCCGCAACCTGAAAGTCACCCAAAAGTCCGCATGGTTCATGCTGCACAGAATCCGTCTTGCATTGCAGGACAAGAACCTTGGAAGCAAACTCGGTGGCCACGGGAAAGAAGTAGAGGCAGATGAAACTTTTATCGGCGGCAAAGCTCGCAACATGCACAAAGATGTCAAAGCGCGGCGCATCGCAGGACAGGGACAGGCGGCCAAAGACAAGATTATTGTGATGGGAGTGTTGGAGCGTGGCGGAAAGGTTCGCACCCAAATAATTCCAGATCGACAGAAGGAAACTCTGCAACCGCTCGTGCGCCGACACGTTGAACTCGGCAGTGCTCTCTTCACCGACGAAATGGGCGGCTACAAGGGCTTGTCCGAATACGAGCATGAAATCATTGACCACGCGGTGCGCTACGCGAACGGGCGCGTTCACACAAACGGCATGGAGAACTTTTGGTCTTTGTTGAAGCGTGGTCTTGGCGGTACTTATATCAGCGTGGAGCCATTTCACTTGTTTCGCTATTTGGACGAGCAAGCATTTCGCTATAACAATCGTGCGACCAAAGACAATCCAAGGAATGACGCGGACAGGTTCGATATGGCGGTTTCTCAAGTCGTAGGAAAGCGGCTCACTTTCGCCGAAGTGACCGGCAAGGTGGGAGAAACGGTTAGCCAAATCTTGGAGCCTGAAGCGCGGGAAGCGCGTCTGCGTCGCTTCGATTTTGGGCCGGGTCGATGTGGATTCTTTGCAGCCGCCTTGCGATGAGCCTCGACGCGTTCTTGAATTTCCGCATGGGGAACGGAAAGCACGCGGCCCACGAGCGTCGTGAAAGCATCGAATTCGGTATTCTGACTCACTCACGCGATGATACATCCTCAACCTGGGCTTTAGCCATATCAAAAGCGGTTTTGAATATTTTCACCAATTCCAAGTGTCCTATCTTTTTGGGATCAGGGTCGGAACTGTTAATAATTTCGGCTAGTCCTGCGGTGCTCTTTTTTGAAATTGGATAGTGAAAGTGAAGATAGTTTCTTTCGCTTCCCTCAAACAGTCTAGTTAGACGCTCCAATGGTTCAAATCCACAGGTGAATGCCTCTCCTAAGCTCTTCTTGCGATTGCTCCATGCAATCATGTCTGCCGCTTGCAGAGCGTTGACTTCCAGCGGAGTATCGAACCCCATTGCCCCGGTGCACTTTTTAATCCATAGGTTTGGAATATTCTCAAATTCCTGCCAAAACGAATGCACCTCTAGCATTTGTGAATCCACCGGGGAGTGAGAGCAGAGATACGCCATTTTCTCTACTGAAACGTGTTCCTTGACGATTGCGCTGTTAAGAAGAATTACCCACAACAGGGCTAGGGGAGCAGAGCCCAACAAATTGCGAAATCGGTCTGTCGGAAAGAATTCGTGGAAGTCTTGGTGCGAAACCTCTGCCGTGATGCTGTATACCTTGTTTTTCCTGATCGTGTATTCAAGGTCTTGAAAGAGCGCCCTACGTTCGTCATCTGATAAATACGAGGCTCAATGGAGTGACGTGACAAGATTTGGTCCCAGTCCAATGTAAATGCTCCATACCCCTTGATGCCGAACACTGGCCCGCCCACCACCGAGAGCGGCGACTGCTCGTGGCTGCCGCTATCGTCCACGTAGCAACTCAGCGCAATAGTTTGGCGCTTATCTGAAAAAGAGTGATGCATGAGCCACCATAGGGACTGCCAACTACTTGTTTTCTGGGCTTCCACCGAATCATCTCCTTTACTGATTCGGCAGCAATATGATGACTCTATCGCTCTGATGAGTCAACTATATTATTGCCCATAGTAGTAAACATAAGCCAAGAAGTAACGGAGGTCTGTACGGCAGTTCGAAAGGTTCCCGGTGGAACGGCCCAGTTGGAGCTGACGTCCGCGGAACTCCTGGGCACCGCATATACCAAAAAAAATCCTGTTTCTTATTGATGAATATGAGAAAACGTATATACAGTACATTATGTATTTTTGGATTTTGTCAACTTCATGATTATATTACACTTATTTTGCTTTGCACATGGACATTAACGTGCGATAAGGCCAGGAGCGCGGGGTATCTTCGCATGGGGGCATCGAGTGTCTATTAAGGTTCCGCCGATATTCTTAGTTAAATCTCTAGGAGGGTGTATGAACTGGAAGCGTTTTCTCGTCGCAATGTTTGCGGCGTTGCTTCTGCTGCCGAGCGTAATTATGGCGCAGAGCGTGGTTACCGGGGCTATCAACGGCACGGTAACTGATCCATCGGGTGCGGTGATCGCGGGTGCTGCCGTCACATTGACGAGCACGGCCACAGGAGAGTCGCTGACCGCTGAAAGTAACGCGAGTGGAGGCTATTCCTTTGGGCTGGTCAAGCCAGGGACGTATACCTTAGCCGTTACAAAGAGCGGGTTTAAAACGACTACTCAATCCGTGCAAGTCGACCTTGGCAACACGTTGGTCTTCAATGCCAAGCTGGAACTCGGCAGCGGCTCGATTACGGTCGAGGTGACCGGTCAGGGCGCCCTGCTGCAGACTGAGGACGCGAACATTTCGACCAGCATCGAGACGGCTGAGATCGAAAACCTTCCGAATCCTGGCGGCGATTTGAGCAACATCGCGCAGACGGCTCCGGGCGTTACGATGAACACGGCCGGCAGCGGATATGGCAACTTCAGCGCGTTTGGATTGCCGGGAACCGCGAACCTCTTCACGATTAACGGAAACGATTACAACGATCCTTTCCTGAACCTGAACAACTCGGGCGCCAGCAACTTGTTGCTCGGCTCGAACGAAATTCAGGAAGTTGCGGTGATCAGCAACGCCTACACCGGCCAGTACGGACGGCAGGCAGGCGCGCAGATCGATTACGCAACAAAGTCAGGCGGCAACGCTTTCCACGGCGACGCAGTGTACTACTACAACTCGAGCGGCTTCAACGCCGGTGATTACTTTGTCGGCCATAGTCCTGAGGTTAACAACCAGTGGGCAGCCGGATTGGGTGGACCGATTATCAAGGATAAGATATTCTTCTTCGCCAACACGGAAGGATTGCGTTACAGACTGGGAGCCGGCGGACTTACCGGCTATCCCACGACCGCCTTTCAAACCTACGTGACCAATAACATCAACACCGTGGCGCCAGCTGCGCTGCCGTTCTACAACAATTTGTTCAGCTTGTATAACGGTTCGTCGCACTTTGCAGCGGCGAATGCTGCCCCAGTTGCAGGAAGCTGCGGATCCCTAAACGGATTCGGTATCACGCAAGGTGGCGTGGCGGATGCCTGCGTAGGGCAGGTTTTCCAAAGCAGCCCGAACGGAAACCAGGAGTATCTAATTTCCGGACGCGTTGACTTCGACATTAATGAGAATAACAAAATCTTCGGCCGCACGAAATTCGACCGCGGAACTCAGCCGACCTACACCGACCCCATCGACTCGGTATTTAACATCCATAGCATCCAGCCGCAGGATGAGGGGCAGTTGAACTATACGCACGTGTTCAGCCCGAACGTGGTGAACAACCTGGTCGGATCGGTTCTGTGGTATTCGGCGATTTTCCAGAGCCCGAACCTACCAGCGGCAACCGCAGCTTTCCCGGGACTATTCTCCCTTACCGACGTCGGCATAGCGCCGATCGGCGAGGGATCGGGCTTTGATCCGGCATTTTCGCTCTTCCCACAAGGGCGCAACGTTACCCAGTGGGGAGTCGTGGACGACTTGTCGATCACACGCGGAAATCACAGCTTCAAGATGGGAGTGAACTTCCGCCGCGACGATGTGAGCGACTATACCGCGAGCGAGGGCTTACTGCCCGCTGTGGGTATCAACGCCGTAGACTTCTCTAATGACGTGCTGAATCCGAATGGCTTGGTTGGCGATAACCTGGGGCAAGCATTTGCCGTCGCGACGCGTCAGCCAATCGCGATTTACAGCGTCGGAATGTACTTCCAGGACGAGTATCGCGTCACTTCAAGGTTGAAACTGACGTTAGCTCTCCGCGCAGATCGCAACTCTGGTGGCGTTTGCCAATCGGACTGCGGATCCGCGCCACCGATTCCGTTCGCGGATCAGAGCCACAACGCAGCATTGCCGTTCGACACGATCACCAACCCCGGCTCACACAGCATTCTGCAAGGCGTTGAGAAGGTCGTGTTTCAGCCGCGTTTTGGACTTGCGTGGACGCCGTTTGGAGACAAGACGGTCATTCGTGCGGGCATAGGCCAATTCTCCGACCTGTATCCCGGGACAATCTTGGACGCCTACACTACGAACTTCCCGCAGGTTACGTCGTTCAACTACAATCTTCCGGGAAGCGGCTTTGCATTCACCGATATGAACTCCGCAGCCAATGGAGTTATAGCCTGCAATGGAGCTTTCCAATCAGCCTATCACTCCGGCGGAAACCTGGCGGATTTCAACGCAACCCCAGGCTGCGCGGGACAAGTTCCGGGGTTGAGTGATGTCGGCAAATTGCTAAACCCGAAATACACCGAATGGAACCTAGAAGTTCAGCGCACGATCGGGTCGCGGACGGTGGTATCCGCTAATTACGTAGGCAACCGCGGATATGATGGTCTGCTTTTCGACCCTTATTCAAACGCATACAGTCCGTCGGGTTTCGCAGGACTACCGACGGCTCCGCTGGATCAGCGCGTGGCAAACGTCAAAACCCTGACCAACAACGGTTATTCAAACTACAACGGAATCACGTTGTCGGTGCAGCAAAACATGTGGCACGGGTTGATGGCGCGGTTTAATTACAGCTATAGCCATGCCCTGGACTTGGTCTCGAACGGTGGCGTACTGCCGTACCAGATCACGGAGTCCCAGACCAGCATCGAGAGCCAAATCAACCCACAATGCCTGCGATGCAACAATTATTCAAACGCAGACTATGACTTGCGCCACAACATCACCGCAAACTATCTATATCAAATGCCCTTCCACAGTGAAAATCGGCTGGTGGATACAGCGCTGGGCGGCTGGATCATGTCCGGAACGATATATTTCCATACCGGATTCCCGTTCAGCTTGGTAGACGGTGGTGATTTTGACCAGCAGTTGGCCGGGTTGAACGGTGCTGGAGGGGTCCTGTTGGCTCAGCCGATCACACCAGTGCAGAACTCCTGCACAAATCCCGGTGTGGTGTGCTACTCGCTGGCGCAATTCGCCGGGCAGCCGAATCCAGCGCTGACCGGTCCTTGCAACCCTTGCCTAAATCCAGCGCCGACTGGGTATGGAAACGCAGTGCGGAACAGCTACCGTGGGCCGGATTACTTCAACACTGACTTCAGCCTGCGGAAGAATTTCCGCGTGACAGAGCGGATGGGACTTCAGCTCGGAGCGAATGCTTACAACGTGCTGAATCATCCAAACTTCCAGAATCCAGTCAACAATACTGCTTTTGGTCCAGGAACATTTGGAAACATTGTTCAAACCACCAGCCCACCGACCACGCCGTACGGTGCGTTTGCGGGATCCTTGGCCAGTGCACGTATTCTGCAGGTAATGGCTAAGTTCACGTTCTAACTTAAACCACAACCGAGTATCGAAAAGAGGCGGCCTGAAAAGGCCGCCTCTTTTTTTTGGTTGTTCGGTGTGTTCATTCCTCTGACATTTCTGATCCCATATTTTCGCTGAGAAACGGTTCGTCGATACCAATGCAAGTTGGCGCAGTCTCCCAATTGGACCGTGAGCTAGGTCACCTTACCCGCGCGCCTTGGGCGGGCGAACTGCGCCCCCCTACAAATGCAGATTCATCTCAGCGGGGTCCCTGGGATATGACTTCTTTACGGTCTGGGACTTGCTGCGGGGGTTAGCTTACCCTTGGAGATATTTTCCTCAACCTGTTTGCGGATTTCCTTAGCGCGCACGCCTGCGGGACTATCAGGGTCGAGCTTGATGTAAGCGTCGAGATCTTGAACTAGCGCAGGGTAGTTCTTCTGGCTTAGATGGATATTGGAAAGGAGGCGATAGACGATCGCGGCGTTAGGCGCAAGAGAACGAGCTTGTTCCGCCGATTTCTCGGCATCCGCAACCTTAGTCTCGGTAAACAGGATGCGGCCCAATTGGTAATGGCCAAACCAAGAGTTTGGACTAAGATCAAGGCCGTGGCGGGTCATTGTTTCACTCTGAGCCAAGTCTCCTGTATCGATCAGAAAGGACGCGAGTCCGATGACAGGCTCGCCGTATTTATCGTTGCTGACTTCAACGGATTTCCGGAAGCTTTTCTCTGCTTCCGCCCTTGTTCCCAGAGTCAAGTAAGCCATTCCAATTTGGTAATACGCTTCGTAAAAGGTTGGCGCGATCGAAACCGCTTGTTGGAGATCCGTCAGGGCTGCCTGGGGGTTCTTATCGGAGTACAATTTTTTCTCGCCGGATGCCATTAGATCGCGGGCCTTTTGCGGCATGGACATTTCATGCGCAGAAACATTTCCAGCGGGAGAGGTTGTCGCGGGATCGCCGGGGATAGGGATCAGATAAATGGAGATGCCGCGATCAGAGGTATAACTCAGCTCAATATGATCAGTGTACGGTTGGTACCCTGCCGCGTCGATGGTAAGGATGTAATTGGAGCGCTTAATCTGACGGAAATCGAATTGGCCAGAATCAGTGGTTATCGTCTGTTGAAGCAAATTGCCACCGGTGTCACACAGACGAACGGCGGCCTGGTTTATCGTACGCTTTGACTTTTCGGAAAAAACCGTTCCGGTCAAGCTGACGGTGTCATTTGAGCCCATGCCTTGGGCGAAGATCTCCCGAGGGACAACGAGAATCGAGATGAGCAGGAAAAGTGCAATGCAAAGCCGGGTCATGGAAACCTCCGTCCGGCTGAATTGCCCGACATTATATCACCGCGGCGATGGAAGAAAATACTTCTTGCTAATTGGCTGAGCGCGGAGCCGCGAGTTTTCGTAGAGATTCTTCGAAAGGCGCGCGGGCCACGCCGTTTTCGGTGATGATGGCAGAGATATAGCGCGCGGGTGTCACGTCGAAGGCAGGGTGAGCTGCGCGCACGTCGGCGGCGATACGCACGCCGGCGAGATGCGTGACTTCTTCCTGTGTGCGTTCTTCGATAGGAATTTGTTCGCCGGACGCGATGGAATAATCAATGGTGGAAATTGGAGCGGCCACGTAAAAGGGAACTTCGTTTTCGCGGGCGATCACGGCGATTCCGTAAGTGCCGATTTTGTTCGCGGTATCGCCGTTGCGCGCGATGCGGTCCGCTCCGACCACTACGGCTCCAACGCCGCCGGTCTTCAGGAAATGTCCGACCATGTTGTCAGTGATCAGAGTTAGCGGGATGCGATCCTGATGAAGTTCCCAAGCAGTGAGGCGCGAGCCCTGCAAGTAAGGGCGAGTTTCAGGGACGATGACTTCTATGCGGTAGCCACCTTCGATGGCCATGCGAATGACCCCAAGGGCTGTGCCAATTCCAGCGGTGGCGAGGGCGCCTGCATTGCATTGAGTCATCACTCGGCCGGATTTAGGGAGGAGTTCGGCGCCGAAGCGTCCGATATTTTTGTCACCCTCGCGGCGCTCTTCGTGGACTTTCAAAGCTTCGTCCACGAGGGCCACACGGATTTGGTCCAGGCCAGCCGAGCCGTCTTTCGAAGCGTGCAGCGCGAGTTCCTGGAAGCGCAGCTTAAAACGCCCTATGGCCCAGAATAAATCTACGGCGGTGGGGCGGGTTCGCGCGAAGGTGTCACAGATGATCGGAAACTCCGCGTGGAGTTCGTTGAGAGATTTAGCTTTCGATCTTTGAACAGCGAGGGCAATCCCCATCGCTGCGGCGACGCCGATGGCCGGCGCTCCGCGAATGACCATATCTTTGATGGCCTTGGCGAGATCGCGGTAGTCGGTATAGGTGTGATGGATCACTTCGCTGGGCAGTCTGCGTTGATCGAGAAGGACGACGCCGTCTGCTGTCCAGCGAATTGGCTCAACCGTGTGCAATTGTTTTCTCCAAGAAACTATTTCAAAACATGCGCTGGCCTGACTACGGCTGCTGCCGATTAGAACGCGCCGGAAAGGTGCCGCAGACCGTGCGTCGCAACGAGCAGGCCGATGACCTGAACAGAATTATAGCTTGTATGGATTATGAAACTAGCGACTACCGTTCGCGATACCGCGCGAGCAAATGTGAGCACGACGCCGACGAACACGAGCAAAGCGATTTGGCTCCATCCGCCCCACAACTGCGAGGCATGCAGCAAACCGAAAAGGGCACCCGTCGCAAGGATTCCCGAGAGTTTCCCGAACGAACGGGCCACGACGGGATAAATGTAACCGCGAAAAATTGTTTCCTCAACTAGAGGCGCCAGCAACACCGCAACAGACATGAACAGGACCGTGGCGTAACGATCCCGGAAAAGAGTTTCGATAGGGAGGTTTTTTGCGGGAGGGAATAAGGACGAGCCCAGCGAAACGATAATCGAGAGGAAAAAACCGCTGAGAATCAAGCCGGAATAAAAAGCAAGCGGCGGAATGCGGCCTGTATCGAGTTTGCGCCAGCCGATGGTGTGCCAGAAAGGAGAGCGAAAGCGCAGGCGCATCTGGGCCGCGAGATATGCCAGCAAACCTAAATCGACGAGCACCTGAATGACGATGCTCAACAAATTGATGTCATGTGGGTTGTTTTGAATGCGATGGAAATTGGCGCCGGACATCGCGAGCGCCAAGCCTACGAATAGACTAGTCAAAATAAAACCGGCTATGGCAAGTACCACGAATAAAACTAAATCAGTCCAACCCCAGGGCACACGGATATCTTCGGTGACGGAGTTATTTGCAGATAGAGGGTCTTCCGCGGCGCCAGATGTGGCAAACGAATGAGCCACGTCCGGACGGGGAGGGGCAGGCTGAACGGGTGATGACGAGGGCACCGCATCGACATGTCCAGAAGAATCTAACGATGGAGCGGGATCCGGTGGCAGCAAATTGTTTTCGTTGCGATTCATCGAAAGTGGCGCTTCATTCTGCATCGCGTATTGTTCGGATTATTCATGGGTTCTGATTTAACTCGCGATCTTTCCATTGGAGCGATTCGTTTGAGAACCGTTGCCATTCAATGCGCGAGCAAGGATCTGGCCGGTGTAGGATTTCTTTACTCGAGCAACTTGCTCGGGAGTTCCTTGGGCGACGATGCGTCCGCCTTCTTCGCCACCTTCCGGGCCGAGATCGATGATCCAGTCGGCTTGTTTGATGACGTCAAGATGATGTTCGATGATCAGGACGGTGTTGCCGAGCGTAACCAGGCGATTCAGCACGCCCATTAGTTTTTTTACGTCATCGAAGTGAAGGCCGGTGGTGGGCTCGTCGAGAATGTAGAAGGTGCGTCCCGTCTGCCGTTTGGAAAGTTCTTTGGAAAGTTTTGTGCGCTGGGCTTCGCCGCCCGAAAGCGAGATGGCCGACTGGCCGAGTTGAACGTAACCCAGGCCTACATCTACCAGCGTCTGTAACTTCTGCTGAATCGCGGGAATGTTTTCCATTACTTTGAGAGCTTCTTCAATCGGCATATCCAGCAAATCGGAAATGGAATAGCCTTTGTAACGGACTGCGAGCGTCTCGGCATTGTAGCGTTTGCCACGGCAGACTTCGCAGGTGACGTAAACATCGGGGAGAAAATTCATTTCGATGCGGCGCTGGCCATCTCCCTGGCAGGCTTCGCAGCGGCCGCCCTTCACGTTGAAACTGAAGCGGCCCGGACGGTATCCACGCTCGCGCGATTCGGGCAGCATGGCGAAAAGATCTCGAATGGGCGAGAAAACGCCGGTGTATGTGGCTGGATTCGAGCGCGGCGTGCGGCCTATAGGGGCTTGGTCGATTTGGACTACCTTGTCGATGTGCTCGATTCCTTCGATGGCGGTATGCGCGCCGGGTTTCTCCATTGAGCGATAAAGTTTCGCGGCCAACGCGCGATAGAGTATGTCGTTAACGAGCGTTGATTTCCCCGATCCTGAAATTCCCGTTACAACGGTGAGCAATCCCAGCGGAAAGCTGACATCGATATTTTTCAGGTTATGGCCGTGAGCACCTATAACGGTGAGAGATTTTCCGTTTGGACTGCGGCGATGCTCAGGAATAGAGATTGAGGTTTTCCCCGAGAGATATTGTCCCGTGAGGGATTCGGGGTTAGCGGCGACCTCGCTTGGGGAGCCCGCGGCTACCAAGTGTCCGCCCGCTTTTCCAGCTCCAGGTCCTAGATCGACCACATAATCGGCGCGGCGTATGGTTTCCTCGTCGTGCTCAACAACGAGGACGGTGTTGCCAAGATCACGCAGGGTTTCGAGAGTCGCCAGCAGGCGGCCATTGTCACGGGCGTGCAAACCGATCGATGGTTCGTCGAGCACATAAAGTACTCCACGCAAACGCGAGCCGATTTGTGTAGCCAGGCGAATGCGCTGCGCTTCTCCACCTGAAAGAGTGGCGGCCGAGCGATCCAGAGTGAGGTAGCCGAGGCCGACGTTGAGAAGAAACTCGATTCGCTCGGCGATTTCGGTGAGCGGACGTCCTGCGATTTTTCTCTGCCGCAGAGTCAGGCTAGCGCGAATCTTATCGACAGCCGCACGCGCTTGAGATAGGGGCAGTGATGTAAAGTCCGCTATGGACAAGCCCGCAATTTTCACGGCCAGGCTTTCCGGGCGCAAACGGCGTTCGTTGCATGCGGTGCAGGGAACGGCCGACATATATTGGGCGATCCACTCGCGATAAGTGTCGGATTTCGATTCTTCCAAACTGGTCTCAAGATGCCCGAGAACACCTTGAAAGTTCAGGCCCTTGCTGGAGCCGCCATTGGCGGGATTACCGTGCAAAATCAGGTTTTGTATTTTTCTGGGGAATTTCTCGAACGCTGTATCGAGATCAAATCCGTGCGCGGCGGCAGCAATGGCCATCGTCCGTTGTAGGTATGAGGAACCTGATCCGGGGCCGAGTCCGCCTTCGAAGAGCGGCTTGCTCCAATCCACAATGATCTTTGCAGGATCGAAGTCAAATTTCGAGCCTAGACCGTGACATTCCGCACACGCACCGTAGGGAGAATTAAAACTGAACGACCGTGGCTCCAGCTGAGGCACTGAAATGCCGCAATCGGGACATGCAAGTTTTTCGGAGTAAACGCGCTCTTCTCCGCCAACGACGGCGATGGTGACCAAGCCGCCGGTTAGCTTTAAGGCCGTTTCTACTGATTGTTCAAGGCGCTGTGCGATACCGTTTTTCAGCAGCAAACGGTCAACGACGATTTCTATCGTGTGATTTTTTCTGCGATCCAGCGGAATCGGCTCATCGAGATTCACCAATTCGCCGTCGACTCGCGCGCGGACGTAACCTTCTTTGGCATATTTTTCGAGCTCTTTTTTGTATTCGCCTTTGCGGCCGCGGACCACCGGGGCCAGCACCATGATGCGTTCTTCCGGTTTCAATGCGGACACGGCTTGCACGATTTGTTCGGTGGATTGACGGGTTATAGGCTTGCCGCAATTCGGACAATGCGGCGTACCGATCGCGCAGTAAACGACGCGAAGGTAGTCATAGATTTCTGTAATGGTTCCCACGGTAGAGCGAGGAGAGCGTGTGGTAGTTTTCTGTTCGATGGCGATGGACGGTGAAAGGCCTTCAATAGAGTCCACATCGGGCCTTTCCATCTGGTCCAGAAATTGTCGCGCGTATGAGGATAGGGATTCGACATAGCGCCGCTGGCCTTCGGCGTAAAGAGTGTCAAACGCGAGCGAGGATTTGCCGGAACCTGAAAGCCCGGTAACCACTGTTAGGGTGTTGCGGGGGATTTCTAGATGAATATTTTTCAGGTTGTGCTGCCGGGCGCCCCGGATAACGATTTTCTTCAGGCTCATTTTGAGAATCTAAACCGCGCTGTAATTCGGCGCGCACCACACATGGGTTCTGACGCCCACAGGGTAATCTCCCAACATAGCAAGAGGACCTCATAGTGGTCAAGATGAGACGAAAGGCGAACGAAGTCGGCGGGGTTCGGGTGCGAGTACGCCGGAAAATTTACGGGTTCCTAGGATTTTTTACCCGTCTTCCGATATCAAGGCCCATTGTTTTCATCTATATAGCTTTGGTTCATGGCGTGCGAACATAGCTACCGTCAGAGGGAAGGAAAGCCGAGGATCCCTTCGGGGATTGAGGGCTGGGCCGGCTTCCTTCCCTCGGCTTTACATCCCGCTTCCCTGATCCGATTTCATTTTCGCAAAGACCGCCTAGTCCCGCCTCAGTTCTGGCCCCTTGCCGCGATGTAGAAGTTATGCGGTTTGTCCCTGACATTGCTTGATATGTTCTCGCGAGCCGGACGGGAATTAGAATCCACTGTTGTACAATCCTGCCCTTTCACGCAAGCTGATATGAGCTTCTGCTGGGGCGTGGTCCAATTGGTAGGACGCTGCACTGTTAATGCAGACGGTGGTGGTTCGAATCCACCCGCCCCAGCCACTCTTCTATCCTTCAATTCGAATCCTTCCTGAGATCAGCGATCCATGTCACTTTCGCCTTTCAGGAAGGTCGATGAACCTCGTGATGACAGTCAGCGCAGAGGGTAATCAGATTCTTATCGGTATCGCAGCCAAGCCGGCTGCGAAAGCAAAGATGGTGGACTTGGAGACACCGCGAGCTGCCACAATTCTGGCATCTCCAACCATCGCGCTCAAGTACTGCAGCGCAAAGTCGACGATAAGCTGCGGGATTAAGCCGGAGTAGACGTCGCCCCGCTTGAAGTGATTTCATTGAGGTCTCCGATTTGGTGGAGAAATTCCCTTCTTTGTTGGTCTGGAAGCAGCCCATAGAGTCGTCCGAGCGCGCAGAGCCAGGAAGTAGGGTTCGCGCTTTCGAGCTGTGCTCCGGCAACGAAATCGGCCGCAATCATCTCCAGACAACCACGGGATCGCGACGAGCCTAACATCAATGCTGCCGTTTCGAGCGCCTGTTCAATGACAGGCAGCTGGCTCTTATACAGTTTGAAATAAATAATTTCCCAGGGTTCCGTTTCCTGGCCGTTCAAATGCTTTTCAACTTCGCGTTTAAACGCTTCCTTTGGTAACTCGGCAGCCTTGTGCAACCAGGTTGCACAATCAAATTGTTCGCCATCTCGGCGCGCTACCTTTACAAGTTCGGTTGCTTTCGACCAACCCACTTGCCGCAATTCCGAATGGATTCGGCGAGGAAGCTGCTCATGAATGGCCATGAGGTAGTACGCTTTGCGGCGAGATTCGGGAAAGCGCTTGCTTAGAAAGTCATCAAAAGAAGTGAGATTTTCAATCTTCCAATATTGCCCGGCTCGCACTTCACAGAGGTAACGGCCAAGCTGTACAAAGCGCGAATCCTTTTCCTGCTCCACGGTGCGTTCCCAGGACAAAATCTCGTCAACCTTGTCGAGAACGAATAAGCCCCGACGCCGATTCAGTTTCGGTTCCTCGAGAACGCGGCCGTTAGTCGTCAAATGCGTCCAGCCAATCAAGATCGGTTGCTCCTGGTCTCCGAATGAGTCGGGAATTCGCTATGTGCTGGTCCCCCAAGCAGAGCCCAAGATGAGGACAGCCAACACAGCCGTTGTTGGGGAAACGAATGCCACTATGCGGTGGGAATTGGCCCGTTTCGATCTGCCGCACTGTTCCTTCGACAAGACGGCCGTATTCACGACACTGCTCTTCAGTGATCAATAGCTTTAGATACTGAATCTCAGGAAGGCTTTTTCGAACGAAAACAACGAGTGCCACATCCCGAATTCCGCTGATCCAGGAATAGCAGATCATCTGCGGATCGAGCGACAACAACCGCTCCGGCCCTTCCGGGTAGCGGCTGGTCGTAGTTTTCCAGTCAATCAGACACGGCGTACCATCAAGTTCGCCAATAGCGTCGATATAAGCCACGAACTCATTTCCATCGGGAAGACCGCGGATCATTCTTACCTGCAGATTTTGTTCCGGGCGGCAAATCTTGACGCGGTCGTCTTGAGCGAATCTCTCCAACAAATGGACACCCTGATGGACGAGACGATCCCAGGACTCTCCTCTCTTATATTCGAATGGGGCGTCTCGGAAAGCTTCCCATTCCTTGAATAGCACAGAGGTACAGTCTTCCCGGCAGAAGTAAGCCGCCAGAGCGCGCTCGAAGCAGCGGCCAAAGGCCATGGCCGCACGCGTTTCCTTTTCTTGCCAACCGTCCAGATAGCGATAGCGGTAGCTCTTGGGGCAGCGAAGGTACTGGCTGATCTGCGTGTGGCTAAAGATCATCGCCTTTCCCCTGCACTTGTTTTCCGCCGACGGTTTCGCAGGAAAGCTCTTCCCACTCCGCCGCGGGCGCAAAGGCTTCGAGGTTCTGGAACGAACGACCGTTTAAAGTGACATGCGAGGTTCGAACGACTCCACAAAGCTTAAGGAGGGCTTTTTCATCCACTTGATCTTGCTTGAGCAGATCGCAGTCATATCCAAAATCACGCAGGAACCAATTGAGCTTCCAGAGCGCTCGGTCGGTGCAATATAGCCGACCGGAGAGTGATCTCCCTGCGAACGGTTCGGGCTCGAGAATGACAAACCGTAGTGATAGGAATGGTTTCTGCCGATGCCAGCGGTAGGAAGATGAATCGACGCGCACCAGGAACAGGCCCTCGAGCAGACTCTCGCGATCCTGCTGTCGTGCATGCAGACCGGGAATGTGTCGCTTCATGATTTCACCTCCGCAGGTTGAGCGTAGGAGTTCAGTTTGCATATCAGGGCGTCTCGATCTTTCTCCGCTAAGGCTGCGAGCTGAGTGACGAATGATTCGACGAGATCGCGGCTGGCTTCTTTGAGAGTTTCTGTGCCGCAGAAATCCGCGGCGTAAGCCTTCACGAGGGAGGCATCGAGATTGTACTGACGAATCAGCAAGCACAGTTGGTCGCGCAATCGCAGCTGGCAGCTGCTTGCGCCGCTCGATCCGCGATAACCATTTGAATGTGACACGATCGCGAGGGGCTTTTGCGGAGCCGAAAACGCACCGAGCTCCTCAACACTGCAAAGCCCGATTCCGTACGCCTTTCGGAGAGCCCGGTTGACGGCGCGGGTCTCGGCGACTCGCATTTCGGCGCCGCGGACGAGAGGAGATGTGTTGGACGGATCAGCATCGCCGTAGCCGACGAAGCCTCTCGAACAAGAAGTTTTGTAGACGGTTGCTTTGAAGACCCAGCGACTGGCGATGGGGTCGGATACATTTTCTTGAAGGGAAGTCTCTATGCCTTGGCATCGACTACGTTGAGCAATACGAAGCAAGCCAGCATGCGTTACATACCAACGCCCATCAATTAACTGGATATCTCCCAAAGCCACGGACAGGCCGAACACCCTAATAAGCTTTCTGAGCCGGCACAATACCGTCCGCGGAAGATCTCCCCATGTTGCCTGGACAAAGTTGATGTTTCTTCGAACTGAATCAGATTCCCTTTTCATCGGAACCTCCTGACCTCACTGCTTAGTGCTTAGCATATGCTAAGCACTAAGCAGTGTCAAGTGTTCTTTCTTGATTTTGAACACTCGCTCGTCATAGAGTTCGGGACATACATGAGTGAGAAGAAAGAAAAAAACCCCCATGCAGTTCATTTGGGCAAACTCGGAGGGAACGCTCGGACTGGAAGACTTACTCCTGAAAGGCGCCGAGAAATTGCTAGAAAAGCCGCGCTGGCACGGTGGTCAAAAGAAAGAAAAAAAGGCCCTTAGTCCTGCTGATCGGATTCTTCCTATCAAAGTAGATAATTCGTCCTCGTGAGGGCCGGTTGGGAGGCTGAAATCTGGCGAGGGAGTCGAAATTGCAAAACGAACTATAGTAAATCCTTATTTTGCAGTGGAGTAAGGAATCCGATTGCGCCGAGAAGCTCCTTAATTAGAAGCAATTCGGCCCGTTGCCCTGGTGCGGTTTCACCAAATGTTGAGAACGCACGACGACACGCATGTATCGGACTGGGATTTGCGCCGCATTCTCTCGCGAAAACGTGACTACCCCGCGCACGGAGCTATTGGGCTAGCCAAACCCAGCCCGGCTGATAATGTAGCCGAGCGCTGGGTATTTTTAAGATGTTTGAGATTGCTGCGACGGATGCCGCAGGAAATTAGGACCAGCTAATCCTTAATAATAGGGAAGCCGGCTTCAGTCCAGCCGCGCCAACCGCCGTCCATGGAAATCACGTTGCGGTAGCCCATTTTCTGAAGATTCTCAGCAGCTAGGGCGGAGCGATATCCACCTCCACAATAGAGCACGATTTCGGCATCTTTGTCTGGGATGGTCTTTTCGATGTCGCGCTCGATGATTCCTTTGCCTAAGTGAATGGCGGCAGGGATATGCCCGCGCGACCATTCGCTTTCTTCGCGAACGTCCACTAGTATCAAAGGTTGGCCGGAATCCATTTTCTTTTTTATTTCGCGGTAATCTTCTTCTTTAATTCTTTTCTTTGCGTCCCTGACGAGATTCAGAAAACCTTGCGGGTGGTCCATCGCTTTCTCCTTAGATCGGCATTCCAATCGTAATGAAAGTTAGGATGTTGCGCATCGAAATTATTTTCGCAAAGCGTTCTGATCACTTCATGTCGCGCCAGTTGCAGCCTGTCTTGGTATCGACGAGCAAGGGGACACGAAGTTTGTACACGTTTTCCATCACTTCTTTGACCACTTTAGTGAGGCGCTGGATTTCGTCGTCCGGACCTTCGAATAACAATTCGTCGTGAACCTGAAGAATCATTTTCGATTTAAAATCTTTCTGAAGACGTTTGTCCATTTCGATCATAGCGAGCTTGATCAGATCTGCGGCGGCGCCTTGCATGGGAGTGTTCATAGCGGTACGCTCGGCAAAATTTCGCATATTGGGCTGCGGCGAATTGATTTCGGAGATGGGGCGAATACGGCCGAAAAGTGTTTTAGTAAAGCCGGATTTCCGGGTCTCGGCGATTTGACGGTCCAAAATTTTTTTTACGCCGCTGTAGCGTTCAAAATAGGCGGCAATGAATTTTGCAGCTTCACGCGTGTCGATGCTTAGATTCTGGGCTAGACCGAAGGCCGAAAGACCGTAAATTACGCCGAAGTTAATGACCTTTGCTACGCGGCGGTGATCGTGTGTTTGGGCGAAGGGGGCTACGCCGAAAACTTCCTGCGCTGTACGAGAGTGAATGTCTTCGCCGCGACTGAACGCTTCGACCAGGACAGGATCTTCGGAGAGATGCGCGAGGATACGCAGCTCGATTTGCGAATAATCCGCTGAAAGAAGTTTGCAACCTGGCGCGGCAACGAAAGCGGCGCGGATTTCGCGGCCTAATTCAGTGCGTATCGGAATATTTTGCAAGTTAGGGTTTGAAGAACTTAGGCGGCCAGTGGCGGTGCCGGTTTGGCAGAAGCGGGTGTGCAGGCGTCCAGAGACTGGATGGATCAAGCGCGGCAAACTGTCCGAGTAAGTTGATTTAAGCTTTGCAAGCTCGCGATATTCCAGGATTTTCTTGGGCAATTCATGAACCAGGGCAAGCTCGTTTAATACTTCCGCGGCGGTGGAACGCGTTTTGACTCTACTTTTACGCGGTGGCTGCAGATTCAATTTGTCGAAGAGGACTTCGGCAAGCTGCTGGGGAGAATTGATGGTGAATTCGAAACCGGCGAGTTCGTAAATGTTCTTTTCCAGCCGGGTGATCTCTTCTTCAGCCTTCTTGGAAATGATGTCCAATTCTTTTTTGTCCACTCGAACTCCGGCGGCCTCCATGCGCGCCAGCACAGGTGCGAGAGGCAGATCGATCTTCTCGTAAACGTCGAGGAGGCCCAGCTTTTCAACTTCGGCTCGCAGGATTGGCGCTACACGGATGAGAAAATCGGCACGCTCGCCGGGAGCGCCTGATAGCGTTCGATTCAGGTGACGAAGGACGACCTCGGCGAATTCATGATTCGCGGTGGTGGGCCGGACGAGATAAGAATAGAGCATTGTGGCGTGACGAATCCCAGACACAGCATCGCGATGATCTGAGACATCGGGCATAGCGAGAAGGTTAAACAATTTGGGATCGTGCACTATTTTCGGACGCTTGGAATCTCCGAGCCATTCTTTCCACGCCGCCAGATTTTTATTCTCGGCATCGTTGGGGAGTATCTGCGCCGTCCCTGCCTTCGAAGAAACTTCCAGGCTGTGGACGTATGTACCGTAGCCTTCGTCGTCCGGTTCTTCGGCATCGAGAGTTAGCCAGGCTGCGATTTCCGTGCCGCGAGGCGTCTCCTTGATCACGTTTCGCAATTCTTCGGGCGAGTTGAGCGTCGAGTAGTCGCTTTTCTGTTCGTCCAAGACGGGAGCGAGTTCACGAAGTAAGGAGGTGAAGCCAAGCTCGGCATAGAGATCGCGGAGAGTGGAAAGATGCGGCTGCTGAATCTTTAGCGCTTCAAGATCAAGCGGCACCGGCGCGTCGAGTGGAATTGTGGAAAGTTGTTTGCTGAGCATTACAAACTCGCCGCATTTTTCGAGCGCTTCGCGGTAGCTTGAGCGCTTTACTTCGCTGGCGCGCTTCAAAGCTTCTTCCGCGCTGCCAAATTGTTGGATCAATTGACGCGCGCCGACTTCGCCGATGCCGGCTTTGCGACGCTCGCCAGGAGCGGGCTTATCATTTGGATCGCGCGCACCGGGAATATTGTCGATGGAATCGCCCATCAAGGCCATGACGTCAGGAACTTTGTGGGGAGGGACGCCCATTAATTCTTCGACCATCTTTTCATCGACAATCAGGTCGCCTTTGGTCGGGTTCAGAAGACGGACTGGGCCGCCCACTAGCTGCATCAAGTCTTTGTCACTGGTGACGATGAAAACTTCCAGATTTTCTTGTCTTGCTTGGCGCGCGAGGGAACCGATCACGTCATCGGCTTCGTAGCCTGGATATTCGAGGATAGGGAGCCGCATCGCTTCGCAATAACGGCGAACAAAGGGCATCTGGATGGAGAGTTCATCGGGCATGGGCGGACGCTGCGCTTTGTAGGCGGCGAAAATCTTGTCGCGGAAGGTGGGAGCGCTGTGATCATAAACAACCGCAAGATAATCAGGGCGGCGCTCTTTATTGTTGAGCAACCGCCGCATCATGGTGGCAAAAAGATAAGGAACCTTGGTCGGAATGCCGCCGCTCTGCAGGCGCTCCATAGGGGCAAAATAGGCGCGGAAGATGTAGCCCATGGCGTCAACTAGGAACAGCCGTTTTGTCTCTTTGGAAGGCATTTAACCAGGTGGTTCGCGCGGTGAAGAGCGAACATTCAGTATATCAAAACGCCAAATTTCTGCATTCGGGGACGTTCTCGGGCGGAAGCACGTTAAACGAATTCGAGAATGTGCCTTGACTCCTAACGCGCTGAGGCTTATAGGTATTACATCTTTTTTTGCACTACTCGTGACCGAACGGCGGGGGACACCCGTTCGATCAGTCTTCTGCACAAATTTGGTCCGTTCGAATGAAAATTCAGGGGAGTGCCATGACTTTCTTCCGCAGGCAGAGTCTTTATATCGCGTTCATTTGCGCGACATTTTCCGTTACGTTTTTGGGCGCCACGACGGGCCAGGCCCAAACGTTTCGCGGATCGATCCTGGGAACCGTGACGGATAGCACGGGTGCGTCGTTAGTGGGCGCGACGGTAACTGTACATAACGTCGATACCGGCACGGACCGCGTTACGGAGACCACCTCGGATGGCGGCTACCTGATGCCCGAACTCCCTGTGGGGGCTTACGACGTGACCTTCTCAATGAAAGGGTTTCAGAAAACGACAACGACTGGTGTAACGGTGACGGTGGCGGGGGAGCGGCGTGTGGACGCTTCGCTAAAGCCGGGGGCGACTTCGCAGTCCATTACGGTTTCAGGCGAGACACTGCCTACGGTGGAAACGGCAAGCGATACTCTCGGCGGGACCTTTGAAAGCCAGCAAGTGGAAGAGCTTCCGATTAATGGGCGCGATTATACCAAGTTGCTGATTATGGTTCCCGGCACGGCGGGCGAGCCGAACGGAGGCGGTGACTCACCAGGGTCCTACGGGCTATTTAGCGCAGACGGAAGCCGCGGACGGTCGAATAACTATTTGCTCGACGGCACGGATATGAACGACGGTTACCGGAACCTGCCGGCCATCAACCAGGGCGGAGTGTTTGGCGTCCCGGGAACAATTCTTCCGGAGGACTCCATACAGGAATTGAATGTGCTGACGAATTTCGAGGCGGAGTACGGAAGAAATTCCGGGGCGGTGGTGAGCATCGTTACGCGGAGTGGAACGAATCAGCTACGCGGCAGCGTGTTCGAAGATTTCCGCAACGCGGTGTTGAACGCGCGAAATTATTTTAACTTTGACGGCCAGCCGAAAGACGCGTTTCGCAATAACCAGTTTGGGGGATCCGTCGGCGGACCAATCGTAAAGGACAAGACTTTTTTCTACGCTTCGTACGAGGGACAGCGCGAAGGGTTGGCCATCACCTCCGTTAATACTGTGCCGACTTTGAACGACGGAGTCATGGACGATCCAAACGATTATGCCCAAGCAATAAAGACACTTGGTGGTAATCCAGCGCTTTGCACGAGCACGGTCATAGCCTGCATTCAGGGTAACGCGGCGGTTGTCAATCCCGTGATTCTTAACCTGTACAATTTGTGCAATAGCAATGGCCATTGCTCCGGCGGGCACAATGTTTGGCCGACAACTACGTTCTCCGGGGCACCAGCGACCAACAATCTGGATAGCGCTCTGATCAAGATCGACCAGAATTTAAATCCGAATAATCAAATTTCCGGACGCTACTTCTTCGGGAACAGTCATCAGAGCTTTCCTTTGGGGGTGGGAGGCGGAAACAATCTTCCCAATACGAATACGAATGCTCCCATTCGAACGCAGTTGGTTTCCGTTAGCTGGGTTCACACGGTTTCGCCTGAAAAAGTGAACGAAGCACGCTTCGGTTGGAATCGATATCGCAACGGATTCTTTCCGGAAGACGCGGGGATTTTCGGAGATCCTAATAATTCGTTGGGACTCAATACGCTTGATCTGCTAGGTCCTAATACAGCCAATCCGCGCGACTACGGTCTACCCACAATCAAGGTCGGGGGCAGCCTAACTGACCCGTTTTTGACACCGCCTCAAACTTTCACTACGTCGTCGCTAGCCTCTCTGGGGTCTTCCGCGTTTTCGAATCCACGAAATCGGGTGGATTCGAACTGGCAGTTTTTCGACAATTTTTCGTGGAAACTGGGTCGCCACGACATAAAGTTTGGCGGTGAATTCCGTCGTACGACTGTGGATTCGTTCAACGACCTCGTTGCGCGGAGCGAACTTAGCTTTAGTGGTCTTCAGGGTTTCCTGGCGGGCGATCTCAGCGGTGGGACCGAAAACTTCGGGAATACCTCGCGAAACACTCATCAAAATTCATGGGGATTTTACGTTCAAGATGGATTCCATGTGAATACGAGGCTGACTGTGAATGTGGGCCTTCGCTGGGATTACGCCGGAGTGATTGGCACGGACGGAAATCAGTTTAGTATTTATAACCCGAGCGTAGGGCTAGTTCGACCGAGCCAGCTCTATCCCAAGGACTTTAACAATTTCGCTCCTCGACTGAGCGCAGCATATGATCCATTCGGAAAAGGCAGAACGATTGTTCGGGCGGGTGTGGGAGTTTTTTATGACGGTTTCTCGCAAGACTTCTTTACCGGGCAGCTAGCGTATAACACCGACAATACGGGGCCAGCATATAATCCTATTGGTCCCAATCCTGTCTTCATCACGTACGACATAAATACACCGGTACTTCAGTCAGGCGTGCCGGTTTTCGTTCCTTCGTCAGTTATGCCGGGGACGGCTACCAGCACGGATGCGTTTACGGTGTCTCGAAACCTCCGAACGCCGTACGTTTACAATTACAACCTCAATATTCAGCAACAGTTGCTTCCAAACACCGTGCTGCAAGTGGGCTATGTGGGATCGACGGGACGGAAACTCTTCTATTTCCGCGATATCAATCAGCCGACGCATGCTGAGATCACTACGATCGACGAATTCTGCGGATTCACGGCTACGATTGCGCGTGGGATGCCGCAATGCCCGGGCGCTCCAATCGTCGGGTTTACCACACCGCTGAGTCCTCTAGCTCCCAATCCGCCTTTCTTTGTTAATGAACTCGAAACCGGGGCGAACTCAAATTACAATTCAATGCAAATCTCACTGACGCAGCGCAATTGGCATCGCTTCAACAACCAGATTTCCTACACTTGGTCGCATTCGATTGATACGGCGAGCGATGGCGAGGACTATGTACCCAATGCGGCACAACCGAACGACAGTACCAACCCCGGAGGTAATAAAGGGCCATCGAACTTTGACGTGCGCAATAGATTCGTGATGTCGTCGGTGTATGACTTCCCGAAAATAGACCGATTAAAGAAATTTGGCGAAGGCTGGTCGTTCAGCGGCATTCTGACCCTGATGAGCGGTCATCCGTTCAGCTTGAACTATGACTACGAAGGCGACTACGACGGAAGCGGCGAAGGATTCGGACGGCCCGATGTGGTAGCGCCCATCCAATACAATTATAGTAATCCGGCTGAGTTTCTGAATCTGGCCTCTTTCTCGGTACCGTGCACTTTGGTCGGTGGTACAAGTACCTCGAATTGTGTCCCAGGGACTCGCCATTTCGGCAGCGAGGGCCGCAATTCGTTGCTTGGTCCGAACTACAGGAACTTGGACTTCGCTATCATGAAAATGACCTCTATCAACGAACGTTTCAAACTCCAGTTCCGGGCAGACTTTTACAACATCGCAAACCATCCTAACTTCGCCAGCCCGTTGCTCCCTGGTTTCTTCGCTGACGCCGCTCCCAATGGAATTAGTACAGGGGTGGCCCCCGATGTTCTTCCTATAGGCCGGAGCCAGGGATTCTATCCCCTTACGGAAACCTCGGATGTCGGCTTAGGTAATCCCGTCCTGGGAGGTGGTGGGGCGCGTAGTATCCAATTCGCTCTAAAGCTCTTATTCTAGTTTAAGCAGAGGCGTAACTAGCACAGTTCAGCGGCTCGGCTTCCCGTATAGACGGGGTTCCGGGCCGCTTTTATTTTGCGGAATCCCTCCGAAATTCGGAAGGTATTTGCTAGGCTCATCGAATCGAGGTGGCCATAGATGACCGCCTGTTTGTAACCTAAGTGAAATATTCTCAAGGGCCTCTGCGTATTGATATATGGAGCGACGAAAGACCACCGGAGAGATGAGCGTCGCCGAAATAGCGGAAGTGCTTACCCAAGTCCGGGCGGGCGATGCAGACGCCTGGGGCGAGCTCTATAGGATGTACGCACCGGCGATTTTTCGGTTTTGTCGCCGGGCGCTCCCCACGCGGGAAGACGCCGAGGATGCAACGACGGAAGTATTTATGAAGGTACGACAGAAACTCGGGACCTACGATTCGACGCGGCCGTTTACCGCGTGGCTCTACAAGGTCGCCAGCAATCACTGTTGGGACATGCTGCGGCGCCGCCGCATTCGTCAGGACCTGGAGACCGGCGACTTGGAGACGTTGCCGCTGGAGCACCCGGATCCAAGCCAGCTAGAGCGTCTGCAAGCAGAGCATGGGAGCAAAGAGGTGCGTAACGGATTGCAGAAATTGCCGGACCGAGCGCGGATGGCGCTGGTTCTACGGTACTTCGCGGAAATGAGTTATGAAGAAATCGCCGACACGCTGGGAGTGCGCCGCGCGTTTGTTGGTGTTTTACTTTTGCGCGCGCGCCACCAATTGCGCGATGTGCTGGCAGGTACCGATAGTTCGCTGGCCCTCGGTGCCGGAGGAGCAAAGAGATGAGCCATTTCGACGAGATGACCGCGCTCCTTTATCTGGAATCGCAGCTTGATGCCGACCACGCGCGTGAAATAGCAGCGCACGCCGCTTCCTGCGCCGACTGCCGCGAACTGTTGCATGCGCTGCAAACCGAAGGGATTTGGTTGCGCGAATCGCTGGCGGGAGAAGACGAAGTGGTTCCAGCACGCCTAACCGAAGGTCGAGAACGGAACACAGCCCCATGGGGATGGATTTCTGCACTGGGCTTGAGTGCGGGCGGGGCTTACACACTTTGGAGTGGTTTTGTTGAGCCGTGGCGGGCGCAGGCAGCACAAGCCGGTTTTACTCAGGGAAATCTGTTCACCATGCTTTTTTTTAGCGGTGCATTCTGGAAAGGATGGGACGCGATGCGAAGCCTAATGGAGTTTCTGGCAGTGGCAACTCTTGGTCTGGTCGTAATGTGGTTGCTGCGCCGGCGCTGGCGAGGCCTGACGACGATCGCGGTCGTTTTGGGAGCGATAATTTGCTCGCTGGCGATACCTCCTGTCGCGTCCGCTGCGGAGACAAAACACGGCGACCCCAATTACACGCTGGCGGCCGGCGAAGAGATAAAAACAGACCTGTTTGTTTTCGCCGGTCGCACGCAGATTAATGGAAACATTGACGGCGATCTAATCGTTTTCTCGCGCAGTGTAACGGTGAACGGACATATAACCGGCGACATACTCGGTTTTTCTCAAGACATAGCTATCAACGGCCGCGTCGATGGAAACGTGCGCTGTTCCGCGCAAACGTTGAGGCTGAATGGCAGCGTCGAAAAGAACGTAATGGCGTGGGCAGGCGAACTGGATCTGGCGGAAAAATCCAACGTGGGTGGTACGTTGACTGCGGGAACCGGCAATGCTGAACTGAATGGCCATGTGACAGGGGATGTTTTGGCTGCTGGTGGAAATTTTGATGTCAACGGATCATTGGATCATAACGCTGTGTTTCGAGCGGGAACTCTTTCGATCGGCCCAAGCGCCGGAATTAAAGGGCACACAAAATTTGAAGGAGACAGCGAAGCAACAATTTCCGCCGGCGCGAAGCTGGCGAGCCCGATTGAATTCACACTGAAGAAGCACGAGCATGGCCCCAATTACTCTTCGCCAAGGTTTTATTGGCACCAAATCCTGCTTTGGGGAGCGAGTTTTGTTTTCGGGCTTGTTCTGTTGTTGCTCGCGCCTGGATTTTTTTTCGATGTGGAGCGCGCTTGCGGCAAGAGTGCGCAAGCAATCGGCTTTGGATTGCTGTTTTTGTTCGCCACGCCGATCGCTGCGATTATAGTTTGTATTACGATCGTGGGTCTCGGAGTCGGCATCTCAACTTTGTTTCTTTACTTTATCGCCATCTATTCTACGCAGGTTTTTGTTGGTTCATGGCTCGGGGAAAAACTCCTGGGTAGTGGCGCCGGAGTGGGAGCTGGTCTCGGAAGATTGGCGGTAGGTCTAGTTATTCTCCGCGCCGTTGGGATACTGCCCTATGTCGGGCATTGGATTTCGTTTGTCGTGGTGGTCTGGGGATTGGGAGCTATCGTGCTGGCGCTTTATAGATATATGCGCCCACAGATGGCGCCAGCCATTTAATTAGACCCCTGTACAGGTGGGTCAAATCACAATCGTACGTATCTAATAGGCTGAAATTTAGTTGATTGCGAGCTTCTCGCCGACACGGTTGATGGTTTCAAGCGCGCGTTCGAGATCGCTTCGCTTGTGCGTGGCGGCGACAATTGTTCGCAAGCGGGCTTTGCCTAGCGGCACGGTAGGAAACCCTAGCGCAACGCAGAAGACGCCCTCCGCAAAAAGTTCCCGTGAAAACTGAAAGGCCTTTTCCGCATCACCAACCATGATGGGCGTAATGGGAGTTTCGCTCGTGCCGGTGTTGAATCCAAGCTTCTTCAAACTGCGTTTGAAAAATTTGGTATTCGACCAGAGTTTTTTAATCAGGCGCTCGCCTGCTTCAGAATCGAGCAGCGTGAATGCGGCTTGGCATGTGGCAGTAACGGATGGCGGATGTGAAGTGGAAAAAAGGAACGGCCTGGCGCGCTGATATAGGAAATCGATTAAATCGCGCGAGCCACACACGTAGCCCCCGATGGAACCGATGGCTTTGCTTAGAGTGCCCACCTGAATATCGACACGTCCGTGGCATCCCAGATGATCGATCGTTCCGCGCCCGCGATTTCCCAGCACGCCCGAGGAGTGCGCGTCGTCCACCATCATGATGCAGTTGTATTTTTCGGCGAGGTCGCAAAGCGCAGGCAAGTTTGCGATGTCTCCATCCATGGAGAAAACGCCGTCGGTAATCAGCAATTTCTTGCCATTCCAATTTTCCGTCTCTTTCAGGATGCGCTCGCAGTCGGCAGTGTCTTTGTGCTTGAAGACTTTTATGGTGGCTTTTGAAAGGCGGGCTCCATCGATGATGGAGGCATGGTTCAGTTCGTCGGAAATGATCAGATCTTCTTTGCCGAGAATGGCCGAGACTGTTCCGGCATTCGCGGCGAATCCGGATTGAAAAACGACGCAGGCTTCCACTTGTTTAAAGTGCGCGATCTGTTCTTCCAGCCGCATGTGCATTTCCATGGTCCCGGCAATGGTGCGAACCGCTCCGGAGCCGACCCCAAATTCTCGCGTGGCTTCGATGGCTGCGCGCTTCAGCTTCGGATGGCTAGTCAACCCCAGGTAGTTATTCGAGCTGAGATTGATTACTTCCTTCCCGTCGAAATTTGCGACAGGTTTTTGCTCGCCTCTCAGAATTTTGAGATGGAAATAAAGGTGCTTGGCTTTCAGGTCTTCGAGAGCATCGTGCAAATATTGAAGTTGAGGACGCGTGGTTGTGGTGCTCATGAGTTCTCCGATAATTTAATCAATGATGGTGATGACGAGAACTTATTGTAAGCGCAAAGTTACAGATTGGCGCGGGTGAAAATGTTACTGGAAAAAATGTGCTGGGACTGACTGTCTCAGCTGGACGGTAGCGCTACTTCGGCGAACCGTTGGGGTAGAACAGAATTTTGCCGGCTTGGCCCGATTCAAGCAGTGAAAATGCATCGGCAAATTGTTCGAGCGGCAATTGCTCGCTGAATAGAGGCTCGAGATTCAACCTCCCATGCTTCAAAAGTTCTGTCATTTGCACCCAGGTTTCGAACATCTTGCGACCGTAAATTCCCTGGACAGTTGCGCCTTTGAAGATCACATCATTTACGAGATCGAAAGTGACCGGATCTTTCGGAATTCCCAAAAGCGAGGCGCGCCCGCCGGGTCGCAGCATTTGAAAGCCTTGATGAATCGCGGTCGGATGTCCGCTCATTTCGAGCAGGACATCGACCCCTGCTCCGTCCGTCGCTTCGAGGACGCGCGCAACCACGTCGCCTTGGCCGGGGTCGAGTGCTTCGTCTGCGCCCATTTTCTTGGCAAGCTCGCGACGATGTTCGTTCACCTCGGTGGCAAAAATCATGGCGCTGCCACAAGCTCGGGCCACGGCAATGGCCATCAACCCGATTGGTCCAGCGCCCGTAACGAGCACATTGAGAGCCGCGATTTCTCCGGCCAGAACGGTGTGGACAGCGTTACCGAGAGGATCGAGTATTGCGGCATAGTGTTTTGGAATCGCGGGATCGACTTTCCAGATATTGCGTATGGGGATTATTACGAATTCAGCGAAGCAGCCGTCCGCATCGATTCCGATGATCTTCACATTTTGGCAGACGTGCGGCTGACCCATGCGGCAGGGGCGGCAATGTCCACAGTTCACGTGCATTTCCGCACTGACAAAATCACCGGGACGTACGGAGGTTACTTCTGAGCCGACTTTTTCTACCGTGCCGCAAAATTCATGACCGAACGTCATTGGCGGGTGAATACGCGAAGCGGACCAGCGGTCCCAGCCATAAATGTGGAGATCAGTGCCACAAATAGAGGCGGCATTGACACGGACAAGTACTTCGGTTGGGCCAGGTGTGGGAATGGGGACCGATTCGAGGTGTGCGCCGCGCTCGGGGCGTGTCTTGCGCAAGGCTTTCATCGTCGCGGTGGGCATCGTTTGCGTAAATCGCTTCAGACCAAACGACCAATCTTAACATATCATGTGGCGCAAAAATCGAGAGCGGATAGGCGGTCGTTCCGTTACAATCGCGGCCGGCGCAGCGTTGTGCAATGCGCCGCGGGTTATGTAGCGGTTCGGAGGAAAGTTGAGCTTCACACAACGGGTTCGCGAAATCCGGTCCGGGTTCGAACCGGCATTCTGGATCGCAAACTTCACGGAAATTTTCGAGCGAGTTGCCTACTACGCGACGACCGCCGTACTCGCCATTTACTTGAGCGAACAGCTGCATTTCTCAAGCGAACTCACCGGATGGCTAGTGGGTACATTCGGCCTGGTCGTATGGTTTCTGCCGATTCTTGGTGGAACCTTGGCGGACCGTTTCGGTTTTCGGCGAGCGTTGATGTTTGCTTACCTGGTGATGACCGTCGGATATTTTCTTCTCGGTTCCCTTTCGGCTACTTGGATGGAATCTTTGCGTCATGCCATGGGAGATAAATGGCTGGTGCTCGCCATACTGATGATTCCAGCGTTGGGACCCGGAGTGGTGAAGCCGTGCGTAGCTGGGACAACGGCGCGCGCCTCCAGCGAAAATGTACGGTCGTTGGGTTATTCCATTTACTACACGTTGGTGAACATTGGCGGGGCGCTGGGGCCCATCGTTGCATGGCTGGTCCGGAAACAGTTGGGATGGGGAATTGAGAGCGTTTTTCGCGTGGCGGCTCTGAGCGTTTTCCTGATGTTTTGGACTACGTTATTTTTTTATCATGAGCCAGGGCGTTCAGGAGAAGCGAAAGTCGGCAGTGTTTTCACAGCCCTCGGGAACATGTTCGTCGTACTGGGCAACTTTAGGTTTGTGCTTTTCCTTCTGATCTCATCCGGTTTTTACATTGTGTTCTGGCAGCAATATGTTTCCGTTCCGCTTTTCATTCGCGGGTATGTGGATCCGAAGGCGAATGTGGATTTGATTTTGTCGGTAGATCCCATCATCGTAATTTGCTTTCAAATTCTGGCGGCATATCTCACGCGCAAGATGCCGGCGGTCAAAGCCATGGCGTTGGGCTTCCTGATTACAGGGCTCTCGTGGATGCTCCTGGCGATTCACCCGACTATTCCAATGTTGGTTGCGACATTGGTGGGCGTAGCCATCGGCGAGATTACGCAGGCTTCTCGATACTATGAATACGTTTCGCGTCTGGCACCCTCTGGACAACAAGGGCTTTATATGGGTTACGCATTTCTGCCTATTGCCATTGGATATTTTATCGCGGGGCCGTTGGGCGGATATTTGGTGCACTATTTCGGCGAAGTGATGCACAGACCGCAGCAAATGTGGTGGATTATTTCGGCAGTGGGAGTTGTTACCGCAGGTCTCACCTGGCTATACGACAGAATTTTTAAACCGAGCAATGCTCCGGCCCAACCGGTCTAGTTGACCATACGGCGGATATTTTCGATGGCTTGCCGCGCGAGGGTGTACTGAGGCTCGATGCGCAGCGCTTCTTGAAAGTATTCGCGAGCCTTTGTGATCAAGCCTTTGGCGTAGTAGGCGCGCCCTAGATTGAAATACGGGTAATGGCGTGGGTCGTAACGAGGTGCGGCAATCGCGCGTTCCAGCCATGGGATCGCTTCATCAAAGCGTCCTAGCTCGATCAAGTAAGAGCCTATATCGTTGTACGGATTGCCGAATTCCGGGTCCACTTCGATGGCGCGTTTGCACTCCGCAATCGCTTCATTCGCTTTTCCCTGGAAGTGGTAGGTCCAGCCAAGAAAAGTATGAGCTTCCGCGGTAGGGAAGATATTCAAAGATTCTGTGTAGAGTTCGATGGCCTGATCATAGTCACCTTGCATCTGTGACTGGTAGGCTTGTTGAAGAAGTTCCCAGGCTTGTTGCAATCGATTGCGTGACATTTTATGGTTCGCAGTTGGAACTCAGTGCGCGGACTTTCCAGCGACTGCTGAAACCGCTTCGTCGGTAGAAATAAAATTTGCACCCAGGGATTTAAGTTCGTCGAGCGCGCGCTGTCCTTCCGCTGAGTTCAGGGTTTCGATTGCATCCTTTATGACCGATACTTTACGGCCTCTATCGAGCAAGCCTTTGGCGGCCAAGCGCACGCAGTATTCGGTAACGACGCCGAAGACCATATATTCGGCATCTTTGCCGAGGCAATTTACGATGGTTTCGGTATGTGGATTATCGAAGACATCGAGGGTTTGTTTCTCCAGATTGATTTGCTGATTCTCGAAGATAGAGTCGGACAATTTCGCGTCCGGGTCATTCGGCACGGTGTAAACCATTTGCGTAAGTCCTTCGCGAACGACACGCGCCCCGGGCGTGCCACGAATACAATGCGGAGGAAAGGTCTTAAACTCCGGATCATCCGGGGAGTGTTCGCAAGTGTCGGAAATAAGCAGGGCTTGCCCAGCGCGAGCCAACCCTACGAGGCGGTCAATATTTGGAATGATTTTTTCCGCACCAGGGACGTAGAGCTTTCCTCCCGGCAGCATAAAATCCTGCTGGGTGTCCACTTCCCATAAGACGATTGGGTTTTTCTGCATAGCCTTTCAATCCGAGGAACGAACCTATTTTAGCGTGGAACGACGAACTCGTCGTCGCACTCGTTCCAGCATCGTTTTTAGCCGCTGGCTGTAGCGCACGGGATAAACTGCAGACCGATTAATTTGCAGAAATCTCTGGGGAAGCCAGGCCAAACTGTTTATGCAGCGGCCTCGCAAGACGCTAATCGATTCCGCAGCTGCGGTACGCCGGCCACCGCGCATTACTTCGACTAACATAGGCTCGCTGCCGTTGGACGGCTCGCCGTCCAATGTAATTTTATCGCCGACGTACTGCCCTTTGCTATTTGAATACCGGAGCACCTGTTTGCGCCCGGGGTATGTAACTTTTGCGGCGCTCAATTTTGCGGCTTCGTAAACTTCTCCCGCGCGTTCTACTTCCACAAGTTTGTAGATTAAGTTCAAATGCGGGGCGTCACCTGGGGTGGCCAGCGAAGTGCCAACGCCAAAAGCGTCGATGGCCGCTCCTTGGGCTAACAACTTTTTGATCCTGTATTCGTCTAAATCGCCGGATGCAAATATTTTGACGTCTTTCCATCCCATACGATCGAGTTCCCGGCGCACCCAGCGACTATCTTTCGCTAGTTCACCGCTATCCAATCGAACACCGGCAGGCTTGCGTCCCATCTTGAGAATTGTCTTCAGCGCACTGCGCACATCGTATGTGTCGAGGAGAAGAACGGAGTGTCCGGGGAAAGCGTCAAGGAAGTGCGCGAAGGCTTCTCTTTCGTTTTCGTGGGCCATAACCCACGAGTGCGCCTGAGTTCCATATGTGTTCATGCCGAATTGCTGCCCGGCGAGAACATTGGATGTACCTTCACACCCTCCGATGGCAGCAGCACGAGCGGCGAGAAGGCTGGCCTGACTGCCGTGTGCGCGTCTGGCCCCAAATTCGACCACTTGGCGGCCCTGCGCCGCGGTGACAACGCGCGCGGCCTTGCTCGCTATCATCGTTTGATAACTCAGGGTGGCCAACAGATAAGTTTCCATGATCTGGCCTTCAATGATTGGCGCGACCACTCGCAATAGCGGCTCGCCGGGAAATGCCAAGCTTCCTTCCGGCATGGCCCAGACATCGCCGGTGAAACGAAATGTCGCGAGATAGTCGAAGAACTCGTCGCGAATATTGCAAAACACCGGGTGCTTACGGAGGAAGGAAATCTCATCGGCTTTAAAATGAACGTGTTCCAGAAAGTCCAACGCCTGTTCGAGTCCAGCGGCCACCAGAAAATTTCTCTTGGGAGGAAGGTGGCGGACAAAAAGCTCGAACGTGGCCTTGGCGTCAAAGCGGGTTTGCAAATATCCCGCCGCCATCGTCAATTCGTAGAGATCGGTTAGCAGGCCTGAATATTCAGCCATAGGTCATCTAGTCGTTGCGCTGTTGAGAGGTGATAGTCATTACGTTTCCTGCATCCAACTTTTGATTGTTGACGGACTGCGAATGAAAAGACAAAACCCCCAAACCTCCGTCGAATGTCATGGACGGGGATGCCTGGGGGTTTTGCCGCGAATCTCTTGCGCCGAAGGAAACTACTTCAGTACGGCGTCTTTAAAAGCTTTCGCAGCGCGCAAACGTACGACGGTCTTGGCCTTGATCTTGATAGCCTCGCCGGTTGCCGGGTTGCGACCCATACGCGCCTTACGATGTGCCTTTACCGAGCGGCCGAGCCCAGGGATTACGAATTTGCCCGCTCCCTTTGTTTCTTTTACGGCCAGCTTGAAGAATTCGTCAAAGAAAGACGCGACCTGCTTCTTGGACACCGGCTTTTCAGGAGTGCTAACCTTCTCAGCCATGTGTGCAATGATTTTAGATTTGCTCAGCGGATTTGCCATCGAGTTACGTTTTCCTCCTCATTGTAATTTCTGTGTGGCCCCGGGGTTCGGGATGCCTTGCGGACTATAGCCGCACTGTCCGCGGAACGCAAGGAAATCCTTGAAAAAAGCCCGAAAAATGGGCCTTTCCTCGATGCGTGTTCTTACATATAAGTTTTTATTACGAGGCGAGTTCGTTATAAAAAAGCGCGACGGCCTTGATTCCGCCATAATAATTTTCAAGAGCGATGTGCTCGTCGGGGGCATGGGCGTTTTCGTCCGGCAATCCAAAGCCCAGGAGCACGCAAGGAACCTTAAAAGTATCGTGCATTTGAGTCACAAACGGAATCGATCCACCTTCACGAATAAACACGGCCTTTTTGCCAAAGCCGCTTTCCAAGGAGTGGATAGCCTTCTGGAAAATTGGGTGCGAATACGGCGCGACCCACGGCTTTCCGGTACTGAGGACCTCAAACTTGCAGGTAACTTCCTTCGGCAGTAATTTGCGAATATGTTTTTCGACTAATTTTGCGATTTTTGCTGGATTCTGATTCGGCACGAGCCGCGTGGATATCTTCGCCCAAACTTTGGAAGGAATCACAGTTTTTGCGCCTTCGCCCATATACCCGCCCCAAATTCCATTTGGCTCGAGCGTCGGCCTGATCCAGAGCTGCTCGACGATGGTGTATCCTTTTTCACCGCATAATCCCGGGGCACCAACCGTTTTTCGAAAATCTTTCTCTCTCCACGGTAGGGAGTTCAGCGCTTTCCTTTCCTTGGCGGACACAGTAGCAACGTCGTCGTAGAAACCGGGAACCGTGACGCGGAAATTCTTATCGTGAAGTTTTGCAATCATCTCCGCGAGGATGGTGATGGGATTCGGCACCGCGCCGCCAAACACTCCTGAATGTAAATCCTGCGCAGGCCCGGTGAGTTCGATCTGATAGTAGTTTAGTCCGCGCAAACCATAAGTGATCGACGGCACACCTTTGCCCAGCATGGAAGTGTCAGAGACCACCAAAGCATCGGCTTTCAAACGCTCGCGATTCTTTTGCACGAAATCCCACAGGCTCACGCTTCCGACTTCCTCTTCGCCTTCGATCATTACTTTGACATTCACTGGAAGCTTCCCAGTGGTATTTTTCAACGCTTCCAGAGCTTTCAAATGGATGTGAACCTGGCCTTTATCGTCTGCGGTGCCACGACCGAAGAGCTTTCCGTCGCGAACGGCAGGTTCGAATGCCGGACTGGTCCACAAATCCAAAGGTTCCGCGGGCTGCACATCATAATGTCCGTAAAAGAGGATGGTGGGTTTTCCAGGCGCGTGCAACGATTCTCCGTACACTAACGGATGCATCTTGGTCTGCGCGATTTCAATATTTTCCAACCCTGCTGCGCGCAATTTCTCTGCTACCCACTGCGCCGCGCGCTCGATGTCCGGCTTGTGTTCGCTTTTGGTACTTACACTGGGGATCCGAAGAAATTCCTTCAGTTCCGTCAAATTCTGCTCGCGACGCGAGTCAATGTAGTCGATCAATTTCATTCACGCTCCTGACACCGCGAACTGCTGCTGGTTGCAACTGGCTGCATTTCAGCGTACGGACTCGTCATTCTATCGAAGAACCTTCCTATATTTCAGCAAGCTTTTTAGGCTCACTGTGTTATTGGGCACTCTGTGTAGCGAGCGTGGTTGACTCTGAGTCGTTCGGCATGCACGATATCAAACAGACATGACTGAGGCACAGGTGAACGGCCAAACCAGCGCTCAGCGCCGAAGTTCACGCGTTTTCACGCGGATACCCGTGCGCGCAACGGGAAAGAGCGTTCAAGGCCGGAAATTCCGAGAGAACAGCCAAACCATCGTGATCAATGCCCACGGAGGGTTGCTCTATCTGCAGGAAGAAATTGCGATGGGCGCGGATTTGGTGCTGATCAATCCGGTAACCGAAGAAGAGCAAGAGTGCCGCGTGGTATATCTCGGAGATACATCGGAAAAAGGTACGCGCGTCGGCATTGAATTTCTGTCACCGAGCCCGCATTTTTGGGGAGTTGATTTCACGCCGCAAGATTGGCCGAACGGCCCGTCATCCCATCCTGTCCACTGATTTCTTCCGACAACTGATTCGTTGTGAGAAGCGCGGAATTGGCCCGCTGCGGATCAGACGCGAGACCGTTCTTAGTTCGAAGGCGCCGGGGTTTCATATACTGACAAATCTACGTCTTTCCATTTTCCGTCGATAATCTCTTTGCGAATCTGCGCCGGAGTTTTTCCCTTCTGCGTTTCTGTATAAGCGAGAACTGCTTCTTTCTGGCATAGCGAACAAACCGAGGCGTGCCGGTCGGTGTAACAGCTCAGTAAGCTAGTGTGTCCCATTTCCTTGTCACAATGGCAATAGCAGGGCTGCTGATAAAGCACGTTTTTAACTTTCGCAGCCAGCGCATAAACATTCCTAGTTTGCTGATCGGGGAATTGAGAAGGGTCGAGCGTTTCGGGTAAGGGATCTTTTGAACGAGTCGCGTGATAGGCGGGCACATCAGGCGCCGGGCTTTTTTCCTGAGCAGGTTGCTGAGCGGAAGGTTGCGACGCATCTTGGGCATGCAGCAGGCCAAAACCGAATCCGGCTATTGTAAAAACGAATATCACCGCGAGCGAACTGGATTTTCGCATCGTCGACCTCCGGCCTGAATTACAACCCCTAAGCTTGCAGGTAACGCATAAATCGTATCATAGGAAACGCTGACACTAATCGGCTAGTGCCGACGATCTCCTGGCAGGTTGGGACCATGCCAGCGCGCCCAGAACCAAAATCACGGGATAACAGACGATCACGTAACGCGGCTCGACGGTCTGTAATTGTGATAGAAAAACTGTACGAATCAAAACCAGAGTTACGAGAAATGCCACCATGGGCTGCTTCCGAAAACGCCACGCTCCGATCGTGGCCAGAACGACATAGACAAAGTTTAAGCTGCCGAATCCGATTGTAGTGGCGAAGGCCGTTCCGTCGTTTCGCCACATTTCTTTCGGAGGCCACAACCTTCCCGAGTAGGGAAGTAACGCTATGCGCGGGGTAAACCAAATCGCACCCATTCGCGCCAGCGGAATTTCGACGTAGGTCCGAATTGGCCGCCGTGTTTTTCGCTCGTCGGCAAGCCTGGCGAATTCGCGATCGATAAGAGGGGACATCTGTAAATCGCTGTTGTACCGATCGAGTAGCAGTTCCACACGTGCTCTTTCTGCGCTTGAATCGAATGCGGTTTCGGGCAAATCTTCCATGCGAATTCGTTCTTTTCCCAGCTTCCAAGTCACGAGATAAGCGTCTTTGAAGCGAACCATCCAGGTGCCGGTCCAGGAATAAAAACCACGGGGAATGAAATCACCATATGTTTGCGCGTAACGTGGAGCGAGAAATTCGATGCGTCCCATTATCCTTGCGTTGCGTGCAGCCCAGGGAAGCAAAGGGAGAATTAAGCCGACTGACATCCAAGACACGGCTAAGAACAATTTTGTCCAGTCGGCGCGCTGCCGCCAGTAACCCGCGAGGACAAGGCCCACTGCTAGCAACATAAGAGGAGTTTCCGGCCGTATCAAGGTTCCCAAGCCGACGATTATTCCAGTTAAGAGCCAGGAAGCAGCTTGCGAATACAAGTCCCGGCGGTCAGTCGGCGTATTTGGAGAGCTTGTAGACGCCCGGCTAAAGGCCATCAAAAAAGCCAATACTGCGAGGGTTGTGAGAAAGGTGGAGAGAACTTCTGTGAGAAGGGCGGCACTATAGTTTGCCGTGAACGGACAAAGTGCGGCCATCCATAAGGCTATGGTGGCTACACGAATCTTATTGGCAGCGGGCGCAATCGAGCCCGCGATCGCGGCCGTCAAAACGCATGTGAACAAATCGATGAATGCCTGGAAAAACATGACGACTTTGCTTGAACGTCCGAATGCGGCATACAAGCCGGAAAGGAAAAAGGGGTAGCCGGGCATACGCATGTCGACCGAGGTTAACTGGCCGCGAACAAAAAGTCCGTAAACTCCGTGATCCAGCAGATTTCGCGCGAGTTCGTCGTAGAACTTCGTGTCGCCTGCGTAGAAGGGAAAATGGATAATAAAAAACAATCGCAGGGCTAAGCCAAGCGACAACGCTGCAAGGAAATGTTTATAGGATAGGCGACGGAGAATATCTAAAGCGCCGCACCTAGAGGGCATCGGGACACTGGCATCTCGTAATGTGAAGGTGGTTCCGGCAGACATCGATTCTCAGCGCAGTAGTTTTGAAAGAAGTGCGGTACTCCTACCAAGACTCGCTAAGTCAAATTCAACTTACACGAAACTGTAGGAAGGTGTACAGCAGCCGTTTCGGCGGAACCCCTATTTTTGTTATCATCTACTAAGAAGGTAATGGCTTTTGGAGGGTGGGCAATTCATTAACGGTCCACCAAATAACGAACATTGCCGGAGGACTTATGGAATCTCGAAAAGGAATTTCCGGGCCGCGAAATAATTCGACAAAATTCATGCTGGCCTCGTTGTTTCTGTTAGTGCTGGGCGCTTTGGCGTGGGCCAGCTCCGATCCATGGAAGGCTAAGCCCTATCAACAGTGGGACGCAACCGATATTAAGAGAATTTTTGCGGATTCACCGTGGTGCAAAACGGTACAGATCGACGCCGCGTGGAAAGAGGCCGGATCCAAGTATGAAATGTCGGACGACGGCGGAATGGCTCTGAAGACAGGCCAGGGGAGCGCAGGTGCCGGGGACGCTCCAGCGGGTAAGGCTGTTTTTGTGGTGCGGTGGGTGTCGGCACGAACGATCCGCGAAGCCGGAGTCAGGAACTCCGTTCTGGAAAATCAGATGAAGCCGGAAGATGCGGAAAAAGAGTTGGCGAAGGTCCCCGACGTGTATCAGATATTTGTGGGCGGCCGCGATTTGACGCCATTTGCTTCAGCAGATGACAAGACATTACAAGCGTCGGCGTTCCTCACGGCGAAAAAGACAAAACAAAAAATCGCTCCGGTGAAGGCTCAGATTTTGCATGGCCAGGACGGCAAAATGACCGGCGTGGTATTTGTTTTTCCAAAGAAAACCGACAGTGGAGAACCTACTATCGGAACTGACGAAAAAAGCGTCGAGTTCACGTGCGCCATATCAAAGGCAAGAATCTTGACCACCTTTGAAATACCTAAGATGGAAGACTCGCAAGGACGAGATCTGTAGAACTCCGACGCTAGCGCGAACCAATCGCTCCGGCAGCGTTATGTGGATGGCGACTTGGTTCGTGTTTTATAACTCCGCCTAGTTGGAACATATGGTTGCTCCGGGTAAACTCGATGGTGCCCGGAGGGGTGGGTGAGTGGTTGAAACCGGCGGTCTTGAAAACCGTATGCTTTCACTGCGCTTACGGTGAATCAATGACTTGCATTGCCTTAAAACGGTAATTTATGCCTAATTTGGCTACTTTTGGGCGTGGGTGGGTCATTTTTGGGCACCTAATTGGGCACCTATAGTAATTTTGGACACCTTGACCCACTTCAGTCCGTAATGAAGGGGTCCCCGGGCTAGATTCGAACTCGCAACCCTTCAGCCGTCGCTTAGGGTTATCGGGAAGTCAATCTTCTCCCTCAAATGTTCCGAAGTTGTTCCAAACTAATCTCGCGAATCAAATTTCCGAAACGACGGTTCCTCAGGTCTTTGGAGTCCGCAGCGAGCGCTCCGAGGCCTCTTACGGTAATGGCGATTTGCGTTCCTCTGTCCCGCATCACATCCGTTGATAGGACTCTGGCTCGTCCATCCCGGTCCGAGAGTTCCGAGAGCCTTTGTAACCATCTTCATGGGCACTTCTATTGAGCCCTCTCGACCACCAAGCGTCGCACCGTGGCTTTCAACACTTGTTTCCCGTAGTTGGTCGGATCTGTTTGGAAGACCGAGCGGCTTAGGATCACACAATTGAACTCGATGGGAGAGCACCTGCTTTGCAAGCTCGCGAGACAACTCCAATCCCTCTTCTATCGCTTCCTTCCATTTTTGTTTATTTACAATAACTTGGGGCATCTGCTTTTCGCTTGAAAGCTAACCCCAATGGCATGAAAACACCGGATTCTGGCCTACTTTTGCAGCAGAGCGTGTTGGAATAGAAACTTTCTTGAGACAATCTGAATTGGCACACTTGCTGCTCCCAGAAACCTTATAAAGACGGCTTCCCGTCCGCGATTCCCACCTTCACCGAAACCGGTTATGACTCAAGAGGATTGTTTCCGAGTGCTCCGTAATCCGTCCAGAATCGATGGCAAGTGCGGAGATCACTTCCTACAATCGGACTTGAACGGGACTTAGGCGCGTGGCCGCGTAAACATAGGTTGACGGTCAGGATTGCCGACCGCATCGAAATGCATGGCGTCGCGCAGTTCGGGTCCGACAATTACTTCCGAGTTGCGACGAATTGCCCAGGATCATGGATCCGCGGCATAATGATGAAGTGTATGCTGAAGGGCTCAACCAAGTTTTGAAAGTCCCGAGAGGACTCCGGCGTTTTCGACGATGGCCCTTATGGAAGTCACATTGCGCCCCGTCGCTAAAGTCCGTAACGCGGCAAGCACGCGTCCCGCTCCGAGACGATCGATCGCATCGCCAAGGGAGACCGCGAAATGCAGCATCACACTGGAATCGCGATAGCAGTCGGCTATGCACGCTGTGCAGCCGTCGCGAATCAGCGGCGTTTCCCCAAAGTCCCATACCGAACACATAGGTTTGTCCCAGGCATCACAGCGCCACATATCAAAGTTCCAATCCATATAAAAACTCTTGTACCCCCCATAACAAACGAAGCGCTCCGGCTGCCCGCGCAGATGCTGCTTCATGTCGGCGACCGAAGCGCGCGGATTGTTGACGGGAAACAGCTCGCGTAAATCATCGACGGCTTCAAAGGCTTCGATCAGTTCGGTGGATTCGAAGTTGACCAGACGCGAGTCAGACGACCAAGCGAGGGAAGAAGAGCCCAGACGCGCCTGTTGGGGATAGGAGAAAGCGACGGCGGAAAATCCGAGTTCTCGCAGCAAGGGGACGAGCGCGCGGTAGTCGCCGATCAATTTACTCATGGTCACTTGGGCGAGCGCCGTCATACCTAAACTCGGCATCCGCGCCGTGGCCGAGCGGATGCGCTCGCCGAGACCTTTCAGTCCGCGATTTTCTTCGTGGTCGGCCATTGCGGCAGCTTCGATTGAAACGTATACGGTCTTGAGACCAGCCGCCGCAAGCTGGTCGAGCTGCATCGGAAGCAGCCAGCCATTAGTGATCACCGCAGGACCCATGCCTCTCTTAATAGACATCTCAATCATTTCGGCAAGTCGCGGGTGGAGTAGAGTTTCACCGCCAAAAAAACTGATATAGCGGACGCTGCGTTTGTGCAGGATGTCCAAGGCGCGGCCGAACCGGTCAGCGTCAATCCATCGCAAGTCACGGGAGGCGACTTTGCCGCGGGCAAAGTTGCAGAAATCACAGGCAGCATTGCAGGAATTCGTAACGGCGACATTACAGAGAGCAGGACCCCCACGGCGGATGAGCCGCAGCATGTCCCAAGTTTTGGATACGATAGAGCTCATCGCATAACCAACTATTTATGAGGCTATACCCAAGGGAGCCCCGTCTCTCCCGTAATTTGAGTTTGGACCGGAAAGCGCAGGATTATTTTGCCGATGAGTCCAACTGTTGACCCAAACTGTCCAGCTTCGTTTTGTTCTGCGCGTAATCGCGTCTTTGCGTCGTTCAACTGCCCAGTGACGCTGGGGTTGTCACTCGTTGCCTGTGCATACGACGCGCTTGGAATGACGACGCAGCCGACACAAAGAAGCAAACCGCAGAGTACTTTTCTCGGATTCATGTTCAGTTCTTCTCCTTTGATTTCCTGAAATGTCCGACCCTAAAATCTCTCCTCTAAGAGCCCAAGGCAACTAGTCCTTCTTCACGGGAGCGGCCTGATTGGCGACGGGCACCCAGACGCTGTCAGCCGCCGCAATTTCGAAAGCTGGCGCGTCGGTTGAAATGTTGACGCGCTGCAAACCGGCCTTGCTCCTCGGGATGGCTCGGAAAACGAGATAATACTGGTTGTCTAGAATTCTCTGCAGGCGGTCGAGGTAAGGCTTAAAGCTGACCAGATTTTGCGTTCCTAGAGAGAAATATTCCCCACCAGCTTCGTCGGTAATCTTGGCCACGCCGGATTGACCGATCTGCGCCTCCCAAGCGTTCCGGCCCGCCCGCCCGACGCCGGTAGCGTAAATTCCGTGAATAATTACGCCAGAGCGCTGGGCCGCCGTGCTGGCAGAATCAACGTCTGGACTCATCGTGGTCATACCGGTGGACGTGGACATGCTGGGCATCGTGTTGCGAGACGCGCGGCTGGCGCTAGGAGTGGTTTGACGGTCGGACATCCTCTCGTTGCGCAGACGCTCAATACCATCGCTCACCATAAGAACTTCGCGACGAACCTTCTGTTCGGGCCAACCCTTAATCAGGCTAATGAGCGATAGATAAGGACTATCCATGGCGGACAGATTGCCCCGCGGCAGACGGATGGCCTTGGCGGCTGCGGCATGATCGGCGGTGAAGTTCTGCACGATTTGAAGAGTGGCATTGGACATGTAACCCACACCGATAGCGGTTGTCGCAGGCTGCGCATTGATGAAGTCGCGGAGGTCGTTGAGACTATTTCCGATGCTCGGGTCGCAAGTATCGTCGATCAAAATGAAAAACTGTAGCGCGGCGTTATCTCCGCGAGCGGGAATTACCGTGTCGATTTTCAGCGGAGTCTTTCCTTGCCTTACCTGTACATTTTCGGGACGAAGGATTGGAATTTCGCTGTCGTCGCGAACGGCTTGGTCCGTGATGACCATGTGAACCTGGACGGTACCTGATGCGGTGGGATTCTCTTGTGAGGAGACGATCCGCGCTCCGAATCCCAGTAGAGCCAGAGCAATCAGCCATCCGAGCAAGAGCTTGTGACTGTTCATGTTTCCTCCTAAAAAGTGGATCTGTTCGGAATTTCCGATTTGGACCTTTTGAGTTGCAGCATCGTATTACTCCAGCAACGACACGGTCCCAGTGCCGATGTCGTAATACGCGGCAACAACCTTCAGCTTGTTTTCTTTCACCAAACTGGAAATAACAGTAGATGCTTGGCGCAGCAGGGTCGCCTGGATCTTGGCATTCGCTTTTGTCGCTGACTCTAGATTTGGCCCTGCTTGATCCACAGCGGGCTGTATATGCGGATAGAGCGCGCTGATCTGCCCCGGCACTTCTTTGGCTTGAATCGTCGCCTTCACCGCACCGCAACCGCCGTGTCCCATTACCAGGATCACCTTCGTCCCCAGCACTCCTGCGCCGTATTCAAGGCTTGCGATGATCTCCGAAGTAACAATATTTCCGGCGATGCGTGTAACGAAGATATGACCGATGGTTTGGTCGAAAACTAACTCGATGGGTACGCGGGAATCGGCGCACGATAATACGGCGGCGAACGGTTCCTGCTTCTCAATCGTATGCTCCTTCAAAATAGCGAGATCGTGATCGCAGGCGGTCCGGCGTTCGGTAGTGAAACGTTTATTGCCCTCCATCAATTCCTGAAGTGCGGCATCGGGGCTGAGCGCGGTCTGTGCCACAACCCGCCGTGGTGCCGCGAACTCCATTCCCGTCGCGGTCACCAATCCCGCGACTGCTCCTCCAATGGTCATTTTGAAAAAACTTCGTCGTGAAGAGTCTGCGTTCGACACTTTAGGGTGCAGGCCAGAGACGGACGAAGGTTCAAGAGCTGGCGTACTCCCATTGCGTGTAGGATCGTCGCTTGCTGTGTCGAATAGAGAACTCATTTGTCCAAGCCTCCACTGGAGATTACTTCTGAACGTCTGACGCAATATACTCTGCGCATGTACTCTCTGCAATCGACAAGGGGCGCGTGCCCGCTAGGTCTTGATTCAGAGCGCGCGGTGCAACCGTTTCTTTCCATACCGCTCTAGTGGCGAATTCGTTGCCTGCAGTGCCGGGATAGCTTATGCTATGCGAAGTTTTGTAAGAACTTTTGCATTTGGAGGCTGATATGAATTATCAACGCTCTACAAGAACAATGCCCGCGAGAAGCGGAATCGGCTTTCGATTACAGAATTGTCGAACGATCAGTGCAACACTGCTTTCGCATTTGGCTTTTCTGAGCCTGTTGACTATCTCAGTTTTCGTTATCGGGTCCGCTGTGCGCGCGCAGGACTCCTCTAACCAACAACAACAGCCGGACGCGTTCTTGGGTGACTATTCTGGTCTTGTTCCCGATGCGAAGAATGGCGACTTGCTTCTCTATGTGAAGGACCCGACGGTCCTTAAGAAATACAACAAGTTTATTTTTGACCCAATTACGATCTATTTGCTTCCGGAGGCCCAAGACCGCGGTATTGACCCAGACGATCTGGAGCGACTTACTAAGTATTTCCGTCAGGCCGTCATCAATGAACTCACGAAATCCGGAAGCTACCAAATCGTGAAGGAGCCAGGCCCGGACGTAGCCGAGTTGCGCGTAGCAATTACGAATGTAGAGCCCAATGGTGGCAAGAAGAATGCGGCGGTGAAGGGGGCTGCGACCGCTGCAACTATGGGAGTGGCACCCGGCGCAAGTCTGTTGGTTCCCAGAATCAGCGTTGGCAAGGTCAATATCGAGGGGGAAATTCTCGATTCAGTGTCGGGCGAGCGGTTGGTAGCTTTCGTGACTGGTAAAAGTGGTCGGAGGTGGTTCAGCGGCCTTAATACCATTAAAAAATGGGGGGACATTGAGGCCGCATTCCGCTCCTGGGCAAAGGGATTTCGCGCGCGCTTAGACGAGGTGCATGGCGCGTAGCTATTCGCATTAGAACAAACCGAATTGAATGGGCTCATCTAGATCCGAGGAGCCGCAGCATCTATTCGACTTATCGCTAGGTGAGACCTTAGTGCCTGCGAGTGGCTTCGCGAAGGGCTCTTTGCGGAATCGAATAGCGGCGATTCACGACAATGTAAGAAGAACTTGTGAACAAACTCTTGACGCGTTTTTCTTATTACAGTCGTTTCGTTTAGGGTCGTACTGAGGTGTCTTTTAACGCGAAGCGGAGATAGAGGTATCCAATTGCGCCCGCTGCCAAGGAGGCAGCGAGAACCGCGACCTTTGCGGTGGCGACTGAGATGTCGTCCCCGAAGGAGAGTCCACTGATAAACAGAGCGACAGTAAATCCCACGCCCGCCAATATGCCGACGCCAGCAATCCCCGCCCACGTCAAACCGTCCGCCATCCTAGCACTTTTCGACTGCACGGCCAGAAAGGAGAACGCAACTATTCCCACCGCTTTCCCTACGACCAGGCCCACAAATACACCCAGCGCGATCGGGCTCCAAAACGCCAGCTTGAGTTGTTCGGTGGACAAGGCAACTCCTGCGCTCGCTAA